>Ga0209347_1003459_pt1 | contig 18374 bp, 16 predicted proteins | sample AutmiccommuBRH23_FD_187382 | JGI IMG/M metagenome (GOLD analysis project Ga0209347, IMG submission 187382) | Deep subsurface microbial communities from Mt. Terri, Switzerland - Autotrophic microbial communities BRH/23 (SPAdes) (version 2) | ecosystem: Environmental > Aquatic > Deep subsurface >...
ACGCGCGTGCTAACGTGCTGCTGACGAATGCGCGCGATCGATTTCGGCATCCACAGCGAGGACTACGCGGCATTCCGCCCCGGCTTTCCCCGCTCCTTCTACAAGCGGATCGAAACGATCGTCCCGATCCGCGACGCCCGCGTCCTCGACCTCGGGACCGGCCCTGGCACCATCGCGCTGGAGCTCGCTGCCCTCGGCGCATCGGTCGTGGGGATCGACACCGCCGCCGGACAGATCGCGACGGCGACGCGCCTCACGAAGGAGCGCGGTCTCGAAGCGAGGTCGGAGTTTCGCACCGGGAGCGCGGCACAGACCGGCGCCGAGGAAGGCTCATTCGATCTCGTGACGGCCGGCAACTGCTGGCACTGGTTCGACCCATCAACGGCAATGGCGGAGATCGGCCGCGTCCTCCGCCCGGGCGGCCTGCTCGTCATCGCTCACTACGCCTATCTCGCGAGACACTCCCCTCTCGCGCGGGAGACCGAGGAGCTGATCCTGCGGTTCAATCCGACGTGGACGATGGCGGGCGAGAGCGGCGTTCATCCGGACGAGATCGACGACGTGATCCACGGCGGATTCCGTTTCGTCGAGTCATTCTCCTGGGACGAGCCGGAGGAGTTCTCCCACGCGCGATGGATCGGCAGAATGCACGCCTGCAACGGAGTCGGCGCAACGCTTCCGCCCGCCGAGCTCGCCCGCTTCGATGAAGAGCTCACGCGCCTCTTGCGCCAGCGCCACCCCGAACCGATCACCGTCCCGCACCGGGTGTGGTGCGTCGTCGCGGAGCGCCGGTAAGGTGGCAGAGGATCTTTTCCTCTGCCTCCCAATCCCTATCCCGCGGCAGAGGAAATGATCCTCTGCCACACACTGCCCCCCTCACCGTTCAGGCGATACGAGGAGCGATGCCTTCCGAAGGATCTCGACGACCGTCGGCGATGGCAGAGTTGCGATGAGCTCCGCCTTCCGCTCGACCCAATCGAGGCTCTTGAGCTGGTCGCTGAGAACGACTCCCTGGACGGGAAGGCCGTCCGGGATCTCGACTTCAAACGGATACCCCTTGATTCTTGATGTCACGGGGCAGCAGATCGCCAGATTCGTCTTCGCGTTGTAAACGCTGGGCGAGAGGACGACGGCCGGGCGGCGGCCGGCCTGCTCCCGTCCCGCCTGAGGATCGAAGCTCAGCCAGACGAGATCGCCGCGCTCCGGGACGTACTTACCACGCCTCGTTGCCACGGCTCTTCCCGGTCTCGACTTCTTCGTGCCGATTCGCCTTCGTAATTCGCGAAACCAGTTCCTCGAGAACCAGCTTCGGTTCGGCCACCGGAGCGATGATGATCTTCCCGTTCCGGACCGAGAGGTCTACCGCCGAGTTCTCCTCGAGAGTGGCCTCGATGGCGAACGGCTGAGGAATCCGAACCGCCAGACTGTTTCCCCACTTCTGGATCCGAGCTTTCATATCCGTATCTACAATGAGGATACTATCCAAATTCCGAATGGGTGAGGATTCATCCTCCGCGGGGTCATCCCTCATCCGCAGCAGAGGAAAAGATCCTCTGCCACAGTGGCGGAGGTTCTTTACCTCCGCTCTCGATCCCTATCCCGCGGCAGAGGAAAAGATCCTCTGCCACACCTAGCCCCTGCCTTTCATTCCACTCGCAGCTGCGCATCCCCCGAGCCATTGTCCTCGGAGCGGACGAAGAAGACCGCGGCCCCCTCGCCCCCGACCACCCGCAGATCCAGCCGAAGATTGCGAAGATCGCCGAATCGCGTCTCCCGCACTTCCCCGAGAATCGATCGCAGCATGTCCTCGACGTACAGCGTCTGGTTCGCGCCCATGTCGTAGTCGCGCGCGTTTTGCGATGAGACGCGCGAGCCCGCCTGCACCAGGACGATCTCCGCCCGCACCTTCACCGGGCGGCCCGAGACTTCGGAGATCCCGAAGCCGGTTCGGTATGTCCCTCCCCTCCCCGACTCCACCGTCGCGCGGGTCGAGTCGTGGAGGCCGGCAAAGCTGAGACTCTGCCCCAGACGTGCGCCGGCCGTTGCTGGCTGAACCGGGACCGCGTAGCCGCGGCCGCTGCCGTGCACGCGGGCGGTGACGTGAAGGCTCGCGCCGAGCGGCGTAACGGTCAGCGTGCCGACCGAGTCGCTCTTCGCGCCACGCACGAAGGCGACCGCGTCGTCGATTGAAATCGTCTGCCGCGCACCGACGGTGACCTCCCGCTCGTAGCTAGCTCCCGTCGCGTCCTGCAGCGTTAGTCGTGCGCTGCCGGGAGCGGCGCCCGCATTGAAGATCGCGACGCTGGTTCGCTCCTCCGTCCCGGCCGAAGATTCCACACTCGCGCCGCCCGCCGAGCCTCGGCGAACCGCTCGCCTTCTCGGCGGCGCTGCGCCACGGCTCGATACGACCGGGGCGAGTCTCTGCGCGCTCTCCGGCGCGATCGCCGAGTAACTCCGCCAGTCGACCACGGGCCATCGGTCGACGCCGTCCGTGACCAGAGCGAACGCCGCGAGATCTCCGCTGGAATCGCTCTCGAGCGCAACCACGGCGGTGGAGGCGCCGGCCGGCACGATGCTCCCGAGCTCGCGCATTTCGAATCCGCCAATCGTCACCGCGACCGGCTCTCCCAGCCGCGCGCCCGAGGCGTTCAGGAACTCGATGCGGGCGTCGGCGACTCCGCCGGCGGTCTCCTGGAGATAGAGAACGCTCCGCTCGGAAGAGCCCGACGGGATTCCGGCGAGATGCAGGCTCTCGCTTCCGGAGATGACGCGGTCCGATCGGAACACGGGAAGCGTCGTCTCCCGCGGACCGCCGGGGGCGATGACGTCGACCAGAGTCGCGCTCACCTGCATCTTGTCCGCATCGCGCGAGCGGACGTGAAGCGATCCGACCCCGCGCGGCGCTCCGTAGACACTGACCACGTCGGCGAGACCGACCGTCTGCGTGGGAGCGAGCGATCCGAGCGTCGCGACGCTCGAGCTCCCTCCGCCGGCAGCGCGGTAGAAGAGCCGGAGGTCGGTTACGGGCAACGCGCTGAAAGAATTCGTGAGCACCAGGTCGCTCACCTGGCGCGACCCGGCGGCCTCGAGGCTCGCGATTCCCGGAACGAACCTGGCGATCTCCCCCGGACCGAGCGGCGGAATCGAGCCGGGGCCGATTGGGGGCTTGGCGGTATCGACCACCGTCACCAGCGTCGTCGACACACCGACGCCGTTCGCCGGCATCACTTCAAGAGCCGAGTCATGCCGCGGTAAAGAACCGCGGCCACTGTGGCGGAGGATCTTTTCCTCCGCACTTCCGCTCCCGCCCGCGACGTAGACGAAGCGGATCGTTCCCGACACCGCACCGATCTCCACCGGTCTCCGCGAACGGATGATGTCGAAGCTGACGCTCCGGATCTCCCCCCGCGGAATGGCGATCGGCTCGGGCCTGGTGCGGATCCAAGCGACGTCCGACAGCAGGACGCCCGCGAGATCCGCGCTACCGACGTTCCGGAAGCTCGCCGTGCCGACCGAGTCGACTCCGACATCACCGGTGACGTCAATTCGCGTGCTCAGCGCTTCCGCCACCGGCGCACCCTCAGCGGTTTCCACTGCCAGGAGGATCACCTGCACCAGAAACCCTTCCGGCACGCCGGCGCCCTGCGGAACGGAGTAGCCATAGTAGTTCCCCGCCGGAATCGCGTCGGCCGCGCGCAGCGTGACCGTCTGCGTCGCTCCCGGCTCCAGCACGAAAGTCTCCGGTGTCTGCACGAAGAAGGTGTCCGTCCGCCCGAGCGTGATCGAAGTGGCGACGTCCCCGAAGTTCGCCAGGACGAAACTGTCCTCGCCCGCCTCATCACCCGCTCTGATCAACCCTGTCGGAGCGCGCACCACATCAACCTCGGCCGGACGGAACTGACGCGCGGCGGTGGTGGCAGAAACCGCGGGAGCCGGATCGGAGCGGAGGAAGTTCTGCTGGAATCCATGCGGATGCGTCGTCGACCGCACGCTGATCGAGTACGTCGTCGACGGCTCGGTTCCGCGCACGAGGACCGAGTCGATCGACTTCGATGCGGTGGTTGCAATGATCGGAGCGCCAGACGACGGAGTCGCGACGACCTCGTACCCGCCGGATTCGCCCTGGTAGGCGATCGGGTTCCAGGAGACCACGATGCTGCGGTCGGTGCGCTCGCCGATGACGATGCCGGTCGGCGGGACCGTCTGTGTCGACTCCCACTCCGGTCCGGCCTTCGATTCGAGGAAGAGTCGCAGCGCGGCGTCGGAGGTATGCAGGAGGTTGTAGTCGAGGCGCAGCCCTCCGTCGGCGAGGGCGCCGAGGTTCATGAGCGTGCCCGGGACCGCGCCGCGCAGGCGGTTCTTGTCGAGATCGAGCGCCTCGAGACGCGAGAGATTGCCGATAGCCGAGGGGATGGATCCCTCGAAGCGGTTCGCACCGAGCCCGAGAACGATCACGGACTGGAGGCCGCCGATCTCGGCGGGGATCTCGCCCGAGAGATGGTTCGTCCCGAGGAGCATCACCTCGACGAGAGTGAGCTGGCCGACGGAGGAAGGGATCGATCCGGTGAGCTCGTTGTCGTCGAGGCGCAGCTCGCGAAGCTCGGTGAGGGTCCAGAGACCCGCGGGGATGTCGCCGCTGAGGCGGTTGCGGTCGAGGGTGAGATACGCGAGGTTGCGAAGGTCGCCGATGCCCGCGGGAATCGGGCCGGTGAGACGGTTCTCGGTCAGCACGAGCGAGGAGAGATTCGCGAGGCGGACGACCGCATCGGGGATCGATCCAGTGAGCTGCGTGCCGCCAAGGAGGAGTCCTTCGAGGTTCATCAGTCCGTCGATCCAGGGTGGAATCGAACCGCCGAGAGGATTTGCGCGGAGGTCGAGCCAGGTGAGATTCACCAGAGCGGAGAACGATTCGGGGAGCGCGCCGGTGAGCTGGTTGCCGTGGAGGTCGAGCCAGTTGAGGTTCGTGAGCTCGCCGATGAATGGTGGAAGGGGGCCGGTGAGCTCATTTACCGAGAGGTCGAGGTGCCGGAGCTCGCGAAGGGGGGAGAGTTCCTGCGGTACGGGACCCGAGAGCTGATTGGCGGCGAGCTCGAGCCGCTCCAGCGAGGAGAGGCTGCCGAGCTGCGTCGGGAGAACGCCAACGAGGTTGTTGTCCGTGAGGAGGATCGCCACAACTGCCGCGCCCGCATCGTTGCATTCGACTCCGTGCCACGAGCACTCGGTTCCCGGGGCGCCGAGCCATCCGGTGCGATCGGTCCAGGCGGCGCCGCCGGTCGACTCGTAGAGGGCCACGAGCGCCGAGCGCTCGCTGGCGGGGATCGCGGCCTGTGCCGAGAAGGATACGAGGACGCACAAAGAGAAGACGGCGAGGCAGCGAACGCCAGGCATGGACATGGACGGAGCTCCGATCGGGAAACGGTTGAGTGCGAATGGGAAGGAGACAGTTTACACGGCTGGGCCGCCGTAGGGACCGGCTGCGCCGGTCCGGTCGCGCGGAGCGCGACGGGATCTCCGTTTTCCGCGCGAAAGAACGCGTCGCCTGCGGCGACCGGACCGCCGCAGGCGGTCCCTACGGGCCATCCGCAAGCGGTCCCGACCGGGAGAGACGGCGCGAATCTTGGATCTCACCTTCATCTATAAAGGAGGAGCACATGAGCGAAGCACCGAGAATCGACCCGGAGGAAGCGAAGAAGCTCGACGATGCCGTATGGGTCGACGCGCGGAATCCGCAGGCGTGGGGGGAAGCGAAGTCGAAAATCCCGGGTGCGATCCGGATTCCGGCGAGCGACCTGGAGAGCCACGTCGACAAGTTGCCGAAGGGGCGACAGATCGTCACCTACTGCACGTGACCGTCCGAAGGATCAAGCGCCAGTTTGGCGCAGCAGATGAACGAAAAGGGTTTCAACGCCAGCGCCCTGCGCGGCGGATACGACGCCTGGGTGGAGAAGGGATTCCCGGTCGAACCGAAGTAACTCACGTGGCGGAGGATCCTTTCCTCCGCCCCCCTCGCCACGAAGGCGAGATGTTGCGAGCACGAGGCAACTCGGAATGCGCGATCGCGCTTCGTGGCGAGGTTGGCGGAGGATAAGATCCTCCGCCACTCTCTGGATGCTCCGCACGCGAAGCAGTTCAGAATTGCGCGATCGCGCTTCGTGGCGAGGTTGGCGGAGGATAAGATCCTCCGCCACTTTCCCTCTAACCCGGCGAGAGAAGGACCGGGATCTGACTCGAGAGGAGCAGCTCCTGGGCGACCGAGCCGAGGAGAATCCGCGGAAGGTGCGACCGCCCTCGCGCCGAGATGCAGAGCAGGTCCGCTCCGATCTCGCGAGCAACCCTCTCGATCGCCTCGGCTGGCTCGCTGCTCGCGACGATCTCGAATTTCACATCGACGCGGCACTCGGTGAGGCGCTGATCGACGATCAATCCCTCCAGCCCCTCGACGATGCGCGCCCGCTCCTCGGCGGTCAGCTCTCCTTCCTCGACGACGTGAAGGATGGTCACCGTGCCGTCGGGCGGAACGATCGAGATCGCGTGCGCCACGGCCCGGTTGCCGCCGGCCGAAAGGTCGGTCGCGGCCACGATGTTCATCAGCGGCTTCGCGCGAACCGCCGGCATCGCTTTGATGTGAGGAACGGCGGCGACTGAGATGGGAGAGGAGCGGATCACCGCGCGGGCGACCGATCCCTCCCATGCCCTCCAGAGGCGCGAGGGAAGGTGCCCGACCACCAGGAGATCCACCTTTGCCCGGTTCGCGAACTTTGCGAGAGCTTCCGCGGGCTTCTTCGCCGCCGATTCGATCACGATCTCGCACGGTCCGCTGCTGCCGATGCGCTCCTTCGCGAGATCGAGCTCCCTCGCCACGAGGCGCTCCATAGCCGGATGCGTGTGATCCGGAAGCATCGGGCCGTCGATTCCGAGGCGGTGATACGTCTCGCTCGGCCACGCCACGTGAACGATGGTGAATCGACAGGGAGCGACTTTCGCCAGCGAGGCCGCCCAGTCGCAGGCGAGATCGGAGACGACCGAGAGGTCGCTCGCGATCGCAACCTCGAGCGGGCGTTTCCCCGAGAGCCACTCGTCGGCGGAGAACTCCTCCCGAAGAACGAGGAGGGGAACTTCCGTCGTCGAGGCGATCCTGTCGGCGGTGCTGCCGAGGAGCCAGCGGGAGGCCTTGCTCCGCGCGGAAACGACGACCAGGCTGGCCGAGGTTTCGCGAGTGATTCGCGGGAGCACGACGTCAGGCGATCCTCGCTCGACTCGCGCACCAACGTTTCCTCCGGCGGCTTTGGCGAGCTCCTCGATCTGGCGACGCGCCTCGGCCTCTTCCTGCTGATCGGCGCGCTCGAGCCCCGGCACCGGATCGGGGAGAACGTGAATCAGGATCAGCTCCTCCTTCATCTTTTCCGCGAGCGCCGCCGCCACGCGAATGCCGGCATTCGCCGTCGACGAGAAATCGGTGCCGTAGAGAATCGACATGGTTTCCTCCGGAGGACAATCTATAACGGGTGAGGGACGAGGGGCGAGCATGTCATCCCGAGCGGAGCGAGGGATCAGGGGGTGGGGAATCCGGTGACGCGGGAACCCTGTCGGCGGGCAATCTGGGTTCGTCGTGGCGCGCCCTCCCTCACTGTCGCTTCGCGACCGGACCGGCGCAGCCGGTCCCTACGGGTCCACCCCTCGCCCCTCGTCCCTCGCCCCTCGCCTCTCCCCCGCTGGCCCGTTTCAAGCAACCTCACCCGGGCAGACCTCATGGATCGCCGTCAACCTTCCACCGGCGCACTTGCCGCCGCCGCCGTCGTCGTGATCGTTTCTCTGATCGCGCTCGCCCTTCTTCCGCTGATCACCCGATCCGCGAGCGAGCGCTACCGGAGCGGCACCGAAGAGCATGTCGAGCCCGGCCGCGCGGCCCTCAATGAGCTGAACTACCGGCTCGGCCTGCAGATCACGTCGCTCACCCGAGCCGCGGTCAACGAGGATCAAAGGTATCTCGAAGGCTATTTCCGCGAGCTGGAGCCTCAGGCCCAGGCCATGGAGACACTCGCCTCTCACGCGCAGGCTCTCGGGCCGGAAGTGAGCGCACCGTTCCGCGAGCTCGAGCAGCAGCTCGAGGCATGGCGCGGCGCCGTTCGGCGCAGCGTCGACCTTCGACAGCTCGATTTCGACGAAGGGTACGCCCCGGTGATCGAAGCGATTCACCGGGTCGACGAAGCACTCACCAGTTACCAGTCCGCCACGCGACAGCAGGTCCGCTTTCTCCAACAGGTCCAGCTGTGGACGACCGTGGGACTCGTGCTCCTCGCCGCCATCGCCTCCTCGCTGGTGCTGTGGATTCTCCAGAGGCTTCGCTCGCTCGCGGGCATGCTGAGCAGCGAGTCCCAGGCGCGCCAGGTCGCCCTCGAGCAGGAACAGAAGCTCGTCCGCATCCGTGACGACATTCTCGGCGTCGTCGCGCACGATCTCCGCAGCCCTCTCACCACGATCACGCTCAGCACGCAGCTCATGCAGGGGAGCTCGGAGGAGGAGCAGGCGGAGCACGTCGAAACGATCCTCTCCACGACCCGGCGGATGCAGCGGCTGATTCAGGACCTGCTCGACGTCACGAAGCTGGAGAGCTCGCGCCTGTCGATCCAGAAGGACCCCGTCGATCCGATCGCGATCGTCCGGGAGGTGGTGTCCGAACAGCGGCCGATTGCCCGGGAAAAAGAGATCACGCTGGAAACGTCGATCCCCGACCTCGCGCCGAAGGTCTGCGGTGATGCCGATCGCCTGGCGCAGGCGCTGACGAATCTGATCGGCAACGCGCTGAAGTTCACGCCCGCGGGTGGCACCGTGCGCGTCTGCCTCGACTCGGATGGCTCGCAGATCCGGTTCGAAGTCACCGACACTGGCCCGGGAATCCCATCCCAGGACCTCCCCCACCTCTTCGAGCCCTTCTGGCAGGCGAAGAAGACCGCGCACCTCGGCGCGGGCCTCGGCCTCAAGATCACCCGCGGAATCGCCGAAGCGCACGGCGGATCGATCGAAGCGAAAAATGCTCCGGAGGGTGGCGCCTGCTTTGTCGTGACAGTTCCGGTCCTGGAAGACAGCGCCTGAGCAGTGGCGGAGGCTTCAGCCTCCGTCAACCGTGCCACGAGCCGAGGTCTCGCATCGTGAGATGAGTCCGCGGAGGTTGAAGCATTCTCTGCGAGGGCAGAGGAAAAGATCCTCTGCTACTCCCTCACCGGAGATCGATCGAGGGAGGCGTCCAGGTTCCTTCATCACCGGTAACGCCAAGCGCGACGCTCACGACCTCGACCCGCTCCGGAACCACCTCGTACAGCACCGCATCCTCGGGGCGCGCGATGTGGGGCGACCAGCGGTCGAGCCATCGCCGCCGCTTCTCTTCCGGGTCGAGGATCTGTGCGGCCCGGCCGACGATGGTGACGTAGCCGAGAGACTCGGAATCGAAGTAGAAGAGGGTGACGCGAGGGTCGCGCGCGATCTGCGCGACCTTTCGCGATGATGGATTCGTCATCAGCGTGACCGCCATCCGCGCGTCGGGCGCGGCCGGGTCCATCACGCGCGCCTGCGGGTGGCCGTCCTCTCCGATGGTGATCAGCGCGCAGAATCCGGCCGCGGCGATGATCTCGCGCGCGGCGCCGAGGATCGCGGGCTCGTCAGCGGGAGCAAGCGCGGGCGGAGGGGCGGTTCGACAGGCGGTCAGCGCGAAGAAGGAGAGCAGGATCGAGAAAAGCGCGCGGCGGCCGTGCATCCCAAAAGTGTAGCGTAGGACCGCCTGCGGCGGTCTGGCGGGCGGAGCCCGCAAGACCGGCAAGTGATTCCCCCCGCCCATCATCGCGCCTGCGGCGGCCGGGCCGGCGCAGCCGGCCCCTACGGTGTCTCCACGCTTGCCTCTCCGATCTTCACTGCCGACTGGTCTGCGAGCTGCCGGAAGTAGCCGCCGAATCTCGCCGATTCGGGCGTGTCGTACTCGGCCAGGTTCGTGGCCCAGCGGAATCCGATCGGCTGGTAGAGCAGCTCGGCGGTGACGGAGAAGGGACCGCTGACCTCGCCCGTCTCGATCGAGTAGCCGATCGTATCGCGCCCCGCGGCGAAATCGAGGTCCTCCATCGCGGCGCCTCGAACGGCGACATCGTCATGCGCGGTCGTCTTGTCGAAGCCGTCGGGGAGGATCCGGTTGTCCTTGATGTATCGCACCGCGCGGATCAGCCCCGTCGTCACCTCCCCTTTCGAGTCCGCCAGGATCGGCTCATAGATCTGCACCTGATCCTCGCTGGTAATCAATAGATGATGCGGCTCGTAACGCGACCCGTCGACGTCGTTGTCGTTTCCGCGGATCGCGCCGTTCGGCTCGAACGCGCCCGACTCGAAGACGACCTTGCCTCCGGCATCGCGAACCGTCAGATGCACCCACGCGCGGCGCGACGGATACGCCGTCGGCAGCTTGTGTCCCGCGCGGTTCTCGATCGTCAGCGCGAGCTCGAGGCGGCCGTCGGTCTGTCGCGGCTCCGCGAACGAAAGTCGCGCGGAGCTCTGTCGAAGGTGCTCGGCCGTCCGTTCCGCGGTGGCGGTCAGCTCCGCCGGCGTCGCGGCGACGCCTAGCTCCACGGCGTCGAGGGCGAAGATCCGAGGCAGCAGGAAGTTCCCGCCGCGGAAGCGGTGCATCCGCGCACCATCCCGCGCGACGGGAAGCACCGAAGAGATCGCAGTCCCGTCGGCGACGAGCGGCATGTGGCACTCCTGGCAGGTCTGCTTCCCGACGTAGGCGCTGTGGCGCCACTCGAGATACGGCGCCTGCTCGGCCAGTCTCCCCGCCGGCTTCCCATCGGCATCGAGCGCATGCGTGTGCAGCGTGTGACAGCTCGCGCAGATCTCGGCATCCCGGATATGCGCCTGCTCCTGCGGGGTGAAGGCGACCGCGGAGTCCATGATCTTCCGGTGGCCCGCATCCACCGCGTACGGACCGAACATTGGCCGCGTCGCCGCCGGCGCCGGATCGATCGCGAATCCGGCGGTGAAGCTCTCGTCGGTCCCGAGCCCCTCCGCCGTGATCTGATGGCAGACGGAGCACGAGACGCCGTCCGCCGCGAGAAGATCCGCCGGCAGCGCTCCCGCGGCAATCGGAAGATGCGCGAAGACGCTCCCCATCCCTCCACCGGCTTTCGCGGCGAACCGCGTCATCGGCATGTGGCACGCCGAGCATTCGTTCTCGATCGCCGCGGCAGCCGCCGGGTGGTCGAGAGTTTCCCTCCGAACCGCCGCCTGCCAGTAAGGATCGCGCGCGGCATTCGCCATCATCGACCCGCGCCACGCGGTGCCGATCGAGACGTCTTCACCGGCAGAGGTGAGAAGTCCGTTGTGGCACGCAGTGCAGCGGTCGGCCGTCGAGAAGAGAGCCTCGGGCGGCGGCGCCTGCGCCTGTGCAAAGACCGGCAGACATGCGAAGAGAAGCACAAAAACTTTGCTTCTGACTTGCCTTCTGCCTTCTGCCTTCTGCCTTCTGCCTTCGCTTTTCATGGCTACCACCCTTCCGTGAAGCCGCCGTCGAACCAGTCCCAGAGGAGGTAGAAGGCGATCTCGGTGTTGCGCGTGTCGCGGTTGTCGAGCGGGATGCGGACGCCGATGTTCGCCAGGATGTGCTGGCGCGTCGGCAGGGAGACCTGGAACTGCGGCACCGCCGCCCAGTGAACCTCGGCGCCGGAGGTCAGCTCCCGGTTCGCCAGCATCTCCACCATCGGAGACCAGGTCCGCCCGAACATCCCTTCGGTGAAGCTCTTCCCGAGCGCGAATCGGACGAAGCCTTCGCGCTCGGCGCGGCGGCTGTCGAACGGAAACTCGGCTCCGAGCTGCATTTGCAGGAATGAATCGGCGGGGAGGATCTGCCCCCAGGCGATGAACGGCTCGAAGATCGTCGTCCCCGAGCCGAATCCCTTGTCGTCATCGCCCGTCGGCAGAATCACCTCGGCCGCCGCGGAGAAGATCGAGCCGCGCGCGAGGTCGTGGTAGAGGGCACGCTTGTAGGCGACGGCGACATCGCCGAGGGCGCCGCGCCAGTCGCCATCGGGACCGCTCTCCTCGCGGAGACCGAAGGGGACGATGAACTCGACCTGTCCCGTCGGGCCGATCCGCGTCTCGTAAATGATCTTGCTCGCGATCGACGCCGGCCCCTCCGCCGAGATGGTCGAGGTGAAGACCGACTCGTCCTCGGGGAAGGCCTTCTCGGTAAAGAGCGCGCGCGGCACATTGAGCTCGCCGCGCGGCCACCGCCGGTCGGTGCAGAGGGTTCGCATGTAGTCGAGCGATCGCTGCAGGTCCTCCGGCGAGAGAGCCTCGCCGAATGCGGGCATCATCCGCGCGAACGCGCGCGCCGGGCCGCCGTCGTGCGTCACCGCGTACCAGTCGGCGTCCGGCTCCCGCGTGGCGAACGAGCAGTCGGTGAAGTCGGGCAGCTCTTCCTCGAACTCGACCGCCGCGCCGCGGCCATCCGCACCGTGGCAGGTGGCGCACGCCGCCATGTAGACCGCCCGATCGCCCTCGAACGGAGAAGCCGCCGCAAGCGAGAGGGAAAAGGAAACGAGCAGAACGAAGTACGGCAGGACGCGCAATCGCATCATGATCTCCCCGCCGGGAGGCCTCCCCGGCTCTAACTCCACCCTGTACCTCGAAGTCGCGGTTGTCAGGCTTTGCGGTCACAGTCGGGCGTGCGGAGTGGCGGAGGATCCTTTCCTCCGCCGCGGGACCTGGATCCCCCCGCCGGGGTGCGAGTCGCGCAGGATCTTCACCGGCATGGAGCTCGAGCGCTCATCCAGAGGCAGAGGAAAGGATCCTCTGCCACTGCGGCTCCGAACTAAACTCTCCACCGTGTAGAGACCCTTGATTTCGGTCTCTTTCCGAGGGAGCCTCGGGTGAAAGGAGGCTCGACATGGGAAGGAAATCGAAGGCGAAACAGGAACGGCGCAATGCGACGCTGATCACGAATCCGGGGACGGGATCGACGCTCCCCGCTGGCGACGACGCGTTCTATCGGCAGCTGCTGCTCGAGGAGGAAGGGGCGTTCGACCATCTGCCGCTCGAGGTCTTCCGCGAGCGCGGGAGTGTTTACCAGCCGGCAGAAGCACTGGACGACGACGCGCTCAAGTCCGCGCTCGGCCGGCTCATCGACGACATGGCGGAGATCGGCATGATCCTCTCCTCGACCGATCATCTCAGCGATCGCGAGCTCTACGAGAAGCTTCTCGGCGAGATCCTCCTCGAGCCGGTCACCATCCAGCCGGAAGGGATCACCAGCTTCACCTTCATCGACATCCTCGGCGGTTGGAGCCAGGAGGACACGGAGACCTATCTCCGCTACTACGCCGACGAAGAGACGCGGCGCGACTGGGCCGAGGACTACGGCGAACCGATCCCGCCGAAGGAGAAGCCACCCTACGATCGCGACCGCCACCTGCCGGGATACGGGGAGTTCTGAGTAGCCGAAGCTTCCAGCTTCGCTCACTGGAGCCGAAGCTTCCCAGCTTCGGCTGCAACTGCGTGCTGGAGGAATTCTCTGTACAGTCTTCCTGTACATACACGGGGAGACTGTCATGGCGATCGAGACCACTTACACGCAGGCACGGCAGGGGCTCAAGGCGTTGCTCGACGAAGTAACAGAGAACCGCGAACAGGTGATCATCCGCCGGAGAGGAGGCGACGACGTGGCGATGATCGCCGCGGACGAGCTTCGGGGATTGATCGAGACCGCGCACCTGCTCCGGTCCCCCGAGAACGCCCGCCGTCTCCTCCGGGCCCTCGAGCGAGCCACCTCGCGAAAAGGGCGTCCCGAGTCCCTCGAGAAGCTGCGCGCCGGCCTCGGACTCGATACCGAGGACTGAGTCTCCCGCGGTGAAGAAACGGAGCCGGATCGCCGTGTTTCAGCCAGAGTTCCGCGAGGACCTTCGGTTCTGGGTGGAAACGGACCGCCGGATCGCAGTTCGAGCGCTGACGATCGTCGAGGCCGTCATCCGGCAACCGTTCGAGGGCATCGGGAAGCCGGAACCGCTCAAGCACCTCGCGCCAGGGGTCTGGTCGCGGAGACTCACGCAGGAACACCGGATCGTCTATCTCGTCTCGAACGACCGGATCGATTTCCTTCAGGCGCGGTATCACTACTGAGCGCCACGGCGCGGCTCCCGGAAGCCAACTGCAAACCGTCATCCTGAGGAGGCGCAGCCGACGAAGAATCTCAAGATGCGAGGATCGTGTTGGCCGGTGCGGAGGGAACGCGCGTGTGGCAGCATCCTGCAATTTTGAGATCCTTCGGTCGCGCTCACGGTCTCGTGGGTTGAAGCGTCAGCGCGGCGCTCCCTCAGAATGACGGGGGCCGCGGTCACGTCGCCCGAACGGGCACCACGCCCTCCGTCTTCTCCACCTTCTCGCGCGCCGGCCAGCCGCGCGCCCGCACCGCGCTCCAGTCGAGGAGCGAATTCGCGTAGTAGTCGCGGAGGACAATGTCTTCGGGATTCCAGCGCCAGCGACCCTCGTGCTCGACGATCAGCCGGCGCAGGCGAAGCACCTTCTGCGCAACGCGCCAGATGTGAGTGGCCGGACTCTCCAGAGTCCGCGCGTTCTCCACCGCCCACACCCGCTTCGCCATCTCCTCGCGCTTCCGCGCGATCGCCGCGACTATCTCCTCCTCCGTCATCGCCCCCCCGGCCTCGGCGAAGATCGAGGCGACGAGCGGCACCGGAATCACGGGCATGCAGCCGGAGATCCGGGTCATGATGAGGTCGGCCAATCCTTCGAGGTCCGGCTTCCGCTCCTCGTACTCCGGCGAGAGGATCCGCTGATGCTCGGCAATGTACTGGTCTACGAGAATCGGCTCCCCGAATGAAACGGCCGCTGACCCGTAGCGACGAAGCCGGCCAGTCGCAATCCTGCCGAGGTTCTTCGCGGTAAACACGAAGGTCGTCCAGAGCTTCCTCGCCAGCGAAGGACGCTCGGCGACGCCGAGAAGCTCCGAGGTCAGGGCGCGGTCCTCGAGGACGCGGTCGAAGTTCACGGCGGCGGGAACGAGAAAAAGCGGCGTGGTGAATCCCGGCGAGCGTTTGCTGCTGACCAGGTAATCGAGCATCCCGAGCTTCGGCTTCTGGAAGGCCCCGTCGCGGCTGAGGCCTCCCTCGATGAAGAACGCCTGCGTCACTCCGTTCCGGGTGATGGTCTGCACGAAGACCTTGAGGATCGCGTGATAGAGCGTCTCCCGGTAACGGCGGCGGATGAAGTAGGCGCCGCAAAGCCGGAAGAGCTGATTGAGGGGCCAGAACTGCGCCCACTCCCCCACCGCGTAGGAGACCGACACGTAGCGCGAGAGGGCATAGGTCACCAGGAACGGATCGAGGTCCGAGCGATGATTGAGCACCCACACCACCGTCGTACCCTTCGGGATCCGTTCGCCGTAATGGCGCAGCGGGCCTTTGTCGACGGTGATCCGGTAGAGGGTCTTGAGCACCGCCGCCGACACCGGCGTCGCGACTCGGTAATACGCCAGCAGATTGAAACGGGGAAGGATCTCGTCGAGGTAGACCCGCGCCTGGCGCTCTGCGTCGGCGATGGCGATCCGGCGTGCGCGCGCATACCCCTTGATCGCCTCGACCACTTCCCGCGAACCGAACACCTCGAGCGCGATCTCGTCATGGCGGCGCTTCATCTTGTAGCGCTCGATCCGCACGCCGGTATCGCGCTGCAGGCGGCGCGCATGGCGCCGCCCGAAAGCGAAAGCCAGCATCACGGCGATGACGATCGCCGTCGCGGTTACGAGAATCCACATGGGAAGCATCGATGGTATGCCGCCACGCCCCAACCGGCAAGACTTGCACCGGACGCATGAGGCGGTCGAATCGCCCCGCCAGCCCGCGCGGGAAGGGTATGCTTTGCGGAAATGAGAGAGCGCGAACGACGGCCGCAGAGCCGTGGCGAGAGGTTGATCGCTGCGAGCCGGCTCGTTCTCTCGATCGCGGCACTCGTCGCCGGATGGGTCGATCCGATCGACGCATATTCCGAGGCGGCGGAGATCCTCCTGCTGATTTACGTCGTCTATGCGGCGGCCCTCACCGTCTGGAACTTCGCGATCTCCTCGTTCGATGCCCGGCTTCCGCTCCTGACCCACATGGCGGACCTGTCGTTTTTCGCCGCTCTCTACTTCCTGACCGGTGGAGCGACCAGTCCTTACTTCATCTACTTCATCTTTTCACTCCTCTGCGCGATTCTCCGGTTCGGCCGAAGAGGCATGATCGCAACCGCCGGCGTCGTGACGCTGGTTTTCGTCCTCTCGGTAGCCTTGAAGGGAGAGAGCGGCTGGGCCGAGATCGACCGGTTCATCATCCGCGCGGTCTACCTCATCGTCGTCGCCACGCTGCTGATCTACGTGGCGGACTCACAGCAGACGGTGAACCGTGAGCTCTCGCGCATCGCCACCTGGCCCAGGGCTTCATGGACCAATCTCACCACCCTGGTGCACCAGCTGCTCGACCATGCAAGCGGAGTCCTGGGCTCGACCCGGATCCTCCTCGCATTCGAAGAGGGCTCGGCCAGTCACGCCTTCTACGGTGAGCCGGGCGACAGCGGGATCACCGTCGAGGAATTGCCGCCGGAGTTCGGCGATCAGCTCCTGGGACCTTCGAGCAACCGTTCCGTCATCGCGGATTCGCCGGGCGGATCGATGACGTTCATCCGGGAACGGCCGCAGATTGTGAGCGCAGCGGACGCTGACCTGCCGCCCGAGTTGATAAGCCGGTTCGCGATCGAGTCACTGGTGGCGGTCTCCTTTCGAGGTGATTTCGTACGAGGCAGGGTGTTCTTTCTCGACGTGCACCGCACCATGCACCAGGATCTCACCCTCGGAACCATCATCGCGGACACGATGGGAAGCCGCCTGGACCACTACCATACGGTCCAGCAGCTCAAGAGAGGCGCGGTCGCGGAAGAACGCGTGCGCGTCGCGCGCGACCTGCACGACTCCATCCTCCAGTCGCTCACCGGCGCGGCGCTTCAACTCCGGACCATCCCCCGCATCATGACCAGAAATCCGACAGAGGCCACCGAGCGTCTCAACGAGATTCAGCAGGTCATCAGCACGGACCAGCGGGAGCTTCGTTGGATGATCGACAGCCTTCACGGAGCCGGAGAGCCCGGCAGCGCGGGCGTCCCCTACGAGATCGAGACCAGGCTCCGGTCGCTTCAGCAGCGGTTTCGACATCACTGGAACATGCAGGTCGAGATCAGCGTCGAGCCCACCCTCCGCCTCGCTCCGAGCGCGGTTCATCTCGAGGTCTACAGCATCGTGAGCGAGGCGGTCGCGAACGCGGCCAAGCATGCGGCAGCCGGAAAGGTCACCGTGGAAGTCGGCTATCGTGGCAAGGTGGTCGACATCGCGATCGCGGACGACGGCAAGGGATTTCCATTCCAGGGGCGATTCACCCTGAGCGAGCTCCTCGACTCGGCTCGCGGTCCGGTCACTCTGAAGGAACGCGTCGCCTCTCTGAATGGAGAAATGTCGATCGAATCGACCCCGGCGGGAAGCCGGATCGAGATCCGGGTACCCGTCACTTAGCCCCAGGAGAATGAGATGAAGCTCAGAATCGCCATTGCTGACGACCACCCGGTGGTACGAAAAGGTCTCGCCCAATTCATCGCGGAGGAGGAGGACCTGGACCTGGTGGCGGAGTGCCGGGATGGGAACGAGCTGATCGAGATCCTCAAGCTCGATCCGCCGGATATCGCGCTCGTGGACCTGCGCATGCGGGAGTGCGGCGGAATGGAGGTCCTGAGGTTCGCCCACGATCAGCTCATCCCCACCAGGTTCATCATCCTCGCCGGAAACATCACCGACGACGAGGTGCTCGCCGCGATGCGCCTAGGCGCGAAGGGCATCGTCCTCAAGGAGCTCGCTCCGACGCTGCTCATGCAGTCGATCCGGAAGGTTGCGGCGGGCGATATCTGGCTGGAGAAGGACTCGATCGCCCGAGTGATGGAAAGGCTGCTGGATCACCAGCAGCGACGCGAAACCCTGCAGAGCCTCCTCACCCAGCGGGAGCTCGAGATCGTGCGCATGGTCGTGCGGGGACTGGGCAACCGCGAGATCGGAGAAGCCCTCTTCATCAGCGAGGGGACCGTCAAGAGCCACCTGCGATCGATCTTCGAGAAGCTGGGGGTGAAGTCGCGGATGCAGCTGGCGGCGATGGCGCGAGAAGACGCTGCCCTCTGAGCCCAAAATGAAAAAGGCCGGCTGCGGAGGCAGCCGGCCTTCGATCTTTCAGTGTCCAGGGACGATCAGTCGCAATGCCCCGGGCCGGTCACGCCTTCGTTGTAATCGGAGAGAATGTCGTTCAAAGCGCTCCCCA
>Ga0209347_1003462_pt1 | contig 18355 bp, 11 predicted proteins | sample AutmiccommuBRH23_FD_187382 | JGI IMG/M metagenome (GOLD analysis project Ga0209347, IMG submission 187382) | Deep subsurface microbial communities from Mt. Terri, Switzerland - Autotrophic microbial communities BRH/23 (SPAdes) (version 2) | ecosystem: Environmental > Aquatic > Deep subsurface >...
GGCCGCCACGGCGACCACGCCGGCGGCTGCGCTGTCCGCTGCGCTCCTCGGCATGCTGCGTCTCGCCCGCCTCGTCAGTGGTCTCCTCGCCGCCTTCGTCGTCGGGCGCCTCGTCGAACTCATGCATGGCCTCGTCACCGCCAAAGGTCGGCTCGTGGGCGTGCATGTCCTCGTCGGCTCCGTTGGCCTCCGGACGGTCCCCGCGGCGACCGCCACGACGACGACGCCGGCGGCGGCGACGCGGCTGGTCGTCGGAGTCGGCCTCTGTAGTCGTCGTTGTCTGCAGGATCTCGCCTTCGCGCTCTTCGTCGTCCTCGCCCTCGAAGCCCCAGTCCATATTGACGGCGGTGCGGTCCGCGCGCCGTTGCGGCAGCGAAGGCGCGGCACCTTTCTCGATGGTGAAGTTGGCGCCCGCCAGCTTGTCGGAACCGAGCACGGTGATGGGCATGCCGTGCCGCGCCTCCATGTCGTTGATGAAGGGGCGCTTGTTGTTGAGGATGTAGAGCGCCACCGACGGTGTCGTCGTGGCGATGAGCGGCGTGCGGGCGCCGGCCATGATGGCGTCCTCCAGGCCGCGCAGCACCGCCAGTGCCACGGACTCGGTGGAGCGGATGATGCCGGTGCCCTGGCAGTGCGGGCACTGCGAGGTCGAGCCTTCGAGCACACCGGTGCGCAGGCGTTGACGCGACATCTCGAGCAGGCCGAAATGACTGATGCGCCCCACCTGGATGCGTGCGCGGTCGTGGCGCAGCGCTTCTTTGAGGCGACGCTCGACCGCCCGGTTGTTGCGCTTCTCCTCCATGTCGATGAAGTCGACGACGATGAGGCCAGCCAGGTCGCGCAGCTTCAACTGGCGCGCGATCTCGTCGGACGCTTCCAGGTTGGTGTTGAGCGCGGTTTCCTCGATGGAGAACTCGCGCGTCGACTTGCCGGAGTTGACGTCGACGGCGACGAGGGCCTCGGTCTGGTTGATCACCAGATAGCCGCCCGACCGCAGCGTGACGTACGGGCTGAACATGGCATTGAGCTGGCTCTCGATCTTGTGGCGGGTGAAGAGCGGCTCGGGCTCCTGGTAGAGGGTGACGTTCTTGGCATGGCTCGGCATGAGCATGCGCATGAAGTCCTTCGCCTCCCTGTGGGCCTCCGGCCCGGCGACGATGACCTCCTCGACATCCTTATTGTAAAGGTCGCGGATGGAGCGCTTGATCAGGTTGCCTTCCTCGTAGACGAGGCTCGGCGCTTGGCTCTGCAGCGTCAGGTCGCGCACGCTCTCCCACAGGCGCAGCAGGTACTCGAAGTCGCGCTTGATCTCCTGCTTGGTGCGCGAGGCGCCGGCGGTGCGGATGATGAGGCCCATCCCCTCGGGCACCTCGAGCTCGGCAGCGATGGCCTTGAGGCGCTTGCGGTCCTGCGGGTTGGTGATCTTGCGGGAGATGCCGCCGCCGCGAGCAGTGTTGGGCATCAACACGGTGTAGCGGCCGGCGAGCGACAGGTAGGTGGTCAGCGCAGCGCCCTTGTTGCCGCGCTCTTCCTTGACGACCTGCACCAGAATCACCTGGCGCCGCTTGATGACCTCCTGGATCTTGTAGGAGCGCGGGCGGCGGCGCGGGCGGGCCGGCAGCTCCTCCAGCGCATCTTCACCCGAGCCGACCTGATCGACGCGCTCGACCTCGACCATGGTGCCGTTGGTCTCGGCCTCGCCGTTGACGCCGGCGTCCTCTTGGGCCGAAGCGTCCGTGGCCTCGGCGGAGTCTTCGGTGTTCTCGTTGGCAGCGAGATGCGCCTCGCCGGCCTCGACGTCGAATTCCTCCGTGAGACGGTCGTCGGCGGGCAGCGTCGACTCCGCCATCGTGATCGGCTCGTCGGGCTCGCCAGCCTCGGCGTCGTCGTCCTCATCCTCGTGGGGAGCGTCCGCGCCTGCATCCTCGACATGGTCGAGGTCATGATCATTGTCGTGATCGTCGTCGCCGTCCTCGTCGCTCTCATGATCGTCGTGGTGATCATGATCGAGGTCCTCGGCGGAGGCGTTCAGCTCCTCCTCGTTCTCAGGACGCGGCCCGTTGCCCTTTCTGCGCCGGCGCGATTTGGAGCGGCGACGCTCCAGCGCCTCGGCATGGGCGTCGACGGCGGCTTCTTCCTCGGCCTCGGCGGCGGCCTCCTCCTCGATGAGGGCTTGGCGATCCGCCATCGGGATCTGGTAGTAGTCGGGATGGATTTCGTTGAAGGCGAGGAAGCCGTGGCGATTGCCTCCGTATTCGACGAAGGCAGCCTGCAGGGACGGCTCAACGCGCGTCACCTTTGCGAGGTAGATGTTGCCGCGGAGTAGCTTGCGGGCCGCGGATTCGAAATCGAATTCCTCTACCCGGCCCCCGCGCAGGACCACAACCCGGGTCTCCTCCGGGTGTGTGGCATCGATAAGCATCTTGTTGTTGGACATGTGTGCCGATCCTTAGCGCGCTGGCGGAGCAGGCCGCGGCTCAAGGCCTCGATGCGGGACGCGTACGGGCCAATGCCGACGAGACGCTGCTCTCGGGCGCGCGCTTTTGTTTGATGTGAAAGACGAAGATAAGGGGTGGTGGCAACGGCACGCGGCCTTTGGGCGCCGGACAAAACCGGGCACGCCCCGCGGCGCTGATCCGTGCGCGCAGGGGCATCCAATTGACACGTGCTCGAGCTAGGCATTCCGATAAAGACTTTCGTTCGCTTCGCTTGGTTGGTTACTCGAGTGTTGGTCTGGTCCCTGCCGAATGCGCCGTGGGCACACACCGACCGGTCGCCGGCCAGCTTGAGGCAGAGCCTGTGAAGGGGTTCCGCTTCCTTCCTATGCCGTCCTTTCTTGGGCAAACGATGGAAGTGGCTACTACGTGTGATTGCCAGTGTGATCGGTAGCAGTCGGACACGAAGCAAAAAGGCTCGGACCTGTAGGGAGATCGGAGCGATGCAACCGAACGTCCGACGACCACGCGATCGTCGATCTGCTGGAGCTTTGGACCCCAATTCGGGGGCGGCGATCCGGCGCAAACGGGAGACATCAAGCCTCGAAACGTCGTTTTTGCGGCGCACACATGTCCCACCGAGGGAGCCTCAGCAGCAACAAACCAATAAGTACGGGTTCGCCGGGTGCCTTGCAAGCGTGTTATAAGTGTAGCGCTGCAGAGACAACCGGCCAACTGTCTGCAATTTGAGAGAAAATCAGCAAAGATGTCGTTAAGCTCACACGCATCTTGCGTTATTTTCGGGGGACGATGGAGATCTTGGAGGGGTAACGGCAACTGATGCCGCGGGGCAAAAGATCCGGTCTAATCAGCCTGCTGGCGGTCCTCTTGGGGCTGGTGACGTTGGTGGTGCCCGCAGCGGCGGCTCGGTCCGCCAGCGTCGAGGCGACCCGAGCCGAGCTCAAGGTCAATGGGACCCGCACGAGCTTTGTGCTCGATCTGAGCCACGGCGTTCGCGCCGAGATCTTCACGCTCGCCAACCCCTACCGGGTGATCATCGACCTTCCCGACGTCAATTTCCGGCTGCCAAAGCAGGCCGGCCAGACCGGGCGCGGCCTGGTTTCTGCCTTTCGTTACGGCCTGTTAGACGAAGGCAAGGCCCGCATCGTGCTCGATACCAAGAAGCCCGTCCTGATCGGCAACGCCGGCATGGCGGTCCGTACCGGCAAGGCGGTGCGGCTGACTGTTGAGCTGGTCGGCACGACGGCGAAGGACTTTGGCGCCGGCACGGGCGGGCAACGCACCGCATACGCGCCTTTGAAGTCGGAGCCTGCGGAGCCCTACGAGGAGCGCTCCAAGAAGTCCAAGCACAGGACAAAGCCCATAATCCTTATCGACCCCGGCCACGGCGGGGTGGACCCCGGCACCATCAGCCTCAGCAACCATAAAGAGAAGTCGGTGGTGCTGGCGGTGGGCAAGAAGCTGAGGGACAAGCTGGCCCAGACCGGCCGATACGACGTTCACATGACACGCACCCGGGACGTCTTCATCTCGCTGGATGAGCGTCTGCGCATGTCCCGCAAGCTCGACGCGGACCTCTTCATCTCCCTGCATGCGGACGCGATAGGCCAGAAAAATCTGGCCGACAGCGTGCGTGGCGCCACCGTCTACACGCTTTCGGAGAAGGCGTCGGACGAGACGGCCCGGATCATGGCGGAAAAGGAGAATGCCTCCGACGCCATCGCCGGGCTGCAGACCACCGAGATCGACAGCCAGGAGGAGGTGCGCTCCATCCTCATTGACCTATTGAAGCGGGAGACCGCCAATTTTTCGGCCGACCTGTCCAATACTCTGGTTAAACGCCTTCGTAAGACAATCTCGCTGTCGCGGACCCCGCAGCGCTCGGCGGCCTTCAAGGTCCTGCGTCAGGCCGACACGCCCTCAGTTCTTATCGAGCTCGGCTATATGAGCCACAAGGAGGACGAGAAGTTGCTGAACTCCAGCGCCTGGCAGTCCTCCGTCGCGGCCGCTCTGACGTCGGCGATTGACAGCTATTTTGCCAAAAGGACGGCGAAGGCACGTTGAGCGTGCGAATCGCCGCATCCTCAACGTTATCTAAACCCCGGTAAGCGACGACTTGATGCCACAATCCGTGCTAATGTTGCCGCGTCGCGGCGCATGCTTATTGCATCGCGGTAATTGTCCCGAATGCGCCCGATCAATGGACTTTAGAGGCTGATGCGCGCCGTCAATCATCCGCCCCAGCCGCCGCTCCGGCACGCTCCACCGCGCCGGCGCCGCAAGAGCCTGTTGCTGAGTCTTCTCGGCTGGGGTTTCGCGGCAGGCGTGGTGCTGTTCATCGCGGGCTCGGCCGGCGTCGCCTACGTGCTGTGGACAGTGTCCAAGGACCTGCCGGACTACGAGAGCCTGTCGCGCTACGAGCCGCCGGTGATGACGCGCATTCATGCGCACAACGGCGCGCTCATCTCCGAGTACGCGCGCGAGCGCCGCATCTTCGTGCCCATCAACACGATACCGAAGCGCGTGATCGCGGCCTTCCTCTCGGCTGAGGACAGCCGCTTCTACGAGCACGGCGGTCTCGATCCCAGGGGCATCGCGCGTGCCGTCTTCAAGCTCGTCGAATCCAAGCTGCAAGGCTCCAACCGGCGTGTCGAGGGTGCGTCGACCATCACCCAGCAGGTTGCAAAGAACTTCCTCTTGACCAGCGACCGCACGCTGGACCGCAAGATCAAAGAGGCGATCCTCGCCATCCGCATCGAGAGCGCCTACTCCAAGGATCGTATCCTGGAGCTCTATCTCAACGAGATCTATCTCGGCATGGGCGCTTACGGCGTGGCTGCGGCCAGCCTCAACTATTTCAACAAGGAGCTGCAGGACCTCACCGTCGAGGAAGCGGCTTACCTTGCGGCGCTGCCGAAAGCGCCGAACAACTATCATCCCTTCCGCCACACCAAAGCTGCTCTCGCCCGGCGCAACTGGATCATCGGGCAGATGCAGGAGAACGGCTACATCACGGCCGAGGAAGCGAAGGAAGCCGAAGCCAAGCCGCTGGGCGTGAATATCCGCCCCACTGGCGCGCATCTTGTTGCAGCCGAGTACTTCGCCGAAGAAGTGCGCCGCACGCTGCTCAACCAGTACGGCGAGAAGAAGCTCTACGGCGGCGGCCTTTCGGTGCGCACGACGCTCGATGCGAATCTGCAGCGCGTGGCGCGTCAGGCGCTTGTCGACGGGCTCGTGGCGTTCGATCGCCGTAAGGGCTGGCGCGGGCCAGTGACCAAGGTCGACATCGCCGGCGATTGGGGCGCGGAACTCGTCAAGATCAACAGTCCGCACGACATCGAGCCGTGGCGACTGGGCGTCGTCCTCAACGTCGACGCCAAGAAGGCAATTGTCGGTCTGCTTCCCGAGAAGAAGCAGTCGGGCAAGCTCGCCGACAAGCGCGAGGCGGTGGAGATCGGCTTCGACGAGGTCAAGTGGGCGAAGGCCAAGGGCAATACGCCAAAGGCGGTGACTGACGTGCTATCGCCCGGCGACGTGATCTACGTCGCGCCCAAGGACCCGGACAAGCCGACGGGCGTGTGGTCGCTGATGCAGGTGCCTGAGGTCAGCGGCGGGATCATTGCGATGGATCCCAACACGGGTCGCGTGTTGGCCGAGGTCGGCGGCTTCTCCTTCGATCTGAGCCAGTTCGATCGCGCCATCCAGGCGCGTCGGCAGCCGGGCTCGTCGTTCAAGCCGTTCGTCTACGCGGCCGCGATCGACAACGGCTACAAGCCGACGTCCATCGTGCTCGATACGCCGATCGAGATCGAGCAGGCCAACAAGGATATCTGGCGTCCGGAGAACTACGAGGACGAAGGCTCGGCCGGTCCCGCGACCTTGCGCTTCGGCATCGAGCATTCGCGCAACCAGATGACGGTGCGCCTTGCGCAGGACCTCGGCATGCCGCTCATCACCGAGTATGCGCGACGCTTCGGTGTCTACGACAACTTGTTGCCGGTGCTGTCGATGTCGCTGGGCGCCGGCGAGACGACGCTGATGAAGCTGGCGACGGGCTATTGCATGTTCGTCAACGGCGGTCGGCAGGTGCACGCGACGCTCATCGACCGAATTCAGGACCGCTGGGGCAAGACCATCTGGCGCCACGATCCGCGCATCTGCGAGGGTTGCAAGGCCGAGGATTGGCAGGGTCAGGACGAGCCCGAGATCATCGACAACCGGCCGCAGGTCATCGACCCGCACACCGCCTACCAGATGACCCACATCATGGAAGGCGTCGTCGAGCGTGGAACGGCAAGATCGTTGCAGGCGCTGGGCCGCCCGATTGCCGGCAAGACGGGCACGACCAACGAGGAGAAGGACGGCTGGTTCATCGGCTATTCGCCCGACCTCGTCGTCGGAGTGTTCGTCGGCTACGACACGCCGCGGCCGATGGGCAAGGGGCAGACGGGTGGCCGTGTCGCGGCTCCGATCTTCAAGGATTTCATGCAGGAGGCTTTGAAGGACAAGCCTCCCGCGCCGTTCCGTATTCCGCCGGGCATCAAGCTGGTGCGCGTCAACCTCAAGACCGGGTTGCGGGCCTCGGCGGACGATCCCAATTCCATCATGGAAGCGTTCAAGCCGGACGAGGAGCCGGATGACGCCTATTCGGTGATCGGCCTCACGGACACGACGACTACCGAGCAAGCCCCTACGCAGGATACCTATTATGAGGCAGAGCCGCGCAGGCGCCCGCCTCGTCTGGGTTCGGGCCGCGGAGTCTGGTAGGCAGTCGCGAGGCTGCGTCGCGTTTACAGTCGCGCCGTCGGCTACTATATCACTCGGCAAAAGCATCCATACATCGCACTCACGGAGACCAGCCATGCGCGCTGAAGCGCAAAAGCACGTCGATGCCATCGAAGAGGCGCTCGTCCTCTTAAGGAGGCATCTTTGACTGGGATACCGCCGAAATGCGGCTCGCCGATCTCAACAAGCGAGCCGAGGATCCCTCGATCTGGAACGATCCGCGGGCTGCGCAGAAGGTCATGCGCCAGCGCCAGCAGCTCGAGCGTGCGATAGACACCTACAAGAAGCTGGAGCGCGAGCTGGAGGATGGCGTTACGCTGATCGAGCTCGGCGAGGAGAGTAAGGACGCCGACACCGTCGCCGAAGGCGAAGCGACCTTGAAGAAACTCGACGAGGAGGCGCAGCGGCGCTCGGTCGAGGCGCTGCTGTCTGGCGAAGCGGACGCCAACGACACCTTCCTCGAGGTTCATGCCGGCGCCGGCGGCACCGAGAGCCAGGATTGGGCCTCGATGCTGGCGCGCATGTACATGCGTTGGGCGGAGGATCGCGGCTACAAGGTCGCGATGATCGAGGAGAGTCCGGGCGAGGAAGCGGGCATCAAGTCGGTGACGCTCGAGATCAAGGGCGAGAACGCGTACGGCTGGCTCAAGACGGAATCGGGCGTGCACCGTCTGGTGCGCATTTCGCCTTATGACTCGAACGCGCGGCGGCACACGAGCTTTGCCAGCGTCTGGGTCTATCCGGTCGTCGACGACGATATCGACATCGAGGTGAACGAGAGCGACTGCCGCATCGACACGTATCGCTCCTCGGGCGCGGGCGGCCAGCACGTCAACACCACCGACTCCGCGGTGCGCATCACCCACATTCCGACGGGCATTGCGGTGGCAAGCCAGCAGGAGCGCTCGCAGATCAAGAACCGCGCGATTGCCTGGACCATGTTGAAGGCGCGGCTCTACGAGCTGGAGTTGAAGAAGCGTGAGGAGAAGGCCAACGCGGAGGCCGCCAGCAAGACGGAAATCGGCTGGGGCCACCAGATCCGCTCCTACGTTTTGCAGCCCTATCAGCTCGTGAAGGACCTGCGCACGGGAACACAGAGCACCGACCCGTCCTCCGTGCTCGACGGCGCTCTCGATCCCTTCATCGAGGCCGCGCTCGCCCAGCGGATCAAGGGCGGCGGCCCGGTCGAGGTGGAGGATCTGGCGTAAGCGCGTCCTCGCGCCCGCCCGGTTGGCTCGAATTGTAGGCAATGGAGGGCGCCGCGACGGCGGCGCCCGCTCTGTCGATTTCCCGAATTATCGAATGGACACAATGGGCCCCGTTGAGGGCGGCTCGATGTGCCGGGCCGACACTTTGCGTCTGCGACGATCCTTGGGGTAGCCTCCGGTCGCAAGCACCCACGCGTGGGTGCACGGTTGTGGAACCGCTCGGGGCAGCCATGCTTACCGCCCGACAGGCTTTGCTGTTGCCGCAGATCTATGATGCGGCCGTCGCCGAGGACCTTTGGCCGCGCGCGCTCGATGCGGTCGCAGAGGCCGCCCAATCCAAGGGCGCTGCCATTCTCGCCCTGGACAACGTCGGCCAGCCCTTCGCCATCAGTGAAGGGGCGAGCTGCTACGATCCCGCAGATATTCAGTACTATCGCGAGAACCTGCTCAAGTATGAGGAAGAGGCTTGGCGCCACATCCAGACGCAGCCGGTAGGTGCGATCACCTTTGACGTCGACATCTGGCCGGATACGCCGGAGCTGGAGCAGCGACCCGACAATCAATGGATGATCAAGAAGTGGGGCGTGCTGCGCAGGGCCGCGACACGGCTCAACGATTCCCCGGGCTGGGCCGATAGCCTGACGCTGCAGTACAGCTCGTCAATGAAAACCATTTCGCCGCCGATGGCGCAACGCATGCAGGCGCTGGTCCCACACGTCGCCAAGATTGTCGAGCTGCACCGGACCTTCTCTGTTCTGCGCAACCGCTATCGCGCTGTCCTCGGTGCGCTCGATCACATCAGGATCGGCGTCTGCATCACGTCTGCGCATGGAGACGTGATCGTCGCGAACAAGGAGGCGCAGAGAATCCTGCGGCTCGGCGATGGTCTGTCGCTCGGCAGGGACCAGCGCTTTTACAGCGCTGGATCGGACGCAGGCGCCGCCATCCAGAAGGCCGTCCAGCAAGCGATCCTGACGGTGAACAGTCAGGCCAACGCGCCCGAAGCTCTCATCCTCATCAAGCGGCGCAGTGCGGCCGATCCCTTCCTGATCGAGGTGGCGCCGCTGATCGACAGCGTGGGCGAGCTTGACAAGAACTTGCGGGGCGCCATCGTCTTCATAGTCGACCCGGACAATCCGCGTCCCTTTTCCGTGGGCAACGTCGCGCGCGCCTTCAACCTGACCGATGCGGAAGCCTCCGTCTGCCGCCACATGGTCGATGGCCTGACCGACGCATCGATCGCGATGCGGCGATCAGTTTCGGTCGAAACGGTGCGATCCCAGATTAAGTCCATCCACAGGAAGACCAACACGAGCCGTCGCGCCGACCTCATTCGCCTGACGCTCTCCATTACGCCGCCGATCGAGCGCGTCGACGGGACCCTTTAGGCCTCAGCGCCTCCCCGTCCTTGGCTCGATACGGCGCAACCGCAACTTCTTCCGCAGCGGCTCATCGAGGAGTATCTGTTCGCCGATCTTGTGCTGGCGATGATGGAATCGCTGGCGAGCGAGAACGGTGCGCGCCTGCAAGTGATGAAGGTCGTCGATCTCAATATCGAGGACAAGCTCGGCGACCCGACACGACGCTCGCGCCAGGTGCGTCAGCAAGCAATCACTGCCGAGTTATTGGATGTCGTGACCGGTGCTGACGCGATCCTGCAGTCGTTTCCCGCGCCGTACGAGGCGCGCGACTGACGGGTCTCGGCCGTTATCTTCAGGCTAGGTTCAAGTTCTCCTTGATACCAGGGCAGCATCGGGCGAGCGTGGCTCGCTGTTCTGTTATTGGGGGAAGCTGCTTTGGGACTGTCTTCGCGAAATACTATTTTAGCGCTTGGTTTTCTTGCTGCCGTCATTGCCGCGCCGGCGCTCGATGTGCCTGCGATCTCAGGCGAGGCGCTGGCGCAAACGTCGGCGAGCGAAGAGAAGGATGCCTTCGAGGCCGCCAAGGAGCTCGGCACGGTGGAGGCATGGAACGCCTTTCTCGCCAACTACAGCTCCGGCTTTCATGCCGATCTGGCCCGCGCTTACCTGAAGAAGCTCGGCGAGCAGCAGCAGGCAGCGCCGGCTGCGCCGCCACCGGCCGCCTACAATGAGTTTCCCGTTGCGGCGGGCTCCTGGGGCGGCATCGTGCGGTCCGGGCCTGGTCAGGAATATCGCAAGCTCACCGCCCTGGACGAGGGCGATGACGTGACGCTGCTCGAGCGCACCGGAACCGTCTGGAATGGATACCCGTGGTTCAAGATCGCTTACGGGAACGGCAAGCATGGCTATCAGTGGGGCGGCATTCTGTGCGCGAAAGGCACCGCCGTTCCAGGCATTTTCGAAGCGTGCCGCAGCCAGGCGGCACAGCAGCCCTCAAAGCCCGCGAAGACCACCACGACGCGCAAGCCCAAGGGTTGCGGCAGCGGCAGAATTCGTGTGGACGGCAAATGCATGACCCGCAGCCAGGCTGTCGGCTATTGCGGGCCGGGCTATACAGCGAGGGGCGGCAAGTGCGTCTTCAAGCACGCCCAGCCGCGGCAGCCCAAATGCCCGCCCGGCCAAGTGTGGAGCCCGCAGGAGCTTTGCCACTACGACGACTAGCCGGCATGCGAGTCGTCAGCAGGTGACGAGATCGGTGTGGCCGAAGCCCTTGGTGTAATCGAGCACCGAGATGACTTTCGGAGTGACGCGGAAGATGCGTATGTTGTCCGGTGTCGGCATCGGAAAATCGGCGGGGAGAGAGTTCTGCTCGGGATATCGCGACGAGAGCAATTGGAGGACCTTCATGGCCTCGTCGTGGTTCGTGACCGCCTCGGCGTGCCCGGACAGGGATAGCCCTGCAATCGCCATCAGGTCGGGCGTGTCGTGATCGATCGTCAGCGACACGCGATCGTCTTGCGCCAGGTTGGCCGCCTTTTGGCTGTCGAGCCCGCAGAGGAAGTAGAGGGTGAGGCCGTCGTTGACGTAACCGACGGTCGTTGCCTGCGGCCAGCCATCGGGCCGTAGCGTGGCGACCGTCATGATCCGGTGCCCGCTCATGAGCGCCAGGATCTTCTCTCTGAGCGCTTCATCCATTGCCGCTCTCCATGCTCGTGCCATCTCTCACGCAAACATATGAGCGGCGACACATTCGGCGCTTGATGAAGATCAACAGAGCGGATGTCCGTCAGGGCGAGAAGATATCGGAGATCGCATCGACCAGCGATCCAGGCCCCGAGGCGGAGGCCTGGCTTGCCCGCTGCTGCCTTTCCTTTTGGCGCTGCTCGCGCAGAATCGCGGCGACCTCGGCGTCGTAGCTGCGGGGCTTGAACCGAACGTCGCGGCCCAATAAGGCCTTGCCGACGCGAGTGTCGAGACCGTAGAGATCGCCGAACGTGCGCAGGTTGCCGCGATAGTCGACCATCGCCGTGAAGTACGTCATGTGAACGGGGATGTGGCTCGCGAGCTCGACCGATTGGCTTCCGCCCCGGAACAGGCTTGCGACCTTCTCTTTCGACCAGCCCTTGTCCTCGCCAAGCAGCACCTCTGCCAGCCGATGCGGATCGCCGACGCGCATGCAGCCGTGGCTCAGGCCCCGGAACGATCGCGCGAAAAGGCCCCGCTCCGGCGTGTCGTGCATGTAGACGTCGTGCTTGTTGGGGAACATGAACTTGATGGCGCCCAGCACATTTCTAGGTCCCGGCGGCTGCCGGAAATCGTAGGCGCCGATGTTGGCACTGCTCCAGTCCACCTGATTGGGATCGATCTGGCGCCCATCGCGGTAGACGCGAAGATTGTGGGCGTCGAGCACGTCCCGGCTCGACGGCGCGCCCGTGAACAGGCCCATCAATCCGCCGCCCGTGCTCTTGCGCAAGAGAGGCGCGAGTTCCTTGCGCTTGATGCCGTCGGGCACGCCCCAGCTCGGATGGAAAACGATTGTCTTCATGTCCGCCGAGAACGCCGGCGTCGGCCACTCGGGTTGGCCGGCGACGATCTTGTCGGAGTTGATGATCTTGCCGGACTTGACCACGCGGGTGAGGAACTCCGGCACGTTGTTCCAGACGTAGAGCGTGCCGAGGTCGACCGGAAGCCAGCGCCAGCGCTCCATGTTGACGATGATGCGATCGATGTCGGCTGCGACGCGTGGGCTCACGGGCGCCGCTCGTCCGCCGGGAGCGATCGACGCCGTCTCGTTCAGGCGCGCACCGAAGTCGATACCGGAATCCCCGGCCTTCGCGTTGCCCGTCCGTCCGCCTGAGTGGCGCAGCTTCACGAGGAGCCGTTGCAGTTTCACGAACTGATCGTGCTTGGGGTGCTGCGAGCGCAGATAAGCGTCAGGCGCTTTCGCGGCTTCGAGATCGGCCAGGACGAGGTCGGGTCGGCGAAGCGGCGGCCGCTGGTCGAGCAGCTTGGAGATGCGCGAAGGATTGGGAATGCGGCCGCCCCGCGCGTGGCGGGAATATTTGAGAAGAGCCAGCGTCAAGGTGATCTCGGCCTCGGCAGTAGCCTCGGGCGAGAGCGCGTCGCCGGGCAAATCCGGCACATAGAAGTCGTCGGCGCGAAGTCCCCAGTCGTCGGCCCTGCGCAACTCCGCTATGGCAGCCTTGGCGCGATCCGAGTAGCCGTCCTCGGTCAGCCAGACGAGGTGCGTTCTCTCTTTTTCATAATAAGCCGTCATCGCGGCGAGATCGCCGGCGTTGGCGCGCTTGGCACGCTGCGGCAGCAGCCTGCGAAGCTCGACTAACGCCGGGTCCGGCGGGGCAGCCTCTTGCGGCTGGAGGGTGCCGACCTCGGACGGAGCAGGCTCATCGGCGGCCACCACGTCGCCGGCGCGCTCAGGGCCGGGCTCCCACCACGGGCCGAGAACGCGCAGCCAGACACCAGCGATCAGCGCGACGGCGATGACCATCGCAATCCGATAGAGGGTCTTGATCTGCTCGGGTCGCACGTCTCCCCCGTTCGCGTGCCGATCCGGCCAGAAAAGCAGAGGTTAGTGGTGTGGATGTGGCAAGCCGCGTGGCGCCGCTAGGCCACTTGGAAAAACGGCGTCCAGCTCACGTGTTGATCGTCTTGATGTCGGTGAACTTGATGTCCGGGTTCTTATCCTGGACCCACGACAACTGGAACGCCGAGGGGGCGAGAAACACGTGATCGCCGTCGAGATCGGCGGCGATGTTGGGCCGATTGGCGGTGATGAACTGTTTGAGCTTCGCCGCGTCGTCGCAAGTGATCCAGCGTGCCGTATCGCAAGGGGCGGTCTCGAATGCGACCGGCAGCCCGTATTCCTGCTTCAGGCGATCGCCCAGCACGTCGAGCTGCAGCGCGCCGATGACGCCGACGATCGGCGGCGTGCCGTCGACGGGAGAGAAGAGCTGCACCACGCCTTCCTCCGCCATCTCGCGCAGCGCGTCTTTGAGCTTCTTGGCCTTGATCGCATCCTCGAGCCGGATGCGGCGCAGGATCTCCGGCGCGAAACTCGGGATGCCGAGGAAGTGCACGTCCTCGCCTTCGGTGAGCGCGTCGCCGATGCGGAGCGTCCCGCGATTGGGAATGCCGACCACGTCGCCGGCATAGGCCTCCTCCACCAGCGAACGGTCCTGTGCGAAGAAGAACTGCGGCGTCGACAGAGCCATGGTGCGCCCGGTGCGCACGTGCTTGGCCTTCATCCCGCGCGTCATCTTGCCGGAGCAGACGCGCATGAAGGCCATGCGATCGCGGTGGTTGGGGTCCATGTTCGCCTGGATCTTGAAGATGATCCCTGTCATTGCCGGCTCGCTCGCTTTCACCGTCCGCGTCGCCGCCTGGCGGTCGAGCGGCGGTGGCGCAAAGGCAATGAGCGCGTCGAGCACGTCGCGCACACCGAAATTCTTCAAGGCGCTGCCGAAGTACACGGGCGAGAGCGCGCCGTGACGGAAGGTTTCCAGGTCGAACTGCCCGCACGCGTCGCTGACGAGCTCGATCTCCTCGCGCCAAGTTCCCACCGCGTCGCTGTCGAGCAACTCGTCGAAGATCGGGTCCTCGGGGCCGGACACGGGCGTTCCGTCCGGGTTCTCGTCGACGCGGCGGATGCGCGGGGTTCTCAGATCGTACGTGCCGCGGAAGTCGCGGCCCTTGCCGACGGGCCAAACCATGGGGGCGGTATCGAGCGCCAGCACCTTCTCGATCTCGTCGAGAAGCTCCAGCGGCTCGCGCGCTTCGCGATCGAGCTTGTTGATGAAGGTGACGATCGGGATGTCGCGCAGGCGGCAGATCTCGAACAGCTTGCGTGTGCGCGCCTCGATACCCTTGGCCGCGTCGATGACCATGATGGCGGAATCGACGGCGGTGAGCGTGCGGTAGGTGTCGTCGGAGAAGTCCTCGTGGCCCGGCGTGTCGAGCAGGTTCAGGACGGCGCCGCCGTACTCGAAGGTCATGACCGAGGAGGCGACCGAGATGCCGCGCTCGCGCTCGATCGCCATCCAGTCGGAGCGGGCGCCACGCTTGTCCTTCTTGGCCTTCACCTGGCCGGCGAGCTGGATGGCGCCGCCGAACAGGAGCAGCTTCTCGGTCAGCGTCGTCTTACCGGCGTCGGGGTGGGAGATGATCGCGAATGTGCGCCGGCGCGCGATCTCGCGCGCCAAGGCATCGCCTTTGCTGCTGGAGGTCGGCGGCGTTTCGCTTGCGGGCGCGATCTGGTCCACTGCGCCGTTCTCGTCCTGCATGATCTCGAAAATCTCTGTCTCAGCCGAGCGAGCGGCCGGACGGGCCTATTCGCTCTCGTGCGCCCACTCCACGCGGCGCCCGCAGGAGCTAGCGCTTCGCGCCCGGAAGTACAAGTCCGGCCAAGCGGGATGGCTTGAATTTCGCCACTACTCACCCGTCGGACAGGCCGAAGTGGACCCGTGTCGGCCCGAAAACAGCCGGGGCGGCACCTATGATAGGCGAGGCATGTCGCGCCTCGACCGACACAGGGTGCGGTACCCCGGCTGCCGTGGTCTACGTGCTAGGAATCGTCGCGCCGGCGACGATCCTTATGCTCTGCGCGAAGGATCTTGCGCTTCTTGCCGACTTTCTTGAGGCTCCGCTTCACCTTCTGCGCCTTGAGCGTCCGCTTGAGCTTGTTGAGCTTGCGCGTCGTGACCTCGCCGTTGCGCTTGCGGTGCATTTTCAGCTCGCGTGTCATCATGCGCTTCTTCGACACGCGCTTCCTGAGCTTAGAGTTGGTTGAGCCAACGGGCTTACCGAAGATAGAGCGGTCGCGCGCGACGTCGTGCTTGCGCTTGCCGACTGGATTGCCCCAGACGGACTTGTCCCTGGGGACATCGCCGGCGTTGTGCCTGCCGGGCTTGCAGTGCATCGCCTTGCAGCCGCCGTTGGAGGGCTTCACATCCTCTTCGGTGATGCCCTGAACCTTGCGGCGGACGGTGACACGCTCGTTGGTGCGGCGAGGCGGCGGCAGCTTGCTGCCGTCGGACGAAGCACTCGCACTGACGCCGCGGGCGGGCGGTAGCGCCGTGTCCCCCGCGGGCAGCGATGAACCTCGTGCAGGCGGAAGTGCACTTGTCGCGGCCTTGGTCGAATTCCGCTTGGCGGTCTGGTGGGTCGTGCGGTTCATTGCATCGAGACGCGACGGCGGCAGCTTGCCCACCGGTCTCTTGGGCGCCAAGGGAACGCCAGGCCGATTGAGCTCGTGACCCAACCCGAGCTTCTTGATGCCGCGCCCTATCGCCTTGCCCGCACGAACGACATCGCGGCCCACGGTTTTGCCAAAGTCTTTGCCGGCGCGGCCAGCTTCCTTGACGGTGCCTTTGACGCCACGACCCACGGCCTTGCCGGCCCGCTTGACGTCGCGGGCGACCGTCTTGCCGAAGTCCGTCGCTGCGCGCTTGGCTTCCTTGGCAACGCCTTTGGCGGCATCGGTGATGTCGCTCAAGCCAAAGGCTTGGGCCTGAGGTGACAGGGCGACGCCGGAGGTGACGGTGATGGCACCGGCTGCGGCCAGGCTCAACGGCAGGACCAACGTGAGAGCCCTGAGGGTTGAAGTGATGCGCTTCATGCGAGCGTTTCCTTTCTCTTGCTCGTTGCAAATGCGCAGGCACGCGCTCGTCGCTTCGTGCGACTTGAGCGGGCTGCCCGCCGCGCAGAGCGGTTGCCGCTGTGTCCTGCTCAAAGCTTCGGGCACAGCGACTGCGTGCGCGACGAACGGCGGCGTTAGACGAGCGAGAGGGGCGCGAGCTGTGACGCCAGATACAAAACGATGCGGATCTGCGGCGATTTCGGCCGATTACGGTCAGCACCTACGTACATACCCCGAGCCTTCGCCGGGCTGACGCGTACCCTAGGAGACATCGCTTTGTATGCCAGCGGCCCTGGACGAAACCTGTCGCGCGCTGAGGTGCATCAAGGCCGCACGATCTCGGTCTGCCAAAATGCGCGCGGCGCTCGGCGCCTCTCCTGATGCACTTTGGCCGAGCGCAGTGCTTCGCCACCAGATCTGTGCCTTGCAGAAGGAGCCTGACCCATGAACAGATGTCAGCCTTTCGCACTTGGCGTCGCCATCGGCGCTCTTTAGGCCATTTACGTTTTCGGCCTGGCCATCATTTCGATGTTCGGGTGGGGCAATGCCATGCTCGAGGTGTTGGCGGCCCTTTACATCGGCTATGCGGCCTCGATCGTCGGCGCGGTCATCGGCGCCGCTTGGGCATTCGTGGACGGCTTCATTGCCGGCGTCGTGATCGCGCCTGGGTCTACAATGCGGTCGCCAAATAGGCGGGTGTTACCGGCACGTCTGTACTGTGTCGCTTGTGCACCGGTCCTTTTGGTTCCGGTCGCCGATTTGACCGAGATCGGGGATTTGTCCGCCGAAATCAGGCCAACTGGAGCCGCTCAGTCCAACCGAGGATGCCCGAGCGGAGACGAGAGATGGCCGGAACCCTGCGCGGCGCCGTGGGTGTGGCCGCCGCAATGGCGGTCAGCGGTCTCTTGTTGGCGGGCTGCGGGGCCGCCCAGCCGGGGCTGACCGCGGCTGGACCCGACGAGCGCTCGATTGTGACTCTGTCGGCCAAGGAGGCGCGAGATCTACAGCGGGGCATGCGCATCTACCTGGAAAGCGTGCAAGCGATCATCGACGGCGCGAACCGGAACGACATGCGTCAGGTCGCCAGCAGCGCGGAGCGTTCCGGCACCGGGATTGTCTCCGGACTTTCGCTGGCCGATGCCGTGTCGTTGCCCCCGGAGTTCGTCGGCATGGCGCTCGACACTCACCAGAAGTTCGACGAGTTGGCGCGATCTGCACGCCAGCGCATCGGCAAGCGCCAAGTGATGCAGCAACTCGACGCCATCCTCGTCAACTGCACCGCCTGCCACGCCAGCTACCGGCTCAGCCGATGACAGCGCCTGCGGGGGAATCGGGCGGGCGATATGGGTTAATGGGAGCGGAAACGGGCATGCGACATGCCCGCGCCACATCGAACAGATTAAGAACATATGGTCAATGTAGGGGGACAACCGGTGAGGTTTGCTGTGGCTAAGGGGTTGTCACTCCTTGAGATCCCGTTACTATTGCAGCGCAACATATCCTGAAGAGGCTGCACCGGCCGGCACTGAAGCAACCCGGCCCTATCGCTCCGACTGGCGATTTTCGCGAACGCGCGTTCCTGCGATCTCGCGTCCTGTGTGCAGCCTGAACCGATGAGAGGGGCATGCGCACATACGGAGACAAGATATCCTTCATTCTCATGCAGCGCCGAGCTGCGGGTGTCGACGTCGTTCACGCACGACGTGCGGCTGTATTAGGAGCGGGAGCCTGGGGCACTGCCCTGGCTGCTGCGCTGGCCCGGCGGGGTCTGGGCGTGAAACTCTGGGCGCGTAGGCCGGTGCACGCGGCGGCCATGCAGGCCGACAACGAGAACCGCGACCGGCTCGCGGGTTGCCCCTTTCCTGAAGGTTTGACGGCGACGGCCTCGAT
>Ga0209347_1003464_pt1 | contig 18344 bp, 14 predicted proteins | sample AutmiccommuBRH23_FD_187382 | JGI IMG/M metagenome (GOLD analysis project Ga0209347, IMG submission 187382) | Deep subsurface microbial communities from Mt. Terri, Switzerland - Autotrophic microbial communities BRH/23 (SPAdes) (version 2) | ecosystem: Environmental > Aquatic > Deep subsurface >...
CCCGCGCCGCCGCCAGCTCCGCCTGCCAGCTCGGGCCAGGCGGCACCGCTTCCGCCGGGCGTGGTCGCCTCCGGTGTCGGTGCCACGGCAGCCGGCGCGGTCGCAGGGGCGCGGTCTGCGGCACCTGACCCACTGCTCGATAAGGCGTCGGAACTGGTCTACGAGCTGATGCACGCCTCGCGGGTTTATGGGTGCATCGACTGGTGCGTCGGGATGTTCAAGACACCGTCAGGCCCGCAGGCGTGGGTAGTGAGCAGTGAAGGCAGCGGGTTCATCCCTCCAGGGGTGTTTCTGCCTAGCTCCGCGCGGCTGGTTTTCTCGGATCCTGGTTTGCACAAGGATTTTCACGATCGCTGGTTCGGCTGGGTCAATCCAGCCCAGACGATGACCGCGTACGGGCAGATGTGCATGGCAAGCAACCCGAACGTGGAGTTGTGGGCGCTGGCGGTGTCGACGGACTATGGCGGCAACGCTGCAGTGGCGCGCGACGCCGGTGTACGGCATATCGAAAACTGCGCGTTGGCCACGTCACCGATCAAGGCCGACTCAGCCCCGCCGGCGCTGGACGAAACCCGAATTCATCGGCTGGAAACCATTGACCGCCCCGAGTATGCGCGCCTGACCACGGGCGGGGTGGTCGATCGTTCACAGCTGTGGGCGTTGACGGTTGCCGCTGTGCGCACAGTCCTCTCGCGCGCATCCGAGCTGCTGGGCTTCCAGGTGCCTCCGGCCATCCGCCAGGTCGCCACGGCGATCGAGAATGGTGAGCCGGTGTCGGAGGAGTTGTGGGCCGATCTTGACGTGGCGATGCGGGCAGCGATCCTCGACAGCGCGGGCCAGCGGCCAGGTCGGGTGGCCGTCGATGTGGGCCCGTCTGCCTATGCGCGGTGTTTCCACAACGTGGCGCGCGCAGCCGAGCTGCTGTCGTGGTGGCGCAGCACGACACCGGATCATGTCGAGATCGCCTATACGGCAAGGCATATCGCGAAGGAAGCTGAACTATGGCCCACCATGGCCGCATGAGGGGAGTTGTGTAGATGCCTGCAGTATCTGGGAGCGCGAAGCCGATCGAGGTGCTACCCGCGGCGGTCACTGGCACCGCCCAGTCGATCGCTGGGGAGGTTAGCCGGTCGGCCCAACCTGGCCCGGTGCCGATGCCGGCGGCGGGCTCTCCCATCGATGTCGCCGCCAACGCCGTGGCCGTCGCGGTGGCCGAGAACGTCGCGCACTGCTCGGCGACGCTGGCACCGGAGCCCATCGAAGGGGTTCAGAAGGCCGAGACCGCCACGACCGAGATTCGGGGGCAGGACACCGAGAGCGCCACCGACATCAGGTCGGTCGCTCAGACCATGCAGCCGATGCCGCCCCCGGGGGCCAGCGGTGGCGCGGGCACACCGAGCATCCGCGCGGTCAGTAACACCGGCGCGGAGAGCTGGCATTGGGAGTACGACCACAACGGGCTAATGGTCAGGGCCGATGACGTCGAGCCAATTGATCCGGGCGGCGCGGCCGGGGGTGGTTTCGGCGGGCTTGCCCCGGTGGGCCCCTGACAGTTCGGTCACCGGCTGTTGCGTGAAGGGGGTCGCAGCACCGTGCGTTTTCTGATTATCGGGCGCTCTGAAATTGGCGCCGATATAGCCCCCTGGACGGGGTTAGGGTTTTCAACGTGACCACTCAACAGTTCAGGCGGCCCGGCCCGATTGCACGCCCGCCCGCTACGGCCGGCGGCAAGATCGCGATCGATCCGCCGATTCCTGCGCCGATCCCGCCGCCGCGCAGTGTGTGGGGGATTGTGCTGCCGATCGTCCTGATTGTCGGCGTGATCGGGTTTATCGTCGCGATGTACATGTCCGGAATGCGAAGCCTCGCATCGGGTTTCGGCATTTTCGGGATCATGATGCTGATCGGCATGGCGGGCATGCTGTTTCGCGGCCGCGGAGCGGCGCAGAAGATGTCCTGGGGTGAGCTGCGGCAGTACCGGGCCAACTACTTCGCCCGCCAGGACGATGTGCGCGATGAGATCGAGGTCCAGCGCCGCGCCCAGTTCGACCATCGCGAGCACTTCCATTGGGACCCGGCCAAACTCGTGGCCGCGGTCGGCACCGAACGCATGTGGGAACGCTCGCCGAGTTCGGATGAATTCGGCGAGGTCCGAGTCGGGGTCGGCAAGGTCAAGCTCGCCATGACGATCGAGAAGCCGAAGATCCCCGAGGCATCACAGATCGAACCGGCCACCGGTCACGCCCTGCGCAAGTTCCTGCTGGAGCAGGAATACATCGACGACATGGCCAAGGTGATCTGGCTACAACGCTTCGCGGGAGTCTCGTTTATCGGGGAGATGGACGAGGCACGCGCACTGCTGCGGGCGATGGTCTGTCAACTGGCGGCATTCCACAGCCCCGCCGACCTCCAGATTCTGGTGGTCAGCGACGCCCCGTCGGTGTGGGACTGGACGAAGTGGCTGCCGCATATGCAGCATCACAGCAAGCGCGACGGCTGCGGTGAGCGCCGGCTGCTGTTTTCCTCCCCGGCTCAGCTGGAGGAGTTTTTCGACGAGGCGGAGCTTCCGCGCATCGAGTGGACACCCCCGGCCAGTGGGTTGCACGGCGCGGGTAACAGCGTTCTGCCGTTCCGGGTGATCATCGACGACAACTGCGCAACCCCCGAGGACTGGGCCGGCCTCACCGGCAGCGCCGGGTATGCCGGCACCTGCTTTGTGCGCCTTGCACCGTCGGTGCCCCCGCCCTCGCCGCATGATGCGTTCGGGACGAAGAGTTGGATCGGGTTTTCCCCGGAGACCACGTACCGCCTCGTGGGTGGTGCACTGCGCAAGCGACTGCCCGCGGAGGACCTCACACCCTTTAGCGGTGTGCAGCATCCGTCCTCGGACGAGCTCGACGACGCGTTCTACGCCAAGGCCGACCAGATGTCGATCACCGCGGCGGAGCGGTTTGCTCGGGCAATGGCCCGCTTCCGCGCATCGGGTGGGGTCACCACGGTCACCGATTCCGGCCACCAGCAGCGGACGCTGCTCGACGCGGTGGGCGTGCGCGACCCGCGCAACCTCGACGTGGACCGATTGTGGTCCCCGCGCCGCAGCCAGGGCCCCGATTGGATGCGCTTCCCCGTCGGTCTGGACGACAGCGGCCAGGTCGTGGACCTGGATCTCAAAGAGGGCAGCCAGCAGGGCATGGGCATGCATTCGCTGTTCATCGGCACGACCGGCGCGGGCAAGTCCGAGGGCATCATCACCGAGGTCGCCTCGATGGCGTTGACCCACTCACCCGAGGTCGCCAATGTGGTGTTCTTCGACTTCAAGCTGAAATCAGCAGCCGGTGTGCTCGAACAGTTCCCGCATGTGGTGGCCAGTGTCAGCAACCTCGGCGATGAACGCCACCTTGTCGGCCGCATGTATGAAGCGTTGGAAGGCGAGCTTGATCGCCGCGGCGCACTGTGCAACGCCGCCGGCCCTGACGTAGTGGATCTGACGGTCTACAACCAGCGGCGGCTCACTGATCCCTCGCTGCCGCCGGTGCCGGTGCTGTGGGTCATCGCTGATGAGTATCAGGAGTTGCTCAGCGACCGGGACTGGGGCGATAAGTTCCGCAGCTTGTTCTGGCGGATCATGCGCCAGGGTCGCGCCTATCACATGTTCTTGCAGCTGGTCGGCCAGACCGTTGACACCCAGAAGCTGCGCGACATCCGCAAGCTGCTCGGCTTCACTATCGCCGGCCGCACCGGCACGGAGGAAGATTCCCGCGAGGCGCTCGGTGTGGGGATCGCCGCCAAGATCGACGAGAAGGGCGCGGAGGGAACTGCTTACCTGCGGGTGGCGCAGCGTCAGCCACGCCAGTTCCGATTCTTCTATTCCTCGGCCGACTTCGTTCCGCAGACCGGTCCCGACGAAAGCCGACCCCTTGAGGCCGGAACCTGGTTCGAGCCACGTGCTTTCACGGCCGAAGAGGCCGCCGACATCGATGGGCTACTTGCCGAGCCGGTCGAGCGCGACGCGGCCCCGGCGCCAGCGCCCGAGGCTGCCAGCGTGAAGATCATCGACGCGGTGATCGGCTCACTGCAGGCGACGGGAGCCGCGCCGCCGCGCCAGCTGTGGCTACCCCCGCTGGGCGCCCCGCCGGCCGCCGACGATCTGGTGGCCCGGCTGCGCGGCAAGCCGTGGGATGTCGACTACGGCCAAAATCCGGGCCTGGTCTTGCCGGTGGCGCTCGAGGATCGCCCACGCCAGCACCGCCAGGACGTGTGCTATCTGAACATGCTGGAAAGCAACGCGCTCATTGTCGGCGCCCCCCGTATGGGTCACACCAATGCGGTCATGACGATGATTACCGCGGGCGCGCTGATGTACCGCCCGGAACGAGTGCAGTTCTACTGCATTGCAGCCAGTGGCCCGCAATTGGCAGCGCTGAACGACCTTCCGCACGTGGCGGCGGTGGCCGCTCTGCACGACACCGAGGGCGTTACCCGCCTGCTGGCCACCGTGCGCGGCATTGTCGATGAGCGCGAGCGACTTTTCGCCACCCGCGGTCTGGACATGGGGCAGGTCCGTGAGGCCAAGTTCGGCCCCCATCCGACCGACATCGGCGTCTCGGGGGGCGATGTGGTGCTGGTCATCGACGGCTGGGGCAACTTCAACGACGCCGGCCAGAAACAGGTTGATCAGGTGATGTCGCTGATGCGCGCGGGCAACTACGGGGTCCGCACGATCATCACCCACACCAGCTATCTGTCGAAGATCAACACACAGGTCAAGAACCTCTCGACGGAGCGTATCGAGTTGCGGATGACCGATGAGCGGGAATCAGAACTGGGCCGCCGCGATGCCACGGTCAACCGGGGCAAGGAGGTCCCGAACAAGCCCGGCCACGGCCTCAGCGCCGCCGGATTCCACATCATGGTGGGGGAGCCGGTGCTGGCCAATGATCCGTCGGGTCGTATCGACGCTCGCGGCGTCGGCGCAGTGGTGCGCCGGGTGGCCGGTGTGGAGAAGTTCGCTGAGGTCAAACGGTTGCCTGAGATGGTTCCCCTGCCTGACGTCTTGGCGCGGGTGAATGGCGGCACCCAACGCGACCTTGTTCCATTCGGTCTGTCCGAGTCCGATCTAGGCCCGGCGTTCGTCGACTTCGCCGAAAACCCCCATGCGCTGATCGTGGGCCGCGCGCAATCGGGACGTTCGGCGTTCCTGCGCACGATGATGCACAGCGTGATGGCCCACTACAGTCCGGACGAGGCCACCATTGTGTTGATTGACCCGCGCCGCCGTCACATGGGCGTGGTGCCGGAGGACACGTGGCTGTCCCGCTACGCCTACACCCTCACCGATATCAGGAAGGCCGCGGGCGAGTTGGCCGAGTTGTTCGACAGGCGAACCCCGCCGCCGGGCACCAGCCCCTCGGAGATGCTGTCGCGCCAGTTCTGGACGGGCCGCAAGATTTTCGTGTTCGCCGATGACGTCACGTCGTGGAACTCCGCGGAGAACCCGCTGATGCAGTTGGCCGGCTACGTCGAAATGGCCGATCAACTGGGGCTGCACATCATTGCCGCCGCCGACATCAAGCTGTGGAGCTTCCAGGCGTCGGGCAACAGCATGCTCGGCCGACTGGCCGGTGGGCTGCAGCCGACAATCATCCTGGACGGCCGCCGCGAGAATGGCCCGATCATCAGCGGTGTCTACGCCGAGCCTCAGCGTCAGGGCAAGGGCATCTACGTGCACCCCGGCGGCACGACAGACGGTGTGCTGGTGGCCTGGACTCCCGAACCGACCCGCTCGACACCGGGACGGCACTCCTCATCAGCGAGTCCAACATAATGCGGAGATCAGCGTCCAACGCGGTCACTGCGGCAACGAAATCCGTCGCACACCGTCTACGAGGTCAGGACCGGTGGGAGCCAGCCTACGGATTTTGGTGCACGTACCCACCTGCCCTTGGATCTAAACTGACACCCAAATCACCACCACCACGAATGGGGAGGCAAACACAATGACCGTTCCGATTGGCGTCGAGCCGGCGTTGCTGGGAATGCTGTCGGCCGCCGAGAGCGCGGGTGCGGCGACGATGGCGGCCGGTACGTCCGGGGCCGCTCCAGCCATGACCATGGTGCTGCCCCCTGGCAGTGATCCGGCGTCGATGGCTGTCTCAGCGGCTCTCAATGCGCGCGGCGCCGCGGCCGTGGCGGCGCTGACGCAGTTGACGATGACGCGGGCGATGTTCGCCGGCAATGTCGGGGTCAATGGGACGAGCTACGCAGCCATGGACGTGCTGCAGCAAACCGTCCTGGCAATCTAGACTGCTATCGACCTATGCCAGGCTTCGGGGACTCGGCGGCGAACCCACCGGAGGTCAACTTCTACCAGTTGACCACCGGTGATCAGGCTGCCAGTGCGGCAGCCTGCGCGGCGGCCCATCAGGCGGTTGCGGCCATGCTGACAGCTGAAATCGCCACGATGAGCACAAGCACCAGCACCACCGCCGCGGTGGGCTGGCAAGGCGCAGGTGGCGCGGCGATGACGATGACCGCGCAGGCATATGCAGCGATCCTGAGCACTGCGGTGGCCTGGTTCGAGGAAGCCGCGGCGCAGGCGACGGCCATCGTGGACGCCTATCACTTGGCGCAGTCAACGATGGTGCCCGGCCCAGAGTCGGATTCGAATCGGGCCGAGCAGGCCGGCCTGGTGGCGTCCAACATCCTCGGGCAGAACACACCTGCGATCGTCGCCCTGGATACGGACTACTTTGGTCGCCATTGGACGACCAACGCCTCGATAATGACCAGTTACCAGGGCGTCGTCGCCGCGGCCTTGGGTGTGTTGGCTACGCCGCCGCCGTTCGCGCCCATGGCACCGAATCCGGCGGCGGCGTTGGCCGCCCTGGCTGACGCCGGGGCCCAGGTCGGTGCCCAGGGTGCACTGCAGGCCAGCTCGCAGAGCATGCAGCAGGCCAGCACCGCCGCGGTACCGGCCAGTGAAGCGGCTTCGGCCCCCGCCGATGCGATGTCGGCGATGGGCGCACCGATGGCGGCAATGGGCCAGCTCTCGTCGATGACCGGCATGGTGGGGCAAGCCCCGCAGATGCTCAGTCAGGCACCGCAGATGCTCAGCCAGTTGGTGCAGATGCCGATGGGCCTGTTGGGGCCGCTGTCGTCGAGCATCGGCGGCCTCGGCGGCGCCCCGTCGGCCGCATCCGCGGCGGGTCCGCTCACCGGCACACCGGTGGCTTCGCCGGGTCTGGCCAGTGCGCTCAGCGGAGGCGGGGGTGGCGGTGGCGGCATTGGTGCTGGCGGCAGCGGAGTCGTCCCGACCAGTTCCTACACCCGACCGGTGGGCAGTTTCAGTACACCGACCGCGCCCAAGCTGCCGGGTGGATTCGGGGGCCTCCCCGAACCGGTGCCCGCTGGTCCTGCCCCCTCGGGGGGTGCGGGCCCCGGTGGTCTGTATGGCGCTCCGGCATCGGCAATGGGCCGAGATGGTGGGTCGGCCACCGAGCAGCGTCAAGGACGGACGATGCAGGTCACGCTTGCGCGTTCGGCTGGTGACAGGGGGGGCAGGTAACCAGAAATTAGCGCACGGCGGGGTGTGTGGACGCCCATACACTTTCTCTTAGAACCAAACCTCTTTTAGAACAGGAGTCTTCATGGCACAGCAAGTTGTTGGTGCGGCGCAGATCCAGTCCACCGCCGACCAGCTCGACGACCTCAAGATGCGCGCACTCGACGTGCTCAGCCGCTACCAACAGCATTCGGCCGACCTGCAGGCCTCCGGCGGCCTTGACGGGCAGGCCGGTGTCGCCAACGTGGCCACCGCAGAAGAGATCTCGCAGGCGCAGCGCGAGATGAACATGCGGTGGGAGAACCTGATCGCGGCGCTGCGCAACAGCGCTCCAGACTTCACCAACATCGACACCCAGAGCGCGCAGCAGATCCAGTCGGTCGCCGGCGGCCTGCGCTTCACCTGACCCTCCCACCACCACAGACATTCGAAAGGAATCCACCACCATGGACGGAATGATCAAGGTCAATCCCGGCGCGATCGTGGACTACAACGCTGCATTGAACACGTTCAGCGGCGAGCTGGACAATATCGCCTCCGAGGCGCAGAACCTGCTCGGCGGCATCGCCGAGTACTTCACCACCGATCAGGCGTCGGTCACCTACGCCCAGGCGCAGCAGATGATCATCGACGCCACCAACGAGGGCAAGGAAGTGATTCACCGCCACGGCGCGGCCGCCGATCAGGCTGGCGTGGACTTCGTCTCCCAGGACGGAGCCTCCGCACAGACGTTCATGGTCTGACGGCCCACCAGGGAATGCTGTAGCGACAATGCCGAAAGGGGGGCCAACTGCGGTTGGCCCCCCTTTTCGCTGCTTCGAAGAAAAGAGAAGAGGTGGGACATGGCGCTGACGACAACAGTCGGGGGCGTGTGGGTGTTGCAGGCGCTGCTGGGTGTGGAGTCGATGCCAGTTGCGTTGCGGCTCAAGCCGTTCATTCCGTCGGTGCATCACGAGTTGATCGTCGAGACCACGGCCGGGCCGGTCCCGATCGCCGACACCGCGGAGTATCTGAGTCTGGTGCAGGCCGGGGTGATTTCCCCCAGTGGCGCAGTCGACGAACCGGTGCGTGACTGGATGACCGTGCTGGGTCGACCCGATCGCCAAGCAGTCCTGACCATTCGGCGACCGTCGGGGCAGGCCGTCGGCAGCGGCGAGCCTCCGACCGTGGAGGAACGGGTGGTGGTGGTGTGCCGGTACCGGCGCTGGCTGGCCATGGCTGCCCGCGACGGCAACGACATGGTCATTGATGCGGTCGGTGAAACCGATGACCCAGTGGCCCAGGTGGACTTGATGTGCCAAACCCTGGTGCCGGCGTTGGGTATTGCTGCACCCGCCGACATTGAAGGGGTCAACATTCCCGCGGAGCTGATGCAGCCGACGCTGGAAGCGGCTGCCCCGCAAGGCCGGGACGCAATCGTCGCCGCGGTGAGCCGGCTGGGACTGCAACCCCAGCAGGCCGAGGTGCTCGCCGCAGCGACGCGCCTCGATGAGTCAGCGATGGCGGTGGCCATGGTCATCGACCACGGCATCGCCCAGCATGTCCATCCCCGGGTGGTGACGGTGGCCGACACCGAGTTCGGGCGCGTCAGCATCACCACCAGCACGTCGGCCGACGGTAAGCAGTGGATGAGCTTGTGGCCCGCCACAGCCGAGGCGGTGCGCGAAGACCTCTACGGACTGCTTTCCGCGCCGCGGGCGGCCGCGTAGGCCAGCCATGCGCACATATGTCGGGGGGCATGAAATTGGTGCCGATTTAGGGTCGTTACCCCTAGTAGGGTGGGCGATATGGCGCTGAATTTGACGTCGCGGCTGCAGGTGACGGCCCACTACTTTTGGAACCGCCGCAACGCGGCAGCTCTGAGCCATCACGGCGTTCGGCTGGAATACGACCCCGAGCAACGTCGCAGTGCGGCGCTCATTCTGGGGGTCATGTTCACGCTGCTGGCCATGGCGCTGATGTTCATGCTGTCGATGTGCTCACCCGCCGGCCAGGTCGGACAGTCAGCCATCTTGGCCGACCGTGACACCGGCGCGGTCTATGTGATGGTTGACGGCCGACTGCACCCGGCGCTGAACCTGATGAGCGCCCGGCTGATCGCCGGTCAGTCGAATAATCCGACGTTCGTCAAGGCTGCCGAGTTGGAGAAGTACCCGCAGGGGCCGCTGGTGGGCATTGTGGGCGCTCCCGCGGCGATGCCCGTGCGCACCGCATCGTCGTCGGAGTGGGCCGTGTGCGACACCGCACCGACTCCGACGTCGACGACCTCGGCCGCCTCTGAGCCCGTGGTCACGGCGATCGCCGGCCAGCTGACCCTGGGCCAGCGGTCAGCGCCGCTGCAGATGCCCGATGCCATCCTGGGCCGCTACGGCGATCGCACCTATGTGATCTGGGAGGGACACCGCTCCGAGATCGATCTCAGCAATAAGGCGGTCGCTCTGGCCCTGGGCGTCGATTCGACTGCACCGGAACCGATTCCCCTGTCCCGCCCGTTGTTTGATGCCCTTCCGGCGACCGATCCGTTGGTGAGCCCGGCGATACCAGGGGCGGGGGAGCAGCCCCGCTGGAACGTGGCCGACGGCGCAGTGATCGGCTCGGTGCTCTCAGTGCGCGACCTGGGGCAGCCCACCGCTGAGGAAACGCTGTATGTGCTGTTGCGCGATGGTGTGCAAAGGATCTCGCCGTTCGTCGCGTCATTGCTGCGATCGGCGAACTCGTTCGGTGACGTGGCGCCGATCCAGGTAGCCCCCGACAAGCTGGCTCCGGTGCCGGTGGTGGATAACCTGCCGGTGTCGTTCTATCCGGCCACTCGGCTGCGTCTGGTGAACACCGCCGTCAACGCCACGACCTGTTTGACGTGGTCCAAGGGCGCCACAGATCGCGCCGCCGAGGTCACGATCCTCTCGGGTCAGGGGTTGCCGATCCCGCTCGGAACGGCCGATAACCGCCTCGTTCGTCTCCCCAAGAGCGTCGGCGACCCCGAATCCGTCGAGGCCGATCAGGTGTACATCAGCCCGGGCGCCACGAACCTGGTGATGACCACCAGCGCCGCCCCGGCGGCGTCCTCGCGCGAAGCAATGTGGTGGATCTCCGATCAAGGGGTCCGCTACGGCATCGAGCTTTCCGACGAGACGTTCAACGCACTCGGCGTGTCTGTCGACAGGGCCCAGCAGGCACCGTGGCCACTGATTCGCGCATTCGCGCCCGGGCCGGCGCTCACCCGCGCCGATGCCATGGTTCAACACGACACCCTCGCCCCGGTAGGCGGCGCGGAAGCGCTGCCCACGAGAGCCCCTGGAAGCTAGTCCGGCGTAATCAAGGGTAGAAAAAGTAGTGCCGATATACGACATCCACGCTGATAGGATCGGATTGTGACTGACCGCGACCTTCCCCCTGAGCAGGCGGGCTACCCTTCGGCCACCGAGGGTGATCCCCGCGACACCCGCGCGCACGCCGCAGAGCCGACGCCGCCGCCCGCGGCGGGATGGCCGTCGCTACCGCTGCCTCCGAACACCGACGACGACGCGGGCGCTCACGCCCAGTCCTCGGTGACGCCACCTCCGCCGCCACCGTGGCCAGGCCGCACCCCGGACGTGCCCAGTCGAGCACCGGGAACCGACGCCGCGCCGCCGTGGGGTCAGCCCCCGCTGCCCAGTGAACCCGACGCCGGCGCGTCGCCGCCGCCCCCCCCGGAGCACCCCGCGGCCACCCCGGAAGAATCCGACCAGGCCGCCCCCTACCGCCCGTCCGACACAGAGACCACCACGTTTTTTGACCGACGTGACTTCCCGCCACCGCCACTGCGCGAAAGCTCCTCTGGTGGGGGGTTTTACGGTGATGGCGCCGCCGGGCAGCACGCGACGCCGCCCGCCGCCGCGAGATGGGGTGCTCCTGAGCCACCGCGGTATCAGGCTCCGTCCTTCCCGCAACATCCTGCACCTCCGCGTCCGCAGTCACCGCGCGAAAGCTGGCCCAGTGAGCGGTCCGCCCCTCCGGCCGGCGACCCGCGCCAGTGGGGCGACCACGCCCCGGCATCGGCAGGGCCGGCCAACTGGTCCTACGTCGACTCGATTCGGCCCAATGAGCTCGTGCCGACCCGCAAGATTCCGCCCGGCAAAGGGTGGCGGAAAGCCGTGTACAAGAGCACTTTTGGGGCCCTCAACTTCGGCCAGTCGCCCGATGAGCGGCGCTTGGTGGAGCTGGAAGCCAAGATCCGCTCCTTGTTGCGGGGCCGTTACAAGATTGGGGTGCTCGGCAAAGGTGGAGTCGGCAAGACCACCATTGCCGCCGGGGTGGGTTCGATCTTCGCCGAACTGCGGCAAGACGACCGGGTGGTGGCCATCGACGCCGACACCGCATTCGGCAAGCTGGGTCTGCGCGTGGATCCCAACGCCAAAGGTTCGTACTGGGAGCTGGCCGCCGATCAGGACTTGCGTACCTTCGCCGATGTGCGGTCCCGGGTGGGCAATAACACCGCCGGCTTGTTCGTGTTGGCCGGCGAGTCGGCCACCGCACGCCGCCGGGTGCTCGATCCCTCAATCTACCGCGAGGCGACCGGGCGGCTGGACAACCATTTCACGCTGTCGATCATCGACTGTGGATCCACGATGGATTCTGCGGTGACCCGCGAGGTGCTGCGCGACCTCGACGCGCTGATCGTGGTGTCCTCGATGTGGGTTGATGGGGCCTCAGCGGCGGCCCAGACCATGGAGCTGCTCGCCAACACCGGCCATACCGGCTTGCTGCATCGCACCGTGGTTGTGCTCAACGACGGCGACGGTCACGCCGATAAGCGCACCCGCGAAGTGCTGCACGAGCAGTTCAGCCAGCGCGGCCAGCGGGTAGTGGAGGTGCCCTTCGATCGGCAGCTGCGCCCGGGTGGTGTGATCGATGTGCAGAACGAGGTTGACAAGGTCACTCGGCGCCGGTTCATCGAGATCGCCGCTGCGATCGCCGAGCACTTCCCCACGACCAGCGACAGCCTGCGGGGGCGCCGGTGACCACGGTGCGCCCGTCGACTCCGGCGTCAGGGTCGTCAGCTCCGGGAGGGCCGCTGGTGCCCTCGTCGTGCCGGGTGTCGCTGCTGGTCGGCGACGCTCACCAGATTGATCTGGTGTTGCCGGCCGCGGTGCCGCTCTCCGCGCTGACCGACTCGACCCTGGGTGCGGTCAATCGGCTGCTGCGCAGCAAGGGCGAAGACGAACTTCCCACCAGGACATACGAGTTCGCCCGCGCTGTGGGCATGACGCGACTGTCTGATGAGGTGTCGCTGTCAGCGCAGGGTGTTGCTGACGGGGATTTGCTGGCCTTCGTCCCTGAGAAGACGGCTCGTCGGTACACGCCGCTGATCGAGAATGTCTCGACCGCGCTGGCCCGCTGGGCGCATGCCCATTTCCCGCCGGTGTCGACCCACGACGCGGTGGTGGTCGCGGGCGCGCTGACCGCGGCGGCGCTGATCGGCGCGGCCCTGCTGGTGTGGCGGCTGCGCTGGGCGGCCCAGCCGTTCTGGCTCAGTCCGGCGCTCTTCGCCGCCACCGCGGCCGTCCTTTTGGCGACGGCGATGCTGTCGGCACGCGCGGGAGCTAGCCGCGTCATCGTCGACGGCGCCTCCTGGGCGGCTGTGGGCGGTATCGTCCTGGCCGGCGGGACCGCACCGTATGGTGACCATCCCGGCGCCCCCCATGCCTTCCTGGCCGCCGTGGTGGCCACCGTGGGGGTGCTGTTGTTGGCGCGAATGACCGGGCGCCATTGGACCGCCGCGGCGGCGATCATCACCGTGACCACTGCCGTCATCGCCGCGGGCCTGACCCGCATGTTCTTCGATGTTCCCGCTCAGCGCATTGCCATCGTCGTGTTGATGGCGGTGCTGATCGCCTCCCGGGCGGCCACCGCCATCGGCCTGTGGATGTCGAAAGTGCCGCGCCAGAGCTTCGAATCCATCACTGGCCGCGACATGTTCACCCGGGCCCCGGGGCAACCCGAGGACACCCTGACGCCCGTGGAGTCAGCGGGCCATGATGTGACGTTGCGCGGCGAACAGGTCGCCGAGGTGGCGCGCCGATCCAACCGGGTGCTCACCGGCACCCTGCTGGGCATCGCCGTGGTGCAGCTGGCGGCGTCGTGGTGGGCCGTCGACCCGGGTTCGGGCTCGCAGTGGCCGTCGATCGTGGTCGTCGTGGTCACCGCCTTGTGCCTGATCTTGCGGGCTCGCGGGCTGCGGCACCGCCGCCATGCGGTGGCCATCGTCAGCGGGTCGGCACTGTCGTTGATGGCGATTCCGCTCCACTACGGCCTCAGTGCACCCGCCTCGGCGACGGTCGCGGTGGTGGTGTCGGCTGCCGCGGTGCTCGCGGTGGCGGTGGCCGGGCTGCTGGCCGGGGCGGTCATTCCCTCGCGCAGCTTCTCTGAACCCGTCCGGCAGGTCGTGGAGTGGCTGGAGTACCTCGGGTATGCCCTCATCGTGCCGTTCGCCGCGTGGGCGATCGGTCTGCTGCAGTACATCAGGTTGCACTGATGCGAGGTAGAAGTGTGGCGGCCGGGCTGGCCGCATTCGGGCTGCTCGCCGCCAACGTGCTGGCGCCGCCGGCTGCGCTGGCGGTTGCCCCGCCGGTCATCGACCCAGGCGCGCTGCCGCCCGACGAGACTCCGGGCCCGCCCCAGGAGATGCGGCAAACCAAGGCGTGTGTCTCTCCAGTGGTGGTGGGCGATCCCAATGTGGCGCAGCCTGATCCGGGCAACACTATGCTCAACATCGAGCAGGCCTGGCAGTACTCGACCGGCGCCGGAGTCACCGTGGCCATCATCGACACCGGCGTCACCCCCAACCCGCGGTTCCCGCGGCTGTTTCCCGGCGGTGATTTCGTGCAGGGGCTACCCGACGGCGGGCTGACCGACTGCGAAAGCCACGGCACGATTGTCGCCTCGATCATCGGCGCCGCCCCGGCCAACCCGGCCGATCGCCCCACGCCGCGTCCTGCGGGCGCGGGCGCGCCTCCTCCACCGCCGGGCGTGCCGGCCAACCCGGCCCCGCCGGCGTTTCCGCCGCCTCCGCCGCCCCCGACGATCACGGTGACCGCGCCGGCACCCGAACCTGAACCGGCCCCACCGCCGCCGGCCGAGCCGCCGCCGCCACCCCCGCCTGCGGGCCCCCCGCCGGCGCAGGGGCCCGGAGACACCGGTGCCGCGCAGCCTTTGGTGCCGGGGCCGCCGCCGGCGGGACCGGACGGGGTTGTCGGCGTGGCCCCTGATGTCTCGCTGATTTCGATTCGGCAGTCCTCGACGGCGTTCACCCCGGCACGACCAGCCCCCGGTGACATTGAGGGTCAGCGCAAGGCCGGCGACATCGCGACCTTGGCCAAGGCGATTCGGCATGCCGCAGATCTGCCCGGCGTTCAGGTGATCAACGTGTCGCTGGCGTCGTGCATCAACGCCGCCGCCCCGGTCAACCAGGATGCCCTGGGCGCAGCGGTGCGCTACGCCGCGGTGGAAAAGGACATCGTGATCGTGGCCGCCGCCGGCAATCAGGGCGGCGGCGACCAGGGGCAGGACTGCGGACAGAACCCCGCGTTCAATGCGCTGGACCCCAACGATCCGCGGGACTGGGCTGGGGTGCGCACGATCGTGACTCCGGCGTGGTTCTCCGACTACGTGTTGACCGTCGGCGCGGTGACCCCCGAGGGGCTGCCGCTGCCGGATTCGATCAACGGCCCGTGGGTGTCGGTGGCCGCGCCGGGCTGGCGGATCATGGGCCTGTCGAACACCAACGGCGCGGCGGTCAACGCCCGACCGGACGAACCCGGCTTGGGTGCGGGTTTCTGGGGAACGAGCTTCTCGGCCGCCTACGTCAGCGGCGTGGTCGCGCTGGTGCGGGCCAAGTTCCCCTATCTCACCGCGGCCCAGGTGATGCGGCGCATCACCGAGACCGCCCACAATCCGGCCCGCGGGGTCGACAACCAGGTCGGCTACGGCGTGGTCGATCCGGTGGCGGCACTGACCTTCGATGTGCCGTTGGGCGATCCGAAGCCAGTCGAGCGGCTCAGCACCGACCTCTACGTGCCCCCGCCGCCGCCGGGACCGGATCATCGGCCGCGCAACAGCGCCCTGCTCGCCGGCGCCGCGGTCCTGCTGGTCGCCGCGGTCGCCGTGGCGGTCGTGGGCATGCGACGGAGGCTGCGATGAAGGCCCGGACCGTGGGCGTGCGCGCCGGTACACCGGTGGTGGTCGCGCTGGAAGTCGTTGCCCTGGTGGCGTTCATCGGTCTGCCGCCGGCGCGGTTTGGATGGTGGCCGGCAGCGGTGCTCACTGCGGTGGCGCTGCTGCTGCTGGTGCCCACCGTGCACCGCCGCAACGTACCGGGCTGGCTGGCGGCCGTGACGCGGTGGCGTCGTTCCCGGCGCGGCAAGTACCCGGCGGCGGCTGCGGCAGTGGATGTTCCCCACGGCAACATCGTGTGCGGTGTGCGCGTCGAGGCCTACGAAGCCCTCACGATGATCGAGGTGACCGGCAAGGCGTACTCGCTGACATTCCTGCGAGGCTCCACGGTGTCGCTGACCCGCAACGTGCTGCCGCTGGAGGTGCTGACCGAGCTGCTCGACCAGCCCGGCGGGATTCAGCTGGCACTTGACGTCGTGCCCGCAGGGCACCGGGTGCGGCGAGGCAACGAGTACCCCCCGCTGTACAGCACCCTGTTGGCCGACCGGCCCGCGGCCGGCCAGCGCACCATGCAGTTCGTGGTGCGTCTGGACATCCGAAACTCGTTGCCGGGCTTGCAGTATCGGCAATCGGTCGGGGCTGCGGCCGCCGCCGCCACCGAGCGAATCATCAATGCCCTGTTAGAGCGCGACATCCGCGCCACCGCCCTGACCGCCGCCGAGCTCGACACCGCGCTCGACCGGCTGGGGGCGCGGCTGCAGCCGGCGCCGGCGCCCCCAGTCGTCGAGGGCACCGACAGCCCGGCCGACCCGGTGCCATTTCGCTCCACCAGCCCAGCGCAGCGGCGCAGCAAGGTCAGCAACGAGGTCGGCTGGCGCACCATCAAGGGCCACCCCGGGTTTCTGACGACGTACTACTTCTCACCCGAGGACATCACCACCGCCTCACTGCATCAGATGTGGGCGCTGCGCAGCGACGAGGTGGTCCTGACACTGAGCTTGTTCAAACGCCGCTATGTGGAGGCTCCCGACGGCGATGGCCCGGTGATGATCGCGGCCACGGTGCGCACCAACGATCCACAGCCCCCGCAGCAGCCACCAACGCTGTATCTCAACACGTTGCCCGGTGACCAGTTTTCCGCCGCACTGCGGCCGGCCCCGACAGCGCGCCCGGGCCATCTCGACATCCCCGCGCGCCCGCTCGGGGAGGCGGGTGCGTTGGAGATCCCGATCGGCTCGACGGGCATTCTGGTGGGAGCTGCGCTGCGCGATGACCGCCGCTCAGACCCGCCGGTGCAGCGCGACGACCTCGTCATGCTGTCGCTGACCGATCCGCAGCAGGCCACCCGCATCGTCATGGACACCAGCGAGTATTACGTGCGCCAGCTGCTCATCCGCGCCGCCGCGGTGGGGGAGCGGATCGCCATCTATTCCAGCCAACCCAACCGGTGGGCGAGGTTGGCTCAACCCAATATCGCCGTGGTCGACCGCCGCCGGCCCGCGGAGTTCGTGCCCTCGATCACCGTCAACGACCGGCCCCTCGTTGCGCCGCCCACCGGCTTGTCGGCCACCGTGATCACGCTCGGGCGCGGCCAGCCCGGCGGCCAGCAACCCGACATCCACTTTCAGCAGATCTCCCGGGAAACGGTGCGGATCAGCACCGCTCACGACACCATCGAGGTCGCCATCGTGGCGTTCAACCAAGAACAGGCCTGGCTCGGCCTGTGAGTGCGCAGTGGGATCCCTGGGTGGATCGACGTCTTCTCAATGAACCGTCCCCGGTTTTGTGCGCACTTCCTTTGTTGGGAAGGATGGCGCGATGCCGAGCAAGTACGACGAGAACACCAAGGCCAGGGCGGTGCGGTTGGTCCGCGAGCACCGCGATGATTACGACTCGGAGTGGGCGGCGATGAAGGCGATCGCGGGCCGGCTGGGGATGAACGCGGAGACGCTGCGCAAGTGGGTTCGCCAGGCCGAGGTCGACGCCGGTGAGGCGGCAGGGATGTCCAGCGAGGAGAGCCGGGAGCTGCGGGAGCTACGCCCGCAAGACCAGGGAGCTTGAGGCCACGATCGAAATCCTCAAGGCCGCAACGACTTTCTTCGCGCGGGAGTGCGACCCGCTACACCGCTGATCTGTGCGTTCATCGACGAACACGAGGAGCGGTTCGGGGTCGTACCGATCTGCCGCGCCCTGGGGATCCAGGGCGTGGCGATCGCCCCGCGCACCTACTGGGCACACCGCTCGTCGGCACCATCAAAACGGGCCCTGTGGGACACCACGATCACCGAGATCCTGGCCGGCTACTACGAACCCGACGCCGACGGGAAACGCCCGCCGGAGAGCCTGTACGGCAGCCTGAAGATGTGGGCGCACCTGCAACGTCAGGGCATCCCGGTGGCGCGGCGCACGGTGGAACGGATCATGCGCCACAACGGCTGGCGGGGCGTCATGCGTGCTCGCCGCCCGCCGCGCACCACCGAGCGCGACCCGGCCGCGGACCGGGCGCCGGACCTCAGGACTCCCGACATAGCTCAGGAATGGGTGTGCGGTCGTCGGTGCGATTTGATGCTGTAGCGCAGGGTGAGGCCGGTGCCGGGGTAGACCGTGTTGGTGTCGTTGAGGGCGTGGCAGA
>Ga0209347_1003466_pt1 | contig 18329 bp, 15 predicted proteins | sample AutmiccommuBRH23_FD_187382 | JGI IMG/M metagenome (GOLD analysis project Ga0209347, IMG submission 187382) | Deep subsurface microbial communities from Mt. Terri, Switzerland - Autotrophic microbial communities BRH/23 (SPAdes) (version 2) | ecosystem: Environmental > Aquatic > Deep subsurface >...
TCATCCAGATGCGGGCGGATCAACAACAAACGGGCGGCGACCGGATCGGAGTCCACAGCAGGCAGCGTCATACCACAAGTGTGGACACACCAAACCGAAAAACCTAATCAATTACTGCGCGATTCCTCAGCCGAGAACCTACCCGCACGCCACCAGGACCGCTTCGCCGCCCTGCGCGGCGCCGACCTGAAAACCGGCCGTGCCTGGACGATCACCGAAGACCTGCGCCACTTCTGGTCCTACAAACGCCGCGGCTGGGCGGCCAAGCACTTCACGCGCTGGTACTTCTGGGCCACCCACTCCCGGCTGCAACCGATCATCGACGCAGCAAAGACGTTGAAGCGCCACGAGGCGGGGCTGCTGTCCTACTTCGCCCACCCGATCACCAACGCCGGCGCCGAAGGCCTCAACTCCCGCATCCAGGCCATCCGCGTCTCCGCCCGCGGCTACCGCAACCGAGAGCACTTCAAGACCGCAATCTACTTCCACCTCGGCGGATTACAGCTCTACCCGGTCACACCATGACCCACGGACTTCCCGGAAGAGCCCAAAGATCAACTATGTCCCGTTGACCGACTGCCCGGCTTACTCGCGGAATCGGGTCTGATCACGGCGGGCACGTTTGGCCGAGTATGACCAGATCGCCCGCCAGGCCCCGGTGTCACTGTCAGGGTTCCAGACAGGTTCAGCACGCAACTTGGTGTCGTTGACGCGGGTGTTCCCATGCCGGGGTGTGACGGTGTCGATGATCTGCCCGTCGGTGAAAACATCACCATTCCAATGGAAATGGGATTCCAGATCCCCGGGAGCCTTCGTCATGCGGGAGCCGACGATGAACGACAAGTCCAAGTCGTCGAGCGCGGTGAGATTGCTCTGCGACAGCATCCCGGCGTCCGCGGCCACCACCATCGGGTGTCGGTCAGGCCGTGGCGTTCCAGAAAGCTGGTGATGATCGGCACGATCGTGGTGGTCTCGGTGGAGCTTTCCGTGGTGGGCGCCGTCTCCGTGGTGGGAGCACTCGTCGTCGTGGGGTCGCCGGTCGCTGTGGGATCGGTGGTGGTGATCGTCGACGTCGATCCAGTTGTCGCTGTGGGATCGGTGGTCGCCGTGGGCTCCGATGTCGCACTGCTCGGCGGTGGGACGCTCGACGACGGCGCGACCGTCGTAGACACCGCCGTGGCTGTGGAGCTGGTCGGCGGAGCCGACGAAGTGGTGGGGAACGTCCCAGGCACTTCGGCCTCGACGATCGCCTTGATCTGCTCGGTGAAGGCGTCGAACGTCGGCGCGATCTCGCTGAGGTTCTGCACGCCCCCTGATTCCACCAACGCGGCGTAGATGCCCACCTGCCGCCAAATCCCGTCGATCTCCGCTATGGCCTCCGCGGACAACGGATCGTCCAGCGTGACGAACAATTGCTGGGCAACCGCGTAGGTCAGGCAGTTGACGCACTTGTAGTTGAGGGCGCCGGCTAGGTTCTGCGGCACCACCACGTTGTCGTTCGCGTCGTCCTCGTCGATGACGAACACCACCTGATAGGCGACGGCAACCGCCGCGCACGACGTGCAGGACGCGTAGGCATGCGCCTCGTTGATGTTCAACGCGTACTCTTCGTCGGTCTGCCAGACCAGCGCGACGGCGACCTCGTACTCGACGGTGCCGTCGGTGGTGTTGACCGCCAGCGCTTGATTTCCGCCCTCGACTGGAGCCAGGGGCTTGTCGAACGGGAAGACCCAGCCCTGGTCGGCCGACGTCATCGGAGCAGCGACGCCGTACCCGCCGCTGGCAACGGACGCCGAGGGAACCCGCGGAACCATCACCATCGCGAGCTTCGGCGAGTTCGCGGTCGGGGGCCGGGTCCGGGTGTCCCACAGGGCCCATATCTGGCCCTGCTGTCCCGCGGCGAGAGTTCTACTCGCGGCGACCGGTCGGGTCGCGACATCGGCGCCCTCGGCGCTCCGGCGTGATTGATCGCTGGTGTCCCAGACGCCCAGCGCATAGACGATGTCACCGATGGTGCCGCGATCCGATGCCTCGATCGGGCGGTAATTGCCGTCGTTCGGCCACCACGCATACGCGATTCCGCACAGCACCGCCACGCCGAGCACCGACACCAGCGCGCGCTGGACGGGCTTGTCGGCTGTCGCCTTACGGGCGGTGCCGACGCACTGTCGGGCGAACCGGACCAGCAGGTAGATGACGCCCGCGACGGGGATGACGATCGCGATGATAGCCAGCACGCGCGCGGTCGCCTGGATCATGTCACCGTCTGCCCACGCGGTGACGAAGACGTCCTGCTGCTTGTTCAAACTCGCCCACGCCGTGCCCAGAAGCCGGGGGAAGGCGATGACCGCCAGTGCGAGCATTCCGATCAGGAGTGGCACCACGACGACCACCCAAACGCTCACGACGATGCGGGCCCACCACTTGAGTTGGCGGGGTTCGGGGTCGCGCCACCGCCAGGGCAGCATGCCCAGCAGTATCGGCTTGATGCGGCCGTATAGGTCGGGGACCCCGGTGAGGTCGGCCAGCACGTGGTAGCCGTCGAACCGCACCAGAGGCGCGAGTTGGCGCAGCATCTGGATGATCTGCGTCGCCACGACGAGCAGCAGGGCGTCGTAGCTCAGCCACAACCACACTGCGGTGATCGCGACCGCGACGATCGCGTTGAAGTACAGACCGCCGAGATCCGTGCGGAGTCGCCCGCGGCGGCCGAGGCGATAGGAGTCGGTGACGTCGGTGTAGAACGCCGGCCACACCAGGTAGAGGCCGATGCCCATGACGCCGGGCGTGGCGCCGCCGTACCTGGCTGCGGCGGCGTGCCCGAACTCGTGAAATCCCGCGGACACGATGGTGACCACGAAGACCAGGATCAGCAGACCCGGACGTTCGAAGGCGTCGTAGGCCGCCGACGCCAGCCCTTTACGGAAGAACACCCACCAGCACACGACGGCGAATGCCGCGAGCATCCCCATGACCACCCACGGCCGGAACAGGAACCGGAACGGATCGGTCAGGCGGCGGGTCCGGTCGGGGTCCGTGACGGCGTAGCGGAAACGGAGTCCCAGCAAGGGGTTTCGTTTCTTCACCTCCGGCTGGCTGCCGTCGGCCTGGACCAGGAGACCGAGAGGCCGCAGCTTCTCGACGAAGCTCAGGACGTTGTCCTCGGTGACGGTGCGCCCCGTCGACTCGGACACCGCGACCGCCACATCCGCCGGTGTACGGCGACCGTCGATCTCGTGCAACGTCGCATACAGCAGCGGGGTCAGCTGGAGGGTCTGGCCATCGGCGCGGCGAGCGAGGGACGGCGGGACCCGATATCCAGATCCCGCCATCTCGCCGATCAGCTCGACACCCTCAGCACGATGCAGAACGGCCTGCGCCGGTCCCGCACCCTCGGTGGTCACAGTCACCTGAGTGCTCCTTGTTTCAGCAGCCTTGACGGCGTGCAGTCAACGTCGTCAGCCGGCCGAATCGCCGCTGCTGCTACTGCCGCCGGAGTCGCCACCGCTGGTGCTCCCACCCGAGTCGCCAGCGCTCTCGCTCGTGGAACCACTGGTGTCGCCACTGGACTCACTGCTAGCCGTCCCGGCGGTGGTGTCGGTATCAGGCTGCGCGGTCCCCTGGTCGATGCTGGACTCCTGCAGCGAGTTCGCGACAGCTTCGCCTCGCAACTCTTGACTGACGGCCATCTCCTGGTCCGTGTACGCGATCGCGTTGGAGTCAAACGTGATGACGTTCGCGGCGACGCTGGCGCTGATCGGTGCGGCCACGTTGGCGTTGGCCGCCACTGCACCGGCGATCGGCGCCGCGAGATCGGCGTCGAGGTCGACGTTGACGTCGACGTTGAGCAGCGGGCCCTCGAAGAGATTGCCCTCAGGGGTGACGACGTCGTTCTCGTCCGGAGTGGTCGTGCCATCGCCGTCGGCTTCGTCGGCCTGGATGATGTCGCTGTACTGGTTGGACGTGGCGTACGCGTCGGCTTCCAGGATCTGGTTGACCGTGCCGGTCTGGTAGTTCTCCGCCATTGCGCCGGAGTCGAAGGCGAGCACATTCGCGGCGGCGGACGCGTCGATGGGCGCGGCGACATTCAGCTGAGCTGCGTCAGCAACGTCAGGCCCAGGAACAGGAGAACGAGATGAGTGACGAGGGATTGACCGTAGAAGAGATCGAGGCCGAGTTCGTCACCGCGCTACCGGACAAGGAAGTCGTGTCGATTCTCGACCTCAACGTCGACGTCGACGTCTTCATCGACGCGGCATCGCCCATCGACCTGGCGGCCGCTGCCAACACGCGATGCGCGTCATTCGAGCAGGTTGATCGGATTTGAGCGTTAGTCTTTGCCCGTGGTCAAGGTGCGACCCGTATGTGTTCCCGACGTGGCACTGGACGGCCGCGTCTGGTCACCTGACAGTCACCGAAGCGACCGGGTGGACCGCCGGCTTCGAGTACTGAAGATCGCCGGCTGGATCGCGGCGGTGGTGTCCGCGGCCTTCGGCGTGTTCCAGCTCGCCATGGGTGGCGCGCTGTGGTGGCTGGGCGCGGTGAACGTGGTGTGCGGCGTGGTGTTCCTGATGATTCCGCAGCTGTGCCGATTCGGCGAGCTCGCCGCTCCGCTGACGTTCGTCATCTTCGCCTATGTGTCGGTCGGATTCTTCTGCTACACCATCGGGACCGGGTCGGGCCTGCAGTTCTACTTCCTCGTCGCGGCGACGCTGGCAGTTCTCGTGATCGGCATCGAGCGGATCACGATGGCGGCGGTGATCGCCGCGGCGGGTGTGGTGTTGACGATCGCCCTCGAGTTGACGGTGCCCCACGACAGGGGGCTCGGCCCGTCCTGGACCCTCACCGTCGGGTTCATCAGCTCGACGGTGTCCTCCGTCGTGATGATCGTCGCGACGATCTGGTACACGCTGCGCGAGATCGACCGTGCGGAAAAGGCGATGGAGGCCGAGTATCAGCGCTCCGAGCAACTGCTGGCCAACATTCTTCCCGAGACGATCGCCCGCCGGCTCAAGGATCCGACGCGCACCGTGATCGCCGACAAGTACGACGACGCGTCGATCCTGTTCGCCGACATCGCGGGCTACACCAAGCGCGCCAGCGAGACCGCGCCCGCCGAGCTGGTGCGCTTCCTCGACCGCCTCTACACCGACCTGGACGCGCTCGTCGATCGGCACGGGCTCGAGAAGGTGAAGACCAGCGGCGACTCCTACATGGTCGTCAGCGGGGTGCCGATTCCCCGCGCCGACCACATGGAGGCGCTGGCTTCCCTCGCCCTCGACATGGCCGACGCGGTCGCCGACCTCAAAGACTCCGAGGGCCACGACGTGCCGCTCCGCATCGGCATGGCGGCCGGGCCCGTCGTCGCGGGTGTCGTCGGCGCGAAGAAGTTCTTCTACGACGTCTGGGGTGACGCGGTCAACGTGGCGTCCCGGATGGAGACCACCGACGTCGAAGGCCGGATTCAGGTGCCCGACAACGTCTACGAACGTCTGCACGACTCCTTCGTGCTCGAAGAGCGCGGCCATGTCGACGTCAAGGGCAAGGGCCTGATGCGCACCTGGTACCTCGTCGGCCGCCGCGCCGACTCTGGCCGGATTGTCCGCTTCGCGGACGGTGTCACACCTTCCGCTTCTCCGACTTGAGCAGCCAGGCCAGCTTCTCCAGACCGTCGATCAGCTGGTGCAGGATGTCCGCTGTGCTCGGGTCCTCGGCGTCGACGCCGTCGTGGACGTCCCGCAGGGTGCCCACCGCGGCATAGATGCGGTCGGTGATCAGACCGACGACGTCTTCGGTGCTTCGCTCGTAGGCGGGGAACTCCGACAAGGAGGTGGTGTCGGCTACGGTGTCGGACCTGCCGTCGGGAACCGCGTCCAGCGCACGCATGCGCTCGGCGACGGTGTCGCTGGCCTCGCGGGCGAAATCGACCACCTCGTCTAGTTGCAGGTGGAGGTCGCGGAAGTTGGAGCCGACGACGTTCCAGTGCGCTTGCTTTCCCTGCAGGTGCAACTCGATCAGGTCGACGAGGACCCGCTGCAGCGCGGCGCTCAGTTGCGCGGACGCCTGGAAGCCCGAGACCTCGGCATCTGTCTTACGTGCGTTCGTTGTTGTACCCATGGTCATGTCAACGCCCTCCTAATTTGGAATGAGTCCAGTTTAGCCTATGGTCGTCGTCACAGTCTTGTCGTCCTGTTTGTCCTGCTTGTCGAGCAGGCGCGCGTAACCCGCGCCCATCCCCAGCAGGATCAACCCGACGACGATGAATACCGCCACCCGGAAGATGCCGTCCAGCGTGCCCAGATCGAACAGGAACAGCTTGGCCATCGCGGCAGCCACCAGACCCAGCCCGCCGCCGATCGGCACCGACCGCTCGGCACGCGTCAGCCGCGCGGCATAACCGAACAGTGCGGCCGCCATCGCGATCCAGCAGATGGTGGCGACCATGTGACCGGCGTAGAACCCGCCGTCGCCACCGACCCGCACGCCCGCCGTGACCGTGAACGACGTGACGGCATAGACGATCACCGCGGCCGCACCCACCCACAACGCACGCATCGCGGGCCCCCACGACCACACGATCGCCACCGCGCACGCGGCCAGCAGAATGCTGGACACCACCGTGGAAATGCCTGACGCCGTCGCGATTTCGGTCGGCTCGAGAAGAGTGTCGAGAGGTGAAAAGCTCAGGTGCACAACGGCGCCGACGATCGCGAACCCGACCGCGGCCCACCGTGCGACCACGTCACGACGACCTGCCATCGCCACCACCACCGCCATCGCCAGCAGCACCGGTCCCGCGATCTCGCCGTCGAACGCCACCGTCACCGCGATCAGCGCGGCGACCCCGGACAGCGCCGAGAACACCTGGCGGACCACCCCTGGCACGCCTGGAAACCGTTCGCCGACAAGGACGATCGCCAGCAACGCGGCGGCAAGGGCGGCGGCCATCAGTGCCGCGATCACGTGGTCGACGGCGAGGGCCACGCACAGCACCGGAGTCACTCCCGCCCCGGTCAGCAACGCCATCACACCGCGCTGCGACGTTCCCGGCAACAGGAGCAGCGCAGATCCGATCGCCACCAGCGCCGCGATTCCGCAGGCGCCGGCCAGCCAGAGGTCCTCGCGGGAGTCGAAGTGGCGCGCGACGAGCGCCACCAGGAGCGGGAAGGCGACGGCGGCGATGCGCGCCGCATGCATCCAGATCCAGTCCTTGTCCAGCTGTACCGGCACCGACACCGCGGCCAGCGCGAGCATGAACCCGACGAGCAGCAACGTGATGCCGTCGGTGACGACCGGAGCCAACCCGATCAGCGGGACCAACACCAGCAGCCCGAGATGCTCCGAGTCCCACCGGCGGGCCAGTGTCAGCCCGCCGCCCGCGATCGCCGCGGCCAGGATGAGTCCGACCGGCGGTGACACCCATTCGTAGATCGTGGTGGTCGCGATGACGTCCATGTAGGCCGCCGCGACCCCGGTGGCGGCCAGCGCGATCGCCCCGACCCGCCCGCCCGGACGGGCGTTGAGCCACCACGCGGTGGCCACCAGGGCGGCGGCCAGCACGGCGCCTGCTGCCACCCGGAACTCGGGGCGCAGGATGCCGGCCTGTGCGGCCAGGACCAGCAGCAGCACGACGCCGATCAGCGTGACCGCCACACCTGCCACGGCCAGCAGCTTGCCGATCCAGCCTTCGGAGCGCTCCTTCGGCGGGCGCGGTGGCACCCTCGGCGGCGGCGGTGGCACCCTCGGCGGCGGCGGCGGATACGCGGGCCAGTACTGCGCGGCCGGCGGCTGTACCGGCCGCGGCGGTGGTTCGGGTTGCGGCGGCGCGACGTACCGGGTCTCAGGGCGCTCGGTGAGGATCCGATCCAGCTCGCGCAGGTCGGTGGACACCCTGGCGAGATAGTGCGACATCGCGGCGAAGTCCGCCGAGAGCCGGGAGATGACGGCGGTGTGCGGTTCGGTCATGCCGCCATCGTCGCAGCGGGGCGGCGACAGCGGGATGAGTACAACTACTCGTCGAGGCCGTGTTCGATCGCGTACCGCGCCAGTTCCACCCGATTGCCGATCTGCAGCTTGTGGAAGGTCGCCTGCACGTGGTTCTCCACCGTGCGGTGACTCAGCGATAGACGCGACGCGATCTGCTTGGCGGTCAGCCCCTTGGCGACGTAGCGCAGCACCTCGGTTTCACGGTCGGTCAGCGTCGGCCCCTTCGGCTCTGCCGATCCGGCGGCGTCCCTGGCGATTCGGCGGTACTCGCCCAGAACCAGCCCGGCCAGGCCGGGGGTGAACACGGCCCGCCCCTGCGCGGTCGCGTGGACCGCCTCGGCGAGTTCCTGCCTGGAGGCACTCTTGACCAGATATCCGGTGGCCCCCGCCTTCACGGCCTCGAGCACGTCGTCGCGCTCGTCGGACGCCGAGAGCACCAGGACGCGCGACGACGGGGACACCGCCAGCACCTCAGCCGTGGCCTGTGCCCCGTCGCCGTCGGCCAACCGCATGTCCATCACCACCACGGCGGGCTGAACGACGGCGGCACGCCGTCGCGCCGAGCCCACTCCGTCCGCGGTTGCCACGACGTCGAAACCGTCCCCGGCCAGGTCCCTGGCGACCGCGTCCCGCCAGATCGGGTGGTCGTCGACCACCATGACCGTCGTGGCCCCCTCACTCACCGGGACCCCCGAGGCACGGTCAGCTCCCATTCCGTCCCGGATCCGGGACCCGTGCTCAACTCGGCTCGTCCACCCAGCCAATCCATACGTCCCACAATCGATTTCGCTATACCCGCGCGACCCTGGCCGACCGCTTCCTCGAGCCGGCCGTCAGGGATCCCGACGCCGTCGTCGCGCACGCTCACCGTCACGGAGTCGCCGAGATCCTCGAGGAGAACATACGCGCGGGCGTCGGGACCGGCGTGGGTCTCGGCGTTGTCGAGCGCGTTGCACACCGCCGCGAAGAGCTCGTCGGCCACCGCCGCCTCGAGCAGCACGGGCTCGGCGGGCACGCTCACCGACACCCGGTCGGAGGCCCGGCGCCGCAGCAGCGCCCCGATGTCGGCCGTCGCGCCGTCCCGGGGTTCGGCCTCGCCGGCACTGACAAGACGCCGCAGCGCCCGTTCCTGCTCTCCGGCCAGCTCCGCCAACTCCGCCGTCTCTCCCCCGATTTCCCGTCCCCGGCGCGCCATCAGCGCCAGCACCTGGATCACGCCGTCATGGACCTGCCGCGACAGCCGCTCCCGCTCCTCGATCGACGCGGAAAGCCGGGCCGCCTTCTCCAGTTCGGCGTGCGCACGCCTGGCCGTCTGGGCGGCCATCCCGACGGCGAGGCCGACGGCCAATTCGATGACGATGGTGGCGTTCCGGCTCAGGTCGATGTGCACGTACCCCTTCAGCGCGGCACCCGCGGCCATCACCACCACACCGGTGAGCATCCCGGCGATCGGACCGAACAGGATGGCCGCGGAGATGGTGGCGTTGGTCGCCCACAGCGTGGTCGGCCACGACTGGTTGGCCAGCACCCACTGGTCGGATGCGATGAGCTCGGTCGTCAGCATCAGCGCCACCACGACCACGATCTCGGCGATCACCCATGCGGGCCTGCGCCCGAAGCCCTGCAGATACGCCACGGCACACGCCGCGCTCCACATGATCAGCACCGCGAAGAGGAGCCAGCCGGCAGCCCGATGCTCGAGGTCGGGGTTCACCGCGATCTGGAAACCCAGCGCATACACGCAGCTGAGCAGACGGAACACCTGAGCGGCCCGCCACAGCGGCGTTGCCGGGTCAGGCGCTACATCACCTTGGAGAGAAACGCTTGTGTCCGTTCGTGTTGCGGGTTGCTCATCACCTCGACAGGATCGCCGCGCTCGACGACGACGCCGGCGTCCATGAACACCACCTCGTCGGCGACCTCACGCGCGAAGCCCATCTCGTGTGTCACCACCACCATCGTCATGCCCTCGGACGCAAGCTTCTTCATCACGGCGAGCACCTCGCCCACCAATTCGGGATCCAGCGCCGAGGTGGGTTCGTCGAACAGCATCAGCTTCGGGTCCATCGCCAGCGCGCGGGCGATCGCCACCCGTTGCTGCTGTCCGCCCGACAGCTGCGCCGGATAGGCCCCCGCCTTGTCGGCCATCCCCACCTGGTCCAGCAGGTCCTTGCCCCGCTCGACCGCGTCGCTCTTCTTGACACCCTTCACGTTCAGCGGGGCCTCGATGATGTTGCCCAGTGCGGTCCGGTGCGGGAACAGGTTGAAGTGCTGGAACACCATCCCGACCTCGCGGCGCTGCTTGGCGACATCACGCGGCTTCATCTCGTAGAGTTTGCTGCCGCGCTCGTTGTAGCCGACCAGCTTGCCGTCGACGTAAAGCCTTCCCGCCGTGACCGTTTCCAGATGGTTGATGCAACGCAGGAACGTCGACTTGCCGGAGCCAGACGGTCCGACGAGCACCATCACCTCGCCTTCCTGCACCTCCAGCGTGATGCCCTTGAGCACCTTGAGCGCGCCGAAATCCTTGCATACGAGTTCGGCCTTGACCATCGGTCGGCCGGTCGTCGCTGCTGCGGTCATCGTGAGCCTCTCAGCCGGCCGGCGGTTGCTGCGCCAAGGCCAGCGCTTCGAGTTGTTTGGTGGTCAGTTTGCGCGACGCGCCCCGGGAGAAGTAGCGCTCCAGATAGAACTGGCCGACCATCAGGATGCTGGTGATCACCAGGTACCAGGTGGCCGCCACCAACAGCAGCGGGACCGGTTCGAAGGTGCGCGCGGCGATCTCCCGGGTCGCGATGCTGTACAGATCGAACGAGTACGGGACCGCGGTGACCAGCGACGTGGTCTTCAGCAGGCTGATGACCTCGTTACCGGTCGGCGGGATGATCACCCGCATCGCCTGCGGGAGCACCGTGCGCCGCATCGCCATCCCCCACGACATGCCCAGTGCCGTCGAGGCTTCCATCTGCCCCTCCGGAACCGACGTGATGCCGGCACGGATGATCTCGGCCATGTAGGCGGCTTCGTTGAGCGCCAGGCCGATGATCGCCAACGCAAACGGTATGGACAGGGCCTGCAGGTCGAATTGGAACAGCGACGGCCCGAAAGGCACACCCAACCGCAGGTTCTGGTAGATCGTCGGGAACAGTCCCCAGAACGCCAGCTGCACGTACACCGGGGTGCCGCGGAAGATCCACAGGAACACCCACGACACCGCGCCCAGCACTGGGTTCGACGACAGTCGCATGATCGTCAGCACGACCCCGAGCACGATGCCGATGACCATCGAATAGACCGTCAACTGCAGTGTGTTGAACACCCCGAGCATGATTCGCTCGTTGAACAGGTACTCCCGGTAGGTCGACCACCCGTAGGCCGGGTTGGTCGCGGCGCCGTAGAGGAACAGCCCCACCAGGACGACGATGGCGACCGCCGCCACCCAACGCCAGGGGTGGCGCAACGGGATGGCGTCGATGGCTTGTGGCGGCGTGCCGACATCAGTCATGTGCGTTGCCTCTGCTGAATCAGGAGACCGCGCCGTTGATCACCGGCTTGTCGATCATGCCCTCCTCGAGACCCCAGTTGGCCGCGATCTCCTTGTACTGCCCGGTTTCGATCAGGTGCTCGAGCGCTTGGAGCAACGACTGGGCCAGCGGCGAGCCCTTCTCCACCGGCCAGCCGTAGGGCGCCGAGTCGAACACCTCACCGGCCTGCTCGAGCTTGCCGTTGGTCTGCTTGATCGCGTACAGCGTGACGGGTGAGTCCGCCGACATCGCGTCGGCCTGGCCGAGCACGACGGCGTTGGTGGCGGCGTCCTGGGAGTCGAACGGGACGATCTCGATGGCCGGTTGGCCGGCGTCGGTGCACTTCTGGCTCCGCGCGGGTAGCTCGTCGGTCTCCTGAACGGTCGTCGCCTGAACCGCGACCTTCTTGCCGCACGCATTCTCCGGGTCGACGTTGCCGCCCGCAGGTTGGGCCCACAGCGTCCCTGCCGAGAAGTACGTCACGAAATCGACCTGCTCCTCGCGCTCCTTGCTGTCGGTGAACGACGACATCCCGACGTTGAACGTGCCGCCCTGGATCGACGGGATGATCTTGGCGAAGTCGGCCTCGCGGTATTCGGGTGTCAGCCCCAGCGTGCCGGCGATCGCGTTCATCAGGTCCACGTCGAACCCGACGATGTTGCCATCGCGATCCTTGAACTCGTTCGGGGCGTAGGGGATGTTCACGCCGATGACGAGTTTGCCGGAGGACTTGATCGCCTCGGGCACGGTGTTGGCGATCGCTTCGACCTTCTCGGCCGGCGCGGCTGCCGTCGGGGAATCCTCTCCGCCACCCGGCTCAGAAGTGCTCGAACACCCCGAGAGGGCCAGGGCACCGGTGGCGGCGAACACTGCCGCGATGCGCCAGATCTTGCTCCGGCGGTCTTGGATTGAACCCAACACGATTGCCTCTACTTTCTTCTTCGGGCCGTCAGCCCCTTGTCCGGAGTCCTCTCCGGGCGTCTCCAGCCAAGGACGTTAACGACCGATGACCCGACGCGCAGCGCCGGTAACGGAACATTAACGACCCCGTTGAGTCATCACAGCCGTACCGCGAAATCGGGCGTCGCCCGTTACGGGTGTGTCAGACTGCGCGCATGGAAACCGCCGCTCCCCCAAGCATGTTGCCGCACCTGTGGAAGTCCGCGCTGCTCTCGGGGGTTCTCGCCGTCATTCTCGGGATCATGGTGTTGGTCTGGCCGGCCATCACCATCCTGGTGGCCGCCATCTTCTTCGGCGCCTTCCTGTTGGTCACCGGCATATCGCAGGTGGTACTCGCCTTCAGCGTGCGTGGGTCCACCAGCGGGCGGGTCCTGCTCTTCGTCAGCGGCGCTGCCGCAATCGTCTTGTCCGTCCTGTGCTTCCTGAGCCTGCAGGAGTCGATCCTGCTGCTGGCCATCTGGATCGGTATCGGCTTCATCTTCCGCGGTATCGCGACCGCGATGTCGGCGATCACCGACCGCACGCTTCCCGGCCGGGCCTGGGAGATCGTCATCGGTGTCATCAGTCTGATCGCCGGCGTGATCATGCTTGCCTCACCGTTCGAATCACTGGCGACGCTGACCATGGTCGTCGGCATCTGGCTTATCGTCATCGGCGTCTTCGAGGTGGTCTCGGCCTTCGGCATCCGCGCGGCGAGCAGAGAACCGGTGACCGCGGAGGGGGCCACCGCTCCAGCGCCCGAATGAGGCCGAAAGCCCCTAGTGCCGGGAGCCGACGAAGCTACTACACTCTGTCGTAGGCAGAGTTGACGTATTAGGCGAGCCCTGGGAGTGGCGCATGGACGCACTGGACGTGTCGCGGTGGCAGTTCGGTATCACCACCGTCTACCACTTCATCTTCGTCCCGCTGACCATCGGCCTCGCCCCGCTGATCGCCGTCATACAGACGGTGTGGGTGGCCACGGGTAACCCCGCGTGGTACCGGCTCACCAAGTTCTTCGGGAAGCTCTTCCTGATCAACTTCGCCATCGGTGTCGCGACCGGCATCGTGCAGGAGTTCCAGTTCGGTATGAACTGGAGCGAGTACTCCCGGTTCGTCGGTGACATCTTCGGCGCGCCCCTGGCGTTCGAGGGGCTGATCGCCTTCTTCTTCGAATCCACCTTCATCGGGCTGTGGATCTTCGGGTGGAGCCGGCTGCCTCGCCTTGTGCACCTGGCGTGCATCTGGATCGTCGCCTTCGGCGTCAACGCCTCGGCATACTTCATCATCGCCGCCAACTCGTTCATGCAGCATCCGGTCGGCGCCAAGTTCAACCCCGAGAGCGGCCGCGCCGAACTCGTCGACTTCGGCGCGTTGCTGACCAACAACACGGCGATCTGGGCGTTCCTGCACGCCGTCACCGCGTCCTTGCTGACCGCGGGCGCGTTCGTCGCCGGCATCAGTGCCTGGCTCATGGTCCGCTCACACAAGCGGGCCGAGGAGGTCGAGGCACGCACGATGTACCGCCCGGCCACCATCCTGGGCAGCTTCGTCGCGCTGGTCGCGGCGGTCGGCCTGCTGGCCACCGGTGACGTCCAGGGCAAGTTGATGTTCGTGCAGCAGCCGATGAAGATGGCGTCCGCGGAATCGCTGTGCCACACCGAGACCGACCCCGACTTCTCGATCCTGACCGTCGGCACGCACAACAACTGCGACAGCATCACCCGGGTTCTCGAGGTGCCCTACGTGCTGCCGTTCCTGGCCGAGAGCAAGTTCTCGGGGGTGACCCTAGGGGGGGTCGAGGACCTCCAGCAGCAGGCCGAGGAGAAGTTCGGACCGGGGAACTACCGGCCCAACCTGTTCGCCACCTACTGGGCGTTCCGCGTGATGATCGGGCTGCTGCTGGTGCCGGTGGCGTTCGCGCTGCTGAGCCTGTGGCTCACCCGCGGGGGCCGAATCCCGGACCAGCGATGGTACGGCACGTTCGCCCTGCTCACCATCCCGACACCGTTCCTCGCGAGCTCGGCCGGCTGGATCTTCACCGAGATGGGCCGCCAGCCCTGGGTGGTGGTGCCCAACCCGACCGGCGATCCGATGGTGCGAATGGTGGTGCAGGACGGCGTTTCCAACAACGCGGCCGGCACGGTGCTGTTCTCCCTCGCGGTGTTCACTCTCCTGTACGGCGCCCTGGCGGTCGCCTGGTTCTTCCTGATGCGCCGCTACGTGACCGAGGGCCCACTGGAACACGACTCCGAGCCCGCGCCGCCTACGCCGCCCGACAAGGACGATGTCGCACCGCTGTCGTTCGCGTACTAGGAGGTCGCCGTGGCACTCCATGAGCTGTGGTTCTACCTGATCGCCGTGCTGTTCCTCGGCTTCCTGGTGCTCGAAGGGTTCGACTTCGGCGTCGGCATGCTGATGGCCCCGCTCGGATCCGCAGGCGAAGGCGACACCGACGACCGTCGCCGCGCGGTGCTCAACACGATCGGGCCCGTCTGGGACGCCAACGAGGTCTGGCTGATCACCGCGGGCGCGGCGATGTTCGCGGCCTTCCCCAACTGGTACGCCACGCTGTTCTCGGCGCTGTACCTGCCCCTGCTGGCAATCCTTTTCGGCATGATCCTGCGTGTCGTCGGTATCGAGTGGCGAGGCAAGATCAACGATCCGCAATGGCGGCGATGGGCCGACATCGGTATCGCACTCGGCTCATGGTTGCCTGCGATCCTGTGGGGGGTCGCTTTCGCAATCCTGTTGCGGGGCCTGCCGATCGACGCCGACGGCCAGTCCAAGGCCGGGATCGGCGACGTTCTCAGCCCCTACACGCTGCTGGGCGGACTGGCCACCGCATCGCTGTTCGCGTTCTACGGATCGGTGTTCATCGCGCTGAAGACGTCGGGCACCATCCGCGACGATGCGCTGCGGTTCGGCCGGGGGCTGTCGATCCCGGCGATCGGGCTCGCCGGCGGTTTCGGGCTGTGGACCCAGCTCGCCTACGGCCGACCGTGGACCTGGATCGCGCTGGGGGTTGCAGTGGTGGCGCTGTTGGTCGCCGTGGCGCTGGTCTGGCAGGGCATCCGCGAAGGCTGGGCGTTCGCGTCCACCGTGGTCGTCGTCGCGGCGGTGACGGTGCTGATCTTCGGCTCGATGTATCCGAACCTGTTGCCGTCGACGCTGAACCCCGACTGGAATGTGACCGTCGAGAACGGTGCATCGACGCCGTACACACTGCGGATCATGACGTGGGCGTCGCTCGCCTTGCTGCCGTTGGTGCTGATGTACCAGGGGTGGACCTACTGGGTGTTCCGCAAGCGCATCAGCGCTGACGGGATCCCCGCCTCCATCGGATTGTCGAGGCGCCCGTCCTGACGGAGAACCCGCGAGCCCCGATCGACCCGCGACTGTGGCGGGCGTCGACGGCGATGCGCCGGTTCCTGGTCGCCGCCACGGTGTGCGGCGTGCTCACCGCGGCCGCCACGATCGCCTCGGCGGTGGTGCTCGCGGGCATCGTCGCCCATGTGATCACCGACCCCGCCGCGCGGGAGTTCGACGACCACCGCGTCCAGATCGCAGTCCTGTTGGTGCTGTGGGCTGTGCGCGCCCTGGTGCAGTGGCTGCAGGGCAGGCTCGCGCAGCGGGGCGCCAGCTCGGTGATCGCCGATCTCACCGACCAGGTGCTGACGACGGCCACGTCGCTGCCGCCGCGCGACCTCGCCCGGCACCGCGACGACGCCGCCGTCGTCGCGACCCGGGGGCTGGACGGGTTGCGGCTGTACTTCACCACCTATCTGCCGTCGCTGTTCCTCGCCGCGGTCCTGACGCCTGCCACCGCAGCGGTGATCGCGCTGTACGACTGGCAGTCGGCGGTGATCGTGCTGATCTCGCTGCCGCTGATCCCGATCTTCATGGTGCTGATCGGCCTGGCCACTGCGGAGCGGTCCGCGGCGGCACTGACGGCCATGTCGACGCTGCAGTCGCGGCTGCTCGATCTGGTGGCGGGTCTTCCCACGCTGCGCGCCCTCGGCCGGGCGCAGGGGTCCGCGGTGCGCATCGCCGAACTCAGTGCGGCCCATCGCCGCTCGGCGATGGCCACGATGCGGATCGCGTTCCTGTCCGCGCTGGTGCTCGAACTGCTCGCGACGCTCGGCGTCGCGTTGGTCGCGGTGAGCGTCGGCATGCGCCTGGTGTACGGCGAGATGACGTTGACGGCCGGCCTCACCGCGCTGCTGCTCGCGCCCGAGGTGTTTTGGCCGCTGCGCCGCGTCGGTGCGGCGTTCCACTCCGCGCAGGACGGAAAGACCGCTGTGCAGGCCGCTTTTCGGTTCATCGACGCCGCCACCCCGCCGCCGTCGGGCACCCTGCGGGTGAGTAGGCCGCTGACCGTGCAGCTCGACGGCCGAGAGGCAGAACCCGGCCGGGTGACGGTGTTGACCGGCCCCAACGGCATCGGCAAGACCACGCTGCTGCAGGCCGTCCTCGGCCTCAATCCAGGCCGTGTGACGGTCAACGGTGTCGACGTGGCCGACCTCGACCTGCAGCACTGGTGGTCGATGGTGGCGTGGCTGGCTCAGCGACCCGTGCTGATCCCCGGCACCGTGCAGGAGAACCTCGAGCTGTTCGGCCCGCTGCCCGACCTCGCTGCGGCCTGCCGGGCGGCGTGTTTCGACGAGGTCGTCGACGGACTCCCCGACGGTCTGCAGACCGTCCTCGGCCGCGGCGGTGTGGGCCTGTCGCTGGGCCAGCGGCAGCGACTCGGGCTGGCCCGGGTGCTCGGGTCGGCGGCGCCGGTGCTGCTTTTCGACGAACCCACCGCGCACCTCGACGGTCCGACGGAGGATCGGGTGCTGCGAGCCATCGCGCAGCGGGCCGCCGACGGGGCGACGGTGATCGTCGTCGGCCACCGTGACCCGATATTGGCGCTCGGCGATGCCGTCATCGACATGGGGGCCGTCGGTGTCGCGTCCTGAGGCCCTGTTCGCCTTCTCCCTGTTGCGGCCGCGACTACCGCGGGTGGCGATGGCCGTCGCGTTCGGGGCGGGGTCGCTGGGCAGTGCGCTCGCGCTGGCCGCGGTGTCGGCGTGGCTGATCACCAGGGCGTGGGAGATGCCGCCCGTGCTGCACCTGACCGTCGCGGTGGTCGCGGTGCGCGCCCTGGGGATCTCACGCGGGGTGCTGGGTTACTGCGAGCGGCTGGCCTCCCACGACACCGCGTTGCGGGCCGCATGCACCGCCCGCGAGCAGCTCTTCACCCGGCTGGCCGCCGGACCGGTCGACGCCGTCATGCGCCGCCACAGCGGCGAACTGGTCGCACGCATCGGCTCCAACGTCGACGAGCTGTCCGACGTCATCGTGCGCGCCGTCGTGCCCGCCTGCGTGGCAGCGGTCCTCGGGGTGGCGGCGGTCGCGGTGCTCGCCGTCATCTCACCCCCGGCCGCGGCGGTGCTCGGTCTCTGTCTGCTGATCGCGGGGGTGCTCGCCCCCGCGGTGTCGGCGCGAGCCGCATCAGCAGCTGAAGCCGTTGCCGTCGAACATCATTCGCGACGGGATACCGCGGCGATGCTCGCGCTCGAGCACGCGCCGGAGCTGAGGGTCAGCGGAAGGTTGTCGGCCGTCATCGCCGAGGCGGGTGCGGAACAACGCGAGTGGGGACGCGCCGTCGACCGCGCCGCCGCACCGGCCGCGGTGGCCGCGGCGGCACCGACCGCGGCGATGGGGGTCAGCGTGCTGGGCGCCCTGACCGCGGGCATCGCGTTGTCGAACACGGTGGCCCCGACCACGGTCGCGATCCTGATGATGTTGCCGCTGTCGGCGTTCGAGGCGACCGTGGCGCTGCCCGGTGCCGCGGCGACGCTGACCCGCGCCCGCATCGCCGCGCGCCGCCTA
>Ga0209347_1003469_pt1 | contig 18279 bp, 16 predicted proteins | sample AutmiccommuBRH23_FD_187382 | JGI IMG/M metagenome (GOLD analysis project Ga0209347, IMG submission 187382) | Deep subsurface microbial communities from Mt. Terri, Switzerland - Autotrophic microbial communities BRH/23 (SPAdes) (version 2) | ecosystem: Environmental > Aquatic > Deep subsurface >...
ACCAGCGCATGGCCGCCTTCGTGATAGGCGGTGAGCTTCTTCTCCTCTTCCGTCATCACCAGGGTGCGACGCTCCGCGCCCATCATGATCTTGTCGCGCGCGTCCTCGAATTCGGCGCTCGTGACGATCCGCTTCGAACGCCGCGCCGCCAGCAGCGCCGCCTCGTTGACGAGATTCATCAGATCCGCGCCGGAGAACCCCGGCGTGCCGCGCGCCACGACCTTCAAATCCACGTCCGGCGCCAAAGGCACCTTGCGGGCGTGAACCTTGAGGATCTTCTCGCGGCCGATGAAGTCCGGATTGGGCACCTGGATCTGCCGGTCGAAGCGGCCCGGACGCATCAGCGCCGGGTCGAGCACGTCCGGACGGTTGGTCGCGGCGATCAGGATGATGCCCTCATTCGCCTCGAAGCCGTCCATCTCGACGAGCAGCTGATTGAGCGTCTGCTCGCGCTCGTCATTGCCGCCGCCAAGGCCCGCGCCGCGATGGCGCCCGACCGCGTCGATCTCGTCGACGAAGATGATGCAGGGCGCATTCTTCTTCGCCTGCTCGAACATGTCGCGCACGCGCGAGGCGCCGACGCCGACGAACATTTCGACGAAATCGGAGCCCGAGATCGAGAAGAACGGCACGCCCGCCTCGCCGGCGATGGCGCGCGCCAGCAGCGTCTTGCCGGTGCCGGGCGGGCCGACCAGCAGCACGCCGCGCGGGATGCGGCCGCCGAGACGCTGGAACTTCTGCGGATCGCGCAGGAATTCGACGATCTCCTGCAAATCCTCCTTGGCCTCGTCGACGCCGGCGACATCCTCGAAGGTGACGCGTCCTTGCGTCTCCGTCAGCAGCTTCGCCTTCGACTTGCCGAAGCCCATCGCGCGGCCGGCGCCGCCTTGCATCTGCCGCGAAAGGAAAATCCAGACCGCGAGGAAGGCGACGAGCGGCAACGCATTCAGCAGCAGCGTCACCATGAAACTGCCGCCTTCATTGTTCGGCTTGGCGCTGATGGAGATGTTCTTCGCCTGAAGGCGCGGCACGAGATTGGCGTCATCCGGCGCATAGGTCGTGAACGGCCGATTGTCGTTGAAGTGACCGACGATCTCGTTGCCGGCGATGGTCACGTCATGGACGCGGCCCTGATCGATCTGGGTCAGCAGCTCGCTATACGAAATATCGCGAATCGGCGTGCGCTGGCCCGGCTGCTGAAACAGCATGACAAGCGCGACCACGAGCAACCCGATGATTGCCCAGAGCGCAAGGTTTCTGAAGTGTGGGTTCATGAGGGAAGCCTGTCGGGAGCCGCTCGGTCGGGCTTATCCCCCGAAGCGCTCCGGTCATCCGCCTAATTTAGGCGCACAGGGAGGCGTTGCCAAGGCTTGGAAAGGATCGAGACCCTTCGCCGCGCCGCCGCATGGCTTGGACCTGTCCGATAAGTTTGTCTTGAGCATCGCGAATTCCCTCACGTTTGGGCCGCGCGGCGCGGCGGCGCCGGGCGCAGCCGAACGCGTTCGCCATCGGCGTCGATCGAGACATCCGCCAGCGTCATTCGGAGCGCGCGGCGCGCGGCGAGGGCGGCGGCGATGCGCGCGCTGGCCCGCTCCAAACGTTCGAGGCGGAGCGTCGGCGCGGCCCCCAGACGCAGGATCGCGCTCGCCAGCGCCCGCTGGAGAATTTCCAACGGCGCTTCGGCGAGCGTCGCGGCGTCGAGTTCGATGCACCCCGATTCGCTCCTGCGCAGCGCCCGCTCCAGCACCCCGGCGGCGCAATGCGTCAGCGCCGCATCGGCGCGCGCCGCGCGCGCCCCGAGCCGCAGCAGCGCGTCTTGCCCCAGGCCCTGCGCGGCGAGAGTGGGCGCCAGTTTGCGCATCCGAACGCGGGCAAAGCTTTCGTCTTCATTCGAGGGATCGTGGAAGAACGGATGCCCGGCCTGCGCGCAAATGGCCTCCAATTCCGCCTTGCGGAAGTCGAGCAGCGGCCGCAGCAGCGCGATGTCTTCGCGGCATGCGATGCGCGCCATGCCTGCAAGTCCGGCGATTCCGGAGCCGCGGGTCAAACGAAACAGGATGGTTTCTGCCTGGTCGTCGGCATGATGCGCAAGCACGATGGCGCAGGCGCCGATACGACGCGCGCAGGCTGTAAGCAGCGCGTAACGCGCATCCCGGGCGCGCTCTTGCAGACGCGTTGCGGGCCTCGCGTTCTCCCAGGTCAGCAGATGATGCGCGTAGCCCAGCGCGCGCGCCCAGCGGCCGACCTCCTCGGCCTCCGCCCGCGCCTCCGTGCGAAAGCGGTGATCGACGGTGGCCACGGCGATGTCGCGGGGCCTCCGCAACGACCATTGCGCGCAAAGCAGCATCAGAGCGACGGAATCGGGTCCGCCGGAGACGGCGAGCAGCAGCGAGGGGTAGGGCGCGAGGAGATCGAGCGCGTCTTCGCGGCGTCGATCGATTGAACCGTCGAATGTCGCGGGGTCTTCGGTCGCCCTGCGCGGCATGCCTAGGCCGGTCGGGCGATGGCCGCCGCGACGCCCGCTAGCATTGGATCTTCTTGCTTTCGCGCTGAGCCGCCTCGCGGATTCGCGTCGTCGCCTTCGGGAATTTGACGTTGATCTCGGAATAGGAGGCGCACGCCTGTTCCTTCGCGCCCATGGCGCTCAGCGACTGGCCAAGACGCAAAAGCGCTTCCGGCGCCTGCGCCGAATCGCCGTATTTGGTCGAAATTTCCAGATATTTTTCCGCCGCCTCGCGGTGTCGTCCGCGCAGAAAGTAGCTTTCCCCCAGGTTGAAGGTGGCGGCGGGGGCGAATTTGCTCTTGCCGTTCTTCTCCAGAAACGTCGAGAGCGACTTTTCTGCTTGCTCGTATTTGCCAGCGCGCAGCGCGCCCACGGCCTGAGCATATTGCTCCTTGGGGCCCGCGACCGGCGGCGCAGCGGCGATCTCCGCCGGAGCCGACTGCTCGCCGACCAACCGTCCATGGGCGATATCCAGCGGCTGGCCGGCTTCGCGCACGGGGGCGGTGGTCACGGAGCCGGAAGCCCGCGCAGCGCTTGTTGGAAGCGGCGCCGACGGCATGGTGGTCCCGAGCGGCCGCGGCGCGCCGGGCGCCGAGGGCTGCGTCGAGGGATCGAAGGCGTCGCCGCGTCTGCTGGCGTTGACACTCGCGCCGGCCGGGGGCGTCGGCGTCTGCGCTGTGGGCGCTGGAGTCGACGCTCCGCGCGGCGCGGCTTCGGCGTGCGGCGGCTCCGGCTTCGCGGCGCGCAGCTGTTCTTCAAGAAGCTGCACGCGGTGCTGCAGCTCTTCGTTTTGCCCCGTCATCCGGCGCAGCTCGCGCTCGAGACGATCGATGCGCATCGCCAGCCCGTTCTCCTCGCCTGGCCCCGCATCAGGCCCGTCATAAATGTCGGACGGCGGTACGTTGTATGTCTGGGCGTGGCGAGAGTCGGCCTCGGGCCGAGGACCGCCAAAGAAATCGAACGCCTGTGCGGCGCCCGCGGCGGAGAAGGAGAGGGCGAAAATGAGGGCGCAGCGAGAGAGCATGGTCGCGAAAGCCGTGAAATGGGCTAAAGGCGTCGTTCGATTCGACGCTACGTGGCGATGACGTAGCATAGGCGTCCTTTCGGCTAAAGTTAGGCGATGCGCGCATTCGATCTCTCTTGGCTTCAAAGAGCGGCGGCCGCGGCGTTTTTCATGGCGGCGGGGCCTTCCTGGGGCGGGCCGCTCCCGCCGCCGGCCGAAGAAACCGGCGAGTGCTCGCTCGAGGGCGCCGCGCCGGCGACCGTCGCCGCGGTCGATGAGGATTTCGAGCTGCTGCTCGACGACGGCCGTCGCGCGGTTTTCGCTGGTCTTGAGTTTCCGCCGCGGGAAATGGGGGAGTTGCGCGACGCCATCCGGGGGCGTCTTTCGTCCTGGCTTGCCGGCCGAGACATTTTTTTGGGAGCCTTTGCGTCGACATTGGACCGCTGGGGCAGGGCGCCGGCGAGAATTTTCGCGAGCCCCGCAGATGGGGAAAGCGCCTCGTCGCCGCTGACGTCCGTGGCCGCCGCGCTGCTCGCCGCCGGCGATGCGCGCTTTCGCCCGGATCCAGCGGCCGCCGTCTGCGCCAAAGCGTATCTGGCCGCCGAAGCGCCGGCGCGCGAGGCGGGGATTGGTCTCTGGTCGCGGCCGGAGCTGCGCCCTATAGACGTGTCGTCGCCCGGCGCAATCGAGGATCTAAAGCGGCGCAAGGGGATGATCGTCGTTGTCGGCGCCATCCGCTCGGTCGGTGAGACTCGGCGCGCTTTCTACCTTAATTTTGGCGACAAATGGCGTGATGGATTTACCGTCGTGATTTCGCGGCGCAATTTCGCTAACCTGGGGCAAATCGGGCCCCGCTCGCTCGTTGGGCGGCGCGCGCGCGTACGAGGGCTGATTGACACCGGGTCCCGCATCGAAATCGCCACCCCAGCCGAGATCGAATTCATTGATGGCGACGCGTCTCGCTAGGCGCGCGGCTCTGTCTTTGATTGCGGCTTCTTTCTCATGGACGATGAGCGGCTGCGCCGAGTTGGAGCGGCAGGGACAGCTTTTCACGACGCCATTGCCGCCGACGCGGCCGGCGTCGCGGACCGACAATCGCAGCACCGTGCAGCATAAGGAGCTCGTCGCCCAATTCGGCGGCGAATATGAAGCGCCCGCCGCGGAGCGCTATCTGAACGCGATTCTCGTGAAACTCGCCTCCGTCAGCGAGACGCCAGGCCAGCCGACCTACAAGGTGACGATTCTCAATACGCCTGTCGTCAACGCCTTTGCATTGCCTTCGGGCAATCTCTACGTCACGCGCGGATTGCTGGCGCTCGCCGGCGACGCCTCCGAGGCGGCGGCGGTGATGGCGCATGAAATCGCTCATGTCTCGCTGCGCCATAGCGCGCTCCGCGCCGAACGCGAGCGCGAGGCGGCGGTGATCTCGCAAGCGGCGGCGGTCATTCAAAACCGCCAGAAAGGCGATGAGGTGCGCTCCAGTCAGCGCCTCTCCGTCGCCAGTTTCTCCCGCCAGCAAGAGCTTGACGCGGACGCGGCGGGCGTCCGCGTGATCGCCCGCGCCGGCTTCGATCCCTATGGCGCTTCACGCTTCCTGACCGCCTTGGGACGGTCCAGCGAGCTGCGGGCGGCGCTCTATGGGAAAAAGAAGTCGCTCGACTTCGACATTATGTCGACGCATCCCTCCACGCCCGATCGTATCGCCAAGGCGGTCGCCGCTGCGCGGCAGATCGGGGCGCCGGGAATCGGCGTCACCGACCGCAGCGGCTATCTCGATTCGCTCAGGGGCGTTGCGTTTGGCGACGATCCTATGGAGGGCTATGTTCGCGACCGCAAATTCACCCATCCGCGACTGCGCTTCACCTTCACCGCGCCCGAGGGCTTCCTTCTCGAAAACTCCAACGAAGCCGTGTTTGGCGTGCGCGAACCCGACAATGAAGCCTTGCGGCTCGACAGCGTGCGTCTGCCGGCGGACGAAAACATCGAAGCCTATGTCGGCTCCGGCTGGGTCGATGGGCTGCTTCCTTCCTCCGTGCGAAAGATGGAGATCAATGGGCTTCCAGCGGTCGTCGCCATCGCTCGGGCGGGAGAGTGGAATTTCCGGATTGCGGTGATCCGATCGGGCGAGTTTTTCTACCGGCTGATTTTTGCGGCGCGCAAATTGAGCGATCAGGCTGACGCGCGCTTCATGGAATCAATCAAATCCTTCCGCCGGCTCGGCGCGGACGACTCCGTCGACGCCCGGCCCTTGCATATCGCGGTCGCTGTCGCGGCTCCCGGCGACACCATCGAAACCATGTCCGGAAGAATGGTCGTTCCCAATCGTCCGGCCGAATATTTCATGCTTCTCAACGGCTTATCTCCAGGAGACGTGCTCGTTCCGGGCGAGCATTACAAGATCGTAACTGAGTGAAATCCGGTTTTTGCTCAGTTTGGGAACAACCGTCGCTCCCAACAGTTATCCAGGAGGCAAATCTAGGGCTCGCGGAATCTCCAGACCTTCATGGATGACCGCGCAGGGAGGGCGTCATGGCGTATATGCCTGGACTCGGGCGCGAATTGATCAAGGCCGCAGCCGAAGCCCCTTTTCTTGAACGGGAAGAAGAAAAGCAGCTCGCCATTGCGTGGCGTGAGCGCGGCGACGGCGTAGCGCTTCATAAGCTCACCGCCGCACATATGCGGCTGGTGATCGCGCTTTCCGCAAAGTTTCGACATTACGGCTTGCCGCTCGCCGATCTGGTCCAGGAGGGCCACGTCGGGTTGCTTGAGGCCGCCGCGCGTTTCGCGCCAGAGCGCGACGTTCGTTTCTCCACCTATGCGACGTGGTGGATCAGAGCTTCGATCCAGGACTACGTTCTACGCAACTGGTCGATCGTGCGCGGGGGAACGAGTTCCTCGCAAAAAGCGCTGTTCTTCAATTTGCGCCGCTTACGGGCGCGTTTGGCGCGCGAAAATCACGGCGCGACCTCCACCGAAACCTATCAGGCGATCGCCACGGCGATCGGGGTGTCGCGCGCTGACGTGGAGATGATGGATTCGCGTCTGTCCGGGTCCGACGTATCGCTGAACGCCCAACTCGTCGACGATGATTCGTCCGGTTCGGCGCAGAGAATGGATTTTCTCGTCGACCAAAAGCCGCTCCCCGACGAGGTGGTGGAGGAAACGCTGGATTCAGATCGTCGTGCGCGATGGCTGAAGGACGCGCTCGAGATCCTCTCTGAACGGGAACTGCGCATCGTGCGCGAGCGTCGGCTGGCGGAAAATCTCGTGACGCTCGAGACGCTGGGCGATCGCCTCGGCATATCGAAGGAGCGTGTGCGGCAGATCGAAAGCCGCGCGCTGGTAAAATTGCGCCGCGCCTTATCGCGGATGCAAGAAATTCCCGCTGAAGAGCCGGCGCGCGTGTAATGCGCGGCTAAACAAAAAACCCCGGAAGCGCGGCTTCCGGGGTTTTTATTGGACGGTCACGCGGCTCGGTCGACGTCGGCTTCATCCCCGCCGTCATCGCCGGCCTCCCCCTCAGCCTTCGGGCCGCGGCGTGGACCTTTCAGCAAGAAGGATTCGATCAGCTTCAGCGATTCTGAATCGATAAGCTTGCGTACGGCGGCGATTTCGCGCGCCATACGATCCAAAGCCGCCTCGTAAAGCTGGCGCTCGGAATAGGATTGCTCCGGCTGCGTATCGGACCGGTAGAGATCGCGCACCACCTCGGCGATGGTGATGAGATCGCCGGAATTGATCTTGGCTTCATATTCCTGCGCGCGGCGCGACCACATGGTGCGCTTGACGCGCGCGCGTCCGCTCAGCGTTTGCAGCGCCCTGTCGACGATCCCGCCTTCGGCGAGCTTGCGCATGCCGACATTGGCGACTTTGCTCGTCGGCACTTTGAGAATCATCTTGTCCTTGATGAAGCTCACCACAAACAGCTCGAGGCTGAAGCCTGCGACTTCCTGAATCTCAACGCCGATGATCTGCCCGACGCCGTGCGCCGGATAGACGATGAATTCGTTCAGCTTGAAACCCGGCTTGGCCGACGCCGCAGGTTTCGCCTTGGGCGGGATGGCCGGTCGCGGGCCGGCGACGGGCGCACGATCAACGGGCGTCGAGGGCGCCGATTCTTGCGGCGCGATCGCCCTTTCAACCGGCTTCGGCGCCGCTTCCGGACGCGTCTTGGCTGCCGCGGGGGGAACAGCCGTCACGGGCGTCTGCACGTCGATGGCCTTCGCGGCCGGCTTGACCGCCGCGGCCGCCTTGACGGGTTTCGCCGCCGCCGTCTTGGCGGGCGCCGCGACGGGCTTGCTCGCCGGCGTTTTCACGCTGGCGCTGACTTTTTCCGCCGCCGTCTTGGACGCCTTGGCCGCGACGGCGCGCTTCGCCGCGCTCTTAACCGCGCTGGCCGTCTTGGCCGCCGTCTTCGCCGCCGACCTCGCGGCGGGAGCGCTGCTGCGCGCGCTTGCCGCCGTCCGGCGCGTCGCCGCAGCGCGGGCCGCCGGTTGAGCAGTCTTATCCTTTGCGGGCGATTTGGATTTCGTCGTTGCTTTGGAGGTCATTGTTCCCGTGATTTTGGCGGATGTTCTTACGCTTGTCTTGCGGTTGGACGCCGCCGCAGCCCGCGTCCGTTTGGCTGGGGAGGCGGAGGCGGCGCTGGCCGACCTCTTCGAGGTCGAACTACTCCTCGCGGCCGCGGTCTTTGTCGCGCCGCCCTTAGCGGCCGGCTTGGCGACCGACTTCGAGCGCGCGTCCGACCCTCTCGCGCGCGCCGCTGCCGTGGCGGCAGTTGCAGGCTGCTTTTTTTTGGATTTCTTGTTGGAGGGCATACGCGAGCTACTCCTATACCGTCCCGCTGTGGAGACGGGACCAATCGCCGCCTGACGAATCGCGAGTGCCGGCGGCGCGAAGCCGCGACACCGCGAAGGCGGCTCGTGGAAACCTTGCTAGCGCCGCATGCCCAACAGCCGAGCCTTTGGCCGGCTCTCGAGAAAGAGAGGCTTTCGAATTAATCGCGAGACGGTGACTGTGGCGCCGGATCGCCCTTCGACAAGGCGTGCATTTAGTGTGTGATTTATAACACGCCGAAGTGTAAAAATCAAAGGCATCTGCGCGCGCCCGGCTGGGACGCGGATTCTATGAACAGGCCTAAGGCGTTGGGGCCTATGGATATTCTGAAAAATTTACGATGTGGAAAGGCGTCGCACAGAAATTGGGCGCCGCAACATATTTGAACGCGTTCAGTCTCCCTGGCCCGCCTCGGGCGAAAAGAACTTCTCGAATTTTTCCGGCTTGCCGTCCCATTCCTTGGCGTCTGGCGGAGGGTCCCGCTTGATCGTGATATTCGGCCAATTCTGCGCCATCTCAGCGTTAAGCTTCAGCCACTGCTCAAGATTTTCTTCGGTGTCGGGCTTGATCGCGTTCGCGGGACATTCGGGTTCGCAGACGCCGCAGTCGATGCACTCGTCCGGATGGATCACCAGCATATTCTCGCCCTCGTAGAAACAGTCTACCGGACATACTTCAACACAGTCCATATACTTGCACTTGATGCAGTTTTCCGTGACGACATAAGTCATAAGGGTGATCTCTCCGCGACCTCGCCGCTTGCTAGCTTTTTTGCCAGCGTCACGCAAGGCGAGCAGAATGAAGGCGCGCGCCAGACATATGATTGCGATCGGCGTCCACAAGGTCGGCAAATGGTCGAAATAGTAGGTTCGCCAGCGACAGCCGTCATGAGCCATCAGGCGCTGACCGCGCGCGCCCTTCTGCTCGGCGAGCGGATCGACACCGCCGGGCTCGAAAGGGCTGATCTTGTTTCGACATCGCCGCTTGCCTTTCATGTCGGGCAGAGCGGCTTTGCCGTGCTCTATCGGTTCGGAGTCGCCGTTCTCTTCGGCCTGTCGCCCCTGGAGGAGGATGAGATCGTCACGAAGATCGGGCTTCGCGTGGCGGGCGCGTCCCGCGACGACGACGAGACGTTGATCATCGAGGCGACGAAGGACGGCGAGGAGAAAGCGTTGCCGGACGGGCGTCTGGCGATAAAGGACCTTTCCGAAGCGCGGCTGCTGGTCGTCGCCGATGTCTTGGCGAAAAGCGTGGCGCTGGCGCGCGACGAGCGCCGCGTCAACGCCGTCTTCGACATCATCGAACCTTTCGCCGCCGACCTCGCCGCAAGGGGCGCGCCGCCATGGAAGCGCAAATCCATGTTGGTGCTGATCGGCCAGACCCTGCTCGTGCGGCATCGCGTTTCCGGCCGCGTCGCGGTCGACGACAAGCCGGACGTGCTTTGGGATCGTCCTGACCTCGAACGGCTTTATGCGCGTCTCGAGGATGAATATGATCTCGCGCCGCGGGCGCGCACGCTCAACGCCAAGATCGACGTGATCGGCGAATCGGCCCGCGCGCTGACCGATTTGATCGATGCGGCGCGCTCGGTTCGGCTGGAGTGGACGATCATCATATTGATCGCCATGGAGATCGTCCTCACGCTGTTCCAGATGTGGGTCGCGCGCAGGAGTTGAGCCCGTCTTCGATGTCGTGCAGCGGCGCGTCGCTCGCAATCCATTGGAAGCTCGGGAGCTGGTGGCGCGCGAAGGTGAACTGACGCTTGGCGTAACGCCGCGTATCCGCCTGACTGCGCAAAATCGCTTCCGCAAGCGTCAGCCGTCCGTCGAGATAGGCGATGAGGTGAGGCGCGCCATGCGCCCGCATCGCCGGCAGCGACGGATCGAGTCCGCGCGCCTTGAGCGCGGCGATCTCGTCGAGCGCGCCGGTTTGCGCCATCTTCTCGAAGCGCGTATCGATGCGCGCGTAGAGCGTCTCGCGCTCGGGGGCGAGGAAGAAAGCCGGGCATTCCGCCGCGTTCAGCAGGGGGGCGCTGCGCGGGCCTTGAAACGAGACGAGCGGCTTGCCGGTCGCCTCCAGCACTTCCAGCGCGCGCAACAGCCGCTGGGGGTCGGTTTCGCGCAGCGCAGCGGCCGTGTCCGGATCGCGGGCGGAAAGTTCGGCATGGAGCTGCCGCGGAGTTTTATCCTGCGCCCAGGCGCGCATCGCCGCGCGCACCTCGCCGGGCACGGCGGGGATGTCGGAAAGTCCGTAAAGCGCAGCCTTGTAATACATGCCCGTGCCGCCGACGAGAATCGGCGTCAGGTCGCGCGCCTCAAGGTCGCGCAGCGCGCGCGCGAGATCCTCAAGCCAGCGCCCTACGGAATAGTTGGCCGCCGCATCGACATGGCCGAAGAGGAGATGCGGCGCGGCGGCTTCTTCCGCGACGGTCGGGCGCGCCGTGACGATTCGCAGGTCGCGATAGACCTGCATCGAATCGGCGTTGACCACCGCGCCGCGCCGGCGGCGCGCGAGCTCCAGCGCTAGCGCCGACTTGCCGGAAGCGGTTGGACCTGCAATGAGAATGGCGCGCGCGCGCATGCGCTATTGCCCTTGAAACGGTGGAGATGTCAAAGCCCATCGAATATGTCGCGACCTTCGTCGCCGGACGGGGCGCGGCGCTCAAGGAGCGCGCGGTGGCGGGCGCGCTTGACGACGCCGGACTCGTCAGCGCGGCGCTTGACTGGCTCGCGCCCGATCATGCGGTTGACGCTTTCCTGTCTGGGGCGGGGCATGACCTCGCCGACTTGCGCGCCCGGCTGCAGGCGGCGGTCGCCGACGATCCGGTGGACGTCATCGTTCAGCCGCGGGCGGGACGGCGCAAGAAGCTGCTCGTCGCCGACATGGATTCGACCATGATCGGCCAGGAATGCGTCGACGAACTCGCCGACCTCGTCGGCTTGCGCGAACATGTCGCGGCGATCACCGAACGGGCGATGCGCGGCGAGGTCGACTTCGCCTGCGCCCTGGAGGAGCGTGTCGCGCTGCTTGCGGGCGTGACCCTGGCGCAGATCGAGTCCCTGCTGACGCGCATCACGCTGACGCCCGGGGCGCGACAGCTCGTGCGCACCATGCGCGCGCATGGCGCATATACGGCGCTCGTGTCCGGCGGCTTCTCGCAGTTCACGGAGCCGGTGGCGGCGCGCATCGGCTTTCACGAGACGCGCGCCAATCTCCTTGAAATCGCCGACGGCGGATTGACGGGCAGGGTCGTTGCGCCGGTGCTGGGACGGGAAGCGAAACGCGCGGTCCTCGTCGAATTGCGCGCCGCGCGCGGGCTGCCGCCGGACGCGACGCTGGCGATCGGCGACGGCGCCAACGATCTTGACATGCTGCGCGCGGCGGGGCTGGGGGTCGCCTTTCACGCCAAGCCGAAAGTGGCGCAGGCGGCGGATGCGCGCATCGACGACGCCGATCTCACCGCGGCGCTCTACGCGCAGGGGTATCGGCGGGAGGAGTTTGTGGAATAGGCGTCGCCGCGCGCGGACCCCATGCGGCGCCAGCCACATCCAATGGTCGCTTCCAATGCGTGCGGGCGCGGGCGGATCACTCCACCGGCAAGGCGACGAAATGCGCGTCGCCCTGGCCGTTCGCGACGATGAGCAGCGCGGTCTTCTTGCCTGCCCCTTTCAGCCCCTTGATCTTCTTAATCACTTCCGCCGGGTCGCTCACCGCTTCCTGGTTGACTTCCAGCAGCACTTCGCCGGGCTGCAGGCGCTTTTCCGCGGCTTCCGAGCGCGGATCGACGGCGGTGATGACCACGCCGCCCTTCACCGCGTCCTTGATTTGGTAGCGCGTCCGTAAATCTTCCGAGAGGCGGGAGAGTTCAAGACCGAGCACGGTTTGCGAGGATGAGTCGCCGCCCTCCGGCTTCTCCTTGTCGCCGGTCTTCGAGGCGACCTTTTCGCCATCCTCGAGCCGGCCGAGCTTGACCGTCTTGGTCTGCTCCTTGCCGTTGCGCACGACGACGATTTCGACGTCCTTGCCCACCGGAGTCGCCGCGACAAGCTTGGGCAGATCGCGCGACTCCTTGATCGGTTTGCCGTCGAACTTGATGATGACGTCGCCAACCTTCAGGCCTGCGGGCTTCGACGGGCCGCTGTCGTCGACGCCGGCGACGAGCGCCCCGCGCGTCTTGCCGAGGTTGAGCGTCTCGGCGATGGCGTCGTCGATATTCTGGATGCGAACCCCCAGCCAGCCACGGCGGGTCTCGCCGAATTGCTGCAACTGTTCGATGACAGGCTGAACTGTATTCGCCGGCGTCGCGAAACCGATGCCGACCGAGCCGCCGGAAGGCGACAGGATCGCGGTGTTGATGCCGATGACTTCGCCATCCATGTTGAACAGCGGTCCGCCGGAATTGCCTTTGTTGATGGAGGCGTCGGTCTGAATGTAGTTGTCGTAGGGACCGCTATCGATGTTACGGTTACGTGCGGAAACGATTCCGGCGGTCACCGATCCGCCGAGTCCAAACGGGTTTCCGACGGCGAGCACCCAGTCGCCGACATTCGCCTTGTCGCTGTCCCCGAATTTGACCGCCTTAAGCGGCTTTTCGGGCTTCACCTTCAAGACGGCGACGTCCACTTTCTGATCCTTGCCCAAGACTTCCGCCTTGAGCTTCTGGCCGTCGTTCAAGATCACCGTCACCTCATTGGCGTCGGCGATGACATGGTTGTTGGTGATCACAATGCCGGAGGGATCGATCACAAAGCCTGAGCCCAGCGAACTCGACCTGCGCTGATGCGGCAACTCCGGCATTGCCTGGCCGCGGCGCCGGAAGAATTCTTCGAAAAGATCGTCGAACGGGGCCCCGGGCCCAAGTCCCGGCGGCAGGTTCGGGCCGTTCTTGCGGGAGCTGCGTTTCGTATCCACCGTGGTTGCGGAAATGTTGACAACGGCGTCGGAGACCTGTGCGGAGAGCTCAGACAGCGAGTCGGGTCCCTTCGCCTGCGCCGGGGCGAAGAGAATGTAAAGGACGGGCGCGGTCGCGAGAATCGTTCTCGCGGCGCGGCGTAGTGCGGACGTCATGCGTTGTCTCCTGTCGAGGGACAAGATATGCCCGGGCGCGGCTCAACGCACGCGCTTGCGGGTTACTTTTTTTGGCTTTGCTCCGGATTCGACTGGTCCGCGCTCAGCGCGGCGCTCGCCTCCGGAGCTGAGAAAAAACGGAAGAATTCCGAGCGCGGACTGATCAGGAATCGTGTCTCGCCGGGCTTGAAAGCGCTCTCATAGGCTTGCATCGATCGGTAGAATGCGAAGAAGTCGGGATCTCGCCCGAACGCCTCGGCGAAAATGCGGTTGCGCTCGGCGTCGCCTTCGCCCTTCGTCTGATCCGCCTGACGCTGCGCCTCGGCTTTCAGCACGATGACGTCGCGATCGGCCTTGGCGGTGATTTTTTGGGCCTGCTCCGAGCCCTGGGCGCGATATTCGGCGGCCTCGCGCTGACGCTCGGTCTGCATGCGCCCGAAAACCTTTTCCGAAATCTGCTGCGGGAGATCGACGCGGCGAATGCGCGCGTCCACGACATGCACCCCAAACTTTTGCGCCTCGCGGTCCGCCTGCTCCTTGATCTTCACCATCAGACCGGCGCGCTCGTCGCGAACGATCTGCTGCTGGTTGGCTTCGCTCAGCACGCGGCGCACGGCGGAGTTCAACACCGAGCCGAGCTGATTGTTCGCGCCCCGGACGCTGTTGACGGTCTGATAGAAGCGCAGCGCGTCGACGATGCGATAGCGGATGAAGCTGTCGACCTCCAAGCGCTGATTGTCGGCGGCGAGCACTTCCAGATTGGGGCTTTCCACGTCGAGGATGCGGTTGTCGAAGGTAACGACATTTTCAATCAGCGGAATTTTGAAGTGCAGCCCAGGCTCGGTGATCAGGCCGCGGCCCGCGACCGGCTCGCCCAAGCGCAGCACCAGCGCCTGCTCGGTTTGAGAGACGGTGAAGAGGGCGCCGCCAAGGCCGATGACGGCGAGCAGGGCGACGACGGCGAACGTAAAGAGGAGACCCGATCTCATTTGCGGCTCCCCTGGAAAGGCGCGAAGGCGGGGAGGGGCACGAAGGGCGCCACGCTCGCGCCGCCTTTCGCCGGATCGTCAATAATCACCTTGTCGGCCCCGCCCAGCACACGCTCCATGGTTTCGATATAGAGACGCTGCCGGGTAATGGTCGGCGCGTTCTTATATTGAGCGTAAATCTGCTCGAAGCGAGAGGCCTGACCTCGCGCTTCGGCGACAATCTGTTCGCGGTAGGCTTCGGCTTCCTGCAGGATGCGGGCCGCGGCGCCGCGCGCTTCCGGGACGACACGGTTGGCGTAAGCCTCGGCCTCATTGCCGAGTCGCTGCAGATCCTGTTGAGCGGCGGTCACGTCGCGGAAGGCGGCGATGACCTGTTGCGGCGGATCGACAGAAAGCAGCAAGACCTGCAACACGAGCACGCCGCTGTGATATTCGTCGAGCACCTTCTGCATCAACGCCTGGCTGGCGGGTTCGATCAGCTTTCGGTCGGCGGTGAGCAGCTTCTGAATGCGCGTCTGGCCGACGATTTCGCGCATGGCGCTTTCGGCCACGGCCTTCACCGTTCCCGCCTGATTAGCGACATTGAAGGCGTAATCCTCCGGCTTGGCCGGGTCGATCTGCCAGATGACGCGGAATTTTACGTCGGCGATGTTCTCGTCGGCGGTCAGCATCAGGCTTTCTTCAGGGGCTTCAGTCCCTCGAGGCGCGGATGCCGGCCCCCGGCGGCGTCCGTCGGAGACGACGTTCGACTCCTCGCGGAAACCGACGTCGGTGATATTGCGGTCGGTGACCGCAAGCTTGATGACCGAACCAATCGGACCCGGAAGATTATAGTTCAGGCCCGCCTGGGTTTTTCCCATATATTTCCCAAAGATCAGATTGAGACCGATCTCATTGGGCCCGACGGTGTAGAGTCCCGAGAGCAGCCAGGCGAGCACGGCGATAAGCACGAGTATCGCCAGGCCGCGCCCGCCGAATCCGCCCGGCAAAATCTGTTTCAGGCCTTCCTGGCTGCGGCGCAGCATTTCTTCGAGGTCGGGCGGCTGCCCGCCCGAACCCTGTCCCCACGGACTTCCGGGCTGACCCCAGGGGCTGTTGTTTTGATTGCGCGGGCCGCCTTGATCGCTCCAGGGCATTTCGTCTCGCACTAAGAGGAATGGGCGGCGCTCGCGCCGCTGCTGGCAATGTTATAGGCATTCGCCGCCTCTGCGGCAATGACGCCCGGGCCGAACCTTGTTCAGCGGAGACCGGAATGATTCGCGATTACACCAATATCGCGGCCAATGAACGAACCTTTCTCGCATGGGTTCGCACAGGCGTCGCCATCATCGCGCTCGGCTTCGTCATCGAGCGTTTCAATCTTTTTCTGTTGACGATCGCCGGCGCGGTGACCGCGGGCGCCGAGCGGCTGCATATCCATCGTTTGGAGCATCCCGCGGGTCGCTACGGCGGCGCGGCGCTCGTCGGCGCGGGCGTGACGCTCATCCTCATTTCGACGGTCCGCTTCATCCATACGGCGCGCTTGCTGTCGCGCGACGAGCCGTACACGGCGCGCGCGACCAGCGTCAGCCTGTATTTCCTGGCCGTGTTGGTGCTCGCCGTCGCCGCCTTCAGCGCCTACCTTGTGATCGCGTGACGCCGCTTTCGTGAGAGCGGGCCGCGTTTTGAAGGCGTCTTCGCCACGAACGGCGCCACTTTCTTCCGGCGCGGGTTTGCATGCCGCGCGCCTCGCGCGAAACCGTCGCGCTGACGCTTTGCTTCTGCGCGCTTTTCGCGCGATGCGCCGCGATTCTTTGCAGCGCCCAAGCGCAGCCAAATATTTCCGAAGGGCTTTTCAGTCTCGGCTGTCCGGCATGGCCTTTGCGACAGTGGCTTCGTGTTGGCTGCAGACAGCGTAATCGTGTCGGGCTTCCCTCGACGCATTGGGCTCCGTGGCGTCGGCTCGGATGTCAACGAGATGACGCATGTTTGGCGCAGATTCTCTAGAATCCAGAGAACGGTCTCGGACCGATGTGGTTAATCCTCTAGAGGAGGGACGGCGATGTATTTCCTTCCTGATCAAGATCTGAAGATCGAGTGGGTGCGCAAGGACCAGAGCTGTCCGCGCGAGGGGCACTCCCTGTACGGAAGTCGATACTGCTATTTCGAGATCGATCGCAGCGAGTGTGACTCGGCGATGGATGATTGTCGCGTCTATGTGCTTTACGCGATGACGGGCGAAACATTGATCAACGAGCTTGCCCGGCGCAAGGCGTCCGAACTCAGAACGTCGACGTCGGGCGGCGTTGCCGAAATCGAGCATTTGACCAGCGGCGACGTCAAACATCGCTCGGAAGAAATGCAGTTCATCGGACGCTTCATCATGCGTTCGGTCGAGGGCGGCTGGGATGAGCGGGATGTGCGGCGCGTAGAGTCGACATGGACCAGATTGGCGTCGATGGCGCCTTCGTGGAGATTTGGCTTCGGGCGAAGACGAATCGACGCTGGTCGCGGGACCATCCGGCTCGCCGAGGACGGCTCGGAATTACAGGAGCCCAAGGAGAAGCCGAGCGCTGCACAAAAAGCTCACGGATGAGCCTGTTTGAAATCGTCGACACTTCGAACAGGCCATTCCCCGGCCGCGTCCGCCAGCGGCGAGACCTCGATTGGGCTTAGTGGCGACGAACGATCGCGCGATAAAGTTCGCAAACATGTGAGGCGGCGAGAGAGCGCGCTCGTGGCGACGTGCGACCCGTGTCACTATTAACTGCCACGCGGCTGTTCCTTGGCTCTCGGCCGCGAGTCAATATACGACGGCGCTGCTCGTCGCCAAGGAAGGGAGGGCCGGATATGCCTCCGCGACGCATCGTCATTCTTGGCTCCAGCACAATTTACGGAACAGCGGACAAGGAATGTGGCGGGTTTGTAAATCGACTGAGGCTTTGGCGCGAATCGATTGATGCAAGGAATCGCGTCTACAATCTGGGGATTTGGGGTGAGCAAACGCCTGGTTTGATTCAACGGCTCCCTTCGGAAGCGGCAGCGAGAAGACCACATCTGATCATGGTGTATCCTGGTTTTAACGACAGCCGTCGCGATGGCTCGGAAGAAGCGCCAAACGCGGTTTCGATAGAGCACTTCCGGGGCATGATGGGCGAGCTTATCTCCTCCGCGAAGGCTGTATCCGAGACGGTGGTGATGACAGGCATTCCCTTTGACGAGACTCGCACGACGCCGTTTTCCGGAACCGACTCCTATTACTTGCGCCAAGACGCCGAGGCGTATTCAAGTGAGCTGGTGGCGGTTGCGCGCGCGCAGGGCGCCAGAATACTTGATTTCTTCTCCCTTCTTAAAAATGACGACATGGGCCCGCTACTTGCGGAGGACGGGCTTCATGGCAACGCAAAGTGCCATGAGCGATTGTTCGCGATCACCCGCGACTTCGTGATGTCCGAATTCGGCGAAGGCTGACGCGGCGGACGAGCGGATCGATGGTCTGTCGTCTTCGCCCAGGCGCGTTTCCTTGAGCCAGTTACAAGGCGGTTCCTGTACCGAGGCCGGCCTCGAGCAAGGCATGGGCGTACTTGACGTCGGAAGCGGCGCCGGCGAAGTCGCGTTTCTCGCCGCGCGCAGGCGTCAGCGACCGGAAAACGACGCAAAGCGCGGCGGATCTTGCAAGCGTGGGGGCGGCGACTCGAGGAACTGCGCGGCAAATCGTGAGTTATGGCCAACGCTATGTCGCGGCTTTATTTTCAGCGTAAGTAGTTGATTTGTTTGAGCGACCTGAGAGATGGGTGACAGTTTGTTCCGGACACATGGGTGACACCTCCCGCCAGGCTAGCCTGGTGGGAGGTGTCGAATGCCCTGGAAGGAGTGTTCGGTTATGGAAGAGCGTCTTCGGT
>Ga0209347_1003471_pt1 | contig 18277 bp, 18 predicted proteins | sample AutmiccommuBRH23_FD_187382 | JGI IMG/M metagenome (GOLD analysis project Ga0209347, IMG submission 187382) | Deep subsurface microbial communities from Mt. Terri, Switzerland - Autotrophic microbial communities BRH/23 (SPAdes) (version 2) | ecosystem: Environmental > Aquatic > Deep subsurface >...
GACATCCAACGTCTCGCATAGCCAGCTGACCGGCCAGATATGGCGGTGCCTGGCGATGAAGGCGAACCTCATAACACCTCCCGCGCGAAAAAAGCGGCCGCCTTCGTGTCCACGAAACCGGCAGCAGCTCAGGGTGCATTCGGCTTTTGTGGAGCAGACATCAAATGTCGACTGGCACATACACTGCGAGGTCACTGACCGATCTAGGCATCATGATCGCGGTGTGAGCTGACTGGGTCTGTGGCCTCTCCCGCGGCGTTCTCCGTTCGAGGGGTGCCTCAGATTGGCTGGCGCCGAGCGACAAGAATGGGGGAGAGACCACATGCAGGGTAGCATGTTCATCGGGCTTGATGTCCCCAAGGCGACGATCTCGGTCGCGGTTGCGCAGAGCGAGCGGGGTGGCGAGGTCCACCACTGGGGGACGGTGCCGCATCGTCCTGATCAGGTCCCCAAACTGGCTGAGAAGCTGGCGGCCCGAGGGGCGCGGCTGCATTTCTGCTATGTGGCGGGTCCCTGCGGCTATGGTCTTAACCGCCAGCTGGTCGAGCTGGGGCGTGATTGCATCGTGGTGGCGCCGTGCCTGATCCCGGTGAAGGCGGGTGATCGGGTGAAGGCCGACCGCCGCGATGCCGTGATGCTGGCCAAGCTCCACCGGCCGGTGAGTTGACGGCGGTCTGGGTGCCGGATGCCGCACATGAGGCGATGCGCGATCTGGTGCGGGCACGTTCGACGGCGATGCGGGTAGTGGGCAGGCGCGCCAGCACTTGCAGGGCTTCCTGTTGCGCCACGGCCGCATCTAGCCCGGGAAGAAAGGTTGGACCGGTGCATACCGGCGCTGGCTGGCAATGGTGCGATTCACGCATCCGGCGTACCAGATCGTTCTTCAGGATTACATCGATGCCGTGGCGGATGCCGAGGCGCGGGTGGAGCGCCTGACGGGGCAGATCGCGGGCCTTTTGCCGACCTGGAGCCTTGCGCCGGTCGTCGACGCTATTCAGGCGATGCGCGGCGTCGGCTTCATCGTCGCAGTGACGGTGGTGGCCGAGGTCAGGGACTTCCAGCGTTTCGACACTCCGCGGCAACTGATGGCCTATCTGGGGCCGACTGCGCCGGAGCATTCCAGCGGCCCCAGCGTCCGGCGGGGTGGGATTGCCAAGGCGGGTAGTGGTCTTGCCCGGCGTGCCTTGATCGAAGGCGCCTGGACCTATGGCATGCAGGCTCGCGTCAGCCCGAAGTTCCTTGCCCGGCTGGAGGTGCTGCCGCAGGTGGTTCGCGACATTGCATGGAAGGGGCAGCACAGGATGTGCCAGCGCTACCGTCATCTGGTCGCAGCCGGGAAGGCGAAGGTGGTGGACATCACCGCTATCGCGCGCGAGATGGCCGGCTTCAACTGGGCGATCGCTAAGGCAGTGACGGTTCCACCGGCAGGAGGGGTCACAGCGTCGGCATGAGAAGAAGCAAGCTTGCGCCGATCAGCCCGATGCACCGGTTTGGGGGCGGAACACGGTGGGGAACCCTCGTCGCCTGTTATGGGCCGACATCGTCGATGCCCGATCCTTAGAGCGAGGCAGCCCCAGGACGAAACCACGGTCATGCGGTAACCCGCGCATGAGAGCCTGCTCAAGCGTCGTCTCAGTTCCGTCTCCTACCCTGCGCAGCCCCATCAAGCCGCGCCCGGCACCGCCGAACTATTAACCATGAAACAAGGGGTTAACAGCGATAATGAGAACAGGACTGCTGAAGAAGTCCGCTCTCGACCTGTTTTGCGGAACGTGGTTCACTTTTCGCACAGCGATGGCGGTGGCGATGATGCGCGGGACGGACGAGGCGAGCAGGCACTTTTCAGCTATGTCGATCTTGAGGCGCGCATCCCCGCGCGGCAGCCGTTGCGGAAGATCCGTCAGGTGGTGAACGAGGCGCTGGATAGCCTGGATGCCGAGTTCGAGGCGCTTTACACCGACTTCGGTCGACCTTCGATTGCGTCTGAGCGGCAGATCCGGACCAGCCTGATCCATATCCTGTTTTGGGTCCGGTCCGAGCGGCAACGGATGGAACAGATGCAGTATTACCTGTTGTTCCGCTGGTTCGTGGGCCTTGGCATCGACGATCCTGTCTGGGTGCCGAACGTCTTCACCAAGAACCGCGACCGACTGCCGACCACCGAGACGTCCAAGAAGGTGATGGCCGCCATCCTCGGCCGCCGCGAGGTCGCGCCGCTTTTGTCGGACGATCACTTCTCGGTCGACGGCATGCTGGTCAAGGTCTGGGCCTCGATAAAGAGCTTCCAGCTGAAGGTCGCCGATACGCCGCCCTACGACGGCCCCGGCAACCCGCCCGGACCGGGCGCCACCGCCGAAGATCACCCCGCACCGTCCGAACCCGAGACCGGACCGATGCCCCGCCCCGCCCGCCAGAACCGCAATGCCGAGATTGATTTCAGGGGCGAGAAGCGGTCGAACGCCACCCACGCCTCCACCACCGACCCGGACGCACGCCTTTACAAGAAGTCCCCAGGCAGCGGGGCCGTATGAGGGACAGCCAACGCCGGGTTGGGACGGCATGAGCGGTCTGCCGACCAGGATGCGGCAGTGCAGAAGAGGGTTGCTCGCGATCGCAGAGATCCTATTCTGCGCGGCATGCAGGCGCTCGATGCGCGAATTTTACAAGGTGGATTCCCATGTCGATTACTCCGGTTCTGCTCTGTGGTGGTTCGGGAACGCGGCTGTGGCCGCTGTCCCGCAAGAGTTTCCCCAAGCAGTTCGTGAAGCTGGTCGGCGAGGAGACGCTGTTTGCCGCCTCTGCCCGGCGCCTATCAGGCCCCGGATTCGCGGCGCCGGTGGTGGTGACGGGATCGGATTTCCGCTTCATCGTGACCGAGCAGCTGGCCGAGGCGGGAATCGATCCCGGCACGATCCTGATCGAGCCCGAGGCGCGCAACACCGCCCCCGCGGTTCTGGCGGCGGCGCTGCATCTGGCGGCGGCGGACCCCGAGGCGGTGATGCTGGTCGCGCCCTCGGACCATGTGATCCCCGATGCGGCGCTGTTCCGGTCGGCGGTGACGGCGGGCCTTGTTGCGGTGGCGCAGGGCAAGATGGTGACCTTCGGCATCACGCCGTGCCATGCCGAGACCGGTTATGGCTATCTTGAACTTTCCGGAACTCCCGAAGGGAACGGCGCCGCGGTGCCGCTGGCCCGGTTCGTGGAAAAGCCCGATGCGGCGCGCGCGACCGAGATGGTGGCGGCGGGCAACTACCTGTGGAATGCGGGCATTTTCCTGTTTGCGGCCAAGGACATGATAGCGGCCTTCCGCGCCCATGCCCCGGCGCTGCTGGCGCCGGTGGAGGCGGCGGTGGCGTCGGCGAAGCCTGATCTGGGGTTCCTGCGGCTGGACCCGGCGGCCTGGGGCGGGGCCGAGGATATCTCGCTGGACTATGCAGTGATGGAGAAGGCGGCGAACCTGGCCGTGGTGCCCTTCACCGGCGCCTGGTCGGACCTTGGCGGCTGGGATGCGGTCTGGCGCGAGGGCACGCAGGGCGCGGGCGGCGTCGGCACCAGCGGGCCGGTGACCTGCATCGACTGCGAGGATGTGCTGCTGCGGTCGGAATCGGACGGGCTGGAGGTCGTCGGCATCGGGCTGAAGAACATCTTCGCCATCGCCACCCCCGATGCGGTGCTGGTCGCCGACATGAGCCGGGCGCAGGACGTGAAGGCGGCGGTGACGGCGCTGAAGAAGAAGGGCGCCAAGCAGGCCGAGGCCTTCCCGCGCGACCACCGGCCCTGGGGCTGGTTCGAGACGCTGGCGCTTGGCAACCGTTTCCAGGTGAAGCGGATCGTGGTGCATCCGGGCGCGGCGCTGAGCCTGCAGAGCCATTTCCACCGGTCCGAACACTGGATCGTGGTCGAGGGCACCGCCAAGGTGACCATCGACGACAAGGTGCAGCTGGTGACGGAAAACCAGTCGGTCTATATCCCGCTTGGCGGCGTGCACCGGATGGAGAACCCGGGCAAGGTGCCGATGGTGCTGATCGAGGTGCAGACCGGCACCTATCTGGGCGAGGATGACATCGTGCGCTATGACGACGTCTATGCGCGCGGGCAGGGGGCAAAGGGCTGAGCCCGTCCGGGCGCGCCGCAGGAAACTGACGAGAGGTCGAACATGAAGATTGCCATCGCGGGACTGGGCTATGTCGGCCTGTCGAACGGGCTGCTGCTGGCGCAGCACAACTAGGTCGTGGCGCTGGATGTGGTGCCGGAAAAGGTGGCGATGGTGAATGCCGGTCGCTCGCCGATCGTCGATGAGGATTGCGAGGCGTTCCTGGCGCGGGGGGACCTCAACTTCCGCGCCACCACCGACCCGGCCGATGCCTATGGCGGCGCGGATTTCGTGATCATCTCGACGCCGACCAACTATGACGTGGCCACCAACCGCTTCGACACCAGCTCTGTCGAGGCGGTGATCCGCAAGGTGATGGAAGTCGCCCCCGATGCGGTGATGGTGATCAAGTCGACGATCCCCGTGGGCTATACCCAGTCGGCCTCGCTGGCGCTTGGCACCAAGAACCTGATCTTCAGCCCGGAATTCCTGCGCGAAGGCAAGGCCTTGCACGACAATCTTCATCCATCGCGGATCGTGGTGGGCGAACGGTCGAAGCGGGCGGAGCGCTTTGCCGCGCTGCTGCTGGAAGGCGCGGTCGAGAAGGACGTGCCGGTGCTGTTCACCGATCCGTCCGAGGCCGAGGCGGTGAAGCTGTTTGCCAACACCTTCCTGGCGATGCGGGTCGCGTTCTTCAACGAGCTGGACACCTATTCGGTGGCCCGCGGGCTCGATGCGCGGCAGATCATCGACGGGGTCAGCCTCGATCCGCGGATCGGCAGCCATTACAACAACCCCTCCTTCGGCTATGGCGGCTATTGCCTGCCCAAGGACACCAAGCAGCTGCTGGCCAATTACGACGAGGTTCCGCAGGTGATCATCGGCGCCATCGTCGAGGCGAACCGCACCCGCAAGGATTTCATCGCCGACCAGATCGTAGCGCGCAAGCCCAAGGTCGTCGGCATTTACCGGCTGGTGATGAAGGCGGGGTCGGACAACTTCCGGCAAAGCTCGATCCAGGGGATCATGAAGCGGGTCAAGGCCAAGGGCATCGAGGTCATCGTCTATGAACCGGCGCTGGAGGAGGGGGAGTTCTTCAACTCCCGCGTGATCCGCGATCTGGAGGCGTTCAAGGCCGAGGCGGATGTGATCGTGGCGAACCGCGCGGCGCCGGAACTGTCGGATGTGGCCGACAAGGTCTATACGCGCGACCTGTTCGGCGCGGACTGAGCGCGGCTTTCCGCCCTTGCGACCGACGCCCGGCCCGATGGGACCGGGCGTTTTCGTGTTGCGGAAAGGGGCCGTGCAGCGCGCGCCCCGGCAAGGGCATCTTCAGCAGGCGCAGCTAGACATTCTGACACCCGCCTAGACCAAGCAGCATCGGCAGCGTCCGCCGTGCAAAGGAGCCTATCATGATCGACCCATTCAAGAACCGCACGCTGTCACTGAACGGACCCGCGGCAGACATGCTTCCCGTCACGCCATCCGATGCGAGCGATCTGGCGCAGGTTGCGGTCGCGCTTTACATCGAGACGGCAGGCACCGTCAGTGTGGTCACCGCGACCGGGCAGGTTCGCAGCGTGAAGGTGGCATCTAACTCCGTCTTGCCGGTTGGAGTGCGCCGGGTGCGCAGCAGCGGCACGACGGCCAGCGGCATCCATGCGTTCGTGGTGGCCTGATGTTGGGCACCGGATGGGGTATCATGCAGGTGGCGGTGACTAGACAAGCGGGGTTCCGGCCCGAGTCGCTGCAGCCCGCCGCGTTCTATAACGTGGCGGCGTCGGGGGCCTGCTGGCAAGACGTGGCGGGCACTGTTCCGGCGCTTGCGGCGGGCGACCCGGTCGCGCGGCTTTCAGACCTGTCGGGGCAAGCGCGCCATCTGGTGCAGACCGTCCCGGCGGCGCGGCCGCTGCTGCAGGTCGCCGGCGCGCATCGTTGGCTGGAATTCGACGGGATCGACGATTCTCTCGTGGGCGGACCCGTGCATGGGGCGGTGCGGCAGATTGTGGGCGCCTACCGCTCTGCCGTGGTCTCTTCGAACACACACGTGATTTACGGCGCCGTGATGGGGGGGGGCCGGTCCTACGTTGCTTTCAGCAATGGCGAATTCTCTGCCGGAGTCGGCTCGCACGTGACATCGACCATCAGGATTGCCGGGGCGGTCAGCGGCGCAGTGGTCGTAGCATCGCTTGCCTATGACGGCGCAAGGGTGGTCCTGCGCCGCGATGGCATCACCGGCTATGATGCGCCGCAGAGTGGTAGCGCCGCGCCGGGCTTTGCCGCGGCTTTGGGAGGGATGAACCGGGCCGGGAGTGTCGACAGCTTTTTCAAGGGGTCGGTCCATGCGTTGATCGACATGGGCCGGCTGCTGACGGCGACCGAGCAGGTGGCGGTAGAGCGCTGGCTGGGAGAGGTTTGCCGGACGGCGGTCTAACAGGATATAGTCTACGCGGGCTGCTTACGTCCCTCGGAAACCTGCGGCCCCATTCTCGCGATTAGCGATTTGGCGGCTTTCTTGGTGCTTTCTTCAAGAGTGATCGAAGACAGATAGGCCAGCGGGAAAGAGACAAGGCATCCAAGTCCGGCGACGATCAAGAAGCGTATCATGCCTTCCGGGGCAATATCTTGGACGAGCGTATTCAGGAGGTCCAAGGCGAGGAAATGGATCAGGTAGAGCGAATAGCTTATCCTGCCCAACCATACCGTTCCTGCGTTCACCAACGTCTTCCAAGGATGGATATGTAGCGCGAGGCCGATCAGCGTGAAGCCGACAGCGTAGAGAATATGAAAGATCGTCAGGCCCGGAAAGTTCATTTTCAGCATCAACGTCGCCGCCAGAACAACCAACCCGCCCGCCAGCCACAGTGCAGAGTGCCACCGCAGCGCCGAAGATCGGTGCCGGGTCATGAAATATAGCACCATGCCGAGCCCGAAACAGGACAGCTGACTGAGATAGCCGCGATACCAATATTCCTTCGCCAAGGTCGGGGGCGCAACCTCAAAGGTTTGGGACAAGCCGACTGTGAGAACCTGACCGATCACCGCGGCCGCAATCGTGAAGATAAACGCGCTACGCACATCCTTCACGTAAACCAGCCAAAGCGGCACTGTCAGATAGAACATGACCTCGACGCTGATCGACCAGCCTCCAGGGACGACCGAACTCATAGCGTTCGGAATGAAGACGTTCATCAGCAGCGCGTTGGCTATATAATCGAGACCAGAGCCCGGTGACTCACGCCACCCATGCGACGCGAACACGCCATACACGGCAGTGTAAAGGACGATGCCCAGCCAGTAGACCGGAACGATTCGCATCAGGCGGCGGATGTAGAAGTTCCGGATTGGACGCGCTTCGCGAGAACGAGATCGATAGATGGTCATCACGATCGTGAAGGCACTGACAACGAAGAACAACTGCACCCCGTATCCACCTTGAGCCATCAAAATTCCTAGTGGACCGCTCAGGCCGGCCTTGGACGCAGCATGGGTCAGTACGACGCCCAAGATCGCAAAGCCCCGCATGGCGTCGATATAGTCGAGCCTCTCACGAGTCATCATGGTCATCCTCGGTGATCTGGTGGTTCAGTGAAGCAAGAAAAGCGCTCGGCATCAACCGTTTTTCTGCATCGCGGCAAAGTCAGTCGTCTTTAGGATGGCCACTTACATCCTCACCGGGGGGCGGGTTTCATGCTGTGCTCGCCAACTGTAATGTGAGGTGCGTCTCGGTTCCTTACCGAAACTCCCTCAAAGTTGCGATAGAGAATGATTGCGAGCGCCACTAGGCTGAATTTATCGAAAGCAAAGAAAGTCCCGTTCTGCATCATGAGAACAGCTATCAAATAGGAATAGCGCAAACTGCGATACTGAAAAAACAGAACGACTGCCATGAATATACCAAAGAATCCGTTACTATTGATCATGTTCAGTGCAGCATTGTGATTTAAGTGGCCGGGCACAATAAGAAGTTCCGGCACATATGCCATTTCGGACATCTGCTTTCCAGGAATGCCGAACGGATAATGGTGTAACATTTGTGGCATTGACATCAACGGCGTCAGAATTCGGGCGTTAAATGAATAATCTTCGCCCCTGAGCATCGCGCCGAATCGAGCACTGATCGCAGTTTCGGTTACCGTGAGCAGCACTGGGAGGAGCAGGAGTGCCCCAGTCAACAAGAGGGCATTTAACGCGCGGTCGCGTTGAAGCCTGTAATAAACGAAAAGCAGCGAGCAAGAGATGATGCCACTCATCGCCCTCGTTAGAAGCACCGTAACAAACAAAATGATAATTGTCAGCCTCGCCTTGCCGCTCGTCTTATATAGCGGCCCGACCCCAAACATGAGCACAAAGCAGACGACAGCGGCGTATGAAGGTTCTCCATAGGTCGCAGTAGGCCGCAATTTCGAATAAAGAAGGTCCAGTTCATCAGGCAAAGTTGCCGTGTTGATGACAAACCAATCCTGCGGGAGCCCGAAGTAGATGCCTCTGGACAGAAATGCTATCTGTGCAACTACCAAGGCCAGCAGAGCAATGGAAAGAATAAAAATTGCATTGAGCCAACTGCGTTGGTGGCGCTCTCCGTATATGCAGGTCATGCTTGCAGCCCCCGAGATCAAGAAGAACGCTACTGCTTCCCGAAATGATCTTGCAAGATCAGAATTGTTGAAGCCGCCTTGGTAGAGCATTGGCATCACGAAAATGCCATAGGCGACGAAAATACGCAGGAGCATTGATCGCGAAAAAAGTGCTGTGATGTTGCCGGAACTGAGAATAATTGCGGCGATAATCACCTGAGTGGATGCATAATACGATAGACCAACCTGCATGAAGGGCAGCAGTCCGATACACAGCAGTATTGGCATCTTACCCTCCGCCCACTGCAGGCATGAGAATTGAGCTATTGCGCTGGGGCCTCATCATCCGCCTTTGTGGGCAGATGTTAAGCCCCCCCTCACCTGTTTCACACTCCGGCGAACGACGCGACCCGTGTTTGCCTTGAGAACAAAGAACATCTCAAGAACCTTCGAGAGGCCCTGATACCGGGGACAATGCTTGACTCGTGCCTGATGATAACTGGCGAAGGTCTGTTCGTAATTGGTCATGCTGGTGCCACCGGGTTCCATTTCCGAGATTGGAAACGAAACGAACAGGATGTCGCTCCACCTTGATTTCAGTCTCAAGGACCATTCATAGTCCATGCCCAGCCTTCGGCTGACGTCGTAATTCCCCAGCAGCCGAAACAGACTTCGGCGGATAAGCATCGCCTGATGCGGAAGGTAATTCCGGCCGAACTGGCGCCAGAACTTGACAGGGTGGCCGAAGTAGCGCCCGTTCATGCGGATCTGCCCGACTATGGCCGGGGCCTTGCGCGGATCTGACAGAATGGGCCCCAGCCGGTCGTAGGTATCCGGCAGAATTTCATCGCCTGCATTCAGGAACAGCACATAGTCGCCTTTGGCTCTGGCAATTCCCTTGTTGAATGCATCGGCAATGCCCTTGTCGGGTTCCGAGACAAAATACTGCATCGAAGGGCGATACGAAGCCACACTTTCCAGTGTGCCGTCTGTCGAGCCGCCGTCGATCACGATCCATTCGCACCAGTTCGGTTTGCTGGCGCCCACGCTATCGGCGGTGCGCCGAAATCCCTCATGCGCATTTCGCATGATGGTCACGATCGACAGGAAGGGTCGTTTCGGTTGACTGGCGGGCATCTAGCGATTCCAAGATGGCAGTTGGCGCTGTCCTTTTAGCGCGTTCGACAGACGCGGCACAACCTCGCGCCGGGCAGAGCAGCCGTGGCCCTTGCCGGCAATGGTGCCAAGGGCAACCGTCGAAGGACCCAGGCCGCTCACGACTGGGTCATCCGGCGCACCAGCGCGGCGGGGTTGCCTGCCCAGATCTCGTTGTCCGGGATGTCGCGGCTGACAACGCTGCCGGCGCCGACCACGCTGTTTTCGCCCACCGTCACGCCCTTGAGGATGATCGCATGGGCGCCGATGAAGGCATTGCGGCGGATCAGCACCGGGCGCGACACGCCGTGATAGGTGCCCGCGCGTTCGGCGCGGCGAAGTTCAGGGTCAACATTGTGAAAATCGGTATCATAGATCTTGACCCCGCCCCCGATCATCACCTCGGCCTCGAGCACCACCTTGCTGTCGGCCACAATCGCGCAGTTTGACAGGCCGCAATCCGGGCCGATCTCGATCTCTCCCCCGTGCCGGCAGACCAGCGTCAGCTTGGTATCGCCGCCGATCGGGTTGCGGCGCGGGCCCGAGTTCATCCTTGTGCCGGCGCCGATACTGATGCGGCCGTGACCGGCAATGCGCAGCGTACCGTTGATATTGGCCAGATCGGTCAGGCACTCGACGCGCTTCAGCCGAAAGATCACCCGGTTGGCCAGCCGGCACAGGCCGCGGTCAAGTCCGTGCAGAAGCTTGCGCATGGATGGCATCCCGAATTTGCTGGTAGTTGTGTTCAGAAAAACTCTCGAGCGCGAAGTCGTGTGCGGCGGCCGAGAGGCGGGTCTGAAGCGCCTGATCGGCCATGATCTGCGCCATCCGGTCGCCCATCGCGGCCACATCGCCAAGAGGCACGACAAACCCGGTCATGCCATCCTTCACGGTCTCGTTCACGCTGACGATGTCGTAGATGATCGACGGCACGCCCAGCATCGCAGCCTCGATCACCGACCGCGAGAAGTGGGGAGCTCGGAACGGCACCAGCAGCAGGTCCAGATCGCCGAGGTTGACCGGGACGTCGGATACCATCGGATAGACGTGGACGTTGGGGCCGGCCGCGGCAATCAGCTGCTGCACCTGGCCTTTTTCCTGCCCGGTATGGCCATAGATGCAGAATGCAACTGTGGGATCGCCCTCGAACCGGCGGGCGATTTCAAGAAAGTCCTGGATGCCGTTCTTCGCATCGACGCGGGCGAAATAGCCGACCACGAACTTGTCGGCCCCCACCTTGGGATCTCGGCGGTGCAGCGAATTTCCCCGCTGTGGCTGATAGTCTGTCGAATGCACGTAGTTATAGACCACCTCGCCCGGAACGTCCGGCACGCGCAGGTTCGTCATCTCGTTCTTCGAGATCGCCATGACGTAATCGGCCGAGCGGCGAAGCGCCGCACGGATCACCGCCCCCCAGCCGTTATGCAGCAGCGGCTCGCGGATATGGTAGATCACGCGGGTCCTCGGAGAGAAGGTCTTGACCATCAGCCCATAGAAACACAGCGCTGAAGAGTTGAGATAGACGACGTCATAGCCGCGCAGGTATTTGACATAGGCCCCCGGGACAGTCAGCAATCCCAGGATGTTGCGCACCGCAAGTTTCCAGGTCATCCCACTGACTTCGGAACCGTGGAAGGGCATCAGCACCTTGCCGCAGATCACCTTGGACTGGACATCCTTGTAGGTTTCCAGAACCGCCCCCGGCCGGATGAACAACACCGTCTGCGGTCCAAACTCTGCCTCATATGCGGTGACGATCTGCTTGAGGCTTCGCGGCGCACCACCATTGTGGTTCGAGTGCTGGAAGAACAGGACCTTTGGCGACGGGGAAGGCATTGACGTTATGTTTCCTTCTGGACGGAGACAGAGGCCGACGCATCAGCGCCCAATGACACGGAACACCTCATCCCACATGCCAGATACGGCGGACTTCAGTGTTGCTGACACAGAGGTCAGGCGCGCCGACACCTCGCCTCGCAGCGCTTCTGACAAGATTGGCGCAAGGGCGGCATCAAGCGCTGCGTCGTCAAGACCGACACGGGTCAGCCCCTCGCGGTAGCCATAGTCCCCGAACAGTTCCTGATACTTGTGGCTCCAGCCGGTTCCAAGCACGGGCACCCCTTGCGACAGGGCGCTGACCAGCGCGTGAAAGCGGCTGCCGACCATCGCATCGCATTGGGCGATCATGCCTTTGGCGACCAAGGCATCCTCGGCCTCAGTCACCTCGATCGGCGCCGGCAGGGCCGCGTTGATCCGTTGCGCCAGCTTCAGGTCTTCGGTTGTCTCGTGGATCAGGAAGAACGGCTGCAATCCACCTCCGATCAGGCGCGAGATGGTCCGCGACAGGAAGTCTTCATAGCCGCGGCTTTCGGATCCGTCGGTCTTGTCGAGCATCCGGGCGTTGGGCACAATGGCCACACGGCCCGCGCCGCGGCTGAAACCCGTGAAGGGGACAGCCTTCAGCATGTTGGTGAAATCGGGGGCGATGCGGATATTCGGCCGTTCGCCGACCGCGGCGGTCAGATAGTCGTAGGATTGCTGTTCACGCGCAAAGATCAGATCCGCGTTGTCGGCAACGCGCTTCATCAGATCTGCGATGCCCGGCGTCTTGAACGGCCCGAAGGCCTGCGGCAGCAAGATCAGCTTCTTGCCTTTCTGCTTCCACACGGCCGAACGCTCGGCAAGGTCGCGGCTTGCCGGAAGGCCCCATTGGTCCGAATAAGCAAACCCGGCAGCATCCAGGATCACGTCGATCTCCGCCGCGGTGACAAAGCCATAGCGTTCGCGCAGCTTGGCCGGCACCAGATCGACCGCGCGCCCAAGATCAATCCCGCCCTTGATGAGCTCGGCTCGATGCCACAGGCCCAGCCTGGCGCGCGGCTCGAAGGGCAGCGAGTAGTTCGCGGCCACAACCACCTTGCTTGCGGGCAGTCGCGCCTGCACCTCCTGGGTGGCCGCGACCAGCATCATTGCTGCGCCCTTGTTCGTGAAGCCGGCTTTGCGGATCTCGATGCTCTTGGTCATGGTCGGGTTCAGCTTTCAAGTCGGAGCAGAAGGTTGACGGGTTTCTTCTGCGAATACGGAATCAATCCGCTGTCGTCCCCATAACCGACGCCGATCAGCATCACGGGGCGTTCATGGGGGGCAAGGTTCAGTTCGTCCTGCATCCGCAATTCCCGGTCTTCGACATCGGGCCAATTGATGGGAACCGTGGACAGGCCAAGCGCCTGCAAGGCCAGCATCAGCTGCATCGCCGCCAGCGAGCCATCAATGTAGATCAGGTGGCGATCTCGCTCTTCGACGTAGTTGGACAGATCGCCGACCACGACGATGACGCCGGGGATGTTCGCAAGGAAGCCCGCCGTGCCGCCCGCCAGACCTGCAATGCGCACGGCGCGCTCCTGCCCCAGAGCGACGTGAAAACGATACGGCAGGCGGTTGCAGGCGGTCGGCGCCCAGCTGGCCGCCTCGATTGCCTGCTCGATCACCTCAACTGGCACCGGGCGCTGCTCGAACCAGCGCACCGACCGCCGCTCTACGAAAAGGCGCCGCAGATCCTCAAAGGCGATCCGGCTCGGCTCGACCGCGTCCTTCGCGTAGGGAACGAACTTGTCCCCGGCACCGGCATCGGCGCGGAATCCGAGCGCCTCGAAGTTGCGGCGCGCAGCGGCGATTTTCGGCGTGTCGCCCACAACGTCGAAATAGAGGCTGAGCACATCGCCCGCCCATTTCTTCTCTCCGTCGTCAATCCGGCCGCGATATGCCTGCACGAACTGATCCACCGTCTCGCCAATATAGGCCTCCGCAAAGGTCTCGCGGCGCGGGCGCATCACCAAAGCCTTCTCAAGCCGGTGCACGTTGCGGCGGAACCCGCCGTTGCTATCCTGCCGGGCAATGACGGCTTTGCGATAGGCAGCCTGGCCCGCAAGAACGGCGCAATGCTCCCTGTCAAAGCGCCGCGACAGGAACGTGAAGTAAAGCCCCGCAAGAAAGCCGCTCCGGCTCGCGGGCCCGGCCAGACGGCGCGCAACCCGCCCCCCCACCTTGTGCGGCAGCGACAGGGTGAACCGCAGCGGCGATCGGGCGAAACTACGCAAGATACGGGTGTGTATCGCAGCATCGGCCATCGTCAGCCTGCCTTTCCGGATTTAAGAGCCCTCACGAATGATAGTGCCTTCCACGGCATGAACAGCGCCCTCGTCATCATCATGAACACGGGACGTGTCCTTGGAATGAAATACAGCGCGAAATACGAGGCACAGGCATAACTGAACACTGCGGCCACTGCAGCCCCCATCATGCCGTATCGGGGAATGAGGATCAGGTTCAGCAGGACGTTCACGACCGCCCCTGCGCCTTGGGTCATCACCGAAATCTTCACGCAGCGCTCGATCAGGATCCAGCGCGAGAAAGCATAGCGCTGAAAGATGAACGGCATTGCAAGCATCTGCACCATCAAGATCGGCACGGCTGCCGCATAGTCTGCACCAAAGGCCAAGTTTATTAAAAAGGGGCCAAGCAGAAAAATCCCGATCAGCGTGGCGTAGGCAAGCAGCGCGAGCAATGCGAAAAGGGACTGCAGCCGGTCGTTGAATATGTCGTCTGAAACCTTCTTGAGCTGGATCAGACGTGGGAAGAAGGTTGTGACCAATGCTGCAGGGATGAAGTAGAATACCTCCGACATTCTGGCCGCGATGGAGTAGATGCCCACGACTTCGGCCCCTTCCCACCAGCGCAGCATGACCTGGCCCGTCCGCAAGTAGATCATGGCCATGATCGAACCCAGAAACACCAGCCAGCTCTCATTCAACATGCCCCGCGCCCGCTCGGAGCTGAACCGCCACTGGCGCGGCGACGGGCCGCCGCGCGACAGGAACAGTGGCAAGGAGACGAGGAAGATGAAGAGCACGCTAGCCGCCTGCGCAAATCCAACAGCGACGACCCCCATGCCGACCACAACCATCCCGATCTTCAGCAGCCCGCTGATCAGTGTTCCGGTCATCCGCGCGATAGAGGAATATCGGGCCTCTAACCGCGACCGGAACCAGTTTTCCAGGATCATTGGCCCCGGAGTCAGCAAGATGAACACAAACGCCGAGGCGAACAGCCACAGTTCTGTGGCCGTGTGACCCGGCATCGCAAAGGCATAGATCAGGCAAAGCACCGCGCCGAGCGCATAGCCAAGAAACCTCAGGCCGCCCGCCGTGCCCAAAACGCCGGCCTGATCCTGAGGGTTTTCCACAAGATCGCGCGTGAGCAGACCATCCAGCCCCATTTGCCCCAGGACGGCAAACAATTGGGCAATCGAGAATACATAGGCATAGGCACCATACTCTTCAGGCCCCAGATACCGGGCCACGAAGGCCAGCACCACAAAGGTGAAGAAGTTGGTCATCAGGCTGTCGCCCATCAGCCAAGCGGAATTGCCGAGATAGCCCTTCAGGCCACGCTGCGGGCTGGTTTTGGGGGGCTGGGTCATGCCAACAACGGGGGTTCGGGAACTCGGGCCAAACGGGGACCAAGCCGCCTTGCTGGAGCCCCGGCATAGATCGTTTCAGCGTCAAGGTCGCGCAGCACCAAAGACCGGGCGCCGACGACAGTCCCCCGTCCGATGCTCACCCCCGGCCCGACAAAGGTGCCGGCCGCAAGCCAAACCTCGGGCGCGATAACTATCGGCCTGCAATCATAGCGAAAGTCGACCTGTCGGTGGTCGTGGGATCCTGTGCACAGATAGCAATCTTGGGAGATGCAACTGTCAGCGCCGATCTGGATCGACACTAGGCTGTAAAGCTCGGCCCGATCCCCGATCCAGGCGTTGTCGCCGATGTCGACCTTCCAAGGATAGGTGACGCGGGCCGAGGGACGGATTTTCACGCCCTTACCGACGCGGGCCCCGAACAGTTTCAGCAAAAATACGCGCCAGCCATAGAGGAACTGAGGGGATGGCGCGAAGAGTAGCGCCTGCACCAGCCACCAGGCCTGCACAGTTATCCCGGAACGTCCGCGGAAACCTGCCGGCACCGTGAATTTGGAAAGGTCCTGGAGTTTCTGTTCGGAAGATGCCATTTTAGGTCTTGCGCCCGTCGCTCAGGAAATGCGCGTAAGCATCCGCGATCCCGTCTTCCAGCGGGCGGACCTGGTTCCACCCCATCGCGTGCAGTCGGCCCGAGTCCATCAGCTTGCGAGGGGTGCCATCGGGTTTCGTGGTGTCGAAGGTCAGCTCAGCCTCGTAGCCGACGACCTTGGCGATGGTTTCGGCCAGCTCGCGGATTGTCACTTCACTGCCCGAGCCGACATTAACATGCTCATAGCCCGAATAGTCCTTCAGCAGGAACACCAAAGCGTCGGCCAGATCGTCGCAATGCAGGAACTCGCGCAGCGGCGTGCCGGTGCCCCACAGCGTGACGGTGGCCGCCCCTGCCACCTTCGCCTCGTGGAACTTGCGCAGCAACGCAGGCAGGACATGGCTGGAGTTCAGGTCGTAGTTGTCCCCGGGCCCGTAGAGGTTGGTCGGCATCGCCGAGATCCAGTCCCGCCCGTACTGCGTGCGGTAGGCCTGGGTCAGCTTGATGCCGGCGATCTTGGCGATGGCATACCACTCGTTCGTCGGCTCCAGCGGGCCGGTCAGCAGGCTGTCCTCAGGGATCGGCTGCGGGGCCAGCTTGGGGTAGATGCAGGAGGAGCCAAGGAACAGCACCCGCTCCACATCCGCCTCATGCGCGGCGTGGAGGATGTTGGCCTCGATCATCAGGTTGTCGTAGAGGAAATCGACGGGCCTTGTGCTGTTAGCCTGGATGCCGCCGACCTTGGCGGCCGCCAGCACGATGGCATCTGGGCGGGTGGCGGCCATCCAGTCATGCACCGCGCGCTGGTCGACCAGATCGACCACGTCGCGCCCGGCGGTGATCACTTCGCAATCTTCCGAGGCCAAGCGGCGCACCACGGCGCCGCCCACCATGCCGCGATGGCCGGCGACCCAGATGCGTTTGCCGGTAAGATCATAGGTCATGGTCTTATTCCTTTTCGCCGCGTCACTCGACGCTCACAGGCAGTTCCAGCCCGTGGCTCTTCAGCAGCGCATGGCGCCGCGCTGCCTTGTGGTCCGCTTCGACCATCTCGCGGCACATCTCGCGGGCGGTGATTTCCGGCACCCAGCCCAGCTTCTCCTTGGCCTTGGTCGGATCGCCCAGCAGGGTTTCCACCTCGGCGGGGCGGAAGTAGCGCGGGTCGATGCGCATCAGCACGTCGCCGGTCTTCACCATCGGCGCGAGGTTGCCCTCCACCGCGGTGACGGTGGCGATCTCGTCCACCCCGGTGCCAGTGAACTCCAGCGTGATGCCGAGGTCCGAGGCGGCCCAGCTGATGAACTCGCGCACCGAGAATTGCACGCCGGTGGCGATCACGTAATCCTCGGGCGTGTCCTGCTGCAGCATCATCCACTGCATGCGGACATAGTCCTTGGCATGGCCCCAGTCGCGCAAGGAGTCGATGTTGCCCATGTAGAGGCACGGCTCCAGCCCCATGGCGATGTTCGCAAGGCCGCGGGTGATCTTGCGGGTCACGAAGGTCTCGCCGCGGCGGGGGGACTCGTGGTTGAAAAGGATGCCGTTGCAGGCATAGATCCCATAGGCCTCGCGGTAGTTCACCGCGATCCAGTAGGCATACATCTTGGCGACGGCATAGGGCGAGCGCGGGTGGAAGGGCGTGGTCTCGCGCTGCGGGATTTCCTGCACGAGGCCGTAGAGCTCAGAGGTCGAGGCCTGGTAGAAGCGGGTCTTCTGCTCCAGCCCCAGGAAGCGGATCGCCTCCAGCAGGCGCAGCGTGCCCATCGCATCGACATCGGCGGTGTATTCGGGCGCCTCGAAGCTGACCGCGACATGGGACTGCGCGCCGAGATTGTAGACCTCGTCCGGCTCCACATCGCGCAGGATCCGCGTCAGGTTCGACGAGTCGGTCAGGTCGCCGTAATGCAGCTTCAGCCGGGCGTTGTCGACATGCGGGTCTTCGTAGAGGTGATCGACCCGCTGGGTGTTGAACAGCGAGGCGCGGCGCTTGATGCCGTGGACCTCATAGCCCTTTTCCAGAAGCAGTTCGGCCAGGTAAGAGCCGTCCTGGCCCGTGATGCCGGTGATAAGAGCCTTTTTCATCTGTGGTCCTTCAGTGCGTCCGTTGCCGCTGCGGGCGTTTCGTCTGTCTTTCGGGTCAGTCGCAGGATCTCCGCCTCGAAGCGGGCGAAGATGGCGGCGCCGTCCCATCTTTCATAGGCGCGGGCCCGGGCCGTAGCGCCCTGGGTGGCGCAGAGCTCGGGCTGGTCGATCAGCGTCTCGATTGCCGCGGCCAGCGCGGCGGGATCTCCGGGCCGGGTGACCATGCCGCAGCCCTCGACCTCGCGCGCCAGCGCGGTGCCGGGCTCGGCGGTGGCGATCACCGGCCGACCCGAGGCCAGCATGTT
>Ga0209347_1003472_pt1 | contig 18275 bp, 14 predicted proteins | sample AutmiccommuBRH23_FD_187382 | JGI IMG/M metagenome (GOLD analysis project Ga0209347, IMG submission 187382) | Deep subsurface microbial communities from Mt. Terri, Switzerland - Autotrophic microbial communities BRH/23 (SPAdes) (version 2) | ecosystem: Environmental > Aquatic > Deep subsurface >...
CAGAACAAAAAGCATATCAGCAATATCTTCTAGCTAAAGCGACTTGGGAAAGGAAGAAAAAAGAAATCAAAGGAGATCCAAATACCCCGGACTCCATAGAGTTTTATAAATCTGTCATTGATTATATCAATACTAATTTAAGTGTCGAATTAGAAGAAAATTACCAGCTTCGAAAGGAGAAATTGAAAGAAATTTTTAAGCGAAAATTGGATGTAATAAATATTTACAAGGCTGTTAAAAATAGGATTGATTCAGTGATTGATCAAAACAAAGAATTACTAAAAACTTATCCAATAAATATAGAAGCATCGTTGGTTTTAAAACCGGAGTTTATTCAGAAGTTTATGTCTTTCATCAACAAACAAAAGGCTGGAACTTTTAGAAATATTAATGATGGTGAAATTCAGTTAAAGCAAATTATTTCAGGTGTTGATTTTGATAAAGAAGAAGCTGTTGTTGGCTTTTTGGATTCAATTATTAAGGCTCTGAAAAAAGACCAGAGGGAAGGACAGGACGATAATCAGTATCGTTTTGTGGGAGATCAAGTATCAGAAATAAAAGAACTTTACTCCTACCTGTTCTCATTAGATTTCCTTGATTATAACTATCAACTTAAGCAAGGAGATAAAAAATTGGAGCAGCTTTCCCCAGGGGAACGCGGTGCTTTGCTATTGATATTTTACCTAATCCTTGATAAAAATGATATACCATTAATTATTGACCAACCTGAAGATAATTTGGATAATTATAGTGTTGCAAATATCCTTGTTCCCTTTATCAGAGAAGCAAAAAAGAAACGTCAAATAATCATGGTAACTCACAATCCCAATTTAGCCGTTGTAGCAGATGCAGAACAGGTAATATTTGCCAATCTTGAAAAGGAAAATGACAATAAATTTTCCTTTATATCCGGGAGTATAGAAAACAGAGAGGTAAATCAATGTATCGTAAAGGTGCTTGAAGGTGCAATGCCAGCATTCAATAAACGGAAGCAGAAATACTACGAATAAGAATAAGCTAAACGAAGAGTGGATCAAATTTACAGAAGCCCAATTAGAACAAACCGCCAATAATGAACCTACTATAAAATCACATACCATGCTCAACACCATCAACCGCGACGCACTGATTATTATACCGAAACAGCCCTTACTGGATTGGGTGAATTATATTTACCCGGAAGCGCCTGTTACCATGGAAAGCTTGGGAAAACACGACCACGGCAATGTGTACCTGATCCCGGAAACCGACCACCCGGATGATGCATTAAATTACTTGCGTAAAAACCTGGAATTGTACTTTGAAACGGAGTTGTTCGATTGGTGTACCGATGACAAGCTTTGGCCGAAACCTTTAACATGGGAATTGTTTGAACGTTGGTTTGACTATTCCATTCAGTCGGTGGTGATGGATATGGCAAAAGGCCCCATTGTGAAAGATGAATTTTAAATTTCATAAATTTAATCCGTAAAATGACTCAACCCGAATGACAGAATCCAACCGTATAGAATACAAACAAAAACTGACTGACGACTTGGAGAAAGAGGTAGTTGCCTTTTTGAACTATCCAGAAGGGGGTTTGCTTTATATCGGTATTGATAAAGCTGGCAATGTGGCTGGCGTTTCAGATGCGGATGGCCTGCAACTCAAGATCAAAGATCGTTTGAAAAACAACATCCTCCCTTCCTGTCTGGGCTTGTTTGATATCATCCTGGAAGAGCGAAATGAGAAGGATGTCATAAAGATTATGGTGGCCAGTGGTCCTGAAAAACCCTATCACCTGCGAAAATACGGCATGTCGGAGAAAGGTACTTTTATTCGTACGGGAAGCGCCTCAGAACCGATGCCCGCCAAACTGATTGAAAAGCTGTTTGCCAAACGTACCAGGCATTCTTTGGGCAGAATCCGGTCCCCCCGACAGGATCTGAAGTTTGAACAACTCAAAATTTACTACCAGGAGTCTGGCAAAACCTTAAATCAGCAGTTTTCTACAAATCTCGGTTTACGTACGGAGGACAAACAGTACAACTATGTTGGCTATTTAATGGCCGACGAAAACGCTGTATCCATCAAGGTAGCCAAGTATAAAGGAAAAAACCGGGTTGATTTAGTTGAAAATAATGAATATGGTTACTGTTCGCTCATCAAAGCAACAAACCGAGTGCTGGACAAAATAGAATTGGAGAATCGTACCGCAAGCCGCATCACGTCGAAAAAAAGAATTGACACCCGCTTGTGGAATCCGGTGGCATTGCGTGAAGCCATCATCAATTCGATTGTACACACCGATTTCACCCGTGAAATACCACCCAAGTTTGAAATCTTTTCAGACCGGATAGAAATTACTTCTGCGGGAGGCCTGCCCGAGGATTTGAGCCATGAGGAATTTTTTGCAGGTTTCTCGGTTCCTCGCAACCAGGAAATCATGCGAATTTTTAAAGACCTGGAATTGGTCGAACATCTTGGATCAGGCGTTCCACGGATTTTGGAAAGTTACGACGAGTCATGCTTTCATTTTTCTGATAACTTCTTACGGATGTCATTTCCCATCGCAGAAATTGAAGGTGAGGAAAATGGTGGTCAAGATGGTGGTCAAGCAGGTGGTCAAATAGGTGGTCAAATAGGTGGGTCAATAGGTGGGTCAATAGGTGGGTCAATAGGTGGGTCAATCCAATTAACAAGCAGGCAACATGAAATTGTATCCCTCATCCGGCAGAACAATAAAATATCCAAAAGACAAATTGCTCAAATACTACAGATTAATCATTCCGCTGTCGATAAACATATTGAAGCGTTAAAATCGAAAAGTATTATAGAACGAATTGGAGGAACACGAGGACACTGGCAGATAAATTTGCCAAAACACAATTAACTATGAAGTTTACCGAAGCCCAATTAGAACGAGCCTTTATCGAACTTCTTGGAAAAGAAGAAATGTACTATTTTCCGGGAGCAACCAGAAATGAGACAGGCACGAATACCGCCGGTGAACCTCAGGTAAGCTATCAGGTTGCCGGCGATGAAGTGCTGATCAAATCTGATTTAAAAGCCTTTTTAATGGCGCAATATTCCGAAGAAGGGATTACGGAGGCTGAGGTGAATGCGATCATCCTGGAGTTGGAAAAACTGCCTGCTTCCGATCTTTATGAAAGTAACAAGGCCATTCTGAAAATGGTAAGCGACGGCTTCTTGCTCAAGCGTGATGATCGCAGCAAAAAAGACCTCTACATTCAGCTTATTGATTATTCCGAAGCCGATAACAACAGCTACAAAATCGTGAATCAATTGGAGATCCACGGTTATGAAAAACGCATTCCCGATTTAATCATTTACATCAATGGGTTGCCGCTGGTGGTGTTTGAGTTTAAAAGTGCCATACGCGAAGACACAACCACTCACAATGCCTACATCCAACTGACCGTACGTTATAAACGCGATATTCCGGAACTATTTAAATACAATGCGTTCTGCGTCATCAGCGATGGGGTGAATAACAAAGTCGGCTCTTTTTTTGCACCTTACGAGTTTTTCTATAGCTGGCGAAAAATTACAGGCGATGAAATGGATGTAAATGGAATTTCTTCCATGTACTCATTGATTCAGGGAATGTTCAACCGGAACCGTTTGCGAGACATCATCCACCATTTCGTCTATTTTCCCGACAGCTCAAAGAAAGATGAAAAGATTGTTTGTCGCTATCCGCAGTACTACGCGGCTCGGAAACTTTTCGTGCATATCAAAGCACATCAACGCCCCGACGGCGATGGCAAAGGGGGAACCTATTTTGGAGCTACCGGCTGCGGTAAAAGTTTTACGATGCTTTTTTTAACACGCTTGCTCATGAAAAGCGTTGATTTTTCAAGCCCCACCATCATTCTTATTACCGACCGCACCGATCTAGATGATCAACTGGCACAGGATTACTTTGTTAAAGCCAAGAATTACATTGGTGATGAAACCGTAATCAGTGTCAAAAGCCGGAAACACCTGCGCGAATTATTGCAAGACAGAAACAGCGGAGGGGTTTTCCTTACAACCATCCATAAGTTTACCGAAGATACTGAACTGCTAAGCGAACGGGCCAATATCATCTGTATCTCCGACGAGGCTCACCGAAGCCAGACAAACCTCGATCAGAAAGTAACCATCACTTCGGAGGGAGTGACAAAAACTTACGGATTTGCGAAATACCTTCACGATTCGCTTCCCAATGCCACTTATGTCGGGTTCACCGGAACCCCGATCGATGCAACCCTGGAAGTGTTCGGAGAGATTGTTGATTCCTACACCATGACCGAATCAGTAAAGGATGGCATTACTGTCCCGATTGTTTATGAAGGGCGTGCAGCGAAGGTCTTACTGGACAACAGCAAGCTGCAGGAAATTGAAAAATACTATAAGAAGTGCGCGGAAGAAGGATCCAACGAATACCAGATTGAAGAAAGCAAAAAGGCCACGGCAAATATGAATGTAATCATTGGTGATCCGGATCGCATTAAAGCCGTTGCCGAAGATTTTGTCAAACACTACGAAAAACGCGTATCTGAGGCTGCAACAGTAAAAGGCAAAGCGATGTTTATTTGCAGCAGCCGCCCGATTGCCTGGGACTTGTACAAGCAAATCATCGCCATAAAACCCGAATGGACGGAAATAAAGGCTTGCGAAGAAAGTGCCAACCTATCTGAAAAAGAAAAGAAGGAAATCAAGCCCATGGCTCGCATTAAAATGGTCATGACACGAGGAAAAGATGACGAAAAAGAATTGTATGACATGTTGGGGACCAAAGACTACCGTAAAGAACTGGATCGACAATTCAAAAACGAGAAATCGAATTTTAAAATTGCGCTTGTGGTTGACATGTGGCTAACTGGTTTTGATATCCCTGCCTTAGATACCATGTACATTGACAAGCCAGTTCAACGGCACAACCTGATCCAAACCATTTCGCGTGTCAACCGAAAGGTGGAAAACAAGAAAAAGGGGTTGGTCGTTGACTACATTGGCATAAAAAAACAGATGAACAAGGCTTTGGCCCAATACAACAAAGCGGATAGTAACAATTTTGAAGATATCGAACAATCGATCGTTGTGGTAAAAGACCATCTGGATTTATTGGGAAGAATCTTCCACAAGTTTAACTCAACACCTTACTTTAGTGGCTCTCCACTGGAACAACTCGAAACACTGAACATGGCCGCTGAATTTGTGCAGCTTACGCAGGAGTTGGAAAAACGGTTCATGTCCCTAACCAAACGTTTGAAGGCAGCGTATGACATTTGTTCCGGGAACGAAGCGTTTGGACCTGACCACCGCGATCGCATTCACTTTTATCTCGCTGTCCGCTCCATTGTTTTTAAACTGACCAAAGGCGATGTACCCGATATTGCGCAAATGAACGCCAAAGTCCGGGAAATGATCAAGCAGGCATTGCAAAGCGATGGCGTAGAAGAAATATTCAAAATGGGGAAGGAAAACCAAAACGAGGTAAATATTTTTGACGATGATTATTTAGCGAAAATTGAAAAGATAAAATTGCCCAATACCAAAATAAAACTCCTTCAACAACTGCTCGCCAAAGCCATCGACGATTTCAAAAAGGTCAATAAAATAAAGGGGATTGACTTTTCGAAAAAAATGAACGCATTGGTGACCAAATACAACGAACGCAACGAAGCGGATATCCTGCGAAGTGAAGTTCTGGAAGATTTTACCGATGAAATTATTGATCTGTATCATGCCCTAAAAAAAGAAAAAGAATCCTTTAACGAAATGGGAATTGACTTTGAAGAAAAGGCCTTTTATGACATTCTGAAAGCTTTGGCACACAAATACGATTTCAACTATCCGAAAGAAAAACTCATTCAGCTTTCACGGGCGGTAAAAACGGTGGTGGACGACAAAGCCAAATACACGGATTGGGATAAGCGTGAGGACATCAAAGCCGAATTAAAAGCTGACCTGATCATCTTGTTAGCTGAAAATGATTATCCGCCTGTCGATCGTGACGAAGTTTATAAAGAGATTTTTGAGCAGGCGGAGAATTTTAAGAAATACCAAAAAATAGGTTGAGATGGAAACACTAACTCCAAAACCATTTTGCTCCAACAAAGACCAGATCAAAGCCTTTGTCTTAGGCTGCGATCCAACAGGCTTCGACAAAAATGGAAACCGCCTGGAGTTTGAATATATATTTGACATTGGAAAAGACAAACGGTATTTTGCAGGAATCCTGTCAAATCTAGCTCAAGTTGGGTTGTCACTGGACGATATTTACGTCCAAAACCTGATAACCGAATATTTGAACACTGAAAGCAGCAAAAACAAAGCGTGGCTGAAAATTGCAGCCGGCTACATCTCAGCACGGAAATTGGAGTTTGACCAGATTGACAGGCATCGTCAACTTCCAGTATTTTTGACCTCTGAATTACTGACTAAGGCCATCCTAAATGATCATCAGCCTAAATATACAGCCAGTGAATTGTATGAAAATCCAGACTTAATTCCACTTACTCCACAGACAAACAAACTTGAGAGACCATTAATTCCATTGTACCGCCACACCGCCTATCGGTTATCACACCAAGCAGATTATGCCAAGCGATTACGGGAACTTTTAAAAAACTATACCCATGAGTAACAACCTGCACCTGATTATTGATTCATTTTTAAAATGGTATACAAACGATGTCCATCGTACCAATGAAGATGCTTATCCTGCATTGGCAAACAAAGATTATTTATTGGAACTGGAAAGAAACGAGTTTATCAATTTCTTCTTTCAGTTTGCAAGAGAGGGAGGAAAAATCCAAAGTGGAGGTGCCCGTACAGCCGGCATGTTCAAAGAAACACTTGAGAAACAATTTGAGGAATTCAGGAAGTTTGCACTTACGCCCTACCAAGCTGAATTTGAAATTGAACCTTGGTTAGAGCAGATTAATAACTTCAAATATTTTGGTCCAGGGGTTGCAACCATCTACCTCAACCGGATTAACAAATCGAGATTTGTTATCGTGAACAATAAAAGTCAGAAGGCATTAAAAGAGTTAGGTTACGAGATAAAAGGTGATCTCCCCACTATTTATCAAGCCATTGAAAATGCGCAGAAAGATCTAATCGCGAAGTTTCCAGACTTAAAAAACTTCTATATTGCTGATGCTCTAACACATTTTCTGATTGGTACAAAAGAAGGGCAACAATTTTTGCCCGATCCGGTTTCAGAACTAATCTCGAAGTACAAAGAAATAAAACGCAAAGAAGGTCACTCGCCTGAGTTTTACAAATACGAAGCGATTGCTCACTTTCAAAAGCACTGGGATGCAGATGCTCCTGATTTTCCGTCGATGATGAAAGAAGCTTTCAAACTGCAAACGAACCTCTTGTACAATTTAACAACGGGAACGAATAAAATAATTTCTGAAAATTACCCGGAAGAAACGAGGAAACTCTTCCTCTACTTGTATGACGAATCGGTTGACTTAGAAACCAGAATACAAATTTTCTCCAGAGAGGCTGATACACTTGTTAAAAGATATGACCCCAAGTTAAATGGGCTTCAGGATGAAAGAGCCATTAGCGTCTATCTAACTTTCAAATTTCCGGAAAAATACACCTTCTTCAAAGATTCCTATTACACAAAGGCCTGTCAGTTAATCAGCGAAAAGAAAGCAAAACCCGGGAAAAAATATATGCATTACTTGGGATTAATACAGGAATTCAAAGATGACTATTTGCGAAACGATGATGAACTTTGGCAACTGACGAATGCTACACTGCCTGACGCTGCCTGGAAAGATGAAACATGTAACGTTCTGGCACAGGATGTATTATATGTCACACTTGATCAGCGCAAACAACCAGCTTATTGGATCTTTCAGGGAAATCCTACAATATGGGACATAACAAAGGAATGGGCAGAGACAACAACGAATGATTGGTGGAAAGTCGCTGCTCATAAAGACAAAATAAGATCGGGAGATAAAGTAATATTATGGATGACGGGGTCACAAAGTGGTTGCTATGCTCTTTGTGAAGTCGCGTCAGATGTGTATCACAGAAAAAGCGATAATATTGATGCGGTAGAACTTACCATCACTCATAATTTCGCTAAATCCCCCATTCTGAAAAGTGAATTCTCAAAATATCCTGAATTTGAAAATTTTAAGGGTGGTACCCAGGGAACAAATTTTACGGCAACAAAAGAACAATACGATAAAATCATCGAGCTCATGAATGGTATGATCAAGGAAAATCGGATATGGATTTATTCACCTGGAAGGAAAGGAATGTACTGGGCAGAGTTTCACCAAAAAGGGATTATGGCTATTGGCCCCGGGGATCTTGGAGATTTGAGAAATTATCAAGCGAAAGAAGCTATTGTCAAGCAGTTACAAAAAATAGAAGATACGGAGAGCAGCAAAAAAAATGATTCAACAGCTTACTGGGATATTGCAAATACGATTCAAAAAGGAGATTTGATACTAGCTAAAAAAGGTCGAAAGAAAATTATCGGCTATGGGATAGTGATCTCCGATTATTTTTTTGAAAACGATCATACATATCCCTATAAGCGCAAAGTTAACTGGCTTAATTCAGGTAGTTGGGAGTTGGATGACAAGACGGTAGTCAAAACGCTGACCGATTTAACGCCCTACCCCGACTATTACAAGAAGATTCTTCGAACCATCGGGATTGATTCAAAAGGAAACAGAACAGACGAAGAAGCCAACCAAGAGAAATTGGAATTAAATATTCCCCAAAATCTAATTCTATTTGGACCACCGGGAACGGGTAAAACTTACAAACTGATCAAAGATTACTACCAACATTTCATCGATATAAACCAAGGAAAATCCAAAGATTTATTCACATATGAATTGGTCAAAGATTTGTCCTGGTGGGAAGTAATCGTTATGGTTATGATGGACTTAAAAAAATCAAAAGTTAATGAGCTTTCTCAACATCACTTATTAGTGGAGAAGATTAACCAGTCGAAAAACACCAAGCCAAGGAATACCATTTGGTATTGGCTTCAATACTACACCAAGGCCGACTGCCCAAATGTGAACACAACAAAAAGAAGTGAAATTCAATTGTTCTGGAAGGATGAAAATTCAACGTGGACTATTGATAGAGAAAAGGCAGAAGAAATACTGCCAGATTTAGTTGAAAAATGGAAAGACTGGGCAAATTACACTCCAGAAAAACAAACGACAAAACGCTACGAAATGGTCACCTTCCACCAATCGTTCAGCTACGAGGAATTTGTGGAAGGAATCCGACCCGACTTGGATGAAGAAGATGGCATAAAATACAAACTTGAACCAGGGATTTTTCTTCGAATGTGTGAAAAAGCATCTAAAGATCCTTATAAACCTTATGCCATCTTTATCGATGAGATCAACCGGGGCAACATTTCCAAAATATTCGGAGAACTAATCACATTGATAGAACCGGATAAGAGAGGAACCGTTGAGGTGCTGCTTCCTTACTCAAAAACCACTTTTTCGGTTCCACCAAATTTATGGATCATCGCCACCATGAACACAGCAGACAGAAGTATCGCGTTATTGGATACAGCGTTGCGACGCCGGTTTGCTTTTAAGGAGCTCATGCCGAATCCATCCCTTTTAAAAGACAGTCCGGAAGGAATAAACCTCAAGCAATTGCTTTCAGTAATCAACGAACGAATTGAATTTTTACTTGATCGTGACCACACAATTGGTCATTCCTATTTAATGAATTGCAACAGTAAAGTGGATGTATGTGATGTGTTCCGAAACAAGATCATTCCACTTTTACAGGAATATTTTTACAACGACTGGAGCAAAATTCAGCTTGTCTTGGGAGATAATGCTCAATGGGGAAAGAATGATGAACACCGGATCATTCGCATTCGGAAGAAGTATAAACAGGAGGATGAAAAAAAACTATTTGGGTACGATCTGGATGATTATGAGGAAGAAACAATCTATGAAATAAATCCAAACCTCAGTGATGAAAAGTATGATCATATTCCACCTGAAAGTTTCGTTCACATTTATGAAAAACCTTCCAAACTAATTTAGACGTGAGTTCGGTAAAACATATCTGTGAGTACGGTACGATCTGGAATGCAAAAGATTTTCATCCCGAATCCACCAAGGAAACTTCAGATTGCATCTATCTCGACAATAGATCATTTGACAATCTGCGAAATTTTGTCGCTGAAAACTCTGATCCGGGAACGGAAATAGAACGAGCGTTTACTTACCATCGTAAAAAAGGGAAAGATTTCATACGTGTTAAAAACTATGTCGGCGTAATAGAAACTAGAGCTGGAACAACTATTGAAATTTTGCCAAAAATCTACACAGCCAACAACCAGATAATTGAGAGTAGAAAAACGTTATTGTCTATGCTCCGGACTCTGAGAAACTCTCCGTTTAAAACCATTGATAAAGCTCATTTGAATTCAACACGAATACCCATTCTAGAGATATTCATTTCTGTTTTCATTAAGGAAATCGAGCTGATACTGCAAAAAGGAATCAAACATTTCTATACACAGTGTGATGAAAATCAGAAATACCTGAAGGGAAGATTACTTTTCAACCAACAAGTCAAATTCAATTCTACCCGGGCAGACCGTTTCTTTATATCGTATGATGATTTTAAGGCAAATATTCCTCAAAACCGAATTTTAAAAAGTGCCCTTCATTATCTGAGATTCAAAAGCAAATCCATAAAAAACCTGAGTAAGATTAGTCATCTACTGAGCCTCTTCGAAGAAGTAAGTTTGTCCAAGAATATCAAAACCGATCTTGAAAAGATAGATGGACACACCCGGTTGTTTAACTACTACAATAGTGCCCTGACCTGGGCAAGACTATTTTTAGAAGGGAAATCATTCACCAGTTATAAAGGAAAATATTTAAACACCGCTATTCTATTCCCTATGGAAGTGCTTTTTGAATCGTATGTTGCCGAAAAAGTGAGAAGTCAATATCCTGATCACGACATCTCAACACAAGATCGGAAGCATCACTTATTAACAGATTTAATCTTAAAAGAAAAGAAGTTCCGAATTAGGCCGGACTTGGTCATTAAAAATGATAAGGTATTGATTATTGCTGATACCAAATGGAAAATGATTGATCAAAACAAGTCGCGGAAAAATTACCTGATCAGCCAGTCAGACATGTATCAGTTATACGCCTATGGAAAGAAGTACAACTCCAATCACCTGATTCTCATCTACCCGGAATGTGAAACGTTTACAGAACACCTCCATTTTCAATATGATGATCAAATTCTCTTGAAATGTGTACCGTGGAGCTTTAGACTTAAAAATCATCTATTTGACCTCTAATCATAAACGTCGCCCTTTTTTACGTTTTTTTGACTGCTCCTTGAGTCTGAACTTTTTGCGCTTCTCCAAAGGCCCATTCAACTGAGCCTGCATTTGCCAAATCAACTCTTTGATAATTAGCGATTTTAGTGTGGCAATTCCTTCATGATTTTGTTTCGAAAGCGTATTTGGTAAATCCTTCCTGTTCTTTTCCTGTGCCAACAATTCTTGCCTTGAAAGATAAAACCTCGGCCGCTCTTCAAAGTCCGACAATTTCATCGGATGCCGGATTACTGCTCCATTCTCATCCGTCACAAAAACCATGTGCCCCCTCCCCGCTTTTCTGATTTCCACCTGAAAGAATCCCAACGCTTGGTCATACATTTCTTTGGAAGTGATGATATCCATTCGGTTAAGCTCACTAAACAAAGTTTCCAGGTTTCGCTTCAGATACCCGCTGGATGCGGTAAATTTTAGGTTCCTGAGTTGTTCCGGAATCTCCTGTTTGAGCTGGTATTTTTGTTCCAGCTCTTTGACAAATTTTTGCATCTTGTCCTTTTCGTAACCATCCCTGATCTTTTTGCCGGTCATTTTATCAATCCGCGTAGAGACAACATGAAAATGCACCCGCTCCAGATCCTGGTGCTTATAGACAAAATAGGGCTGGCTACCGTATCCCATGTGTTCCATCATTCGGTCAACTTCTTGCCGGACGGTTTTATCGTCCAGTTTCAACAGATCAGAACCGGACGGATTCACCGAGATATGCAAACACTTCTTTTTCACCCGTGGATTTTGCTTTTCAATGTCGTGAAGAATCTTCCACCGGAGCCCTTGACCATACATAAACGGATTGATAGAAATGGTATTGGCACTATGAAAATAGCTGGCCACTCCTTCCCTTACTTTCTTCTCATTGTATTGAAAGGCATTTCCAGTTCTCTGCTTACTGCAAAAGCGAACGACCTTTCAAGCTAAACGATCTGTTGGAAAAGCTCTGTGCAAAAATCGGGGTTCGGGTTCGGGCAGGCCAGAATAACAATTCACTTCAATTGGGCGCATCATTGTTAATTCGCTCACCTTAAGATTGGTGACCCTCCAAAAAACATGTTTAAAAACACCAATGGTCATTTGATCCATTTAAATAAACAACAAACGCCTTTTACATAAAGGCGATACAGTGAGCTACCCCCCCCAAATATGCTTAACAACATGTTGCATAGAAAAAACAAGAGAAACAAATTTAACGAAAATAAATTATTGAGTAGCGCTGCTGGGCTTTACAATCAATTGAAAATAAAGGACAAGCCCAGCAACTCAACAAACCAACAACCCATGATAAAAAAAACCATGTCCCCAATGGATCAGTTGACCATGAAACTGGCCCATCATTTCGTTTTTATTCTTTGCGCTTTCTGCCACACCTGCGCTGAAGGCAGTCATCTAAAATCAACCTCAAAGAACACAAAACAAAGAGATTACAATACTGACATACAGCCTTATTTGATACGAGTAGTCGGGCTTTGTGCAACTTCAGACAAGTTTAAATTGGGCACACTGAATATTTTTCCCGTCTGTAGTGTCGTGGAAAAAAATCGATGACCTACTGATGGCGACAAGGTATGTTTTATGAAGCCGGTATTACACAAAACTGAAGCAGCTGAAAAGCCGAAATGAAAAAAAATGAAAAAAAACTGAATTTATGTGTCTATGTTTTGAATGTTTTCTTCTTTATATATAAAAACACTTATTGTAACAGCCCATAATGATCAACCATTTTTAAATCAAACCTAAAATATACAAATCATAAAACGATACCATGACAGGCCAGTTTTTCGATAACCGAAACAAATTGAATTCATCCATCTACTTGTTGTTGCCCTTGCTCACAACAATTGTATTTTTTCATACTTTTTCCAATGATTTTCAATACAAGTGGGATGACCAATGGATGTTGCTTGAACAACCTTTTGTGATGGATTTTTCGTGGTATAGCTTGAAGTACCATTTCTTAAACTTTTACCATGGACAATACTCTCCCATCAATACGCTTTTTTACCTGGTTATTTACTCTTTGTTTGGATTAAATCCAGGGGCCTTTCACGCGGCTTGCCTTTTGGTTCACATAGCCAATGTGCTCTTGGTGTATGCCATTATTCGAACGATTCTTAAGCAAGTAAAACCCACATGGAGTGCTCAACGATTCGGCGTATACGCCTCGATGGTGGCTATGCTATTCGCCGTTCATCCACTGCAAGTTGAATCGGTGGCCTGGATCAGTGCGTCAAAGGTTGTTCTGTATGCACTTTTCTGTCTAGCCGGAATAGGATGTTATCTGCGCTATCTCAATTCCAAAAAGGGAAGTTGGTATATCGGTACAATTATCTGTTACCTGCTGGCTTTCGGATCCAAAGAACAAGCCATCTTGTTTCCATTAAACCTCGTCCTGATCGATTGTGTAATGGGAAGATATAAAGCTCTCCGATTGAATAAAAAAATCTTCGCAAGGGAGGAAGTCCTCGATAAAATTCCTTTCTTTTTACTGGCCGCAGCCATGTGGTATTTTTCGCTTCAAAATAACCTGGGAAATATTGAAACAGAGGGGGCGTATCCTTTTTACCAGCGGGCCGTTTTTGGAGCCCACAGCCTGATTCAGTATATCTTCCGGTTCATAGCTCCGGTAAAACTTTACTACTGGTATTTTTACCCGATGCCTGTTGGCCAGCAACTGCCTGCAAGCTTTTGGACTTATCCGTTGCTGGCAGCTATTGTTGCGTTTTTCATCAGGGCACTATGGAAAAAGCCAAATACACTCCCATTGTTTGGTTTTGCTTTCTTCCTGCTTAACCTGTTGCTGGCATTGCACTTGCTCCCGATGCCCCGGGCAACCATTACGGCCGACAGGTATATGTACCTAAGCGTAATCGGACTGGCGCTGGTGAGTATTTGGCTGGTTGACTACTTATACCAAAAGTACCGTAATACGCGCAAATTCATCGTTCCTGTTGCCGGCATGATCATCCTTGCTTTTTCTGTCCAGTCGTTTGTTCGAACCACCGAATGGGAGAATACCGAAACGTTAAGACAAAATATTGAAGAGGCGATTGAAAAACGTAAAGAAGCCCACGATGCCATCGTGAACAATCCGCTGGAAAATGATGCCTCGGAGAACCAAGAGAATAAAGAACCCAAAGTGATCACCAGCAAAAAAGAAAGGAGGATTGAACCATGACTTAATACCCGGTAAACGTTTCCTTCTTAATTGTAAGACGATTAAAGGTGCGGCGGACGTGCTGCCTCATGCACGATAATAGGAATATTAAAGTAAAAGGTGCAACCGGACGAAACCGGTCACACCTAAACCTCAGGAAATATGAGCTTAACCGTAATATCAAACGCTCACAATCCTGAACCAAATTTTTTAAAATTATGAAGGCAAAAATAGAAAAAGGATTGAGATACCTGGCAGCAGGAATCTTTTTTGTGGCACTGCTCCTCAATGTGAAGTTCACTCTGGATAGCCCTTATTTTTTAACCGGCAATGAACTGGTTGCCCAAACTACAGGGACTGGAACGGAGACTACTACTGAAGAATCCTCCTTGCCACCACTTAATAAATGGGCAGGAAATGAGTATCAGTGTCCCCCTGGCAGTGATTTAACACTTGGTCGAACTTGCATACGAGTTTCGAGTGGCTCCGACAATTGTTTCGTAATCTTATGCCACTAGACCATTTCTAATCCCTTTGGGGTTAGTTCTCCGCAGCTTGCTGCGAGTATTAATCAAATTCCTTAGGGATACCCCGACTGCTTGTCACGGGGGAGTTCACTAACGATTGGGCAGTTGTTTCTTCAATTGCCCAATCTTGAAATAAATTAAAGTATTTCAAATCCAACACAAAACCAACTCACATGACAAATTTAACAAGAATATTTACAATGCTTGCGTCCATGCTCTCAACAGCGCGCCGCCTAAATGGCGTGCATTTTTTTTTAGCTATTGCAGTTAGCTCTACCATTCTCGATGCTTGCCACGAAAAATCGGAGATAACTCCTGTTCCCCAAATTAACGTGGAAGAGATTTCCCACAAAGAGGTGAAAATGCAAGAAATCACTTCGACATTTTCGATTATTCCATTGGAAACAAGTGACAAATCATTGATTCAGTATTTAAAAAAGGTGGTTGCATATGACAACAAGTTTTTTGTTCTGGACGACCAAAGGCCATTATTTGGAATTTTCAGCAAAACAGGCGAGTTCCTAACGACCATCTCAAATCAAGGGAAAGGACCTGGAGAATATTATGTGCCTACTGACTTCATCATTGATCCGAAGGAGAAACAAATTGAATTACTTGATGGCTTCAATGGACAAATTCTGATTTATGACCTACAGGGAAACTACAAAAGTCGAATTCGAACTTCCGTGCAAGGAAGTTATTTTGTGAAATTCAGAAATGGCGACTATCTAATATACACCAATATGAGGAACGAAAGAGAGATGCCCTACAAGCTGGTAAGAATTAATAAGGATGGAAGGATCTTATCCAGAGAACTGAATTACTCTGTAAAAACGACGCAAACAACCAGCAGCCCGTTTGTAAAAACAGGTGATGATCACTATCTATTCTCAGAGCATAGATGTGATACCATCTATCAAGTTACGCAAACAGAAATTACTCCGTTGTCCTATATTGCCCTGGGAAAATATGAGATGCCTTTTGAGTACCGGACGGACATAGCTTTATTAAATCAACATGCCCATCGATATGCGATAAAAAGCGGATCACCCATGTACCTTGATGGTAAAGTGGTGATAGGATACGATATCAACTCGAATAGAAGCTACCTTATTTATAACCTTCGAAACAGAACTGCTCAGTATTACAAAGTATTAAACGCCTTTGATTTTGTGTTTGGCACCCCCGACTATTCATCTGACAAAGAACTAATTGGTGTTATTCACCCCCTATCCTTAAGCCTTCACAAAAGGAAACCCAGGTATGAGCTGGCGTATAAAGTTGGTGACAAAATTCCTGAAATTGAAGCACTACGATCCAACTATAATGAACTGGATAATCCTTTCCTGGTAGTTTGGGATCTAGATTTTTCAGAATAGTGAAACGAGCCATGAAAGCCACAGCTTATGCGCAAAGTAATGTTTATCGGCGAGTTCTTCAAATTACTCAAGCTTGGTAAGTGTGTCAAAGTGCATAGCGCGTACTAAATATATTAGTGATAGTTGAATTAAAAAAATGAACTTATGAAAAAGCATATTATAGTGGTTTTAATCACACTATTTACTTTACTCTTCGTAATTTCCCTCTTAATGTCAGTAACGGAAAATGAGGGTATTCAAAACAGACCAGTCATATTGGATGGAGAAAATCGACCAGAACTTAAACAAATCGAAAGCGCAATTAAAAATCTGTCGATAAGAAGTATTGACAATGACACCTTGATGCTTGCAGATATAATTGAAGAAACGAAATTTATTATTTATAACCCCGAAATTGGATGTCAACCTTGCTTCGACACCTTGATTGATGCCACCAATAAGTTTTCATTCGAGCTTGAAAATAAGACAATTGTGCTCTCTCGATTTTATTCTTTAAGGGATATTAAATTTTTCAAATTAAAAAATAACAATACACCGTTTGCTATTTACGACATCTTAAAAACAAACCCCGAGTGTATTTTGGATGCAAAAGAGAAACCTATGGCTTTTATGTGTGACTCAACATTATCGATTTCACAATTATTTGTCTATGATCCTAAAAACAAAAACTATCTAAATGCCTATTTATCAGGCATTGAAACCTTACTAAAAAGTTCTCCGGAGAGAAAATAACAACTTCCCGCATATGATGCATATGGCGTGAGAAGAAAAGAGTTCAAAATTGATAACATCTCAATGATAGTATTATTCAACTAAATAAAAAAAATCGAGCTGAAGATGAAAAAGATCTTATTAGTTACAATAGCATTAACGGCTTTAGTTCCCATCATTTTGCTAATTAGGGCGAATAATCCTGACGATGCTGGGGAATTTAATGAAACCACTATTAAATTTGACCATATCGAACTGGATCTTGGCAGTTTAAGTCAAGGAAAGCCGCAACCGGGTACGTTTACATTCACGAATACAGGCGATACGCCGTTTGTTATGACCAATGTAGTCCCCAGTTGCGGCTGCACTACTCCGGAATGGCCTCGCAATCCCATTAAACCGGGAAAAACCGGAGAAATCAAAGTTACCTATGGTGCGCAAAATGCCGGCCGTTTTATAAAAACAATCCGGGTAGAGGGAAATGTCGCCGGCGGATATATAACACTATCTATAAAAGGCCAGGTTCAAGCCAATGAGTCCAATCAACCAGATCAAGCGTAAAGAAGCCCACGATGCCATTGTGAATAATCCGCTGGAAAGTGATACCTCGGAGAACCAAGAGAATAAAGAATCCAAAGTGATCACCAGCAAAAAAGAAAGGAGGATTGAACCATGACTTAATACCCGACAAATGCTTCCTTATTGATTGAAAGACAGTTTAAGGTGCGGCAGACGTGCTGCCTCATGCACGATAACAGAAATATTAAAGTAAAAGGTGCAACCGGATGAAGCCGGTCACACCTAAACCTCAGGAAATATGAGCTTAACCGTAATATCAAACGCTCACAATCCTGAACCAAATTTTTTAAAATTATGAAGACAAAAATAGAAAAAGGATTGAGATACCTGGCAGCAGGAATCTTTTTTGTGGCACTGCTCCTCAATGTGAAGTTCACTCTGGATAGCCCGTATTTTTTAACCGGAAATGAACTGGTGGAAATGCTACATTTGACTGTACGGTGAGTTAAGCCATAAAAGCATTAACTTACAATTATGAATCAAATGAGAAAAAAGTTTGACAAGGAGTTCAAGCAAAAAGCAGTAGAACTTTCTTACGCAAG
>Ga0209347_1003474_pt1 | contig 18265 bp, 17 predicted proteins | sample AutmiccommuBRH23_FD_187382 | JGI IMG/M metagenome (GOLD analysis project Ga0209347, IMG submission 187382) | Deep subsurface microbial communities from Mt. Terri, Switzerland - Autotrophic microbial communities BRH/23 (SPAdes) (version 2) | ecosystem: Environmental > Aquatic > Deep subsurface >...
ATCCAACCGTGTTCGAACCCCCCGTCGTCGTGGCCATTCAAGCGCATCGGCGGGGGGAGTGGTAAGCGAATAGTTAAATCGTCACGGGGATTGAAACGTTACCGTGACCATTGGGTTTTCTTGATCCATCCCGCGGGCAGCAAACGGGTGAATCCTGGGTAACCGAGGCTCTCCAAGGCTTTCTCGTGGAGTGTGACCGCTTCGGCAATTCCGTGGCCGCGCCAGGCGTCGACGATCCCGACCTGCCCGGCAACGAGTTGGACACGGTTGAGCCACAGCTCGAAGTCGCGGTCTCGGTGAAGCCCGTCTGATCTGGTCCATGGAGCCGTGGATCGGGAAGAGCCGCCCAGTCTGAACGACTCAGAGACCGCCGCACTCCGACGGGCCGAGGATGACGTTCCAGGGAGGGCAATGCGCCGGCCGAGGCGGCAGGGGCGGGGGCGGGCCGGCCGGCGGTGGCGGGGAATCCGCCCAGAGATAGCTGTCCAGCGCATTTCCATTGACGTCGAACATGGGAACGTTTCCGGCCCCGAACGGGACGGTGTAGAAGGTGTGGCAGACGTTCATGTCCCAGCCCAGACCGTGCGACGGCAACCGTTGGCCCGGGCACCATGTGTATCCGGGTGACTGGGCGAAGGCCGTGCCGGGACTCAGGCCCAAGCCCATCACCGCCGCGCCGCCCGACAGCAGAACCCCGGCGACGATGCGCCTCACGGTGTGAGTGGTGTCCATATCGCAATCCTTTGGTTGTCGGATTCCGTCTCCGCTCGTGGCGTCGTCGGTTGGGACGATTACAGCCAGCCGGGGTAGCTACCGATCCCAACAATTCTTGCTCGCGTAGGGGGCTTTGGCCAGATAACCCCGATTCACATCACGGCGTGACGAGGCGGGTGGTGTGCCCGAGCGCCCCCACACGCTCGAAAAGGGCCATGCGCCAAGCCGACCCGATCCACCGCGACCCGTTGGGGCGTCACCGAATCCACGAGCGGTGCTTACCTCGCGGATAGGAATATCTTTCCCCCGACAGGCGGAACCTGGCTTCCCGGCGATTACGGAACCACCGCTCGAACACAACAATTTTCCTCATGCCTACACATGTGCTCCCGGTGAGCTCCAAGACCCGGCACCGCTCTGAGGTCGTGGCCCGATGAGGAAGTTCATGGCGCTGCACCGCAACGTCCGGGTCAGGATCGGGTTGGCGTTCGTCCACAAGCTGATCGACGCGATGATCCTCACCTTCATCGCGATCTACCTCGCGGCCCACGTGGGAATCGCGACCACCGGCGCGTTGATCCTGTTGTTCGCCGTGTTCGCGGTCTTCGGCATGCTGCTCGGCGGTCATCTGTCAGAGATGTGGGGACGTCGGCCCGTCCTCATCGTCGGGGACCTCATCGGCACCGCCTTCCTGGTGCTGATGACCGCGGCCTACTTCGCCGACTGGGGCCCGCTCGCGGTCTACTTCAGCTACGCCGTCGTCAAGTTCGGGACCAACATGGCGCTGCCGGCCAACGACTCGACGATCATCGACGTCACGCCGCCCGAGGACCGCAAGTACGTCTACACGGTCAACTACTGGGTGATAAACGTCGCGCTCGGCGGCGGCGCACTGCTCGGCGGCTTCCTCTACGGCTCCCACTTCGGCACGGTGATCCTGGGCGGCGCCATCGGCATGGGCTTCGCGCTCCTGGTCACCACACTGCTGGTAGCGGAGACAAAGCCGGCGTCGAAGCCGGGGTCGGCAGCCGCCGCACCCGCCAAGCTCCGCGGCTGGGCCCAATTCGCCGAGGGATACAAGGTTGTGCTGGCCGACTCGACTTTCCGCAGGCTGATCATCGTCGCCACCCTGGTGCTGACACTCGAAGGACAGCTGAGCACCGCGATCGGCATCCGGCTGTCGAACGACTTCGGAGTCCAGCACGTGTTCCCGTTCGGCGACTTGGGCGGCGTGCAGATGCTCGGCGTGCTCAAGGCGGTGAACACCATCCTGGTCGTGCTGCTCGCGCTGAAGGTCAACTCGCTGCTTCGGCAGCTGCCCGACCGGGCCCGGGTCTACGCCGGCATCGCCCTGTACGCGGGCGGCTTCGCGGTGCTTGCGGTCACCAACACCGCCTGGCTGCTGCTGCTCGCCGTCGTGGTGCTGACCATCGGCGAATTGATGAACACGCCAGTTCAGCAGGGGCTGCTGGCGGAGCTGGCGCCGGACGACGGGCGGCCTCGCTACATGGCCGCGTACTACCTGCACATCCGTTTCGGTCAGGTGGTCAACTCACTGCTGATCAGCTTGAGTGCGGTCCTGAGCACCCTCGGGATGGCAGGTATCTACCTGCTCTTCGGCGTGGTGATCCTCATGCAGTACCGCGTGATCCTCGACCGCCGCCCAGCGCGTGCCGCTGCACGAGCATCCCTGACGGTCTGACTTCTCACACTTCGGAGGCAATAATGTCCGCACGCGCGAACCGCGTCACCGAGGCCTATCTGGCCGAATGTGCTACTCCGAACAGCGGGCTGCGCGGCGCACTGGCCGAGCTCGACGTGTCGGAGACCATGCGTGCTGCGTGGCCGAGGCTGCTGCCCCGCCCGGTCATGGTCGACGAGACCGAATTCCGGTCCTTCGGAAGGGATCTCGTCACCATCTTCGACCTGGTCACCTCGCTGCCGCAGCGCTGCTTCGACGGGGACTTCGAACGGTTCCGCGCTGCCCTCGGCATCGACGTCCGGCGCGGGGCCTGGATGCGCCGGCTGCTCGGCGACGGCCCCCCGCCGCTGTACGGCCGGGCCGACACCTATTACGACGGCGCGTCGTTCAAGCTGCTCGAGTTCAACATCGGCAGCGCGCTCGGCGGCCTGGACATGGTCGGCCCGCTGCCGAAGGCCTACCTACGAATCCCGGCCTTCGCCGAGTTCGCCGCCGAGCACGGTCTGGGCTACCTGGACATGAGCGGCGACCTGGCCGCGGCGCTGCGCAACGCGGGCAAGGCAATTGGCGCCGGTGAGCCCGTGGTCGCGGTGCTGGAGGGGCCCGGCGGGATGGGCACCTACGGCGACCAGCGGCGGGCCATCGGGGAGCTGCTCGCCGAACAGGGCATCGACTGCAGGGTCGGCGAGATCAGCGACCTTACCTTCCGCTCCGGCAAGCCGTACCTCCACGGCACTGCGATCGACGTGATCCTGCGCTACTACGGGCTCGAGGAGATGCTCGCCCATCCCGACGGCGACGCGCTCATGGAGCCGGTGTTCCGCGCCCACGAGAACGGCACCGCGGTGGTGTGGACGCCGACCAACGTGTTCGGGAACAAGGGCACGCTCGCGATGCTGTCCGAGTTCGCCGAGGACGCCTCGGCGTTCTCGGCGCAGGAGCGCGCGGTGATCGAGCGGGTGCTGCCGTGGAGCCGCATGCTCGGACGGCGCGGCCCCGAAGCGGATGAGCGGTTCATCGCCGAGTGCATGCAGCGCCGAGAGCAGTTGGTGTTCAAGCCAACTGGGCTGTCCGGAGGCGAGGGTGTCCTCATCGGGCGGGAAGTGGACGCCCGCACCTGGCGGAAGGCGCTGGCGGCGAGCACGCAGACCGGCAGCCTCGTCCAGGAGATCGTGCAGCCGAACGTCGAGACGGTGATCGAACCGCGGACCGGTGCCCGATCCGAGTGGTTCGCGCTGTGGGCCGCCTTCATGACCCCGACCGGGCTCTGCGGCGGCGGCGTACGGGCTGTACCGCCCGGCGGCAGCACCGTCATCACCATGATCAACAACACGCAAGTCCGCAACACCTGCCTCTTCACCTGCTGACCAAGGAGTAATGCAATGACCCGATTCGTCGACCTGACCCACGGCTTCTACGACGGAATGCCGTCCTACCCCGCCGACTGGTTCCCGAAGTTCGCGAGTGAGCGCACGATGACCCCGGAGACCGACCCCTACGGCACCAAGCGCACGTTCTCCTACCTGCACGTGTTTCCGCACAACGGGACGCACATGGAGTACCGCCTGCACTTCTTCCCCGGTGCCGAGGGGATCGACGAGGTTCCGCTGCACACCCTGATCGGACGCGCCTGTGTCGCCGACCTGTCCGACAAGGGCGAGCTCGAGCCGGTCACCGGCGAGGACCTGGAGCGGGTCCTGCGTCCCGTGTGGAATGAGGGCGACCGGCTGCTGGTCCGCACCGACTACCTGCACAACAACTGGGGCAGGCCCGACTACTGGGACCGCCCGCCGTACCTGACCCCGTCGGCCGCGGAATGGGCAATCGACAACGGCGCCAGCCTGTTCGGGCTGGACTGCCTCACCGAACGACCCGGCGACGCCGAGTCTCCCGTGCACCACGCGCTGTTGGCCGCCGGCATCCCGCTGCTCGAATACGTCACCAACATGCACGAGCTCACCAGGCCGGTCGTGCAGCTGTTCGCACTTCCCATGAAGGCGGCCGGCGCCGAGGCGGCTCCCACGAGAGTCATCGCGATGGAGGAGACCGATGACTGAGCCGGCCCGGCCCTGCGTGGCACTGGCGCCGGTTGCCGGCGACGCCGCGGTGCCCGGGGTGTTGCATCGGCTGCTCGAGCTGATCGACGAGCCACTGTCCGCGCTGCGTCCCGGCGCCGAGGTGCTGATCAAGCCCAACCTGTTTCAGACCACTCCCGGATTCCACGTGAGCCCGGCGCTGCTGGCCGCCATCGCCCGCGCCGTGGCCGAGCATGGCGCCAGGCCAGTGATCGCCGAGCGCACACACGCCATCTACGAACTCCTCAACGATCACGAGGCCGCCCGGTACGCCCGTGTCGTCAGCTTCGACGATCTTCCGTTACGCATCACCAATATTCCGGGGGCGACGTCCCTGCGGGTGCCGATCGCGGTGCCCGAGCTGATCGAAGACTGCGACTACTTCATCGGGGTGCCGCAGCTGCGCACGCACGCCAGCGTCGTCTACTCCAACGCGATGAAGAACCTGGTCGGGCTGCTGCCCGGTTACACGACCCGGATCGTGCACATGGCCGGGGTCGACGAGTCCACCGTGGACCTCAACCTGATGCGCCCGCAGGATCTGGTCATCTGTGATGGCACCACAGTGATCGAGGGCAACTACCCGATGGACGGGCGTGCGCGATGGGTGGGTTTCCTGGCCGCCGGCCGAAACGCGGTAGCACTGGATGTCGCGGTCGGTGTGCTCGCCGGCTTCGACCCGGACAGCGTCGCCTATCTGCGCGACGCACACCAGCGTGGGATGGGCCCGCTCGCGCTCGAGGACATCGACCTGCGCGGCACGCCGCTGGCCGAGCTCGCCTTCGACATGGTCAAGGCGCCGATCGAGATCGTTGCGCCGCGCGCGGGTATCCACGTGCACGCCGAGCACGCCTGCCCGGCGTGCAGCCGGTTCGTGGCCGGGGCCATGCGCGCACTTGCCGAGGAGCTGTGCGCCTGGGACGGTGAGATGACGATCATCTCCGGTCCGCAGGTGCAGATGCCGCCGCTTCGCGGTGCGGTGGTCCTGGTCGGCAACTGCCTCTACGAGAGCCGCGATCTCGGCATCTTCATCGAGGGATGCCCGCCGCGCGCCATCCAGCTCGCCGCGTTCCGGTACGCGATGGGCAAACCGGTCGGCGACCACGAGCGGACCCAGTTCCGGGTGCCGCCAGCGCTGGAACACGTGTCGGCATGACGAACATGACGCTCAGCACGGTCACCTCGCCCGGGTCGGCGCTGCCCGCGGGAGCGCGGCTGTACCGCCACGTCGTGCCGCTGGCGACACCGATGAACCCGGTGTCCGCCGCTGCGGCGCTGCGTACCGACGGGCGGGTGATGCTCACCGCCGGATCCGATGGTCGCCGCGCGACGCTGGCCGTCGGCGAGCTCGCCGTCCTTTCCCATCCAGGCGGCGCGGGCCACGCGCCGCTGGCCGATGCCGTGGACTTCCTTGCCGGACTGGACATTCCGGTGGACACCCCGGATCCCGAGGCGGCCTGGTACGGCCTGCTGGGCTATGACGCGGCGCGCGACTTCGAGCGGTTGCCCAGCCGTCACCCGGCGGCCGATCGGCCGGTGTACGAGTTCTTTCTGCCCGAGGTGCTGGTCCAGTTCACGGACGGGTACGGACAGGTGATCGGCAGGGGTTCGTCGGCGGCCGCCGCACGCGCCGCGGCCGAGCAGGTAGCGAGAAGGCTGGAGCGGGTCGGCCTACCGGTCTTAGCAGCACCCCACGGTGTCGTCGCCGTCGGCGCAGGCAGGTTCGGTTTCAGCTACGAGGAGTACGCCGCCGCCGTCGACCGCGCGAAGGGCCACATCCTCGACGGCGACGTGTTCCAGCTCGTACTGTCCATCGCCTGGACCGCGCCGGCCACCGTGGACGGTCTGGCGGTCTTCGAGCGACTGACCGCGATCAATCCGTCCCCCTACCACTTCTGGTACGGCGGCCCGCGGTTCGAGGTGGTCGGCGCCTCACCGGAACCGTGCCTGACGCTGAACGGCGGCCGGGCGCTCATCCGTCCGCTCGCCGGCACCCGATCGCGCGGCCACGACAGCGTCACCGACCTGCGCGCCGAGGCCGACCTGCGCGCGTCGGTCAAGGAACTGGCCGAGCACCGGATGCTCGTCGACCTCGCCCGCAACGACCTGGGCCGGGTGTGCCGGCCGGGCAGCGTCTCCGTCGACCGGCTGATGGACGTGGAGCGCTACTCCCACGTGATGCACCTGACCTCGGACGTGCACGGTGAAATCCGCGGCGACCGGCGGACCGACGAGCTCATCCGGGCCACCTTCCCGGCGGGCACCATGACCGGCACGCCCAAGGTGCGCGCGATGGAGATCATCGACGACCTGGAGCCGAGCCGGCGCTGGCTGTACTCCGGAGCGGTCGGCTCATTCGGGCTGTCCCACGTGGACCTGTTCCTGACGATTCGCAGCATGGTGCTGTGCGACGGGGACGTTCGCCTGCAGGCGGGAGGCGGCATCGTGCACGACTCCGACGCGTCGGCCGAGTACGCCGAATGCCTGGCGAAACTCGGCTCGGGCGCCCGGGCCCTCGGTGTGACCATGAAAGGCGGCGCGACATGATCTGTGTCATCGACAATTACGACTCGTTCGTCTACAACCTCGTGCAGTACGTTGACAATCTCGGCGACGAGTGTGTCGTGTACCGCAACGACGAGGTGACCGTCGAACAGGTCGCCGGCCTCGCCCCCGACTTGATCCTGATCTCGCCGGGCCCCGGCGATCCGGCCGACGCGGGTATCTCCATCGAGCTGATCCGGCGGCTGGGCGCCAGCTTCCCCATTTTCGGAGTGTGCCTCGGCCACCAGGCGATCGGTGCGGCCTTCGGCGCTCGGATCCGGCACGCCACCGCACCGATGCACGGGAAGTGCTCGGCGATCAGCCACGACGGCAGCGGCGTGTTCGCCGGGTTGCGGAACCCGATGACGGTTGCCCGCTACCACTCCCTGGTGATCGAGGCCGAGACGCTGCCCGCTGATTTGGTGGCGACCGCCTGGTCGGAGGACGGCGAGATCATGGGCGTCCGGCACCGGACGTTGCCGATCGAGGGCGTGCAGTTCCACCCTGAGTCGCTGTTCACCGAACAGGGCGTCGACATCGTCGGCAATGCGGTGCGCGGCATGCGCAACCGCCTTTCCGTGGAGGCGGTGGGGGCCGCATGACCGCCGACCGGCTGCTGGTATTCCTTCGATCACTCGGCAGTGTGGCAGTCGCGTTCTCCGGTGGAGTCGACTCCACCCTCGTGCTGGCCGCGGCGTTGCGCGCGTTGCCGGCCGATCGAGTGATCGCGGTGATCGCCGACTCACCCAGCCTCGCCCGCACCGAACTCATCGAGGCGCGCCAAGTCGCCGCCCATCTCGGTGTGGAGTTGGTCGAAGTCCGGGTCGCCGAGCTCGACGTTCCCGGCTACCGCGCGAATGCCGGCGACCGCTGCTATTTCTGCAAGCACACCGTGCTGAGCGCCGTCAGCGAGCTAGCGGCTCAGCGGGGCCTCACGCACGTGGCCACCGGTACGCACGCCGACGATCGTCGGGCCCTGCACCGTCCCGGTCTGCGCGCCGCCCGTGAGCTGCAGGTGGTCGAACCGCTTGCCGATGCCGGGCTCGGCAAGCGGGAGATCCGGATGCTGGCGGCCGCCTGGTCGTTGCCCGTCGCCGACAAGCCGGCGTCACCGTGCCTGGCCTCGCGTATCGCCGTGGGCGTACCGGTCTCCATAGGCCGGCTGGGCCTGGTGGAGCGCGCCGAGATCGCGGTGCGAGCGCGGTTGGCCGGAGCCGGTGTGCAACCGCATGATCTGCGAGTTCGGTTGGCCGGCAATGGATTCACCGTTGCGCTGGACAGGTCGGCGCGCGCCGCTCTGGAGGCGTTGCCTGGGCTGGCCGCCGAGGTCCTCGCCGAGCTGAACGGCCTCGGACTGACCGGTGCCGGGCGGGTGGTGACATACCGCTCTCCCGCGCTCACGCCCGCCATCGGTGACAATGCGGTCGCTTCGTGAGATCGTCACCAGACACCGGTGCCGCGCACACCTGGAGGCGGACCATGACGGAGCCCTGGGAACCCGACGAGGCGCTGACCGCCTTCGCCGAGCTCGATCTCGACCGAGCGGCCCGGCGCGGCTATCCGGAGGCGGTCTACTGCCAGGGCAAGACGCCCGAACAGGTGCGGCTGATCGCCGTCGCGCTGCGCGCCCACGGAGCTCGCACGTTGTTCACCCGGGCGAGCCCGGAGCACGCCGCAGCGATCCTCGGCGAGCTGCCCGACGCCTTCCACGACAGAGCCAGCAGGCTGCTGGCGTGGCCTCCCGACCCGCCGGACCCGGTGGGTGGCCGGGTTCTCGTCGTGGCCGCGGGCACGGCAGACCACCCCGTCGCGCGGGAGGCGCTGCTCACCGCACAGCACCTCGGCCGCCCCGTGGATCTGATCATGGACGTCGGTGTGGCCGGCCTTCATCGATTGCTGCGTCGGCTCGACGCGCTGCGTGCGGCCAGGGTGATCGTCGTGGTGGCGGGCATGGACGGGGCGCTGCCCGGGGTGGTCGCCGGACTGGTCGCGGCGCCGGTGGTGGCGGTGCCGACGTCGACCGGTTACGGCGCGGGGTTCGAGGGCTTGGCGCCGCTGTTGACGATGCTCAACAGCTGCGCGCCCGGGGTGGCCGTGGTGAACATCGACAACGGTTACGGCGCAGGGCACCTCGCCGCCCAGATAGCCGCACCGTCGACCTGAGCCGCGCGGGTGCTTGCCCTGCGGACAGGAAACCCTTCCCTCGGCAGGGGTGTAATCGCGCCTCGCGGCGATTCTGAAACCGCCGTCTGACCGTGACGATTTGTGCATGACCGGGCCCAACGACCAACAGCAAGCCATCTGGTACGTACACGGGCTTGCCGAGGTGCTGGCCTGCCCGGGCTCGCAGGATCAGGTCGGTGACGCGATCGTCCGGTTCGACCGGTATCACGCGACCCGCGCACCTGGCCCGATGAATGCGTCGCCCAACACCCTGGGGCATACGGCACGACGACGGCTGGATCAGTGGGGCTATGTGGTTGTCGACGGCGTTGAAAACCTCGCCACGGCAGAAGAACTCGTCGGATCGGTGGGTGAGCTCATCGTCGACCAGTCGAATTCGCAAGGCACGAAGACCATCTCGGCCCATACCGAGGCGCCCGGCTGGAATCTCAGCCCTGCCTACCTGGCGCACTTCTGCCACCGTCGGCGTCGCCGCGGTGCAGGCCGCACCGACCTGCTCGACATGCGGAAATTGGTCGGGGCGCTCGGTGCAGACGAGTTGGCCCTGATGACCGATGTCCAAATGCACTTCCCAGGGCCCGACGGCGGCGTCCGCACCACGATGCTGAGCACCGACGCCGACGGCAACAGCGTCACCCGCTTCAACTACGACCTGCTGACCGCACCCGACGGCCCCCCGCTCGGCGAGGCCGGCCGCAGGCTCGCACATCGGATCAACGACGTGTTCGGTGAGCTGAGCACGAGTGTGGTCATCCCGAACGGCTCGCTGCTGATCTGGGACAACCAGCGCATGTTGCACGCGCTGCCGGACAACCGTGATCGCACCCGTCGCCTGACCGAGTTGTGGAGCACCGATCGGCGGCGGTCGTGAAGTGGAACAGGACGGCGTGATCGCGGTGCCCGATCGGCCGGCGGCGGGATGGCGCGTGCGACCAGTGCTCGCCCACGAGGTGTGGCCCGTGCGCCATCAGGTGTTGCGCCCCGAACGGCCATGGGAAAGCAGCCGCTACGCCGGCGACCATCGGCCGGGCACCCGACATTTCGCCGTGCTCGACAGTGGCCGTCCGGTGGGCGTGATTTCGGTGTATCACGAGGATCCGCCCGCCGAATACACGGTGCCAGGCCTCGAACCCGGCCGGGGCTGGCATGTGCGCGGCATGGCCACCCTCGAGGAAATCCGCGGCACCGGTGCGGGCAGCGCCCTGCTGCACGCCGCGCTCGCCGACGCCGTGCTCGCCGGCGCCGGGGCGATCTGGTGCAAGGCGGGCAGCGCCGCGGCGGGCTTCTACCGCAAGCACGGATTCGAGACCCTGGGTCACGAGTTCGAGATTCCAGGCATCGGGCCGCACCTGTTCATGTACTGGATGGACGCTCGTGCGGCACCGACGACCTCGCCGCTCAGGTAGCCGCACCGTCCCGATCACGAGGCTCGCCCGACCATGGCTGGCCGGGACGGAGCATCGCGGCCTCGGCGGCCGCGATGCTCTCGTCGAGCACCTGCCGCACCGGTAGGTCGCGGGCCCGGGCCAAGGCTGCGGCATCGTCGAACTCCGGGGTTGCGTGCACGATGCGCCCGGCCCGCACGGCTACCTTGATCCGCACCTCGCCGCCGCGCAGCGCGACGGTCTGCCAGCCTCGGTCGAGGGCCACGCGGGATACCGGATACTCCCGCACGCCGATCGTCGAGGTCAGTGCGAAGACGGTGTCGCGCAGTGCCGCCCGCTCGGCATCCCGGGCGAGCACGCAGAGCGTGTGCGCCGGCCGACCCTTTTTCATCACGATCGGCACCAGCCACGCGTCTGCGGCCCCCGCCTCGAGCAGCGCGGCCAGCACCGTCGGCCATACCCGCGGATCCAGGTCGTCGATATTCGTCTCCAGGACCCACAGGCCGTCGGTCGTCGGCACCTCGGCGAAGGGAATGCCGAGGACCACGCGGACCACGTTGGCGCGCCCCGGGACGTCACGCCCGCCCGCGCCCACCCCGACCGCGGTGATCTCCATCGGCGCAATCGGCCCGCACTCGTCTGCCAGTGCCCGGATCAGAGCCATGCCGGTGGGCGTGGCGAGCTCACCCTCGCCGCCCGCGAGGACCTGCCAGCCTCGGCCGAGTTCGAGCACCGCGGGTGGTGGCACCGGCAGATCGCCGTGGGCTGAGCCGATCCGACCAGAGCCCACCGCCACCGGGCTGGCCGTCACCCGGGTGACACCGAGCCCGGCCAGCGCGGCGCAGACGCCCACGATGTCGGCGATCGAGTCCCACGAGCCCACCTCGTGGAAATGCACGTCGTCCGTTGCGACGCCGTGCACCCGCCCCTCCGCGTCGGCAAGCCGAGCGAACGCCGCGAGCGCGCTGATGCGCACCGCGCCGGGCAGTTCAGCGGCGTCGAGCATCGAACGGATGCGTGCCCACGAGCGGTGCGGATGATCTTCGGTGCGACTCTCGACGTCGATCTTCAACGCGCGCAGGCCTGCCCGGTGCACGGTGCGCGTCCGCAGTGCGACCTCGCCGGGCACGACGGCCGACACTGCGGATTCGACCGTGTCGAGCGCAGCGCCGGCGTCGATCAACGCGCCCAGTAGCATGTCGCCGGCGATGCCCGCGGTGGCATCCACCCACAGGTGCAAGCCGGCACTGTGCCTCATGACCGTCACGCTATGCCGTCTCCCCGGCCTCAGTCATGGCAGTCACCAATTCGGTTGTGCCGCAGTTTAATCAGCACCCGTCCTGAGGCGCCCACAGCCGTCGAACGCGCCCGGCGCTTACCCCGCGGACAGGAAACCCTTCCCCAACGACACACGGAATCTGGCTTTCCGGCGATTACGCGCGCGCGGCTTGATCACGACCATTTCAGTCATGACCACGCACACGCACAAGACGGTCCTGACCCCGGAACTGCGGGCCGAGGTGTCTGCGGACAACAGCATCGGCGGCGGCAACCTGCTTCCCTCGATGCTTGCGATCTATCCGCATCCGGATGAACCGTTCATCACGTCTCTGACTCCCGTGCCGTACACCGACGGCCAGACGCGGACCGAGTTCAGTCTCCGCGACCTCGACCACCTGATCCAGAGCTGGTCGGTGTGGTACCTGGAGCAAGGAGTACGGCCGAAGGACCGGGTCGCGATCTTTCTGCCCGACTCCATCGCCTATTTCGTGCACTACTCGGCCATCGCCCAGATCGGCGCCATCGCCGTGCTCATCAACTGGAAGTCTCCGCGCGAGAGTGCGGTCGCATTGTGCGAGCGGACCGGCGCGATCGGCCTGTACACCGACCAGGAGCGGGTGGACCGGATCGGGCCCGACCTGGACAAGCTCGCGCTGCGGTGGATCACGACCATCGAGGAGATGCCGAGCCCGGCATCGGCGACGCTGAGCGACGAGACACGGTTCCGGCACAGCCCCGACGACCCGGTCGGCATGATGCACTCGTCGGGCACGACGGGCCTGCCCAAGCCGGTCATCCACACCCACCGCACGATCCTGGAAGGACCCAAGTTCCGTGCGGTCGACTACAAGGAGCAACCCGACGCGCGGATCATGACCGCGCTCCCGCAGTCGCACCAGGGCACCATCTCTTTCACCTCCTACGCGGTGTTGACGGGACAGCCGCTGCTGGCCTGGCGCGATGTCACCGGTGAAGAGCTGGCGGCAGCCATCCCCGAGCACAGGCCGACGATGGTGATGGCCTTCGGCCACGCCTACCCCGAGCTGGCCGCGGTGGAGACTCCCGCCGGCGCCCTCGACTCGGTGAACATCTGGGTCTCCATGGGGGATGCGGTGCACGAGCGGCACCTGAAGAACGTGCTCGCGCGCCGCTCCGCGGACCTCCCGCCGGCTGCGTTCCTCGATCGCCTCGGCACGACCGAGTTGGGATGGGGCGTCCTGATGCAGCCCCGCACCCTGGCGACCCAGCGCAACGACCGCTGCGTCGGCCGCTCGGTCGGCTTCGCAGAGGTCGCCATCCTGCGGGAGAACGGCACCCTCGCCGCGCCGTACGAGCACGGGTTCCTCGGCGCGAAACCACCGTCGATGACGGTGGGGTACTGGGGCAACCAGGACACCTACTACCGGAGCATCCTCGCCGGTTACTGGCTGACCGGCGACATCGCCTATCGCGACGAGGACGGCTACTTCTACCAGGTCGATCGCGCCGTCGACGTGGTGCACACCGCCGACGGACCCGGCTACTCGGTGCAGATGGAGGAACTGGTCCTCAACGAGGTCGTCGGCGTCAAGGACTGCACGGTCGTCGCCGGAGGCTATCGAAACGAGAAGGTTCCCGTCGCCGTGGTGACCGGCGAGGACATCGACCCGGCGAAGGTGCTGTCCGCGGCCAACGAGGCGTTGCGTGCCACCGGGAAGCCGGAACTGGCCATGGTCGAGGTCGCAAGCGCCGACAGTGACTTCCCGCTCGGCGTCACAGGCAAGTCGCTCAAGCGCTACCTGCGCGACAAGTACGCGGACCTCGTCGCCTACCTCGGCGACCGCGGAAGCAAGACCCTCGCCACGAGCGCTTCGCTCGCCTAACTCGATCGGAAACACCATGGCCAAGACAGACACTTTGCTCGTATTCGACGAGACCGTGACCCGCGCAGGCATCGAGGGATGGCTCCGGCACCTCGAAACCGCAGGCACACCAACCGAGATGTACCGGCTGGGCGGCACTCTCGTCCTTTCGGTAGCCGACGTGGACCTCATCGACAAGGCGGGTCCGGAGCTTCCCGCGCCCACCCGCCAAGTGTCGAGGAACAGTGATGTCTGGTTGGGGCGCAAGGAACTTCGCCCTGGCGGGACCGAGGTCTCCTTGGGGCCGGCCACGATCGGTGACGGTTCCGTCGCGGTGATCGCCGGACCGTGTGCGGTCGAGTCGCCGGAGCAGACGTTGGCCACCGCGGCCGTCGTCACCGACCACGGCGCCGTGGGCCTGCGCGGTGGCGTTTTCAAACCGCGGACCTCGCCGCATTCCTTCCAGGGCCTCCAGTGGGACGGCCTCGACCTGCTGGCCGAGGCCAGGGAGCGAACCGGCCTCCCTGTTCTCACCGAGGTGATCGACCCAGAGCACGTCAAGCGGCTGGCCGCGGTGGTCGACGGTTTACAGATCGGTGCCAGGAACATGCAGAACTTCGCACTGCTGACCGCGGTGGGCCAAAGCGGCCTTCCGGTCGTGCTCAAGCGCGGCTTCGGCTGCACCGTCGACGAGACCATCGCCGCGGCGGAATACCTGCTACTCGAGGGCAACGACCAGGTGGTGTTGTGCGAGAGAGGTATCCGCACATTCGAGACATCCGCGCGCTTCACGCTGGACCTCACCGCGGTCGCGCTGTGGAAGGAGCGCACTCACCTGCCGGTGATGGTGGACCCCAGTCATTCCGGTGGCCGGCCAGAACTGGTGGGACCGCTGTCGCTGGCAGCGGTCGCGGCCGGCGCCGACGCGCTCCTGATCGACGTCCACGTCCAGCCGGAGCAGGCGTTGTGCGACGGCAACCAGGCGCTCCGGCCGCAACAGTTCGCCGACGTGATGGCCCGGCTCGCCCCGCTCGCCACCGGACTCGGCCGCCACATGAGCGGCGGACCCACAGATCGGCGCCCCGGTGTTCGCTGAGAAGCTGCAGATGGCGATCGTCGGGCTCGGCCCACGTGGTTTGTCGGTCGCGGAACGCCTCTGCGCCAATGCCGATTCGCTTCTGCAGGACGGGCAGGAACTCACCATCCATCTCATCGACCCGCATGTGTTCGACGGTGGCCAGGTATGGCGAAGCACGCAGGACAGGGTGCTGTTGATGAACACCGTCGCCTGCCAGGTGACCATATTCGTCGACGACACCGTCGACTGTGCCGGGCCGGTGGTGAGCGGGCCGAGCCTCTACGAGTGGGCCCGCTCGATCGCGTTGGTCGGCAGCCCGACCGTTCCGGAGGCCGTTCGCGCCGAGGCCGCCATGCTCGGGCCGGATGACTATCCGTCGCGGGCGTTCTACGGAAGCTATCTGCAGTGGGCGCGGGACCGCATCATCTGGACGGCGCCCCCGGCTGTCAGCTTCACGTCGCACCAGTCGACCGCGGTCGACGTTCATGACACCCCGGAGGGCTTGCAGGAGGTGGTCCTGGCCACCGGGGAGATCATCGGCGACCTGCAGGCCGTGGTGCTCGCGCTCGGTCACATGCCACATCATCTCGGCGAGGCCGAGGCGGCCATGAGCCAGTACGCGGACCGGCACGGCCTGCGGTATATCGCACCGAGCAACCCGGCCGACGTTCCGCTGGACGCCATCCCCGCGGGCGAACCGGTGATCCTGCGCGGTCTGGGGCTCAACTTCTTCGACTACATGGCGCTGTTCACCATCGGCCGCGGCGGCACGTTCGTGCGCGAGGCCGACGACACTCTTAGGTACCTCCCGTCGGGGCGGGAACCCCGCCTGGTCGCGGGATCTCGGCGCGGGGTGCCGTATCAGGCCCGCGGCAGGAATCAGAAGGGGCCGTTCGGCAGGCACGAGGCGCGGTATGTGACCGCCGAGGTGATCGAGCGGCTGCGGGTTTGCGCCGACGCCGGGGTACCCGCGGACTTCCGTCGGGACATCTGGCCGATGATCGATCAGGAAGTCCGCACCGTCTACTACGCGACCCTTGTGCGGGAACGTCGATGCACCTGCGACGCAGAGGAATTCACCGCCTTATTCGCCACGGCGGAGCCCGCGACGGTACCGCTCTCCGGTGACCCGCTGGCCATCGAGGAGAGCGATGCCCAACGCAACGTGCTCACCAAGTTCGATATCGATGCCGACCAGGGCTGGGACTGGCGGAAGATCGCGACGCCGTTCACCGACGACGTCCTCAGCTCGACAGAGATGTTCCGCAGTTGGCTGCGGTCTTATCTGGACCTCGAAGTCGGGGAGGCCGACAAGGGGAACGTGACCGGTCCCCGCAAGGCCGCCCTGGATGTGCTTCGCGACCTGCGCAACGAGATCCGGTTGCTCGTGGACCACGGTGGTTTGTCCGGCGACTCCTACCGGGACGAACTGCAGCGCTGGTACATGCCGTTGAACGCCTTCCTGTCGATCGGGCCGCCGGCGGAACGCATTGAGCAGTTCGCCGCCCTGATGGATGCCGGCGTACTCGAGGTGCTCGGCCCGGACCTGCGCGTCGACTGCTCGGGCGGACGCTTCGTCGCGTACTCCCGAGCCTGCCCTGACCTCACCGTGCGGGCCGCGACGCTGATCGAGGCCCGCCTGCCGGAAACCGACCTGCACCGGACGACCGACCCGCTGTTGCGGACGCTGCTGGACCGCGGCGAGTGCCGGCCGTACCGCATCCCCATCCGCGGCGGTGGTCACTGGGTCGCCGGCGGTGTCGCGGTCACTCGACGTCCGTACCGGCTGCTCGACGCCGCGGATCGTCCACACCCGCGACGTTTCGCGTTCGGCGTCCCTACCGAGTCGGTGCACTGGGTGACCGCGGCGGGCATCCGTCCCGGCGTCAACTCGGTGATCCTCGGCGACGCGGACGCCATCGCCAGGACCTCCCTGCGCATCGCGGCCGAGCGCCGGCAGTACCCGCTGCTGCGCACCGACTTGACCGGGAGGACGGCATGAGCACTCCGGACTACGGAATTCTCGCGCCGGCGTGGGCGGCGACGGGAGCAGCCGATCTCGTCGACGACCACGCGGTGCTGACCGCGATGCTCGCCACGGAAGTCGCACTGGCCGAGGCGCAGGCCGAATTGGGCGTGATTCCCGCGGGCGCGGCGGCGGCCATCGGTGCCGCCGCCGCGACTGCACACATCGATCTCGCGGCGGTGGCTGCGGGTGTGCGCGAGACGGCCAACCCCGTCGTGGCGTTCGTCGAGCAGTTCACCGCCGCAGTCCGGACCGTCGACGCATCCGCCGCCGAGTACGTGCATCGCGGCAGCACCAGCCAGGACATCCTGGACACAGCGCTGACGCTGCTGTGCGCGACGACGCTGGACCGCATCGGAAACGACCTGCTGGAGTGCGCCGACAGCCTGGCCGGACACGCCTCTCGGCACCGGAACACACCGATGGCCGGGCGCACCCTGACTCAGCACGCCGTGCCGATCACCTTCGGGCTGAAGGCGGCCACGTGGCTGCACCTGGTGCTCGACGCCGAGGAGCGGGTGCGCCGCACCCGCGCGGCGCTACCGGTTTCCATCGGCGGCGCGGCCGGAACGCTTGGGGCCTACCACCAGTACGCGCTGGACACGCCCGATCCGGATGGTGTGACGCTGCGCCTGCCGGCGTTGGTCGCCCACCGCCTCGGGCTGGCCGAGCCGACCCTGCCCTGGCATGGAGTTCGCACCCCCCTGGCCGACGTCGCCGCGAGCCTGATGATCACCACCGGCGCGCTCGGAAAGATGGCCGCCGACGTCCTCGTGCTCACCCGAACCGAGATCGGGGAGGTCACCGAGGAGCACGCGCCGGGGCGGGGGGCGTCCTCGGCCATGCCGCAGAAGCACAACCCCGTGTTCTCGACCCTCGTCGCGACCGCGGCTCGACAGCTGCCCCCGATCGCCCTCGTGTTGTTCGGTTCCATGGCCGTGGAAGACGAACGGTCCTCGGGCGGGTGGCATGCCGAGTGGCAACCGCTGCGGGAGTGCCTGCGCATCGGTGCTGGTGCCGCCGCCAATGCCGCTCGCCTCGCAGCAACGCTTCGGGTCTCACCCGAGGCGATGGCGGCGAACCTGCGACTGACCCGCGGCGCCATCGTCTCCGAGCGCGTCAACGTGGTGCTGGCACCGTTGCTCGGCAAGGCAGACGCCAAACGCCTACTGGCCGAGGTGACTTCGGCGGCCGAGCGGGACGGTACCGATCTCGTCGACCTGCTCACCGCCGCGTTGCAAGAGGCCGGGGTGGCCGTTCCCGACCTGGACGGGCTGCTCGACCCGGCCGGCTACACCGGCATGTCCGGTCCGCTGGTCGACCGGGCACTCGAGCGCCTCGAAAAGTTCGACAAGGAGTTCGCATGAACGATGCTGCTGCGCTGGAGTTCACCCGGGCACGTACGCAGTCGATCCCCGCCGAACGGCGGGGGGGG
>Ga0209347_1003475_pt1 | contig 18247 bp, 22 predicted proteins | sample AutmiccommuBRH23_FD_187382 | JGI IMG/M metagenome (GOLD analysis project Ga0209347, IMG submission 187382) | Deep subsurface microbial communities from Mt. Terri, Switzerland - Autotrophic microbial communities BRH/23 (SPAdes) (version 2) | ecosystem: Environmental > Aquatic > Deep subsurface >...
GCAGGTTATTGAATATGAAGATATAAAAATTGATCTGGAAAGCCGAGAAGTTTATGTAGCTAATGACCAACTGACCCTTACGCCTACCGAGTTTAAACTATTGGAAACCCTTGCCCGCAATCCCGGCAGAGTGTTTACGAGATTACAATTATTGGATATGCTGGGAGAAGGGTTTTATGGATACGAACGCTCTTTAGATACCCATATCAGTAACCTGAGGAAAAAGATCGAAACCGACCCCGCCCAACCTACATATGTCTTAACTATCTACGGTGTAGGTTACAAGTTAGGGGTGCAGCGGAAATGAGACTTAAAACAAAGCTGGTTATTGCGTTTGTGATGGTAGCCTTTTTAGCTACATTGCTTGCCAATGGTATGGCTTCATGGGCAGTGGAACGGGCTTTTAACCAGTATATCTTCCAACACCAAAGCACCCGTTTGAACCAATGGGACAACATTCTTTCCGGCTATTACCGGCAAAATGGTTCGTGGGAGGGAGTGGAAAACTTAGCCACCACGACCCCTAATAGAGGGAACTACGGCCAAGGACAGGGGCGTAATGGTTTAGGCCCAATGCAGGCAAGGGAAAGGATTCTGCTGGCGGATTTATCAGGAGGTATTATTATGGACTCTTATGCTCAAGCATTAGGTAGACCGTTATCTGAAATAACCGGCGAAAAAGGACAGAATATAATAATCCAAGGACAGCCCGTGGCAAGGTTGGTGCTAACCTTAGAACCAACCCCGGGTTTAACATCCCTGGAAGACATTTTCTCTACCACAGTAAATAAAGCCATTATTTATAGCGGCGTATTCGCAATTTTTCTTGCAGCCAGTCTCGGTATATATTTTGCCATTAGATTAACTCAACCGATAAAACGTCTCCAATCTGCCGCCACTCAATTGGCCCAAGGCAACTTACAAGAACAACTAGATGTGTCAACCGACGATGAAATTGGCGAATTATCTAAAGCTTTTAAGGACATGGCCCAAAGCATATCTGAAAATGAGCATTTACGCCAAAGTCTTGTTGCAGATGTTGCTCACGAATTACGCACCCCTCTTTCCATACTTCGCGGCAATTTTGAATTAATACTTAGCGGTGTTATTGAACCCACTGAAGAAACCATAGCCTCGCTTCATGATGAGGTATTAAGGATGTCTTACCTGGTTAAAGACCTGCAGGAATTAAGTTTGGCAGAAGCAGGACAGCTGCGGCTAGATCTTGCAGAAGTTAACCTAATTGAATTATTAACAAATATCATGAGCAAACTCAGCTTAGAAGCTGTTGATGAAAATATAACAATGAATCATGATTTTTCATCAGAAAAATTAATGTTAACTTTGGATATCCACCGTATTGGCCAGGTCTTCTTTAACTTAATGGGGAATGCAATTCGCTATACTCCCCCTAATGGTGAAATTACCGTTTCGGCCGCTCAGATAAATAGTTATGCTCAGATAACCATTTCAGATACTGGTCCGGGCATCCCCCAAGACGATCTTCCATATATTTTTGAACGATTTTACCGAGGAGATAAAGCACGGGTCCGTTCAGACAGCGGTGCCGGCTTAGGCCTTGCCATTGCTAAGGGTTTTATAGAAGCCCACGGGGGAAGCATAAGTGCGAACAATATTTCGAAAGGTGGTAGTACCTTTACTGTGTTACTGCCATTACCCGCAGTAAAGGATAGCAATTAATTGCTATCCTTTTGACTAACGACACGATTGCAAAGTGTTCTCCATATCTTGTATTAAATCCTCCGGCTCTTCGAGCCCCACAGAAAATCTCAGTAAGTTGTTGGAAATACCTAATTTCAGCCTTTCCTCTTTTGGAATGGCAGCATGCGACATAGTAGCAGGATGTGACAAAATACTTTCTACCCCCCCAAGGCTTACAGCCACAACCGGTATTTCCACGTTTTTCATCAACTGTTTGGTTACTTCCCAATCTTTACAAACAAAAGACACGACTCCGCCAAATCCCGAGGCTTGTTGTTTAACTATCTGATGACCGGGATGTGTGCTGAATCCAGGATAAAAAACTTGCTCGACCAGGGGTTGATCTTTTAGCCAACTTGCTAGACTCATGGCTCCCTTTTGGTGCTGATCCATTCTCACCTTTAACGTCTTTAATCCGCGCAGCAGCAACCAGCAATCTTGCGGTCCCAACACCGCACCAAATGCTTTTTGAATTTTTCCTATTCTTTGGCACAACTGTTCTCCTTTCGCTACCACTACACCAGCCAAAACGTCACTATGACCGCCAAGATACTTAGTTGCGCTGTGAATAGCTACATCTATGCCTAACTGCAGTGGCTGCTGAAAGTAAGGTGTCATAAATGTATTATCCGCTAGCGTGATTAGGTTATGTGCTTGAGCAATACTCACAGCCTTTTTTAAGTCCGTTACTTTCAACAATGGGTTAGACGGTGTCTCCAAATACAATGCCTTAGTATTAACCTTAATACTTTCATCTATCTTTGTTAAATCACAAGTGTCTATAAAATCAAATTCAATTCCAAATCGTGAAAATACTTCAGTCAATACCCGATAGGTTCCCCCGTAAACATCCTTAGTAACCAGAATATGATCCCCTGCTGAAAATATTGCCAGTACAGAACTAATGGCTGCTATGCCTGATGCAAAAGCAAATCCCTGGTCACCCCCCTCTATAACTGCCATGGTTTCCTCTAAGGCCGCTCTTGTGGGATTACCTGATCTAGAGTAAACATAGTCCCGAGCATGTTCTCCTTTTTGGTCATAAGTTGAAGAATGATAGATAGGCATAGATACGGCTCCTGTTATTTCGTCGTAATCGGCCCCAGTATGTAATATTTCTGTACCAAATTTCATATTTCCCCCGCCCCTTTAGATTGTTTTTTCATTGGCTAAATCCAGCATTAATTTCTTTTTAACAATTTGATATATACATTGGCAATTCCTGCCATCCCAATCTCATAATTAAGAGGCTAACCACATGGTACAGCCCCTTAAATTAGTTACAAAATATTAAGTTTTTCTGCCAAACGAGGAATTATCTCTTCTTCTTTCTTAATATGTCTTTCTAAAACTTCAATAATTGTCGTGGCGGGTTCAATGATTGCCTTTTCTTCCAGTGGGTCTGTTGCCGCAATATATTGGTCAAAGACTAGATACAGCCGTTCATGTTCGTCCAGCATGCTTTTAATGAAATTTTGATGTTTTTCACTTACTTCATTAATTCTTGCATATATTCCCCTTTCCTCTTGTTTAAAATGAGGAATAATAACGTCCTTTATTACATCTGCAAATTCCTTGAATTCCATATCAACGTGTTGTCTCTTTGTTCCCATGCTAATTTCTTTAATATTTCCCTCTAACTTTGCCAGTAGTCTGAGCACAGCCATATGATCTTCGTGATAATTAGCTATCCAATTAATGGTCATCACCCCCGTCTGTTATTATAATATCATTATATAACAATTCTAACAATTACTCTGTGATGGACAATAAGTAAAAATGTATAATTGCACACATTTAGTTTTAATTTTAGCTTGCCAAGCCCCAAATTAGACCAATCTCCCTCATCAGTCCATCTGACCTACAAAAAAGCCTTCTGACCATGTACAATCAGAGGCTTTTGAATAAATTATAGCAGGCCAACTTTTTCAATCAAGACATTTAGTCTTCATTGCCTTCACTATAGTAAAGTTCTTCATAAAACTGGCAAAAAGCTGTTTTATATTCATTAGTGAAATCTTCTGAGACGGAAACAAAACTATAGGTCTTTTCTAATAACTGCACTAGACTACTATAGTTATGCAATATAGGCCTCTTATATAAGCGCAGTACATTTATTAATTCCTTTAACATTTCATCAGAAGGACTGCACTGCAATCTCCTAAAGTAGTTTTTAATAGTTATAAAATATTTTAGCGCCAAGATATTATAGTAAAAGCCATAAATAATCCCCCATAAAACGATGACCATGCCTACTGCCACTATTAAGCCAAATAATATATTAATATAGTTATCCATTGAAATCCCCTTAACTAGAATATACCAATCTAATATAACGTGACATAAAAGTCAAGGTTATAAAAACCTCGACCTTTAATTTGTGGCGTTTATACCAACGTCTGCAGTTCATCCAATATCTCTAATACCACTTTCGAGCATTCTCCCATTTTTTCCAAAGCAACTTCTGCACCGACAATATCGTTTTTCTGATAAGCCACAACCGCCTGTTTAGCCAGTTCATGCAGTTGGGAATGGGGCTTTTCCATTTGTTTGAACAAATTATGCTCCCTAAACTTATTCATTCCTTCACCATAATACCATTGGCCCAACCTGCAGCTATGGTGTGTTCCGATGTTATTAACATCTATCGTCTCATAACCTAATATCATGTTATATACTCTCCAGCGCCACATTAAATGGTCAGTCTTGCTCATGTCGAGTATCTCTTTTGTACTCAATATTGCACCATCACTTAAGATATTTAGTTTTAATTCGTTGCACATCTGACTTACATCAAATATTGCCCGACCGGTTTTATCCGCTTCCTCCAATAATTGGGCAGCAAATTCGGAAACCTTACTTATTTCATGGGTGAAACTTTCACTGGCTGCATTCTGCTCTTCAGCATTTGCTGAAATCTGCGTAACCGCATCACTAACCCGCTCGATTTCTGTTGTTATACCGCTAATAGAACTTAAAGCGTTATCAACTAAAGATTTGCCTTCATTTAGCCTATTAGCCGTTTCCTGAACCTTGTTCCCGGATTTTTCAATCTCTTTCTCCAGCAGTTGGATGTTTTCCTGAATATCACCGACAGAGTGCTTCGTGTTTTCTGCCAAACTTCTAACTTCTTCCGCAACCACGGCAAAACCCCGCCCTTGCTCACCGGCACGAGCCGCCTCGATGGCGGCATTCAATGCCAACAGATTAGTCTGATCGGCAATTTCTTTTACCATATCCACAATCTGGTTGATTTGATGGGTCTTATTTGTTACCTCTTGCATTTGACCATTGATATTGTCAATGTCGGTAAACGCATCTTCTACAAAAGAAAATGCTTGTCTAATATTACTTGATCCTTCTTCAGATACTCTGGACGCTTCCTCGGCACTTGCCGCCACACTTTGTGCATGTCCAGCAATTTCATTAATAGCAGCCGCCATTTCCTGACTACTAGCTGCCATATTCTCTAAGGAACTAGTTTGCTCTCGAATATCCTGAATCAAATCCTTTGCAAAATCCATTTCGGTAATCTCAGTTAGAGTAGAATTCACTTTTTGAAGGTGGTTAAGACATTTTCCGTGATTATTACATAAAGAATCTAACATCGTATTCCAAAGATCCGCTAACTTTTTATCCCCAAGCTCCTTTTCGCTCAAATGATTCTGATTGCCTTGAATAACATTATTAATCGCAGCAATAAGCCCTTCTTCAGAAACGGCCATATAGTTTGGCCCACCTCTTACTTTACCCTTCTTTGCAGAAAAAATTGACATATTAACCCCTACCCTCGGAAAATTATTTACCGCACTATTCGACACGATTCCTGAAAAACCTGCAGTTTAACCAACATTTGTGACAAATGTAACAAATGTCATAACAAAGTCCCATATTGTAGGTCTTTTTTAGACGAAGCATGGAGGATACCCTAACTGTAAGTTCAGCCAAATATATGGGTTTAGAGATAAAATCGTCCGCCCCTGCTCAAACGCTGCAGTAACTTTATTACCGATTTCATTAAAAGATAAGTCATCTACCAACTGGCTTACTATGCTCAGCCCTCTGCCACTTTCCGCGAACTTATCTGCAGTACCCAGACCATAATTCTGCCAATCAAAACCTACACCGTTATCCTTTACGGATAATAGATGGAAAGACAACATAGATGAAAATAGAAAATAAGTTCGTTAGGTAGTATATTTTACCTTTAAATGGGAATCTATATAAGTAAACTCTTTTAAAGGTGGTGAAAGCAAGTGGAAACTATAAACAAATTATCTTTATCTTTGGTTATTATCGGAGCACTTAATTGGTTGCTTGTAGGCTTATTTAATTATGACCTGGTAGCGTCACTTTTCGGTGGTCAAACCGCTTTCCTCAGCCGCGTTATATACACCCTGGTGGGAATTGCCGGAATTTGGTCCATTAGTTTATTATTGAAACCTCGAATTGAATCGTAACAAAAAAACTCACCGCACTTGTCGGTGAGTTTTTTGTCAACTCATTAGTTATTTGCACATGAAACTTGATTTTTGCCACTTTTTTTTGATTGCAGCATAGCTCGATCCGCTTCACGAAGAACAGCCGATATGGAGTCGCCATCATCAGGATAGGCAGCAACCCCTAAGGACACAGTGATAACTTCATTTTCCATAAAGCTCCATGTTTCCACAGCCTGTCTGATTTTTTGAGCGATTCGATAGCCATCACTTTTTGAGGCACCTGTTAGGAATAAGACAAATTCTTCTCCACCATATCTATATGTTTTATCATTATTCCTTACACTTTGGTTAGTAATCGCAGCTAATTGGGCCAAAATTGCATCCCCTTGTTCGTGACCATAAATATTATTGATGCGACTAAAATTATCTATATCCAGAAATATTAGTGCCACCTGTTTATTTTTAGCAGCACAATTTACTAGCTCTTCCTGTAGTGCTCTACGATTAAAGAGTCCAGTCAACTCGTCTTCGTAAGCTTGAGTAAAGTATACCCTGTTCTTTACCTTTTCCTTCTGCAGTTGACAGTAAATCGTGCCGGCTAGATAATAGTTAAACCAGCCTACCATTAGGCCGGCGACAACACAAGCAAAACGATAGTAAACAAAAAAACCAGGACGAACCGTAACAAAGATCTCAGAAAAATAGGGGAATATAATACCCACCCCAACTCCTACCCCTACCATAGAAACAAACAATAATACATGTGAGTCAATTCTCATAGATAAATCACCCTATAATTTTGCTAAATTGCATATTTGTGATAAAGTTCACTAGTGCAATACTAAATAATTCTACAAGAAAACAGATTTTCCTTTTAATTGTTCGCTCCCTAAAGATAATTGATAATATTTTATTTACTAAAACCAGCAAAAGCAGGCAACGCCTGCTTAACAACCGGAATCTCAGCCACAGCCTTTTTCTTTGATTTTTAAAATATCTTCCTTAATAATGGACACCAAGCATCCGGTTCCTTTCGTAACGAAAATTGCTTGGCTATCACAATTTAATTGGCATGCTCCGCATTCAATACACCATTCAAGGTGCGATAACTTGGCTTTGCCTTCTTTAATTGTGATTACACCATGGGGACAGACATAACTACAAATAGAACAGCCGGAACATTTGGCGTCTGAAATGCTTATCATTAGATCACCCCCAAGTAACTTAAACTGTAAATCAGCAAACTAAAACCATATAGTACTATAACGATAGGTAAATATCTGGCTATTTCCTTACGTACTAAGGTATAATTACTTACTGGACTGTTCCCCGTGTAGCTTAAGCCAATAAGGATTGCAGTAGCAATGATAAAAGCTGCATACCACGTGATTATTGGCACGACTACCCCACTCCGAAAAATCAAAAATGTTACCATAAAAACTGCGACAACGACTCCAAAGAAGCTTCCTTTTACTGCAAATTGCCTGCCTGGCAAATAAGGAAAAAGGATGGGATATGCAAAAGCTAGCGCAGCAGCTATCCAAATAACAGACGCGGGAAACCAACCCAATGTCACAACATATAGCCCAAGATAATTATAAAAAAACTGAATTGATGTCGGAACGGCAGTAAAAAAACGATGTTTAACTCCAAGCTTTACTGTATCTGCCCGGCAATGTTTCATCCGATCTTCGGCTAGAAATCGGGTGACATCTTCTGCATATAACGGTCCTATTATAGGATTGATTCCTGCTTTCTTTAGTTCAGCCAGTTTGACCCCTGATAAGGAGAATTTAGGTAAAATGACATCTAATCGGCTTTCTTCTTCTTTTAAGTTATAGGATTTAACCATGTTGATAATTTTATCTGCAGAAAAATTTCCTTTTCCGGCAGAGCACCAAACATTAATACCCTCAGTATCAATAACCAGCAGCCTGACACTGCTTTTTCTTAAGCTGTGAGCTAATAGGAACAATGTTAAAAAGAAATTCCCGCTTACTAAAATTGGGCTGTTATTCTTTTTTTCCCCTAAATAATATAAACCGGGAGGTACCGAAAAAGTACGGCTAAACAGAAAAAGCCAAGCAACCACTGCCTTAAAATAATCCCAAAATCCAAAGGAAATTGGTAATGAGCGGGCTTCCGGGGAATTAATCAGACTATATTTCTTCGGACCTCTTCGCCTAACATAATTCCATATAACTGTCATGGGTATAAAAATACCGGTCGCTTGAAACCAATTCATCAACAATAACTCCCTTTCTCTGTTATCATCCAATAATAGAAGCATTAATCTTATTTAAACATTTTTATTATAAGAATGCCAGAACAAAATTAATAGCCTCAACCTTATTCCTGATAACTTAAAAGAATAGCATTGCTGTAATTACTATCAAATGAGCCGGTTCTAACATAATGCTTTTCTAATCCGCCCGGTCCTCTATTATATGCAGTCAATGCGGCTGACCAGTCTTTATATTTATTATGCAACTGCTTCAGATACCACAAGCCTAACTCCAGGTTAGTTTCCGGTTCATAGAGCATGCTCAAACGAAAGTCCTCGATAGCGACCCGCCCTTTTTCCGCCAACCAAAATGCGGTTCTTGAATTAAGCTGCATTAGTCCCCTGTCTACAGTACCATTGGAATTATAATTAATGGCCCTCGGTTCAAACCTACTCTCTTTGGCAATTAAACTATACACTATTTCCCCATCCAAGTCATATTTTTCAGCTTTTTGATCTACCAATAATACCAACTCAATCGAAGTCTGATATTTTCGAGCTTTGCTCACTATGTTTTCCAAAGCATCTAATTTCTTCTCTTTTTTTACAACTAACTCTTTCATATTTTGCACTGTTTGTTTTAAATCCTTAATTACTATCTCTTGTCTTTCAATTTCCGCTTGTAAATACGATCTTGATTGAAGCACGAAAATATTAAATAAGAAAAGGATGACAAAAAGCAAAGTCGCCCCGATAGCAATAAAAGTATTTTTCCAAACCATTTCAAATCACCTCACCTTTATAACTACTATTGTTTTCCAAAAATCTTGCATTTATTTTCCAAGAAAGATTGATTACACATTCTAAATCATATGGAATAAAAGTTCAACCCGATTTATCACAGTGCATAAAAAACAAATTACCGGGGATACTTTTTATAGGTGATGATTATGAAAAAATTTTTGTTTTTGCCTGCCTTAGCAGCAGTCATATTGATTGCATTCTGGGCCGCAGGCAGTAATTTCTCTAACAGCCCAAACAAGCCCTTAGACCCGCGTTCTGCAGTACCAACACCCATTAATGAAAGTTTGGACTTAGCCGGGGGCCCGGAAAAGGATGTAAGAGGGTTTCCAAAACGAAAGATTATTGATTTAGCCTCAATGTTTCCCGGGTTAGTATTTAATCGAGGACCCCAAACCGCCAAAAAGATTGCTTTGACTTTTGACGATGGTCCCGATAACGTCTTTACGCCACAAATTCTGGATGTATTAAAGTCCAAGGGTGTTAGTGCAACTTTTTTTGTCATGGGGAAAAGAGCAGAAGCTTGGCCTGATGTTTTTCGGAGAATGGTTGATGAACAGCATCTAATAGGTAATCATACTTGGAATCACCCTAATCTGATGAAAGTAAGCTATGATGATATGATAGCGGAAGTTACAAGAACCTCCAGTTTGATTCAAACCGCCACCAGCCAAAGCCATATGCTCTTTCGTTCACCTTATGGCTCTCTAGACCCGGGAAGGGTAAAGGTTTTAGGGAATATGGGGTATAAAATATTGGCATGGAATGTGGATTCTTTAGATTGGAAAGGTCTTTCAACAGAAGAAGTCACAACCAACATTCTAGAGAATGTCACCAGCGGATCCATCATACTTCAACACTCAGCCGGTGGTGTTGGCGAAGATTTGAGTGGTACAGTCAAGGCTTTACCAAAAATAATTGATGTGCTTCAAAAGGAAGGATACCAATTCGTAACGGTAAACGATTTACTAAACTTTAAGAAATAATAATAAGCAAGCCCAGCTCTTTTGGTGTATCGCTTAAAGTGACTTCATTGAAGTCACTTTAAGCATTTGGAACTAAATCAGGTGCTAATTTTAAGGTAGAAAAATGGAAATAATTAGCGCAAAAATAATAGCCCTTAAAAGCAGGGCTATTTGAGTAAAGAGTTTTAATTAAAAATAGAAATTTCGTTTATCCCACTTGAGCGCACTAATTAGACTAAGGCTAATAATTAAGAATGCTAAAAATGATAACAGAGGAATAGTTATAAAACCGAATAAATTAATATACTCGGTGGTACATGATACTGCTTCCGTGCAGTAGCCCAAATCAATAGTCAGCTTTTGTAAAGCATACTGGTAGCCGGCTATCATCCCGCCGATAATTGACATAGGCAATGCGTAATACCCTATTTTATTGTCTCTCCTTATTAAAGCAATTGCCAACAGTAATACCAATGGAAATAAAAATATCCTTTGATACCAACATAGATTGCAGGGCACATATTGAAGTACTTCACTGAAATATAAACTAGTACCCGTCCCTATGGCAGCAACCAGCCATGCAACAAATAAACTATATTTTTTCAATATTACTCGCTTCCCTTCCTGGGGATTCCCTCCAACTGCATTAGGCCTAAATAATGAGCTGCAATCTTTTTTGTCCCATCCACCCTCTTAATTCTCATCAACGTAGGTGTTCCCTGAATTCCCATCACATCCCACGTTTCAGCCTCTGCCTCCAAACCTAAATTCACTTTGTATAAGGGTAAGGCATCTTGTTCTTTCTCGTACTCTTTGAGAATAGGGTTAAATTTAGTACAATAGGGACAATCAGGTTTGTAGAAATATACCAGATAATCATCTTCCGATTGACTTAAAATATTACTCCCGGAAATAATATTGTACTCAAAGAAATCAATTTTTTCGGAAGTGCCGCCGGAAACGCAACCGGAAACCACCATTAAATTCAAAATTACTATAATAAGTAGAACCTTTTTCCCCATGGAATCTTGCTACCTCCAAACTAAGTCTAATAACCGTTGTCTTAGTCATTCAATTCTCTACAAAATTCTACAAGTTTTAATATAATCCTGCTGCGAATATTTGTTGTTATTCCCTTACTTTGGGGATGTATTTAAAACGTATGGCAAAAAATTAGGAAACAAAGCCAGGAGCCCTGTTTCCATAATGGTCTATAATTCATCCAAGTTAAAAGGTGTTTCTTGGTAAACGAAATAATTCAGCCAATTGGCATAAAGCAGGTTTGCATGACTGCGCCACCTAACGATTGGTTCCTTGGTTGGATCATTACCGGCAAAATAGTTTTCAGGTACTTGTATTGGTCTTCCCAATGTTACATCACGCTCATACTCTTCCTTTAGCGTTAATGGACCATATTCAGGATGACCGGTCTGGAAAATAAGTCGTCCATCTTTTGTTGCCATTAGATAAGCTCCCGCCTGCTCAGAAACGGCTAACATTTCTAAACCGTCAATTCTTTCAATATCCTCCACTCTAACCTCGGTATGGCGCGAATGTGGCGCATAAAACAGATCATCAAAGCCTCGCGTCAACCTATGCTTATTTCCCGTCGGCTTATGGGGAAATACGCCAAACATCTTTTCAGGCAACTCATATTTTGGTATATCAAAGTGGTAATATAGGGCAGCTTGGGCTGCCCAGCAAATATGCAATGTGGAAAAAACATTCTTCGTTGCAAAATTCATAACTTTCTCTAACTCTTCCCAATATTTGACCTCATTAAAATCCAAGTGTTCTACAGGGGCACCGGTAATTATCATTCCGTCGAATTTTTCATCTTTAATCTCATCAAAGCTCTTATAAAATAACTCCAGGTGACCTTTAGGGGTATTGTTCGGTTTATAAGTCTTAGTAGATAACAAATATATTTCCAATTGAATTGGAAAGTTAGATAACAGTCTCAGCAATTGAGTTTCTGTCTGAATTTTTGTAGGCATTAAGTTTAAAATGGCTATTCTTAATGGCCGAATATCCTGTTTAATTGCTCGGGATTGATTCATGACAAAAATGTTTTCGTTTTCCAAGGTTTTTCTTGCGGGTAAATTCTGGGGTATAACTATAGGCACATTTATTTCCTCCCGTACATTAGCTGTTAATAATTATATAACTACAATTATAACTATATCCCTAACCGTTTTCCAGTAATAACGCAAAGAAAAACAATTTTCTTAAAAATAATGTTAAACTTGATTGTTAAATGCCGATTGAAAGTCCTATTCAATTGGAGCGTACATTCACGGTAATTCGTTCATTTGAAAACACCTCCAGCAAATTAGCCCCTTCTCCATATATCAATTCGCCCGATACTTTTTCTTGATGTAAAGTATCTTTAACCTGATCCGGAGATTCCTCTTTTTCAAGTAGCCAGTTTACGTTACCATCAAGGTTTACTTTGGATATGGCATGTATTTTTAAATTAGGTTTTTCCGCTAAGGAAATTTCTATGGTCCCATTATTATTAATCCACCAGCCGGCGTTTAAACTATCCATCGCAACCTCCAATTCGGCGTAATTTGAATTACTCTTATATTCTAAATCTATATCGTTAGGAATAACCAGTACGTCTAGGTTGCCATGGACCGCTACACCATCATGAAGAAACCCGCGTTTAACCGGAAAATCTTTCAGTTCCACAAATAATGTGTTTCCAACACGGCGAGAGTTAATCCCTTGTTGGCTGCCCAACTGGTTTGCTTCTTTTTCCGATGCAGCTAAAACTTTAGCTTGCCCAAAAAATACAATATCCTTTGCATTTGCTATACTACGTATATTGACCTTTCTTTGCCCACCTGTCACTACTAATTTGGTAACTCCGTCGGGAATTTGAACCTTCATTTCAGGTAACCCTACACTATATTCAGTTATCGCCGAAGCTCTGCTGATTACGTCCATTATGCCTATGGAACTTACAAAGTAAATGCCTAAACTTACAGTTCCAATAAACACTACCATGATAACTGCAAAGAAATCATATTTAATCCGCGGTTTTTCTTCTTTAGCAAAGTAACCTGCTAACAATATTTCGATCCCCAACAATATTAAAACCGTGGGCCACCAGTTGATTAACATTTTCACCGCAGATATGCCATTCATCTGGGAAATTACCAGCACAATCCCCAGTAGGATTAAGGTCAATGCCATGGAAAAGCTCCCTACTCGCCATTGACGCATGTTTTAGCCACCTCGCTTTTTTCAACTACTTTATCCTCTTGGTCTTCTGGTTCAAAGGAGTTGGCCAGAGACTTAACGGTTCCTTGATTATCCACCTTGGCCCCCATCGCCAGCCGCAGGCCACCGCCAATTAACAATATGGCTACCAAACCGGTTTTCATAGCGTCGACTATTCTATAATCTAAATACGGAACCAATAATCGATCAAATAAAACCAAAATCCCTATTAAAATTAATGCCACACCCACCCAACGCTGCTTAGCTGTCAGCCAAGCAATTATGTTGTCTTTGGTATTATCAGGCTCTTCCAAGGTGCCTGAGACCAATTGCAGTACGTCAAAAAAGCTGTAGAACCAAACTATCGGCACTAAAAAAAGTACAATACTTAACCTAAGCCAATCCATTACAAATATGGATAGAAAAAACAAGCTCATAATTTGAAGCCCTTTTTCCTGCCAACCCAAGTACATGTGTCCTGCACCTGGGATTGCGCCGAAAATTAACGCCCAAAACCTGCTTTTATTGCCAGATGCAAGACTTTCGCTTAAATCCAGCAATGGAGACCGATCTTCTGGCGGTTCACCGACTTTAAACTTTTGACAAAGGCTAAGTGCATCAAACAGTCCATAAAACCAAATTACCGGCAGCAAAACTAAAAACATCAATAATTCCTCAACATGCATTAGTTCCGACATCCCGCCTATTACTACACCGAAAATAACGAAAGCTCCCATTACCGCCAGTCCGCGATTCATTAGTCCTAAATAGAAATGTCCTAAACCTGGCACCGCCGACAATAAAAAGGTCAAAAACTTTCTCTTTTTTACCATTTACCGTCCCTCCTAATTCCTGTAATATTGTCTAACCTGACTGTTACTTGATCCAACAATTTACCCGACCAACCATACGAAATTTTATCTTCCACATTTAAAATAGAATGTGTTTGCCGCACTGCAACTTTTGGTAAATCTTTAACGAACGCATCAAATAATCCACTAGTCATTAAAAGCAGGGTTACTGCAGCAGCCACAGCATAAAACTGCAAATTTTTTGCCGAGTTTAATGCTTTATCCCCTTTATTTCTTAACAATCCTTTGTTTGTTTCGGCTGCAATGTTCACTGCAAAGTCTTTGGAAAGCATTTCTCCTTCATAACGTTCATCTTCAAATAGTATCAAGGACGTATAAGTATTTAGGCAGAGATCACACGAAACCAGATGCTCTTCCATGGCAACTCTTTTACTTTCCTCCAGTTTGTTTTCAAAATATAAAAACCACTCTTTCCTATCGAAGTGTCGCATACTTGTCCTCCTTCCACTTTTCCCGGATGATTTTCCGCCCACGATATAGCCTAGACTCGATGGTTTTAATTGAGACCCCTTCCTGTTGTGCTAATGTACGATAATCCTTGCCCTCTAAATAAAATGCCACAAAAGTATTTCTACAGCTTACCGGCAGCTGGTTGCAAAGATCAATAAGGTGATCTAAAGTTTCATTACCTATCACCCGTTCTTCAGTTGTAATACCGTCTGTCAGCACGTTTTCAATTGTTTCAAAAGCGGTTTCCGGACACCGTCGTTTCTCTTTTCGTTTCCAATCTATTGCTTTGTTAGTAGCGATACGCGCTAACCAATGGTTAAAACTTCCCTGTTTATGTTGAGAGAGAGAACGATACACTTGGATAAAGGTTTCCTGCAGGACATCCTCCGCCGCTGGCCGGCTTTGAACTATGGGAAGAACGACCGCCATTAAAAAACCTTGATAATCTCTAACGATTTGGGTGAAAGCCTGTAAATCACCTTTACTGGCTCTTATTACTAACTCCTGTTCCAATCGTCTGCCCCCTCCCTCACTACATAAGACGTAAACCATTTGAAAAACACTGCAGAATTTATGATGTTTTTTTCAGAAAAACTTGTCCGTACGCCCTATGCAATCTCTCGTCAGGCTTAAAGCATTAGCTGCTTACAAGTTTCATCTCAAAGTTTTCTATATATAATAGTTAGAAATAAAAAACGACCCTACCATATGGTAAGGACGATTTTTATAAAAATGTATAGTTTTAAGCTTCAAAATTAGCCAATAGGAGAACCTCTTTATCCGTATTGTTCTTTACCCCGTGCTCCACTCCTGCAGGTGCAGCAATAACTGCCCCTGCCTGGCACTCAACTATTTCGCCATTGGTAAGAACACTGCCAGTTCCGCTGATAATATAAAAAACCTCCGTTACCTCATGGGTATGGGTAATAATTTCGCCTCCCGGCACAACCTTTACATAAGCAGTTTTAAAACCCAGTCCCTCATCGCCAGATAGAATACCTTGCAAAAATACCCCCTTGAAACCAGCAGGATGCGGCTTCCAATTCCCTTGTTCCATATTAAACACAGCTGTTTTATTCATTTAGTATTTTTCCCCCTTCAAGTCTTTTACCACTTCCATATTTTCAATACTATTTAGTGTTTTCCTCTATTTCCCCCAGTAAATTAATACAAATAAATATTTTTGCCAAACCTTTGAAAAGCGCCCCTGCCAATGGCAAGGGCGTCTCATATCCTATCATATTTATGTTATTAAAGCTAGAGCTAAATTGTTTCGGCAATATCACTCTTGATGCTATTTTCCTCTTTTGAAATACTATTAAAACACGTCTGCACATGAGACTGTTCCATAGATTGAGTGAGCAAACTTACTACTATAAACACAAGACTAGAAATTGGCAGTCCGATTATTAAAGGATCAACCACAGTCCAAGGAAAACCGAATAATGCAGGCTTGCCTAAGAGGACCTGCACAAGCCCAACAGCCGTTGCTTCTTTAGCGTGGACAAACAACAGTAAGAACAATACAGTTGCCGCGCCTGTTACCAAACTGGCTATAGCACCTGTTCGGGTTGCACCCTTCCAATACAATGCTCCAAAATATATCGGGAGGAATGTTACTGCACATGTACCAAAAAAGAATGCTGTCGCTATGGCAATGATGCCTGGTGGCAGTGAAAAACTTAACCAAACAACTGCTACAAGCGCAATTAAGATCCCTAGGCGATTTATTAATAAAGAATTTTTTACTTCTTTTCCTTTGCCGTAACATCCTTTGTATAGGTCATGTGTTAGAGAAGTGCCCTGAACATGAAACTGGCTGCTAAGAGTAGACATTGCGGCCGCTAACATAGCTAATAAGAATAGATAACTAAACCATTCAGGCATAATAGACTTGATAAAAGCCGGAATAATTAAATCCACATTTCCCCCGGGAACGCTGGCCACAGCAATTTTACCTGTTTCCTGAACAAACCAAACATTGCTAAGAGGGCCGACAATAAATGCTACACCCGTCATCATGACAATAAATACGCCGCCCATAAGTACTGCCCTGTTAATTTGTTTTGGGCTTTTCACCGTTAAATAACGAACCACTAGTTGGGGCTGAGCCAACACCCCGATACCCACACCTAAAATAATTGTTGATACCTGAGTCCACCAAAGGGGAGAAGCAAATTTAGGCATTGCTGTCCATCCCCGGTGTCCACCGGCTGCCAAACTCTCCGGTACCATATCAGCTAGATTGGTTAAGGCCTGGTGCGCGGGTACTATTCCTCCCAATTTAACGTATGTGGTTACCAACATTATCAGCATGAATATAAACATTAAACTAGCTTGGAAAGCATCTGTGTAAACTACTCCCCTTAAGCCGCCATACATTACATAGGCAGCAACAATGGCCGATAATACCATAACCGCGATGGTATAATCAATATTTAGAACCCCTTCCATAAAACGGGCCCCGCCAATAAGCACTGCAGCCGTATAGACAGGTAGAATAATAAAAATTTGCGTTGCAGTAAAACCTTGGATAAAGCGAGACTGATAACGCTGCCCTAAAAACTCAGGCAAAGTATATGAACCCAGATTACGGCCCATCAGAAGTGTCCGCTTGCCAAAAACCGCAAAAGCTAAAAAGATTCCTACAAAAATGTTTAAAAAGGTTAGCCACAAAAGGCTCATACCGAAAAGCCCAGCAACACCGCCAAACCCAACTATAGCCGAAGTACTGATAAAAGTTGCCCCGTATGACATAGCTAATACAAAAGGATTAACTTCACCACCGGCAATTAAGTAGTCCTTCTCCTCTTTTGTCTTGCTATAACCTAAGTAACCAAGATAAGCTACTATCCCAAGATATACTATCACTAAAATCCATAAGAGTTGTATATTCATTTGCGCACGCCTCCTTTAAGAGTCCTTATTCCAATTTAAGACACCGTAAACAACACAAACTATTGTAGCTGCAATTGATAATACGTAAGCCAAAACTATCTGACCGTCAGCAAGACCGAGCATTAGTAAAGCCCCCTTTTATGTTAATGTTTTATTGTTCAGGTAGCATATCTAAGAAATATAACTATAAGTCAATATAAATAAAAAAACACCCAAACAGAGGAGTGTTTAAACACAAACTATGCCCCCTTCCATTCTGCCATGCTACAGTGATTTTTTCACAAATCTTTCCTACCATAACTACCTGACTACAAAAGTATTATAACACATTGATAACATTATTGAACATATTTTTCGCAATTTTTTGTCATTTAAACAATTTAAACAAGACCAGCAAAATAAGCCTATTAACTAATAATATAAAATACAATTTTCGAAACCCGCCTTTGTCATTGTCACCTAACACCAAAACACAAAAAGTGTCTCGGCAGCCGATTTCCGCAAAAAATATAGAGCCTCGAGGCCCTATTGAATGCATTCTTTGAAAACCTTTTCCAAATATCGTTCAATAATTACTTCATCCAAATTCTCACCGTCAGCATTGACACAAGCGTTATCCTTAACAAAAAACGTATCCTGCTGTTC
>Ga0209347_1003478_pt1 | contig 18228 bp, 22 predicted proteins | sample AutmiccommuBRH23_FD_187382 | JGI IMG/M metagenome (GOLD analysis project Ga0209347, IMG submission 187382) | Deep subsurface microbial communities from Mt. Terri, Switzerland - Autotrophic microbial communities BRH/23 (SPAdes) (version 2) | ecosystem: Environmental > Aquatic > Deep subsurface >...
CAGTTTCCTGCTTTTCCAGGCCTTCCGCTACTTTGCTCCCTTTAGCTACGTTAATACCGGTTTCTGATTTCATCTGATTGACATTATACCCCGAGGCCTTATTAACGGTGGTAAAGGCCTTGAACAAGGTCTTTTTTCTCACAGTAAAATTTTTCTCTGCAATCTTAGGAGCCAACTCTTTGGTTTTGAAAGCCACATCATTAAGAGTGGAACGCACGGCCATCGGAAACGCGGTCCGGTTAAGTTTTTCCAGCTTGGCAGTGAACTTCACTACCTCATCCATATTGACGCTAAATGAAGCCATTTATACATTCCATTTTTTGGCAACCTCACCATTGGAGTAATAAGTATTACCATTAAACCGGAAGAGCGTGCCCACAAAGCTGTTATAGGATCCCAGGTCGCTTTCCACTCCGGTATTCAGATCATACTTCTTAAGATCGCCTCCAATGAAGGTTACCAGGTCAGTACCCTGGATGATTCCATTGGTGGTCTTTGTGAATGTATTGGCCAGGACCCGGCTGATATCATGGTCCAGGGTGGCCGCATCCGGATCATAGGTAAGGCCGGCCAGCTCATAATCGTTTGCGGTCGTGCCGGCCTGGTTGGTCAGATATACCAGAATGCCGTCCGTATATGCAAAAGGCTCATTATTTGATCCTACCGGGATTACGATATCCACCACGGCCACCGGTTCAGCTGTCGCGAGATCCTGCAGGTCAAATTGGTAGAATTTATATGTCTGAACCGATGGCAGGTAACAGAAACATAAGACGTGCCCCTGCAGCACGAACATATTGTACACTACCAGGGTACCGTCTCCCTCAGCTGCACGTATGATTGCCTGCAGGTAATTGATGGAGGGGGTGTCGGTTAAAAGGTTGCCGTCCTCTTCATAGTACATCTTTGCGCTATCGTTGAAAATCACCGGCATTCCGAATACGGTATATACATCTTCCTCGGAGGCAGCACTGGAGAGGCCTATAACGCGCACCTGAGCCTGGTCAATGATCACCAGGACGTTATCACTGGCCTTAAAGCCGTTGGGAGAACTCAGGGTATAGGAATTGGCATCCGTGCCCTTAAAGGTGTAGGCAACTGCGTCATTGTAATCTTCCGTGGCCCTGGCTACAAACACGTATTTATCCGGAAGGTTATCGATGGCAAAGTTCACGGTCCATTCAGAGCCGCCCAGGGTAAGGACCTGTTCCACATCGTTGAGAACATTGGCAAGTTTCTTCAGTGCCTCCAGGATCTGATATCCCTTCTGATCATGATCCTCGGCTCCGTCCGGAGTGATACCCGTGTCCTCCAGGAGCTTGTACAGGTTGGTAAGGATATCACCATATACTTCCCTTACCACCGGTGTGCCGGCTTCACTGGCAGTTTGGTTTTTTATGGTCCCCTGGGGAAACTTTACCAGGTCGGTATCCCGTTCTACTCCTAATTGCTTTAACGTCCTCATAATCTATGAAATTTGAACAGCTTCGATATGTACTTTTAAGTTTTGGTTGATGCCGGCATCCTCTTCCAGGATCAGCTGGAATACGGTGGTGCTGATTACCTTGAACAATACCTGCTTCAGGTCATTATCGGTATTGAGAGATCCTGACTGCCCCTGGATAAATGTCCGGACGTAATAGTTCACGTTGTCCATGGCATTGGTCATGGTAATCTGATAGATATCGGCGTTACCAGCTTTAGTTACCAGGCGGGCCTCATTGATATCTCCGGACTTGGGATAGATGGTATTTACGGCATCCCCTTTCACATCAATCCCACTAAACCAGCCTATGTTGCGGATCCTGTCATTTCCAATATTTTCGACTATGGCAAAATGCTCTTTTGGATAAAGCCCGTTCCTGATGGCGGATGCCAGGCTGGCGGCACTGGGAGTCCCGTTAACCCATTCCGCAAAGGCAAGTATATTCCCGAGGGGGGTGGTGGCCACGGTGTTTAACAGGCCGGCAAGTTCCTGGGCAGTACTGGCCGCTTTAAGGTAGAGCAGTTCCCCAATCATGAGATTGAGGTTAACAGCATTTGAGAGGCGTACCAGGACCACTGTAGCACCAGTACTTATAAGTTGAACATACTCCCCGATTTTAAAGGTGCCCACAAAAGTAATGGTCTTATCCACATTGTCCGAACCCCGGAGCTGGGTTTGGGCACCCTTGTCAACCGTTGCTTTGCAAAGGAGCGTTTCATTGTCCTTGAGGATCCCGAGCTTGGTGGCAATTGTAAGTTTGCCCCCACTGGTGGCCAGGTCATAGACATAGGCATTTTTATTGGCATATGCCTTCAGCGCGTCTATCAGCTGGTACCCGTTTGTTTCATTGTCCGGAAGGCCGTTATAGGTTTGACCGGCCAGGCGCATGAGTTTGGCGAAGAACTCGTGATGATCCCCATATACCCGCTCGTTTACCGGGGTTCCGTCTCCGGAGCCGGCATCATCTTTTATCCTGGCATTGGGATAATTTACCAGGTCGCTCTTGTCAATCTTTGTTAAGGTGCTTTTGTCCCTTGCCATGTTAAATAAAGTTTACAAACAAAAATGCTACTGTGTGGGCCGGCTTGAGTTTCAATACCAATTCCCGGAATTCTTTTTCCCGCTCCTGGGGAACGGTCGCGGTGGAGCTCACTGTGTCTCCGGAGATATAAAAGGTGGCCCAAAGGTTCTCATCCCCGCCAATGCTGTAGGATTCCGAAGCATCCGTACTGTTGGCAATCACCCGAAACCCTTCACTGCCATGGACTGTATTGTCTCCATGGTAGGTGTCATCCGCGTGCTGGGTATTATTCAGGCTAAGGGCAGATATCTGGTCCGGGGTTTTGTATACAATCTCCCCGCCCTCAATGAACCGATTCTCATATACGCGAACATCGAATCCTGCTAACCTCAGCTGTGTTTCTATGAAAAGGGGATGCTGCCGAGCTTTGATATTGGCAGGGTAGGCCATTTTACGAAGGATGGCCTTCTTCCTGTTCTCCAGGGAGGTGACCGGATTGATAAACAGCCCCAGCTTTATTTCCAAAAGGGTGGCATCTGCTTCCAGGAACTCATCATTATCCGGGATCGATTTGTTGATCACGGAAACAACATCTTCCTCCGCCCTGATCAGGGATGTATTGATTCCTTTATGAAACTTTTCAAAGGTCCCGTTCTCCGGAAGGTAGAAAGCGCGGCCGGTAGGGTACAGCTGCTTGGTCAGGTTAATGAATGTGGTAGTTTTACTGTCCTGGCTATCCTCTGGGTATTTATGGGGTACCGTCAGCCCATGGGGAGTACTGTACCCGAATTGTGTGCTTTGGTCTGTTACCTGGTACTCCATGTTAGTTGTAGGTTATGTTTCTCAGGTAAGGAATGTTTGCGCCGGTAAAGTTTGAGGAAGAAGTGGCAACCCCATCCACCTCCATGACAAAGTCCGTAAAAAAGTTGCTGCTCTCTATCACGTCGGTCACCACGGCCTGCAGGCGTGCGGCATATAGGATATCATTCTTGTTCTTGAGCAGGTCCGCTCCGGAAATAAAAGGGCGGACTCCCTGCAGGTACGTTTTCAGGTTGCTTTGAATTGCTGACTGAATTGCCACTGTATTTTCGGCCAACCCGGTGATAGTTACATCCACCGGTACCAGTTCAATGGGAAGGACCTCCAGAATCGCCTGAATAGGCCTGCGGCCGCGTTCGTTGGTTGGCTTGGTTTCATCAGGGTCGAATTCCAGTACTTCCTCAACCTCTTCCAGGATGGCCGCGGTGGGGGTTCCATAGGCGTCTGCTCCATCAGCTTCAGTGGCCTCTACAAATATCTGTACGGTCCCAGCTTCCCCAGCCTTCACATACGGGTATACCTTGCGCACCCCCTGGGCATCTGCAGCCCACAAACGGTAATCGGTTTTAGCACCTCCCTGAGGCTCCAGCTGGATGGCATCGAGGATCGCCTGCCGGTACGCATCCGTGGTCTCGGCTTCCTTTGGAGCTTCAACGATCGCGGTAACAGCCACTACCTGGTCAACACCAATGACCGGCTCAGTGATCGCGAGCTCGTCACCTACCTCAAGGGCATAGTCAGTACCTCCCTGGAAGGACCGGATCTCAATGGTGTCAGCTGCACCGGTGAGAATGTATTCCGCATCGGTTACATATAACTCCCCCGGGCTTTTACTGTCCTCATTGGATTTAAAGGTCAGGTTGGTCCTGATCACCGCGCCGGCTTCCCCTGTAAGGGCTACGGTATAGATGCCGGCAGTGGCCGGGTTCGGGTTTCTGTTTAAATGGATCCTTCCCAGGCGCTCCAGTTCACCCCCGTTCTCTGCCAGGGTGGCCGTATCCGGATACAATTCCTGTTGTACATCCAGTATCCTGAGGTATACCAGTTTCATTTGAGCCCCTACCACAGCTGCGACCGCACTCAGTACCTTGCGAAGCTGATCATCAGTCAGGTTCAGTTTCGCCTTCAGGTCCTTTTCAATGGACGCTACTATACTCTTGGTAGTGGGTGTCTGGATCATATCTCTTTTTCAATGATGACTTCATTCCGGGCATTGTCGAAAATCAGCTGTAGTTGTTTTTCTTCCTTGTTGGAAAGTTTCCGTAACCGTATCAGGATCTCCACCCGGTTATAGGTTTGAATTGATACGTTGACCGTTACCTCAGCAATGGAGCTAAGAATTTCCAAATCCCTTTCCACAGCCCTTTGGATATCCAGCCTTCCGGAACTGTTCAACACAATAGATCCCAGGACTCGTTCCGTATAGGAGTTGAATTGTTTATTGGGAGCCTGGGGGTATATAAGGGAATTCGCCCACCAGTCCTGCCGCTCTTCGCCTGGTATCTCATTCCCCCGGGTGTTGGCCTCGATGTTACCACCGAAGAGTGCTATATAGGCAATCTGCAACAATTCTTCAGCCATGGCCAGGTCCTCCCCCAGGAGTACCAGTTCGCCCCCGCTTCCTAACTCCGTTAAGTGAAGATCAGCTGTCATCAGAATGCGCCTTGAGTATTCGATATATTAATCGGGATAGGCATAGGCCCTTCACTGGTAGCCTTTTCGACGTGATTGCCTGGATCCTTGATGTTGAGATTCACAGTGCCGTTGAGCATGGCCGCGCGGGTTTGGGCGTCACTTTGTGCCTGATTAACTGCAGGGCTGTCCACCGGTTCCACTCTATCTTCAGCAAACTCCCCGGGCTGGTTAAGGTTATTCATTTGACGGGCTGCAGAAACAAAAGCCAGCGAACGCTGTGCAATTTTGCCTACTCCGGGGATCTTAGACACCATGCGCAGGAACTGCTCCAATGGGTAAAGCATGGAATCCCATATCACCTGGCCAATCCGTTTGATTCCCCCTACAATACCTTCCGTTTGGAAGGCTTCCACAATGCTATCCCAATGCCGTTTAAAACTCATGAAAAGGTTGATCAGAATTCCAATGGGCCCCATGAAATTTAATAATGCGGCACCCCATTCATCATATTTTTGAATAGCCCCAACAATCAGGGCCACCAGAGCGGCCACAGCAATAATGATCAGGCCGATAGGGTTTGCATCCATGGCGATGTTTAAAAGCCACTGGGCGCCGGTCCAAAGCTTTGTGGCCACTTCTATGGCGGATATGATACCGGTGGCTACTTTCAGGGCAATAAAGGATCCCAGCAACACGGCTCCGAGGGCCACTACGGTTTCCATGTTGTCTGCTATGAAGAATAAGGTTTCCCGAACTATGTCCAGCCCGGATCCAGCGGTTGCTGATGATGTCAGTACGTTTGCAAAGGACTTGGCAACCTCATCCAGGCCGGTCTGTACGGTTTTGGATGCTGCAGCTGTTTCTTCATTGAGTGCCTGGTTGCGCTTGTACTCATCATTAGCAAGCTTGAGCTTTCCTTCCAGTTTGTCATAGTTGGATACCAGGGGAATAATACCTTTATTCAGAATGATTCCTGAAAGGCCTATATCATCCATGGCCTTGGTAACACTTCCCCCTTCTTTCTGAATCTTGTTAAGCCCGCCTATCAATTTATTGAAGGTGGCCTGCTTATCCGTTGCAAAAAGGTCCTTTGTTTCCTTCGCACTCATTCCCATGAGCTTGGCATAGCGTGTGAGCATTTTGCCTCCGGAAATGGTAGCCTTTTCAATTCCCATAAAGGTTTTGGCAATGGCGGTACCGGCAGCTTCAGGAGCAACCCCCATATCGGCTAATGCGGCGGATACTCCAAGGATCTCCCGGGAGTTGAGTTTATATGCGGCTGTGGCACGACCTACTTCACTGGCCACGGCAAGTATCTGTGATTCCGTAGCAGCTGTCGAGTTACCCAGGGCCACCAGGGAAGCTCCAAAGCGGTCAACCTGCGCGGGCCCCTCACCCGTGATATTAAGTAATCGGGCAATGCTGGATGCACCTTCCTCCCCTACGATATCCGTGGCTTTTTCAAGCTTCGCGAGAGTGGTGGAAAAATTCAGGATGTTTTTACTGCCTGTGATCCCCAGCTGACCGGCGACCATCCCGAGCTCCAGAAGTTTATTGGTTTCAATCCCGCGGAGTGTTTTGGATGCCGCTATGGTATCCTGTCCCAATTGGTAGAGTTCAGCACCCGCCATGCCGGTAGTTTTCCCAACACCAACCAGGTTGGTTTCAAAAGTTTTGATATCATCTACCGCATTGAGAAAAAGCGCCCCGAGTCCTACCCCCAGAGCCAGCTGCGTAAGCCGCCCCAGTTTCTTGAAAGTTTGGGAAACTCTGTGATCGAAACGCTTAATATGGGAAATGCCGGTACGGGTCATATTCCGGATCTCCCTGCCCATACCCTTTATGACATGGCTGAACTTGTCAACGGCTGTGAAAGTGGCAGGGATTTTTACTGATGCGGGCATGCATTTGCTTATTTACCGGTTACCTTTTTTACCTTTTCATCCTGTTCTTTGGCATCGTTGTACCAATAGACCAGTCCATGATGATCCAGGTCATCCAGGTATAGTTCATCAATTACTGAGGGTGGCCACTGAGTGTACCGTACTACCGATACAATCATTGTATCCATGTTTTCGAGGGACCACCCGTCTAAAAAACCGAACAGATCTGATTGATCACATCATAGTCCTCAGGATCCAGCAGATCTATTTCAGCCTGGGAGAGCCCGGTCATATAAGCCAGGTACCGCAGCACATACTTGGCCGACTGAGTCTGAATATTGAGGCCGTCCATTATCCTGGCTTTATCTGATGGCTTTGCGCGGTGCCGAAAATCAACCTGGGAAACTCCCAACTCCGTACTGCCGGAACTTGTTTGGATCGGATAGCGAAGCTTGAATTTCGGTATCTGGTTATCTCCGAATGTCAATAGGCCATCCTTTATTGCCTCAATCACATCCGGAAAATCTTCCTGGATCTTGTCCTGGGTGTACTCCCCTTTTCTGAATTCCCGTTTCTTGAACTTTTTAAGGAATTCCGATAGGTCTGCTATTGCTACGGGTTCCTCTACTGCCTTTTTTTCCACTTTCATACTGATCTATTTTTAACAGCCTAAAACTACTTCCTATCAAATCAAAAAAATTCGGTTGATTTCCGGGCTGTAACGAAAAACCACCCCGAAGGGTGGTTCCTGCTATGGGAAAACAGGCAACTGACGGGCATCAGAATTGCTTTCAGGTTACTCAATCTTTTCAAGGATCCCGCTTCCGGATACTTTAAGAGCCATCTGGGACGTGTTGGTATCCCAGTTCAGTTCTCCTACGGGCTTACCCTTCCCTTTATATACCACACCGGATATCATGCTGATGGTCCATACACCAAGCTCGGCGACCTTGGACAGGGCAGGCAGGTTCTTGGCTTCATTTTCCGAGGCCATGTCCACAGCAACCGGGCCTTCCAGGGACCACCTTTGACGGTTGATCTGATCGATCATTTCCCCGGCGCCGGTAATGGCGTTGTTATCATCGTTTGACCTGAAGCCCCCCGGGTTCAGTGTAAAACTTTCATTGCTCTTTGCCTGGAACCGGAAGGTGCCCAAGGAATGTTTGCAAACTATTTCGGTGATATCACCTCCTACGTATTGTGGCATGATGGCTTTATTTTACGAGTTATTAAAATCCTGCTTCAACATCCGTTGATTCGATACGGGCTATCCCGGTACGGCGGTACCTGAAGAACGTCTCAAAACGGTCCGGGTTGACTTCACTGATCTGAACATTCAGGCTTCCCCTGGAGAAATCCGGATCATTGATCAGCGCCCTTACTGCCAGGTCAATAAAGAGCTCCTGTACACGGGCCTTCCATTCCTTGGGTTTGATGGCCTTGGGGGCATCCGTGGCCTGATCATCCCTCACCATAACATGGTCCTTTACAAAAAGGGTTTCCAGGGACCGGTAGGCATAGGCAATATTCCAGTCCAGGTTCAGGTTCCTGGCATAAGCATACTGCAGCGGGTTTTCCCCTTCAGGATGGTACGTACTTACCAGGTCCTGTATAGTGTACCTGCCGTTGGCCAGCAATACGGTGGATGCTCCTTTCTTCACCAGGAAATCCCGGTTCTCATAACTTCCCATATCCCCGATCATTCCATCGGCCGGTACCGGCATATCCGGATAGGCTTTATTATTCACATCCAGGTGAGGGGTATCCTGCATAATGCGGGCAAACAGGAAGGCAACATTGGCGGCAGCCTCCCATGGGAAACCGTCCGACTTCGGAGCGGGGCACAGTACGTTAGTAACCTGGTCCTGCCTGGCAGCTGCGTCTGTGATGGTAGCAATATCATCCTTGTCATCCAGGACGCTGCCAAACAGGGCCACAAACGGTTTGAATATCTGGCCGTCATACCGACCGGTGGGATTCTCAGGATCAGGCACGCCATTGAAGGCCTCCAGGGCAGCCAGGGTGGCGGTACCATAAGGGTTGATCACCACGGTATACCAGTTATCTCCAAACTGGGCAAGGGCGCCTGCCAGGTCAACAGCTCCTGCACCATCGGTGGAGGCTGTCTGATTGTAGGAAAGCCCTGCAGCATTGGAGAATTCTATTTTCGTGACGAGCTCGGCGCTGGTAAGGCCGTTCCACTTGGTAGTGAGGGTAACCACCCCAAGAGCGGCGACGGCAGTAACAGGGCTTCCCAGGACAGCATTTATGGCATCAGCCATTTTAGCAGCCACGGCGGTTGGTGTATCCCCGGTAACTACCGAGTACTTATACTCCTGGAAGTCCAGGGAAGTACGTCCCGCGATGGAAATGGCGTGTGTGGCATTGGCCGTAGCCACACCGGTAACGGTCCATTCATGCACGGTGGCAGTTGCCGCCCCATCGGATGCCTGGGGGATGGCTACTGTAGGGATGCCCCCTGCCCCATCACCCAACACCGGACGCAATATCCGGAAAATCTGATGCAGCGGACTTCCGTACCCATATAGCTCAGCGGCTTCTTTCGCGGAAGTAATCTCTTTGGCTGTGGTGTCCAGGCCCACCTGGTTGGCGTCATTGGCCTCACCCAATACAGCAATGATCTGTGGAAGATTGGGGGTTACATTATCGAAAAACCCCTTCTTGATTTTGTATCCCGATGTCCTGGACTTTCTTTCCAGTCCTACCGCTGTTGAAATTGCAGTCATTTTTTAATGATTATGTGAGTATATATTTATATCCCTTATCCGTCAAATCAAGCTTAACACTTGTATCTCCCCCTGAGAGTGCTGTACTTCCCCATAACTGTTGGTTCTCATATATGCGAACCCTGAATACCAACCGGGCCATCCTGCTGCTTTTCCCTTCATTGGGCCCGGGCTGGTCATATATCTGGAAACTATCCACGTATGTGCCTCCTATGGTACCCGCTGGCAGGGCCAGGGTCCTGTACTTTGTCGATTGCAGGATATACCTGCACATGCCCAGGAACTTTTGCAGGAGCTTCGAGGACTCCAGGTCTCCCGGTTTACCACTCGAAGATGCCGCGGAAGCATAAATATCAATGTTGAAAATGGTCCCTTCCTGAACATTACTCTCGGTGTGGTTGTCATAATTCCCACTGTCCAGCTGCACATTGATCATCACTTCCTCACTCTTGTCAAAAGGGGTGACCCGCTCATGGAACACACCTACCTGGTTGGCCAGTGCCTGGAGAGCTACCTGATTGGCTACCTCCAGCGCCAGTACTGCCCCGATCTGCTCCCCTACAATCTCAAATCCCTGCTTCGGGATGATCTCTGTTATGATGGCCGGCATACCTACGCTGAATTATAATCACCCAATATGCATACGATCAGGCCCAGGGTTTCATTTGGCCAGGTCTCCCGGATAATATAATCCCGGAGGGTCCCGGTAGAATCCGGATAGCTTACCAGGTAATTCAGTAAGCTCACTTCCCCTTTTGCGTTTCTCACCGTCAGGCCGGCGGTTACCAGTTTGGCTTCGTCAATACAGATATGAACGTTTTTACTGTTGATCGGGTTGCCGTCACTATCGAAATTGATGTGGTGCTTGGTTGCCCAACCTTTGGTGTTGATGGTTGTCCCCCCGTCCGGAGTTTTGATGGTGATATCCTCTTCAAAACCACCTTCACTGATATGCTTTCTTGCATCGGCCCGCGCTGCAGCCAGGATTGTTCCGGACATGGAATTTTATTTACTGTTCTCCCTTGGCTTTCTCTGCATCCAGGTGATCCTGGATAGCCTTCGCCCTGGCTTCATTGTTGGTTGCACCGGAAATATCCAGCTTTAGTTCCGCAGCATATGCGATCAGCTGATCTTTTTTCATCTGGGAGAGGACCTTTTCCCCGCCTTTATCTGCTTCATCAGCGGGTTTCTGTGCGGCTTTAATCTCCTTCTCGGAGGCCTTTACAATGAATCTCTGCTTCAGGAGATCCGCGGCATTGCCGTTAAGGTCCTTTTCGGATACTACATCGCCGTGGTAGGCTACCCGATTTCCTTTGAGCGCGTGGGCAATTACATTAACCTTGTACATCTTTGAGCGTTTTAAAATTGATTTTCTTTTGTTGCGGGGGCAGGATTCGAACCTGCGTCCTCCGGGTTATGAGCCCAGCGAGATAACCTCTTCTCCACCCCACGATTTTAATAAAAGCCCTACCCTTTTACCGGCAGGGCTTTACACACAAATTGAAAATGAAAAATCTATGCTTCTACCTGGATGGTGTACACCCTGTCGATGCTAATTGGTACGGCCAGCGGTGCTGAACAGATTTCGAACCAGTGGGCCTTCTTCTTCGGATCGATGTAATTGTTCATATAGAACTCGGCCTCGACCTGCTGTATGTACTCAGGGTATTCGGCATTTTCCTTATCCCTCTTGATAGCAGGTACTCCTGCGTAGGAAGTGGAAGCTTTGAAATCCCTGGGTAGCAACACAACATTTTTGGGGCTGATATATTCCACGAACGTGCCGGCAGGATCCTCATAGAAATCATCATACGTCCACAGGTCCACATTACCGTTCTTGGTGCTGATCCTACCGTGGTAGTTCAGCCCGGTGGTGTTATCGAACTTCGTGGTACCAATCTCAAGAATATTGATTCTCCTGAAATCGGCCGCGGCTTTCACCTGGGCATTATTCATGAAGCTTGCAAATGCAGCTTCGCCCAGAATAAGATCAAAGCTCCGGCTGGATGATTTGCCTTGCTGACGGATCCACTTGATGCCGGTGGCAATGTCATCCAGCGGAGTACCGGCCGCGTTTGACCATACGTCGGTACCCCCATGCACGACCATAGAAAGGGCTTTCCGCTTAAAGTCTATATTGTCACCATTGGTCAGGGTAACAATACCGGTCTGCAGGGCCTGGGCACGTTGCTTTTCGATGGCCCTTTGAATCTTGTGCTTGAGGCTCATCAACCTGCGGTTAGCTTCGCGGATCATACTGAAAGCCTGGCTTTGCGAAGGATTGTTACTGTTACCGAAGGTGACATTATAGTACTCCACAGAGCTGAAATCAAAGATCTCCTCAAAATAAGGAGGCATGTACAGCTTCTGGGTATAATTACTGAAGGAATTCACATTCCCGCCGGTGTTCCGCTGAACATCCGCAGCGATCAGCTGGAGATTACGTTCCACTTCGATACCTACCAGCTTATCCGAAGTGGTAAGGTTGGGGAACCATGCGGCCAAGCCCATTACCGGGGCACTGTCATCACTGAAACTCGCGATGATACGGCTTGTAATTGTCTGCTTGTGTTGATTTAAAGTTATCATGGCTTAGTTATCAGTTTTAGTGTTTTCAGTTACAGCCTCCAGGTCGAAACCAAGGGCCTTCAGGATGTCTCCCACAGTCTTACCGCCGGCCACCGGTACGGTGTCCATGGTAACACCTGCAGGGAGGATCAGGAGGTTCTGATTGACAGCCCCGCCGTGGCAATAAGTCACGTTTTCGTCTCCATTATCAGCGATATCGGCGATATCCTCATTGATGCTGATAACCCCTACAATGTTGGCCAAAGTAGCCCCGGCAATCGCGGGGATCACTTTGGTGGGGGCGGCGGTGTCACGGATAACAACCAACCCGGGCTTGAGCGTGAAAGGGCCGCCCGTGTTGTTATTGAAAATGGCGGAAGCATACTTATTGTCCCAGAGGAAAATATGCTTATGGGCAACATCACCGAAACTCTGGTTATTAGTGTTGTCCCGTTGGGTGAATTCGTTCATGGCTATACAGTTTTGAGTTTAGCGTCGATTCCGGCATAGAATGAATCGAGTTCCTCCTGGTTCTCGGCCTCACCCTCACCTTTTCCTTCCCTGGCCTCTGTGGTGCGCAGGGCCTGGGCAGAATCCTTTTGCAGATTCGAGAGCTCTCTTTTTGAGTTCCCCTCCACAATAAGCTCCTCCCTTTCAGTAGCGGAAATCTGGTTTCCACCCCTGATGCCGTTTAAAACCTTCTCCTGGTTTGTGCCCAGGTGGGCCAACCATGAGCCGGTACGGTCTTTTTCTGCAGCAACACCGGCGTTGAAAATACTGTTGTAAGTCTCCGGATGGGACTGCCTTAATTCCTCTACAGTCATTGTATTAGATTTTAGTGAAACATTGTTTGATTTTGACCCACCGGTCACTTGATTTCCTTTGTAGGCTATGTCTAATATTTGGGTAAATGATTTGATTCCGTCTATGAAAGTGCCTATGGCGTCCTTGGCGTATGTGTGATGGCCATCGCTGAATTTGGTGCCTTTCAGAGAGGGGCGGTTCTTCCGGACCATCCTGATGAAGTCCTCATTAATAGGATCCAACAGGTTGCTGACCATGAGTTCGTAATTGTCATTGTTCAGCGCCTCTTCATAATCGATATTCTTCTTTGTGGATTTTGTGGCATACAGGCGGATATGCTTGGTGCCGTCAGGGCTTTCCGAGTTGGCCTTCTTACCTTCAAACTGAACCATGGTCCCGATGGATCCTACAATGTTCATCTTGGATTCGGAATGGATGGTATCGCAGGTGGATATGATGCCGTAGCAGGCGGAACAGGCCAGGCCTCCTTTGGTGATCAAGGCGTGGACCGGTTTGGTATTACGTACCTCCCGGATGGCATCAACCATGATCTCAACCGCTGAAGTGGATCCCCCTCCGGAATCTGCCAGGATGATCAGCGACACTATGCGCTCATCAGCTGCCATGTGTAGCATGATGCTTGCAAGCTGCAGGGTACCATAAGAGCTCATGCCCCCGTACTTGGTTATCGGCCCATCCAGGCTGATAATGCCTACCCCTTTAAATTTATCCTTGTTATCCAGTTGTCTCGGACTGTAGATGATCCGCTGGTCCTCCCCGTGCTTGAGCAGATAGGGAGTGTTGTTCTTTGTCTCGGGGGTTTCAATGGTACCACCCTGTTGAAGATTGCGAAGCATTGCCACCATTGCAGGCAATGTTTGTTGATCTACATACCAGGGTTGCATTCCGTAAATTTCCCGAGCCAAACCGAAGTTCATAATGGCTTACATGATTTGTTAGTTTTGGACATTTCTATCTCGTATGGCCCAAAACTAAAAAGGAAGGAATCAAAAAAATTCGGTTATAGGAAGGCAACAAAAAACCACCCCATCGGGAAGTGAAAAGGGTGGCCATTCAAAAAAATGAAAAAGATATCGGGTAAATATACCCCTGCTCCGCCGGACTTCCATACGGAAAACCGTACCTGGATCAATTATGATACTTATGCTCGGGCTTCTCCTGGGTGACCACTTCGCGCCGGTCCGGGGAAATTAAGGGTAATCCTACCCTGGTAAAAAGGTCCTGCTCTTCCGGTACCAGGATCTGCTTGCCATTATACCACAAAAATCCGTTTTCACTCTTGTATCCCCTTCGTACCCATCTTTTACCCAGGACTTCGTGGGAGAACTTTTTGCTGCCGGTCCTGATGGCAAAGATCAGGCCCCAGTTCCCAGGGGTGGCAAAGAAAAGGTCTAACTTGATCCCGCCAGGGAGGATCCTCTGTGTGTACTTACACGGCAGATCCCCTTTTACTTTTTCCCATCGGTTCACCACTGTAGCAATACCGCTCTCAAAAAGACCGGTTTCATATGGTTTCGTGATGGCTACTATCTCAATGTCCTTTACAAAAGGTTTCCTCCTCCGGATGCTGCCGGCTATTTCAATACGTTCGCAATGAGGGGCCAGGGCCTCTTTAACTTGCGTGGCAATAAACAATGCTTTTGAATACTCCATAACTATTCCTGAATAATCATTTCCGCGAGCTCCGCCCAGGTGATGGTGCGGAGTTTCATTTCCTTGGCGAACAGGTCCATATAGATATACCGTGCTGCCAGGTTGTAGATGCGAACGTCCCAGAAGTGGTTTGCACTTAAATTGCTCTTCTTTTCCCACTTGAACCCGATAACGTTGCCTTCCTTGACTTCCTCCACCCGGCGCTCCCCCTCGTAATGCGCGAAGTAGCTTTTCATGGTATACTTCCCTCCCGTTGGTTGCGGGAAGTTCATGAAGCCTGGTGGTTGGTACCCGTCGTTGCCCTCCTTCAGCTTGATGTACTGGCTCAGTTCATCCTTCAGCTGGTTTACTTCCAGTAAATAGAGGTGCTTATTTTCTTTGGAGGCCTTCACAGGGGCCGTATCCTTCATCAATTTTCGGTAGTTCACATCCCCCTCACCCTTGATCCCGAATACCATGGTATCCATGGAATCGATAAACTGGAACGCAAGCCTGGTGAAGTGCCCGGTATCCACTGTAGTGAGCAGTACATTCATGTGGCCGTTTCCGGATTCCATGGGCCACTCTTTCCTGATCAGCTTCTCAAACTCGGGCCAGACACTCCACTCATGGCCATGGTTGTAGGTCCACTTAACCCGATCCCCATCCGTCCGGCGTTCCAGGTCCGTTTTGTCCCGGGCCCTTTTAAAGGTCCCAATGGATCCGTGATCAACACTGTAGGTAGCGCCGGTGACACAATGAGCCACAAGCTCCCAGTCCAGGCGCACATCCTCATTGCGGAATTCCATAATCCCGTTAAGGTCACATGCCAGGGTAAGCATTACTATCTCACCGGTACCGGCGTCCCGGCTGGTCTTATCCGGTACAACACCCGGGGCGTACCCGCGGGTATTCTTCATGAGCTCATTCACCCGTGGGGTTTCCCCTTCTTCTGTCCAGGTCTGCCCCAGGCGGATGTTAATGAAGGTCTTGAGCTTTCCAATATCCACTACCCCGGGCGCCGGATGGGCGGCGAGCCACTCATACACCAGGTCCACCCAGCTGGTGAACCCGGGCGGGATAATCAGGGCGTTCAGGTAGTAACTACGGTTCTGGGGTCGCAGCGGCTTCGCGGTCGGGATCCATCTTCCTTCCAGGTTAAGTTTGTATTTCTGATTGTACAGGATCTTTCCGCGGCACAGTTGGCATTCATAATGCACACTTTCCTCCACCAGGTAGCCGTGTTTATCCAATTCCCATTTTATACCTCCAAAGGATTTGTCCTCCCGGTCCACCCTCCATTCCACCGGTATGTACTTTTTGCAATGCGGGCATTTCCAGTGCCATTTCCGCTGGTCCCCTTTTTCGTAAATAGGTTCGATGTTGGAGGATTGCTTCACCGCAGGGGTGGATATATAGAACTTCTTGGCGGTATTTCCATAGGAAGTGGTACGCCCTTCCACCAGGCTCTGGGTAGATCCTTCCTTTTTGTCATCCCGGGGCGCTGCCTCCCAGTCATCCGCGAAAACAATCTTCACGGAAAACTGTCTCATCTTATCCGCGTTTTTGGTTCCCTGGATGATCAGCTGCCCGCCAGCAAATTCCTTTCCTGTGGATGTGTCACCGGTACGCTGGTTCCGTTTCCTGATAACATTGGGGCGGATCTTGTGACTGATGCCGGCTGATTCTATGATGGGATCCAAACGGGTCTCCACGGAGTTTTTAGAGAGTTCCTTATCCCCGGCCATGAAAAGCATCGGGCAGGGGTTCTCATCTATGATATAGCAGATCCCCGGGATGATCACACCCTGGGTAAGGCCGCTCTGGGCACACTTCATGACCGCTACGGTATCCACCGGGGAAGCTGGAGACAGGTTATCGATGATCTCCCGGGTGTATGGCGAGAACTTATAACTGAACGGGCCCTGGAACCTGGACACGTCGGATCCTAGCTTCACATGCTTTTCTGTCCATTCGGAGGGAAGCAACTTGATCAGCCGAAAGTCATAAACCCGGTTGTGGATCCCCACGTAGGATCGGGAGTAGGATTTTTCTAGGATGGATGAAGCTTCTACCATAATGGTTATAGGTATTTTATGTTCCTGGCTGGTGGTGGTTCAGGCAGAGCCGGTAAGGAGGCGGTCTTGTTTTGATTGTTCGCTAGCCAAAGTTTTGCCGTTTCAATTTCACGGTGCAGATCCTCTACTCCCTTAAGCCATTGCTGCGGTGTGGGCATTCCTGATGATATTCCCTCTTGCTCACAGGTGTGAAGGTGTAAGAGGTGCTGAGCGGATTTAATTAACGGAAGTATCTTGTTCGGAATAAGAAGCTTTTCCATTCCGATACCTATGAGTGTTTCAACCATATTACTGAAGGTCCGATTATCCTTATGCGCCATTACAAGAATTTGATCGTGCCACTTGTCTTTTATGTTGATGGTTTTATTCATGCTTCGACTTCTTTATTGGTAAATACAAAACTCCAAAGCCGATTGCCGCACGAATAATCAACAGCATATCCGTCCTTATGGCTCATTATGTCCACTTCCCGGCCAAGAACAGTATAACTGCCCGCGGGAAAATACCTTCCATATAGTTTCCCGGTTTCAAGGCTTTTTTTGTAAGCCCGTCGGGTATAATCCAAAACATTATCCCTGATAATTTCTTCTTGGGCTTTTGCGATCTCTTGTTTGCTTGGGTTCATCATTTATGGTATTTGCTTTTTGGTTTTTCAAATTCAATAACAACTGGCCTAATGTCCATTTTAATGTCCCGGAGGATGTCCTTAAACTTATCAGCAAACTGGTCATCCCGGCCTACCACCATCACCGAACATCCTAATTCATGGTTTGCCTGTATAACCCGGTGGGCTAGTTCAGGATCTGTTTGAGTGCCAACAATTATTACTTTTATCATGTTCATGCTTTTTTATCTAAGTCCATGCCTTCATGCTCCCAGTGCTGGTCCTGAATTAATCTGAAGGTCCTCACCAGGGCGTACCCCACAATCCGGACATAATTGAACTCCACCCCATAGTCATAACCTTTCAAACTTTCCAGAGTTTTTAATTCCAGGTCCCGGGCAAAACCATTGCTCACCACATTTTGGGAGACATACTTGGCTACCTCACTCAGCACTAAATTGGTAATGGTGGTTTCCGGCTGGTGGACTGTATTGTAGAGCTTTTGGATATCGGTGATGTTATATCCGACTGCCGCTTTTATGGTGAGGGTTTTATCATCCTTGGTAGCCAGGGTTTGAAGTGGCATGGCCACCACCCGGATCCGGATGGTCTGCTTATACACATTGTCCAGGAAAGGAAGTTTGAAGTGCAGACCAGGCTCCAGGATCTTCTGGTGCTTTCCATAACGGACCCGCACTCCCTTCTCCCAGGGATTTACGGTGATCCAAAGCTGAAAGGCCTTGGTAATGTACTCGATGGTGTCCTTTACGTAGTTCATGGGTTAATCATAAAATAATCTCTTCTTAACTGATCCGTCAGAATACTGCACATCATGTGATTCGGAAGCCAACGGCTCTGTACCGTCCCACTTATTGGGGTATGTCTCCAATGCTATCAATTCTCTGATTCTATCTATTTCCTCGGTATTTA
>Ga0209347_1003481_pt1 | contig 18222 bp, 22 predicted proteins | sample AutmiccommuBRH23_FD_187382 | JGI IMG/M metagenome (GOLD analysis project Ga0209347, IMG submission 187382) | Deep subsurface microbial communities from Mt. Terri, Switzerland - Autotrophic microbial communities BRH/23 (SPAdes) (version 2) | ecosystem: Environmental > Aquatic > Deep subsurface >...
CGGAACAGTAATCAACTGAGCTACAGCACCCTCAATTCCTTGGCATTTTCCAATACCTCTTTCTTTTCCGACCAAGGTATTTTTAACGCCCTTGTAGAAGCCTTCATATTCGCTGCTTAAATTTTCCAACGTCTCCAGCTTGTTTAATGTTCTTGAATAGTTGTTATGAATGCTTTGGTACCGCTCCTTTGACTTATGCATCTCTAATTTTAAGTCAGAAACCGCCTGGCGTGATTGATTTAACTCTTCATTTGTCTTTTCTACATTTTGTTCGCACTTTTTAATTTCTTCATAATTTACTTGCCTTTGTTTAATAGCTTGCTCAGTCTTCTGGTTTACTGTAACAGCTTCATTTAAAACATGATTCCTTTGCAACTCTTTGTTTTGTTTTTTTTGTTCCAACCTAGCCAAATCATTTCTGCAGCCACTTTCATTGTGCAGTAAATCAAATAATTTATTTTTGAGCCGTTCATTATTAAGATTATCATTTTGTAAAACGTTGTGAGTTTCATTAAATTGACTTTCAATTGCCCCAATGTTTTCCTTTAGAACTTTTATTTGTTCGTCTAATTGAATTTTTTGTTGATTCAGCTCTTCCAAAGATTTTAATGTTATTATTTGCCTATTATCTAGATTATCTAGTTCCGATCTAACCTGCTTCTGCCTTTGTCCCGCATTATTCTTTTTTTCCCGCTGAACCCCCATACTACCCTCGAGACGCTCCATCTGTGTTTCCAGACTATGATAATTGGTCCGAGCTGTAGCTAAATACTCTTCCATTTGTTTTAATAATAGCTTTTCCTCTTCATTTTTTGCTTCTGCAAGTCTGTGCTGTGTCTCTTGCTCTTTGGTGTTCAATTCTATTGCTTCTTTTTCGGCACTGATTTGTTTTACTCTCTCGTTTAAACCCTTAATTTCTTTAACAGCTAATTTTATCTCTAAAGAATCAAATTCTTTCTTTAACTTTTTATACTTTCGTGCTTGCTCCGCTTGTTCTTTTAAAGGATCTAATTGACTCTCTATCTCTTGTAGTAAATCTTTCAAGCGGCAAATACTTTGTTCCGTATCTTCTAATTTCTTTTCGGCTTTTTCTTTTCTGTACCGGTACTTACTTATGCCTGCAGCTTCCTCAACTAGATAACGCCTTTCTTCCGGTTTAGATATCAATATTTGTTCAACTTTACCTTGTCCAATAATCGAAAAGGATTCTCTACCTACTCCCGTATCTAAAAACAATTCATGAATATCTTTTAAGCGGCACCTAGCTTTATTAATTAAGTAATCACTTTCTCCTGAACGAAAGACTCTGCGAGTAATTTCAACTTCATTAAAGTCAAGTGGTAATCTACCGTCTTGGTTATCTAACATAAGAGAAACTTGAGCCATCCCTACAGGTTTTCTTTCTTTGCTACCAGAAAAGATAACATCCTCCATTTTACTTCCTCGCAAAGACTTAGCACTTTGTTCCCCAAGAACCCACCGTACGGCATCAGATATATTACTCTTTCCGGACCCATTAGGTCCTACTATAACGGATATGCCAGGCCCGAATTCCAGCGTCGTTTTATGTGCAAAAGATTTGAATCCTTTTAACTGCATATGTTTCAGGTACACTAATTTCTCTCCCCTCAAACCAAAAAATTCATCACAATATATTTTATCATTACAATATAATATAAACCAGAACTTTACAAACCACCAAGTCTTTTTTGTCTGATAGATAAAAAAAAACTGCTAACTAAGCAGTTTTTAACGAACTGTTATTTTAAATCTAATTGCAGTTCTAGTGGACCCATCGATGTCTAGTTCATGAAATGCCGGTGTCATAACTAAATTAATTCCGTTGGGCGCTACATAACCCCTAGCTACAATAATTGATTTTACTGCCTGATTTACTGCTCCGGCCCCGATCGCCTGTAGCTCTACTTTACCATACTGACGTATTATGCCCGATATTGCGCCGGCAACAGCCTTGGGATCTGACTTCGTTGATACTCTTAATACCTCCACTGATAGTCCCCCTCCACCAGATCTTTTAATTATATTGATATCTAAATAATTGCAGCAAATCATATCTACACATTTTTCCATTGTTACTGCTTATTTCTATGGAGTCTCTACTTATTTTTTCATTTGAAACAATTTTAAATTTAAGATTGAACTCATTTTGAAGGCGGACAATGTTAATCTTCTTAAAACCCTTTATGGCAGCAATATCTAAGGGATTCCCACTTATAATTCTAACCGACCCACTTAATCCGATAATGCCCAACCGCTGAAGATCATAAAACATTCTTCCTTTTATCAAGTCGCCAAAAGCCGGATGATAGGGGCCCCCTAACAAGGCATCTTCTAATTGTTTTGACGGATGAAGACCAATACGAATAACCGGTATTTCCTTAATGTAAAGTGCGGCCGTCACTCTTTTAACTCTATTAATGCCTTGTTCCAAAGACATAGGACGATACTTTCCTTGGTTATACATTCTATGCAGTAAAGTCCCCTTTATGACCAGCGTGGGGTAAACTCTGCAAAAATCAGGTCTGAGTTCTATTACATTCAATACCGTATCCATATCTGATTCATCATTGCTTCCTGGTAAGCCGGGCATCAGTTGAATGCCCAATTGGAAACCTTGTTCCTTTATGAGTTGACAAGCATAAATAGATTGTTCTTTAGAATGGCCTCGCCCGGACTTCGCCAGTACCGAATCATCGAGTGATTGTACACCAATTTCAATTATATTTACACCAAAATTTGTCAACAATTCCAGTCTTGCTTTGTCAATATAATCTGGTCTTGTTGAGACCCGTATATTATGAATTTTACCAATACGCAAGTAATTTTGCGCGACTGATAGCAAGCCCTCTTGCTGTTTTGTCGGTATGCCGGTAAAACTCCCGCCAAAAAAAGCTACTTCTATAAGACGACCCTTGGGAATTGTTTCTAGGTATCGCTCTATGGTTTCCTTTACTTGCATAGAAGACGGGCACCCTATACTGCCGGAAATAGTAGTCTGGTCACAGAACACACATCGATGCGGGCAGGCCAAATGTGGAATAAATATTGGTATGATAGCCCTTTTTACGGCATTCATGAGATCAGTCCATTTCTTCTAATGCTTTTTTTGCAGCGTTTTGTTCGGCTTCTTTTTTACTTTTACCCTTACCTTTTGCTAACAGCTTTCCACTTACCGTTACACCAACAATAAATGATTTGTTATGGTCAGGCCCATGCTCCTCAAGCATTTCATAGCGAACATTTTCTGTAAAAGTCTTTTGGATACGTTCCTGTAAGATAGTCTTAAAATCCCCATAATCCTCACTAGCAGCTGCTGCTGATATTTCTTCACCGAAAAGCCTTTCTGTGAATAAGAAAGTTTGTTCAATATCCGTATTTAAATATACTGCTGCGATTAATGCTTCCAAAGCATCCGCTAAAACTGAAGGTCGAGTTCTACCGCCTGTCATCTCTTCACCGCGTCCTAACAGTAAATAATCTCCCAAGTTGATCTTAGATGCAACACGTGCTAAAGCCGCCTCGCACACTACTGCAGCGCGAATCTTAGTTAATTCTCCTTCAGGTTTATCAGGGTAATTATGATATAGATATTGTGCAATTACCACGTCCAATACTGCGTCACCCAAAAATTCCAGGCGCTGGTTGTGTGTAAGCTTATCTTTGGGATGCTCGAATACAAATGTTGGGTGCGTTAATGCTTGATTAATCAGTTTATATTTGGGAACTGAAATACCGCACTGTTCCAATAGCCTTTTAAGTTCAAGCCGTCTATTTTGATTCATTTACCTCATCCTTTAAATTCTTTAAAAACTATTGTTGCATTATGACCTCCAAAACCTAATGAGTTAGATAAAGTTACGTTTACATCCATCTCTCTGGCTTGATTAGGTACGTAATCCAAATCGCACTCTGGATCAGGCTCATGTAAATTAATTGTTGGTGGAATTTTATTTTTCTGTATAGACATAGCCATCACTATTGCTTCAATTGCTCCCGCAGCACCTAATAGGTGACCTGTCATAGACTTAGTGGAGCTAATAGCAACCTTATACGCTTGTTCTTTAAACACTTTTTTAATCGCCAAAGTCTCCAATTGGTCGTTTAATTCCGTAGATGTTCCGTGGGCATTGATATAATCCACATCTTCAGGAAAAAGGTTAGCATCTCTTAAAGCGATTTCCATAGCCTCTGCTGCTCCATCACCTTCAGGGGAAGGTGCAGTGATATGATGCGCATCCGCAGTACAACCATAACCTACTACCTCGGCATATATGGTTGCACCCCTAGCTTGTGCATGCTCTAAAGTCTCGAGAATTAACACTCCGGCTCCTTCACCAAGCACAAATCCATTTCTGGTCTTATCAAAAGGCCTGCTAGCTCGCTCAGGCTCATCATTATAGGTTGTCATTGCTCTCATAGAACAAAAGCCTGCAAAAGCCAACTTAGTGACAGATGCTTCAGTACCACCGGTCACGACTACCTCTGCACCACCTCTTTGAAGCAACTTAAAAGCTTCTCCGACCGCATTAGTTCCGGTGGCACAGGCATTAACCACTGTCAAATTTGGCCCCTTCAATCCCAGAGTAATAGAAATTTGGCCTGCAGCCATGTTTCCAATCATCATAGGAACAAAAAGCGGACTTACTCTTTGAGGTCCCCGTTCTGCCATAACCTTAGCCTGTTGCTCAAAAGTCTCCATTCCACCAATTCCACTACCAAAAATAACGCCGACTTGTGTAGGGTCTTCATCAGATAAGTTCAACTGGGCATCTTCAACTGCCATCCTTGCTCCTGCCACAGCAAATTGAGTAAACCTGTCCAATCTTCTTGACTCTTTGCGCTCAAAATAATCGTTTGGATTAAATTCCTGCACCTCACCAGCAATTCTAGTGGGTAAATCAGAAGCGTCAAAACGAGTTATACTGCTAATACCACTTTTGCCATGTAGTAAGCTGTCCCAAAACCTATCTTTACCTATGCCAACAGGAGAGATAGGTGCTATTCCTGTTACAACAACTCGATGTTTCACAAATTCACCTCCTGTATTTTGGAAAAAATCCCGTAGCATGCTACGGGATCCCTACTATTCGACTTTTTCTTTAATGTATTCTACAGCAGCGCCAACAGTAGTTAGTTTTTCTGCTTCCTCATCAGAAATTTCTAACCCGAACTCTTCTTCTAAAGCCATGATTAATTCAACAATATCCAAGGAATCCATATCCAAATCTTCAAATGAAGTCTTCATAGTTACTTCATCTGCTTCTGCACCTAATTGGTCTACAACGATACCTTTAATCTTTTCAAAAACCGCCACCATTGTCACCTCCCCTCTAAAATCTTTTCTTTTACATTGTTTTCGCTTTACAATTAATTATGTTAAGCCCCCATCCACCGCAATTATTTGTCCCGTTAAGTAACTGGACTGAGGTGAAATTAAGAAAGCTGCTAAAACCGCTATGTCTTCAGGTTCTCCCACTCTGCCTGCAGGAATTTGCTGCTCCAAATCTTTAATAACCTTTTCGGATAACCCGTCGGTCATATCCGTTGCAATATATCCTGGTGCAATAGCGTTAACCGTTATCCCTCTGGACGCAACTTCTTTGGCCAAGGACTTAGTAAAACCAATCATACCTGCTTTAGCAGCAGAATAGTTGGTTTGGCCGGCGTTCCCTGCAATTCCAACCACTGAAGTAATATTAATTATTCTCCCCCAGCGTTGCCGCATCATAGGTTTTAACACAGCCTTTGAACAGAGAAATGTCCCTTTCAAATTAGTGTCTAGCACTGCATCCCAGTCAGTTTCCTTTATTCTCAGCAGTAAACCATCCCTTGTAATTCCGGCATTATTAACTAGAATATCAATGCGTTCCCACTTATCTAAAACAGCCTGAATTAGCGACTTAACTTGTTGTTCTTGACTGATATCAGCCTGAATAGCTAGAGCTTCACCACCGATTTCGTTTATTTCGGCAACTGTTTCTTCTGCAGCTTGATGATTAGAAGCATAGTTAACAACCACTTTTACCCCTTCTTCAGCCAGCATTTTTGCGATACCTTTACCGATTCCGCGGGAAGCTCCTGTAATCAGTGCTACTTTTCCCTTTAAGTCCATTTTTATTCCTCCCTTAAACGGGCTAATGTTTTTTCTAAGCTTTCCAGGTTTTCTACATTAAGCATGGTCACATCCTTGGTAATTTTTTTCATTAAACCGCTTAGCACTTTACCAGGACCTATCTCTATAAACGTATCTACCCCCATTGAGAGTAATTTCTCCATAGATTCTTGCCATCTTACCGGATGGTTAACCTGAGCGACCAAACATTGTCTGGCCTCCTGCCCATCTTGAATACTTTGTGCATCATGATTGGCAATGACACCAAACTGAGGATCGGAAAAGTTTGTGTTCAACAATTTCTCTTTTAACCTGACTGCAGCACCCTTCATTAAGCTGGAATGAAACGGACCACTAACACAGAGATTAATTGCTTTTTTTGCACCAAATTCCAAAGATATTTCACTGGCTTTCTTTACGGCATCAATTTCTCCTGCAATAACAACCTGGCCCGGACAGTTATAATTAGCTGGTTCAACAATACCGAATTGCTGAGCCTTCTTACACAATTCTAAGACCTCATCTGCAGTTAAACCAATTATAGCGGCCATGGTGCCTTGCCCGGCAGCCACAGCCTCCTCCATAAATTGCCCTCTTTTTCGTACAAGCCTTAGCGCATCTTCAAAGGAAAGCACCCCCGCTGTTACTAAGGCAGAATATTCACCTAGACTGTGGCCAGCCGCAAAATGAGGATTGCTAATTCCGTGAGACTGAACTACTTTTAATATGGCAATGGAAGTAGTCAATACTGCCGGTTGCGTATTTATCGTAAAAGTTAATTCATCTTTCGGGCCCGAAAAACAAAGATCTGATATTGAAAAACCTAATACTCTATCAGCAGTAGCAAATATCTCTTTCGCTTCTGAATACATTTCTGTCAATTCCTTACCCATTCCCACGTATTGAGATCCTTGACCCGGGAATAGAAACGCTATTTTACTCATAGATTTTCTTCACCTCTTAATGAAATTAGCCACTTTATCGTTTACGCTATTTGCCTCTTTAACCAAGTCTTGAATTATTTCGGCTGCAGGCTTTATATCACTTATCATTCCCGCTATTTGCCCAGCCATGATAGAGCCAAATTGATCATCGCCATCAACAACTGCAGCTCTAAGTTTTCCAGCACCCAATTGTTCAAATTCCTCTGACGGAGCATTTTCGGCAATCAGCCGGTCAAATTCGCGCGTAAGTTTATTTTTTAATACCCTTACCCCATGGGCCGGTGGGCCTGTAACGACAGTATCTCTATCCTTCGCTTTAAGTATGGCTTCCTTATATTTAATATGCGCCGTACATTCATCAGCACAGACAAATCTAGTACCCATTTGCACCCCTTGAGCACCCAAAGCAAAGGCTGCTATAATCCCACGCCCATCGGCAATTCCACCAGCCGCTATTACCGGCAGGTCCACTACGTCCGCTATCTGAGGTAATAAAGCCATGGTGGTAATACCACCGACATGGCCGCCGCATTCCATTCCTTCAGCGATCAATCCATCTACCCCTACCCGGGCTAACCTCTTAGCCAATGCTACTGAGGCAACCACAGGAAAAACCTTGACACCGGCATTTTTCAACTTCGCTATATGTTTTCCGGGGTTCCCGGCACCGGTTGTTATTACCGGAACTTTTTCTTCAATCACTACTTCTATAACTTCCTCTACACAAGGCGAAAGATAATATACATTGACGCCAAACGGTCTGTCTGTTTCCGCTTTCACCTTTTTAATCTGTTCTCTTACAACATCAGCTGGTGCGTTACCTGCACCAATAATTCCTAGTCCCCCGGCCTTAGACACTGCAACTGCCAATTCAGAAGTAGCAACCCAAGCCATACCTCCTTGGAAGATAGGATATTCAATACCTAACAAATCACATATTGGAGTTTTCATTATTATATTATCCCCCTTGTATATTACCATCACCAACGCAGTAAAGTCGATCCCCAAGTTAAACCCGCACCGAACCCGACAAGCAGTACAACATCTCCTTTATTAATCCTGCCTGCTCTAACCGCTTCATCAAGGGCAACAGGAATAGACGCCCCTGACATATTACCATATTTATTAAGATTTATGTACACTTGTTCTCTCGGTAGTTCCAATCTTTTAATGGCGGCTTCCACAATACGAATATTTGCCTGGTGAGGTACCAAAAAATCAATGTCCTCTTTGTTGAGGCCAGCTCCATCCAACACTTTCATCGAAGCGTCATCCATGATTCTAACAGCAAATTTAAATACCTCATTGCCGGACATTCTGAGGAAATGCTCCTTTTGAGCCAGCGTATCCTTACTAGCGGGTTTTCGAGAACCTCCAGCAGGCAAATAGAGCAATTCTCCACCACCACCATCTGATCCCAAGTATAACGATAAAATGCCCTTGTCTTTTTCAACTGGCCCTAACACGCAGGCACCTGCTCCATCGCCAAAGAGAATACATGTATTCCTATCTTCCGGATTAACAACTGTACTTAAAGCGTCTGCTGCGACAACTAAGACTTTATCATACATACCAGTGGCGATAAATTGGCTTCCGACTGCTAAACCGTAAATAAAGCCAGTACAGGCAGCTGAAACGTCAAATGCTGCGGCTTTATTAGCACCAAGCTTATCTTGCAGCAAACAAGCTGTTGCAGGGAAGATCATATCCGGTGTTATCGTCGCCACAATAATTAAGTCCAACTCTTCTGCATTAATTCCCGCCGATGCCATGGCATGTTTTGCCGCATAGAAACATAAATCTGAAGTGGCTTCCCCTTTGGCAACCTTTCTTCTTTCTTCTATACCTGTTCTGGATCTAATCCATTCATCACTAGTATCAACAACTTTTTCCAAGTATTTATTGGTAATTATTTCTTCAGGTAAATATGAACCGGTCCCTAAAATACCGACCCCTCTGGTAGAAAACACTAAGCATCTTCTCCTTGCACAATATTTTTAATCCTTTCTACAAAGCCATTTTCACTGCAAACAGCAGCTGCCCTAACCGCATTTTTTATTGCCTTCGCATTTGAGCTTCCATGGCATATGACACTGATACCATCAACCCCTAAGAGCGGTGCTCCCCCGTACTCACTGTAGTCAAAAATCTTTTTGATTTCTTTTAGGCTCGGCGCTACCATCGCAGCACCGATCTTTGACCTGAAAGAGCTCATAAGCTGGGCTTTTATATTTTCCATTAAAAACCCACTCAAGCCTTCAGCAAGTTTTAGTACCGTATTACCTACAAAACCGTCGCAGACAATTACGTCAGCAAAGCCCTTCGGTATATCTCTGGGCTCAATGTTTCCAATAAAATTAAGTTGTGAACACTCTTTCAATAATTGATAAGTCTTTACCGTTAATTCATTACCTTTACTTTCTTCTGCACCAATATTTAATAGAGCAATAGTAGGGTTCTTCATGCCTAATACACTCTCTGCATAGACACTACCCATATAAGCAAACTGGACCAAATTCTCAGGTTTGCAATCAGTGTTTGCGCCACTATCTAGTAAGACTTTTCCACCTTTATCAGTAGGCAAGACAGTAGAAATTGCAGGCCTTTTAATTCCAGAAATACGACCTAATCCAAATAGGGCAGCCGTCATTTGCGCACCTGTGCTACCAGCGGAGACAACGGCATCTACCTTTTGATCTTTAACAAGTTTAGTAGCAACTACTATTGAAGCGTCCTTTTTCTTGCGAACCGCACTAACGGGACTTTCGTCCATATCTATGATTTGAGAAGTATGTAAAACCTCTATTTCTTCGGAACCCGAAAATTGAGAAATCTTTTCCTTATCCCCAACTAACACCACATGGTAGTTATACTCTTTTTGAGCCTGTAACGCTCCCTTTACTATTTCTTCAGGCGCGTAATCACCGCCCATAGCATCTACCGCAATTCTCATATAGCATCACGCCCCCATTAATGTTGCATTAATAGTATAAACTGAGCCTTAAAAACCATTTCATCATTTACTTTAGAATAAACAGATACTAAGGCTGAACTTTTCTTTTTAACCTTAACTACTGCTTTCGAAACAACCTTTTCATTTAAATAAACCGGACGCTTAAAACGCAGACGGCAACTCCCAGTTAGTACTACATTTGCATCGAGGACAGCTGCCGCAAGAGAATTAGCTTGAGCAAACAAATGATGACCCCGGACAATTTTTGTTTTTTCTAGAACAAGTTCTTTCGTAATCTGAAGAATGGAAATAGCTTGTTTATCAAGCTCAATATCCACCAACTCCCCAACCAGTTCCGTCTCATGCATTGATTTTATTTCTATGTAAACTTCCTCAGCAACTTGCTTAACTCTTTTTCTTAACTCCGGAATTTTCAATGCTGCACGATCTAAGCGAATAGTGGGGATGCTGACATTAAATCGCTGTGCTAACTCCTCATCTGTTACAAATGGGTTTTGTTTAATATAAATTCCCAGTCGTACTTGACGTTCTTGCCGGGACAAAACTCTATGGTTCATGTCGAAAACCCACCCTTTATGTAATCACCTGGTATTATCACCTAGTTATAAACAATACTAATTATAATGGATGTACCAAAATATTTCAATCCTAAAATATAAAAGAGCATAGTTTGCAGCTTCATAATTAATTCGTAAAGATAGCCATTGTGAGACCGTAGTGCAATAATGTGGTCAGAAATCCATACTCCGTAAATAGTAAAAAAAAGGGTCATATGACCCTTTAATACAAATTATTATTCAGCTGCTACTTTTTCTTCAATTACCTCTTTGCCTTTATAATAACCACATTCCTTACAAGCACGATGAGGTAACTTTAGCTCATGACACTGTGGACATTCAATTAGTTGAGGCCCGGTACTCTTCAACCACTGACTTCTCCTTTTATTGCTTCTAGCTTTCGATTGTCTCCTCTTTGGAACAGCCAATGTACTCCCCTCCTTCCTTACTCCTTATCAAAAAACTTTTTCAACACTTCTAACCTTGGGTCCACATCCTCTTCCTTACAGCCGCAACTATTTTCGTTACGGTCTTTGCCACAATACGGACATAAACCCTGACATTTTTCCTGACATATCCATTTCATTGGTAAGGATAAGATAAGTTCTTCTGTGACAGTTTGAGTAAAATCAATTATCCCACCGTCAAACAAACTACATTCCTCATTTATACCCTTATCTTTTACATGGCAGAATTGTTGATTGTAACCAGCATCTATGGGTAAGTCAAAAGGTTTTAAGCATCTTCCACAAGTTAGTTGAACCGCAGTATTAATATCCCCACTCACCGAAATTGTAGCCCCGATGTTAGAGGCTGTACCTTTAAAAGTTATGGGCTTTATAAATACAATCTTATCCCTCTTATCCTTAGAGGTCTCTAGACTCTCCCAGTTCTCTTCGAAAAAAAAGTTCTTGGCTGCGCTTACGTTTTTTGCTAAATCTTTAACTTCAAGCTTCAAAATCCTACACTCCATTTCAAACGAGCGTTCAGAAAAACAGATACAACCAGTATTATACATAAATTATTCGTTACGTGTCAAGCAAATAAGTCTTTTTGTATCTCGGGCAATTACTAGTTCCTCATTAGTGGGAACGACAAGGACCTTTACCGAACTGTCTTTAGTGGATATATCAGCTTCCTTACCACGAACATTGTTTTTTTCCGGGTCTATCGTAATACCCAGATAATCCATATCTTGGCAAATTGCTGCGCGAATTTCCTTGGAGTTCTCTCCCAGGCCTGCTGTAAATACTAGGGCATCTAATCCGTTTAGTGTTGCAATGTAGGCCCCAATGTACTTTTTGACATCTTGAACAAATACATCCAAGGCTAACTTTGCTCGGTCGTTACCTTGAGCCGCCGATTCTTCTATATCTCGAAAATCACTACTAACTCCTGATAGACCTAATACACCACTTTTTTTATTTAGCATCTGATTAATTTCCTCTGTACCCAAATTTTCCTTCTCCATTATGAAAGGTACAATAGCAGGATCCAAATCACCACACCTTGTACCCATTGTTAGGCCTTCCAAGGGTGTAAAACCCATGCTGGTTTCTTGAGATTGTCCATTCCCAATAGCTGTTACACTTGCCCCATTCCCCAAATGACATGTTATTATTTTTAATTCAGGGAAATCCATACCTATCATTTCCGCCGCACGCTGCCCAACGTACAAGTGAGATGTGCCATGAAAGCCATATTTTCTTATGCCATACTTCTCATAGAGTTCGTACGGAAGACTATACATATAGGCTTTAGACGGAATAGTTTGGTGAAAAGCAGTATCAAAAGCCGCTACCTGCGGAGCGCCGGGCAGTAGTTTCTCCGCTGCTTCAATACCGAGCAAGTTAGGTGGATTATGTAAAGGAGCTAGTTCAATAAGTTTTCTTATTTCCTCTTTCACCTGAAAATCCACTAAAGTTGATGCAGAAAAAACATCACCTCCGTGAGCAACACGATGACCGACGGCCTCTATCTCTTCAATCTTATCTAGAACACCATGTTCAGAACTCAATAGGGCCTCAATAACTAATTCAATAGCCTCTTTATGATCACTAATATCCGTCATCTGAACATGCTTTTCCTTTCCTTTCGACTGATGGTTTAGTTGTGCACCTTCTAAGCCTATACGCTCGACCAGACCTTTTACCATAACAGTCTCTTGTTCCATATCAAATAACTGATACTTTAACGAAGAACTGCCACAGTTAATTACTAGTACCTTCATGCAAACCCCTCTTTCAATAACATTTATTCAAATTGGTCTATAATCCTAAAAATTGTGTCAATTGCCTGTCGGGCTGCTGTCTTGCCACGAACAATTCCTTGGTGCGCTTGGTCAAAATTATTTGGATTTAGGTCACTCAAATCGGGTTGTATTAAAACATCTGCTCTTAAGATATTTTTGTTTACTGTTTCCCTGTCAATAATGTCTAAGCTTAATATAATAACATCAATGATGCTAGTAACCTTGTTTTTCTTATGGTCGCATCCACCAAACTTTACGTCCACAGCAATTACAATATCAGCACCTTTTTCCTTCACAACACTTATTGGTACCCTGTCCAACACCGCACCGTCCACCAAAACTTTTTCATCCATAATAACGGGTTGAAATATACCGGGTATAGCCACACTGGCTCTAAGTGCTTTGGCAACATTCCCTGAATCAAAAACTACCTTCTCGCCTTCGATTAAATCAACGGCCACTACATAAAAAGGGATATCTAGCTGGTCAAAATTTTTATTCTGAGTTAATAAACGCAATAATTCTTCGATTTTGTTCCCTTTAATAATTCCCATCCTTGGCACTGTCAAATCAAATAACAGCTTTTGTTTCATTTCAAATGCCAACCGTTCTAACCTTTCAAAATCATGACCACATGCTAAAAGGGCTCCGAAAACACCGCCAATACTGCTACCAGCAATTAAATCGATAGGGACTTTTGCCTTTAGTAACTCTTGAATTACCCCTATATGAGCTAACCCTTTTGCGGCACCAGCACCTAAGGCCAATCCAACTTTGGGTTTCTGTTTGGGCAACTCATCTCACCTCTCCACATATTTTAACCCGCATAACATTATATTACACTAGTTCTAGTCAGGTCTTTGTTCTAATATATTAATAAGAAACTTGAACCTTACCAACATTTCCAACTTAAATTTCAGAAAATGCTAAGAGACAGAGTTTAAGGGTGATAGAAATCGTGAGAACAATTATCAATATTCGTTCTTCCAAATCGTTAACCGGAATAGTAAAATCATTAATCCTAATGGGAATATTCATTTCGTTAATGGTATTTCCCAAAGAAGTTTTCGAAGCATCTTTAAGAGGTCTCAATACTTGGTGGAACATAGTTTTCCCCGCATTGCTGCCTTTTTTTATTGTGTCCAACTTAATGATGTCCTTTGGGATTGTACATTTTTTAAGTGTTTTACTTGAACCTGTTATGCGCCCTATTTTTAACGTTCCTGGTAACGGAGCATTTGTGATGGCTATGGGATATACTTCAGGATTCCCAATTGGAGCCGTCCTTACCACTGACTTGAGAAGAAAATCCCTCTGCACAAGAAATGAAGGCGAAAGACTCGCGTGTTTTACCAACAACGCAAGTCCCTTGTTCATGTTTGGGGCCGTTGCCATTGGAATGTTTCAAAATCCTCAGCTGGGAGCTGTTATTGCAATCTCCCATTATACTGCTAATCTTTGCATTGGCGTAATGCTGCGTTTCCATGGCTATAACGACCCTGAGCAGACTAACAATAGAGTTTCCACTCACCGCCTTATTTCCAGAAGTATCGATGCACTTTTAAGTGCACAGCGAAAAAACAATACACCTCTTGGTCAACAATTGGGGGATGCTGTCAAAAAGGGTATTCAAACACTAAGTATAATAGGTGGGTTCATTATCCTTTTTTCCGTAATACTGGAAGTGTTATTACAGTTAGGGATAATTCCTATAATTAGTAACGTCTTTGGGCAAATACTACTTTTATTCAATTTCAACGAGCAGTTAGCTCAGTCTTTAGCTGCAGGACTGTTTGAGGTTACTATAGGTGCGAAAAGCGCAAGTGAAATTAATGCTCCCTTATTTCAGCAGTTGATAATAGTTAGTGTTATCTTAGGTTGGAGTGGTTTATCAGTCCATGCCCAGATTGCCAGCTTCATCGGTCAGACAGATTTGCGTCTCTGGCCATTCATAATAAGCCGTCTAGCTCATGGTATCCTTGCAGCATGTTTCATTTCTATCCTTATAGGTCCAGCTCAGCCAGTATTTAGGTACTTTCACCAGCCAAACACTATAACAAGCGCTCACTACACTTTGTTAGCGGCTGTCTTAATTCCACTATTATTAAGTATTATTTTTATAGTGCTGTTAATCCCAATTGCAATGTTTATTGTCTTATATAAAAGTCTTTTTGGATTAAAGTTATAAGACTTTAGCTAACATTTCTAGATTTGGTAACTTGGAGTTCTTGGCGACCCTTTCTGACAACAGATAAAGTCTTTTCTAGACTAATTTCTAAATTGTTTAGCACATCATCAGCATAATTGGTTGATCCTTCTTTTATCTGTTGAGTTGTTTTTTCAGCTTGGCTAATAATTTCTTTTTTTCGTAATTCTGCTCTCTTCACAATTTCTTCTTCTGAAACCATTTTATCAATGTGGGAACGTGCCTCATTTAATATTCTTTCGGCCTCTTGTTTTGCCTCATGAAGCACCTGTTTTCTTTCTTTATTTATTTGTTGTGCCTTATGAAGCTCACTGGGTAATAACCCTCTAATTTTATCAACAATTTCCAATATTACATCTTGATCGATAATTACTTTTGATGTTATTGGAACTTTTGTTCCATTAATTACAAATTCCTCCAAGTCGTCAATTAACTTAAGCGCACCCTCCAATTGTTCCACACTAATCCCTCCCAATCAACTGTTTTTGAAAAAGAAAACTGCCGTATCACCATATCGGCGAGCTGAAATTTTTTCTAAATTGTCAACCATAATTTCTTCTTTGCTCATAGCCTCAAGCATAATCAGCGAATTTACAGATGCTAATTTATGCGTTTTCAATTTTATCAATATTCGTTCGCCCAGCTTAAGGTTATATGGCGGGTCTATATAAACTAAATCAAACTGTTCACCTTCTAGATTTGTAAGTACAGAAAAAACATCACCCTTAATTACAGTTGCCTGACTACCTAGACCCGTGGCGTCCAAATTTGCCTTAAGAACTTTCAATGCAGCCAAATCTTGCTCTATAAAAGTAACAGACTTAGCGCCCCTGCTTAAAGCCTCAATACCCATTCCGCCGCTGCCGGCAAATAGGTCCAGAAACCTGGCTTGTCCAATAAAAGGAGAAATTATGTTAAAAACAGCTTCTTTAACTCTATCAGCAGTTGGCCTAGTCTTTAAACCCTTAGGAGCCTGTAATCTTCTGCCTTTAGCTGTACCGGAAATAACTCTCAAAATTTTGCCACCTCATCAAAAGCATTATAGCACATTCTGGAATAAAACTCGACCGTTTATTTTGTACGATCAGAAAGTATAACTTCCCCATAGGTACGCAGTTTGGCTAGGCCTCAGAGACAAAGCTCAAGCTTCAAAATCTTCTATGATGAAAAGTAGGTAGATAAAAAAATATTGATTACCTATGTATATTGTGATAAATTGCAGTCCATAATATTAGTGAAAACCAAATGAAGAGCTTAGAGGTTATTTATCAAAATAACCCTCCCCCATGAGCTCTTCCTCCGGTTTCTCCTCTCCCAACGAAGGCGGCCTAGCCGCCTTCGTTTTATTAAATCCTAAATTGGCTGCTTTGGCTTTTGTTCCTCTCTGGCCTGGTGCCGCAACTTATTATTGCAAAAGTCACAAATAAACGGTAATGACGGATCTTTTCTTAGTTTTTGAAAATCTTTGTGCATTTTGGTTATTTCTATTTTCTTATTGCATACGATACATTTTATCTCCACTTGAAATTCCTCCCTCGTAGTATCTTTTCTACGACTATGCATTTTCTCCTCCACATTTTATTGTATAAGAATTTTTAAGTTATCTTATACTAACACTAGACTATTTACGAGGGAGGACATGGGTGTGAAAGCACAAAGCTATTTTAATAATATGGGTGTAAACCTCGACTTGGCAGTTGAAGCTCACGAATTGTTAAGAGGAGATGCACAAAGAGAAGTAGCGGGAGTAAAAGAAAATATAGAAAATCACGATTATTGTTCGGTAACTACCGTCAGTATTTTAAATCCCCAAGGCGAAGCGGCGTTAAATAAGCCTCAAGGTAACTATATTACCATTGAAGCTCCAGAACTTCGGTTTAACGACAGCCGGGTTCAGCAAGACGTAAGCAAGGTCATTAGCGAAAAAATTGAAGCGATGTTAAAAAATTTTAATTTAAATGAAGAAGCTCCTATATTACTAGTTGGGCTAGGGAATTGGGACGCAACACCAGACGCATTAGGTCCAAGAGTAATTAACAGTAGTTTAGTGACGCGTCATTTGCATAAGTATGCTCCTGATGCAGTGCAAGGGGGATTGCGTTCTGTTGCCGGATTAGCTCCCGGAGTACTGGGAATTACGGGGATAGAAACTGCGGAAATCATCAGAGGCGTTGTTGAAAGGGTAAATCCAAGCCTTGTAATTGCAATTGATGCACTAGCAGCCAGGTCTATTGAAAGGATTAGTACTACTGTTCAATTAGCAGATACGGGGATTAATCCAGGTTCAGGAATAGGAAACCAACGAAAAGGTATTAATCATGAAACCTTAGGAGTGCCTGTAATCGCAATTGGTGTTCCGACCGTTGTTCATGCTGCCGTTTTCGCCTATGAGACTTTCACTAACATAATAGCAACCAATCCCAATCTAAGAAATCATTTAACCCAACAAATGGTAGAAAATGGAGTAAAAGAAATTTTGCAGCCATTTGAGGGAAATCTAACTGTAACTCCCAAAGAAATAGATGACTTAATTGATAGAATTTCTAAAACAGTAGCTTTAGGAATTAATCAAGGCCTACATCCTGGAGTAGGCTGGGAAGAAGCAATTGCTTTTCTTCAATAAGAAAGTTCTAAAAATAGGGAAAAACGCCCAGGCATTTTTCCCTATTTTACCATTAAAAATTTATTCTCCCGGATATACTTCATATTTAGGTCTAACAGATTTACTAAAATTGTCGTCTTTTGAAGTGACCAATTCTTTTGCAAACTCAAAATCTTTAATTTTTTTCTGTTGTTCAGCTTTCTTCTTCATTGTTGTCCCTCCCTTATTCTATTTTTTTTACAATCCCCAAGAATATTTAGGTTGGAAATTGCGCAATCTAAAAGTAACATAGTTAAATGAAAAAGCGGGTCCAGTAAACCCGCTTTGCAAAATGACTATTGTAACGGACCAGGCTGGGTAGTTTGAGTGGTGTTTGCTGCCTGCTGTTGGTAAGATTGAATCATTTTTCTCACCATTTGACCACCAACATGACCCCATTGTCTGGAAGGAATGTCGCCACCGTACCCACCGGTCCAATTCAAACCAACTTCGGATGCTGTTTCATATTTAAACTGTTCCATCGCTTTTTGAGCCTGGGGGACAACTAATTGGTTT
>Ga0209347_1003482_pt1 | contig 18219 bp, 15 predicted proteins | sample AutmiccommuBRH23_FD_187382 | JGI IMG/M metagenome (GOLD analysis project Ga0209347, IMG submission 187382) | Deep subsurface microbial communities from Mt. Terri, Switzerland - Autotrophic microbial communities BRH/23 (SPAdes) (version 2) | ecosystem: Environmental > Aquatic > Deep subsurface >...
GTCGGTTTTTGATGGCAAAGTAAAAAGCTCCAAATTCAAGGCGCGCGAATCCCGAGGAATGAGGCGTACTTGTCGTACGCCGTAGTGACGAGGGATGAAGCGCAACGCAGAAGTTGGGCTTCCAAGGAACTTAACGCCTCCCACCTTTAAAAGCTGAAAACCGGTGTTTTCGAGGCGGCAATTGGACCGGTTCTTTCGGCTCACTGAGGGCCGTTTCCATGTTTCCAAGGTTTGCGAAGCGGCGCCCCGGAAACTCGCTTCGCTCAAACAATCCGGGCCGCTTCCGCTTCGCTTCACCTTGAAACATTTGGAAACGGCCCTCAATGTTCGCCTTGAAAGAACCGGTCCCAATTGCCGGCCAGCGCACGTTGGGCTTCAAGGTCCCAAAATCGGTTTTTTTATTGTCTGATACGGCACGATGTTTCATGACGGATCAGGGAAAAGTCGCTTCACGAGCGGATTTGAGCATTTTGCCGATTAAGGCCTGGCACCTGATCCGCTAAAATTTCTCATTGTTTGAGGGCGATAGCCCGAGTTTGAGAAATTTAGCGGATCAGGTGCCAGGCCCGGAAAAATGGTCATTGAGCGAGGAAGAACGACTTTTTCCCGATCCGTCAGCCAATGAACCTGATGCTCGGTTTTCAAAGTTCCTTCCTGTAAAAACGCGGCGAAGCCGAGTTCGGAGCTTCCAAGGAACTCCCTGCTTTTGTTTCGTGAACGTGAACGTACACGTGCTCGTGCGCGTGCACGGCTTTTGAACTTTGTTCCTTCTGCAAAAACACCCGCGCCAGCGGAGTTGATCAGCTTCCAAGGAACTTATGTTTTAAATTCGTGCGCGTGCGCGTAATCGTACGCGTAATCGGACCTTCAAAAACCGATTACGATTACGCGCACGCGCACGATAAAGGCATAAACGTTCCTTTCTGTAAAAACGCCGCGCGCGGCGGCGTCGGGAGCTTTTTACGAAGCCATCAATCATCAATGTTTTATTTTCCAGGGGACCGGGCCATGGCGTTTTCCCCAGGCCAGGTCCGGCTCCCCGGCATACCGGACCAGAATTTTGATATTGGCGTCCTGCCATCGTTTCAGCCCCTCCTGATCTGGCCTCGCCGTACGATAAAGGGTGAAGAGATATCCTTTTCCCGATTCCCCGTCCGTCGGGAACCGGTCTTCCTGGATTAAAACAATCCGTCCTTTCAGGCTTTTCTTCAATTCGGCCATGTTCTGTCCCTCCTTTATCCGGATTCAGGCCACTCTCCGGCCGATGCCATAATACCCATTTAAGATAAGCAAACCGGCAGACCGGCTGAATACCGGATGGACGGTAAAATGGCCCCCCATCTCCGGAAAAAGCGGTGAACGGATCGTGTAGCACCAAGCACGCCTGATGGTCCCGTAAAAAGTTTGCCGGATTCCTTAGGTCCGATCGTTCGGCAAATAGTCGATGGTCCCGGGTAAAATACCTGAAAATCCCACTGTTCCATGAAATGCGTGACGAGAATATTTTTTTCAGGACGTGTTCGCTACCGAAATGGGAGCCCGGAGTGGATTACCTGACAAGAATAAACCTGTTCGTTGTTTCCGCGACCATTTTCCTGAGCGCCTTTCTCCTGTTCCAGGTACAGCCGATGATCGGCCGGTTCATACTTCCCTGGTTCGGCGGAGCCCCCGCTGTATGGACCACCTGCCTCCTCTTTTTTCAGGTGATGCTGCTCCTCGGGTATGCCTACGCCCACTGGGCGACGGATGGAAAACCCCCCGCCCGTCAGGCGATAATTCATCTCCTCCTCCTGGCGGCCACAGTATTTCTGTTGCCGATTCTGCCGGACAGAGCATGGAAACCGGTCGGCGACGAACCGCCGATCCGGCATATCCTGCTTCTCCTTACCGTTTTCGTGGGAGGACCGTTTTTTATCCTTTCCACCACCGGTCCGCTCCTTCAGGCCTGGTTCCGGCCGTTTCCGTCCGGCCATTCTCCCTATCGCCTCTTCGCCTGGACCAATACGGGCGCTCTCCTGGGGCTGTTGACCTACCCGTTTTTTGTCGAACCGGTCATCACCCGCCACACCCAGGCGATCCTCTGGTCGGGGACATACGCCCTGGTCGCGGGGGGGTGCGGGTGGTGCGCATGGTTTCTGGCCCGGACCGCCGGAAAACCCGCCGGTAGCCCGGCATCCATCCGGCGGTCGCCGCCGGCTTCCAATCCGGGAATATTCCGGATGGCCGGCTGGGTTGCCATGGCGGCATCCGCTTCCATACTCCTGATGTCAACAACCAGCCGGATCTGCCAGGATCTGGCGGTTTCGTTTCTGTGGGTGCTGCCGCTCGGCATCTACCTGATCACCTTCATCATCGCCTTCGCGGGGGAAACAGGGTACCGGCGCGCCTGGGGCCTCCCCCTTCTGGCAGCAGCGTGGATACTGGCATTGTGGCTCCTGAACCGTATAGATCCGGTTGCAATGCCTCTACAGATCGCCATTTACTCCCTTGTTTTGTTCGCCGGCTGCATGGTCTGCCACGGGGAACTGGCGCTCGCCACTCCCGACCCCGCACACCTGACCCTTTTTTATCTCGCGCTTGCCGGGGGCGGGGCATTGGGAGGGCTTTTCGTCACCCTCGCCGCCCCGGCCCTCTTCTCCGGCTACTATGAATACCATATCGGTCTGGCAGCAGCTGGCGGGGTGGCCCTTCTCGCCTTCTTCTCCGGTCCGCGACTCCCGGCTTTCCCGAAAAGAAGCGCCCTGGTCCAGATTTCCCTCCTCGTTGCCTATACCGGATTTATAGTTCTGCTGGGCAGGAACATCACCGACGGGGTTTCCGGACCCCTCGTGACATCACGCTCGTTCTTCGGAGTCGTTCAAATCCAGGAAGTGCCTGACGCACCAAACGGCTGTTCGCCGAAATTGCACAATGGGAATATCCGGAACGGATTTCAGCACGCGGAAGAAACGCTGATCCGTCAACCGGTTTCCTCTTATCGACCGGAAGTCGGGGTCGGGATGGCCATCCGCAACCACCCCCGGCGCCGGGCGGGAAAACCGATCCAGATCGGCGTCATCGGACTGGGCACTGGAACGATTGCCGCTTACGGAAAAAAAGGAGACCAGATCCGGTTTTATGAAATCAACCCGGATCTGGTCCGGGTATCCAGCCGCTATTTTGATCACTGGCAGAGCACGCCGGCGGACGTCCGGATCGTGACGGGCGACGCGCGCATTCAGCTCGAACGGGAAATGGCCCGCGGTGAATCCGGTCGTTTTGACCTCCTGGTGATCGATGCCTTTAACGGGGGGACCATCCCCCCCCACCTGCTGACCCGGGAATGCGTGGAGATTTACCGCCGGCACATGAAACCGGATGCCATCCTGGTGCTCCATCTCCCCAAGCGGATCCTCGACCTAAAACCGGTGGCCCTGGGAATCGCGGAGTGCCTGGGGTGGGAACCGGTATTGATCGAGACCAGAGACCGCAATGATCCAGCAACCCCTGCCGCAACCTGCGTTCTGATCACCCGCAACCGCCGGGTTCTTGATGCGGCGGAAATCGCTTCCGCTTGCTCCGACTGGCCCCGGGATAACGATGTACCCGTATTCTGGACGGACGATTATTGTTCGGTGATGGATGTGATGCAGTAAAAGAGAGAAGCCAGAATCCAGAAGTCAGAATCCAGAAGATAGAAGTCAGAAGATAGAAGATAGAACCGGCCCCGGCGAAAGGGTTTTCCCCTTCGCCCCCCGTTTTTTGGGGGGGGAGAAGGTCGGGATGAGGGGGGTTAAAAATGATCCATTCCGCTTCAACGATTCCCAAGCTGGAGCTTGGGACGACGTTTACTCCGGGTCCGGCGTCCGCCAGTCGACCCGGATCAACTTTTCATTGGGAAGCCTTATTTCTTCGGCGACCAGGGCGTCCTTCCCCTCGATTCTCGCCGGCCGGACCAGAAGGGAGACTGTTTTTCCCTGGAGTTCCAGATCGGACGGATAACTGTCCACCGGCCCGAGATTGACCACGGCCGTCCCCTTCCCCTCCGCCAGTTCGACCCGGGCGAGCATCTGGTCGGGCACGTCGTAACGTTCAAATTTTGCCTTGCGGATACCGAGGATTTTGGCGTCAATTACCTTAAGGTTCAAGTCCTGCCGGCGGCGGATTTCTTTCTGCCGGGATTGGGTCGCCAGTTCCAGGGCGACCAGGACCGGTTTTTCGTCAATCGATCCCTCAACCCCGTGGACCACAATCGGATCTCCCTCCTGGAGCTCCAGTTCCTGAATTTCACGCTCCGGCCCCAAATCGACGATTATGGGTTCCAGACCGCCCGCCTCCATCCTGGCCAACCGGTGGGGCTCGTCTATCCCCGCGATGACGAATGATTTCATCTCCCGGATCATCCCCTCGACCCGGCGCGGCTGCCATCTCTGGTATCTTAAAAAACCGGACGGGTCTCCGATCCTTCCCGGGTCGTCTTTCATCCGGTCCGGGGGCGGAACCTTCTGCTGTGCCACCACCGGCATGGAAAACCCCGGTACGACTAGAATCATGAAAACGACGCAGCCGATCTTTACCATTCTCATTTTCATGTCAATAATAACCTTTAGACTCCATTCGGCGCCACTGCTCGAATGTCCCTTTCTCATCGAACCAGCCCCGCGTGTAATAATCAAAATTGAAACCCGACCGGTCCGCATCCCTGCCGACTCCCCCGTATGCATCCCCTTCCCCGGACATTCCATTTTCATAATAGCCGTAGAGTTCCCGCTCGCCGGTGTCCTCATCGGGATCGGCATACCCGTAGGTATACTTGTACCAGTCGGATTCGCCAAGAAGCCGTTCTTCCGAGTACCACCCGGACCACTCATCGCCTGCGTCATTGACCCTCTCCCTGGCCGCGCATCCGATCAGGAGCGCCAGCAGGAACAGCACCGGCAGCACCCGGGGAAACATCGGATCTATTCCCATATCAGCATCTCCTTAATCTTCACGGAACCCCTCCCCCCTGGACCGCGGAGACCGCACGGAAGGCATTCACCCGCCCGGCGCCAGTCTTGTCGTCTTCTCCCGGTGTATCGATATCATCGGCAGTCTCCCTGAGCATCCGCTTGATCTCCGCCGGAAGGAGGGCCGGGTTTGCCGACAGCATGAGCGCAACGACACCGGCCACTTTTGGCGTGGCGGAAGAGGTCCCGCCGAAAGATGGTGTATAATCGGCGCTGACGGGGTCGGCGGGATCGATGGCCGTGCCGTCATTTCGACCTTCGGCGCCCAGGAGGTCCGTCGTGTAGCTCCACGTCCCCGGCGCCACCACATCCGGTCCAGCCCCCTCATAACTCGACCCCCAGGCATGGATGCCGTCACTGCTCGATGCCCCCTTGTGCTCATCGGTCGGGCTCGATGCCCCAACACAGATCACGTCCGTTGTTCCGGTGAGGATGCCCGGAAAATTCACCTCGTAGCTCCATGGGGGGCGGTCGGGGCCATTGCCCGCCGCGAAGAGGACAACCCGCCCGGCGGCAAGAGCGGCCGTGACGGCATTTTCGATATCGGCTGACGGGAAACCAACCCATCCCCAGGAATTATTGAGAACCTTTGCCCCGTTTGCCACGGCAACATCGATGGCGAGTGCGCAGTCACCGATGGTTTCTCCGGAGTAAACCGGCAGGATCGGCACGCCGGGGGCCGTCCCCGCCACACCGATGCCATTGTCCCGGATCGCCCCGATATTCCCGGCGCACCCCGTGCCGTGGCTCCCCCTCGGTTCTCCCCGGGGGGCGCCTCCAATGGCGCCGGTGAAATCGAAACCGTTTACCAGGTTCAGATCCGGGTGGGCCGTTTCGACCCCGTTATCAATCACGGCCACCAGGATATCCGGCGACACCGCCACCAGGGCCCAGGCTTCGGGTATGTGCATATCGGTTCGGCCGGTGGCGGTCACGAGACCGGCAATCTGACCGGAATTCCGGAGCTCATACTGCCGGGTGCTGTAAGGATCGACGGAAACGGGTTCCATGTCCACGTTTACCGCACCCACCACCCGAAAATCGTCGATATAGGCCCCCTCCATCTGGATGGTGGCATCCGAGACATACCGAATGATGAACATCGTGCTGGCGACCCGGTAATACGGCGGAACCCGGAAAAGGAGTTTCCGCCATCCATTGCTGGTGGTCGGGTCGAGAGTGCAGTCGCCGTTATCGGCGACAATGGCCAGCGGTTCGCCGGCAGCTTCCCAGGTGCCGCCGTTCACGGCATAAAGAACCGGGAAGTCACAGGGAAACAGCTGATCCTGCAAATCGACGGCGATTTCGTTTACTGAATGGAACCAGAGTTCGACATAGACTTCCGCATACCCGGTCAGGTCGTATGCGGGGCTTTGCAGGTCCGAAACCATATTGATCGGTGCGGGACCCGGGGCGGCCACTCCCTGGTCGCCCAGGGCGGCGCAATAAAATGCGCCGCTTCCGGTGCGGGCCCGGTGGGTCGTCGGTCCCCAGCCGGCAAGGGTGTGGCCGGGTGCCGCCGTTACCTGCCATCCCTCGGGAATGAGGCCCGATTCGCCGTCGAATTGGGCAAGAATGGTCCACCCGGGACCCGGCGGGTCGGGGACGTCTGCTAAAGTGGCGCGGGGGGCCTCTTCCCCCGAAGCGATGACGGGTCCCCCGGCGTCCAGTGACTTTTCGATGAGGCCGGGAAACACCGCCTCCGGATCTTCGGAGCGGATGATCACGATCGGATTCGGTTCCGCGAACGCCACCTTATTCAGGCGGGCAAGGAATCGCGCCACCGGGAACACGCGTCCATCGGAAGGGTTCTCGATTTTGAGGATAACCGTATCGGCCCGGTGGCTTCGGATATCGAGGATCCCCTGGCTGTCGCGGTAAGGGGTCAGGTATGCCAGCGCCTCCGACAGGGACGTCTTTTGACGGAATCCGACAACCACCTCATCCGTGGGAATAAGGATCGCCCCTCCCTGCTCGAAGACCGGCTGCACCACCCCCCCCGTTGATTCGGAAAAGAAGGAAATTCTGTCGGCAAGATTTACTGCTTTTTCGTCACCCTTTTTCGGCCGGGGCGCGCGGTAAAGGATCAGGGACCGCCCGCGGAGGGCCTCCCTGTTGCTCAGAGGATCGCGGGTGAGCTGGTTCCCTTGGACAACCGAAGAAAGGGAGCGGCTCCCATCTTCCATGGCGATGAATCGCTTGCTCGGGGTGAGCGAGACAAGTGACCCTTTATGGTAATAACGGTAATCATCCGCTTCGGCGGCAAATACCGGTTTAATCTCCGTTCCTGAAATCCCCACCATAAGCGCACAGACAATAATCAGACCGGGTCTTCTCCAGGGCTTCATCGCCGCTTTCCTCTCTAAACCATTTTTTTCTGAAGTATTCGACTCCAGGATAGCATGGGGCCGTTTCCAGCTCCGAAAGCAAGAAACGGCCCCAGATGTTACGAATGCCATATCCCCGCTATCTTAATTTCTCCGTCTTGAATACATCGACCAGGATTTTCGTCAATTCCCCGATCAGCACTGCATACCCCCCGACGCGGTCGGCGGTTTTATTGAAATTCAAAACGGTCTCCGTGGCGGTCCGGGTGATAACATCGAGCGCTCTGCCCGTTTCGTCGACCGTCTTCCTGAGGTCCCCGACGATCACGACGGAATCGCCGGAAATTGCAGAAACATTTGGAATGATTCGGTTGAGGTGTTCCATGTTTTTCTCTATAAGCGCGTTTAGATTTTTCAACAGCTGATTCAGGCTTTTCAGCGCGATGGCGGCGAATACGCCGACCGCCACGATGATAATGAAAACCACAATCCAGCCCAGCGCATCGTAAGTGATCGTTCCTTCCATGCGGTGTCCCCTTTACGTGAACGGTTGCAGGATCAAAGTGGTTTACAGCAGTTGGTTATCGTTGGGCTTCCCGGACGGCTTCCCGGGCACTTTCCGCGGCTTGTCTCACATCCGCTCCCACACGGGCGCCTTTTTCATCGAGTTCTTCCCGGGTTTCGTATGCGCTTTGCCGCAAGGACTCCATGATCTCGCGGGTCTGGCTGGCAATAAGGCCCCGGGTTTCCCTCCCGGTCCGGGGGGCCACGAGGATACCGGCGGCAATCCCGGCCACCGCACCCAGTGACATGCCCAGGACCATGTTCATGTTCTTGACATGCTGAAGTTCCTCAAGGCGATTCCTTCTGGATCGGGTCAGCAGGTTTGTCATTTCACGTGCGGCGTAGGCGTAAGTGCCGGCTTTTGCAAAACTTGTCCATTTCATGGCAATCTCCTTTCTATTAAGATGCATTACTATCCATCGGTTTCGCGCTGGTTTCTCCCGACTTCTCCCACCGAAAACCATCGGGAGAAGCCGAAAACCCGTGCGTATCGAAAATGTGTCCCTCGCTCTTCCGGGTATGCCCTTTTAGAAAAGGATGTGTTTTCCATCCTCAATAGTAAATCCGTGATGCCCTTTATTTTTGCCCCTCTGGCCATGTATTGACTGCCTGTTTCCAAGGCATGGGATGCCCGGAATGGCAGAGAATCACGCATGTACCGGTTAGAAGATTCGTACCTCTGCCGGATATCAGGAAGAAGGCCGCGGCCCGTTTCTCCGGTCATCACCCCGGGATTCGACCGCCATGCTCCGTTTGAGAACCTCCATCAGGTCGATCACCTTTCCTTCGTCTTCATCCTCTTCCGCCGGTGTTTCAACTGTTCGCACCACATCCCGGCCGGCCGCGCGTTTGGCTTCCACCAGGGCCAGCAGCTTTTCGGCGTAATCATCCCGCAGTTCATCCGGTTCGAATGCTTCGGCCGAGGCGGCGCGAATTTCGTCCACCATGGCGTCCACCGCCGGTTCGGGCACTACGGCGGGTTCGGGGAGCCCCACATCCGCCGGTGCCCGGATCTCATCGGCGAACCGGAGGGTTTCGGCGCGCAAAATCCCGTTTTCGGCCAGGATGGCCACCAGGTATTCCTTGCCCCGCATGACAAAGGTTGCAATACCGGCCCTCCCCGTCTGCTCCATGGTTTCGGCCAGGAGCCGGTACGGTTTATGGGAATCGCCAGCCGGCACCAGGAAATAGGCCCGGTCGAAAAACTTGGGATCGATCCGCCTGGCGGGGACGAAGCGGCGAAGATCGATTTCCCGGCTCTTTTTCGGCTGAAGGGCATCGAGTTCGTCATCAAGAACGGTGATAAAACGCCCCGCTTCAACTTCATACCCCCGGACGATCTCCTCCCGGCGGATCGGCCGGTCCTCCCGGGGGCAGAAATACCGTCGGGCAAGGGGGGTGCCGTCCGGGGCCAGCATCCGGAGGCGGACGTTCCGGGCGCGGTTCCCCGGAAACAGGGCCACCGGGATGCTGACCAGACCGAAGGTGATGGTGCCGGACCAGAAGGCCCGGCCGCGGATGTCATCGTGTGGATCCGGCACGCTTGTTTTCCTCCTTCGCCTGTTTGAGACTCCGTTCGAGCATGTCGGTCAGGGAAGCGGCCTTCGGACGCGGTTCCCGGACTTTCGCCATCCGGATCGTGCCGCCCTGGGCCTTGGTTTCGATCAGCGCCATCACCTGATCCCGGTACTCGTCCCGGTAGGCGGCGGGATCGAATTCGGCTTCCAGGGCGCTAACCAGCTGTTCGGCCATCCGGAGTTCCTGGGGTTCGAGATCCCGGCTGGACGGCCGGGGGAGCGATGCGGCATCCACCACCTCGCCGGCATGGCGCAGGGTGATGATCGTGAGGTAGCCATTGTCGATTCCCAGGGCGCCGACATAGGACTTCTTCCGCATCTTCCAGCGGGCGACTCCCTCCTTTCGTTCCTTTTCCAGGGCTTTGACCAGGGCGAAATAGGGGGCCGGGTCCCCGTCCGGCCCCATGTAGTAGGGCCGGTCGTACCACTGGTGACTGATCCGCTCCGGATCGACGAAGCGGAGGATTTCGATATCGCGGGAAGCATCGGGTTCGAGTGATTCAAGTTCGTCAGGGGTGAGGATGACGATCTCCCCTTCTCCGGTTTCAACTCCCCGGCGGACCTGGTCTCCCGGAACGGCCTCGCCGGTGGCCGGGTTGACCATCCGCTGCTCAACGGGGGTATGGTCCTTTTCATGGAGAAGCCGGAAATGAATATTCCGGTCTTCCACGGCGGAGTAGAGCTTCACGGGAACCGAAATCCCGCCGAACCGGATGATCCCTTTCCATATCGCCCGGGCAGCCATATGCGCCATCATCTCCCTATTGATAACCGCAAGTTGCCCATTCCAAAGGAACTCGATGGTTTGTTTTCGTGCACGTGAACGTACACGTGCTCGTGCGCGTGCACGGCATTTTTTTGTTCCTTTCCGTCAAAACACCGCGCAACGGAGTCGGGGGCTTTTTACGAAGCCATCAATTGTTTTCCTGAAAATATGGGGGGATCGGCCCCTTAACAATACGGTCGATCCTGTATTGGAATCACAAGGAGGCGGTATACCCGTCCTGCACTGAATACCTGCCAGCCGAAATCAAATTACATTCCCCACCCTATGTCTGAAACGACGGCTTGAGGGTATGGTTCAAGATAATTGACCAAAAAGTTTATCCCGAAAACTCCAGTGAATGGACTTTCCTTGTGAACCTCGGTCCAAAGTCCCCCTTTGCAAAGGGGGATTTAGGGGGATTTAGCGGAATCGGGAGTAACGGCAAACCGATTCCACTGGAGCAAAGCAGGTAACCAATAGCCAGATACATGTTCAAATTTTCGGAGGACAGTTGATGGAGGATCTGAACATCATCATTGCCGGCGCGGCCGGAGAAGGGGTGCAGACGGTCGGGGCGGTGCTGTCGGAAACCGTCCTGGCCCAGGGGTACGCGGTCTTTTCCTGGCAGGAATATGAATCCCGGATCCGGGGCGGGATCAACAGCTACACGGTCCGGATCGGGGAGACGGTTTCCAATGCGCCGCGCATGGAGGCCGATATCCTCCTGGCCTTAAATGACGGGGCCGCCCGGAAATACCTTTCCCGGCTGAAACCCGACGGGGTGCTGATCGCCCCTTCCGAACGGTGGGAGCGGATGATTCCCATCGATTTCACCAAAACCGCCCGGAAGGAGATCGGAAAAACCATCTACGCCAATAGCATCGCCGTGGGCGCCCTGGCCGGCACTCTCGATATCGATCTCGATACACTCAATCGCGTGCTTCTCCCCCGGTTCGAACGGAAAGGAGAAGAGGTCGTCAAGGCCAACCGGGCCGCCGCGGAAAAAGGGCATGCCCTGGCAAAGGGACAATGCCGGGACATCTGCCACTGGCGGCTTCCCCGGCGCGACGACCGGTTTGTGCTCATCAACGGCAACGAAGCGATCTGCCTGGGGGCGGCCCATGCCGGGTGCCGGTTCGTTGCCGGGTACCCCATGACCCCGTCCACGGAAATCATGACTTTCCTGGCGAAGGAGGAAGACCGCCTCCAGATCCTGGTCGAGCAGGCCGAGGATGAAATCGCGGCGATCAATATGGCCATCGGGGCCAGTTTTGCCGGGGCCCGGGCCATGACCGCCACTTCGGGCGGCGGATTTGCCCTGATGGTCGAAGCCATCAGCCTTGCCGGCATGACCGAGACCCCCATGGTGATCATCCTGGGACAGCGGCCCGGGCCGGCCACCGGGCTCCCCACCCGGACCGCCCAGGGCGATCTTCTGTTCGCGATCCATGCCGGGCACGGCGAATTTCCCAAACTCGTTCTTGCCCCGGCCGACCCGAAGGACGCCTTTCACCGGATCGTCGACGCCTTCAACCTGGCCGATAAATACCAGATCCCCGTGATCGTCCTGACCGACCAGCTGCTGGCCGAATCGGGCTATTCCATCCCGGAGGTCGACGTGGGAAAATCGAGGCCGGTCTTTCACCTGGCCGTCCCGGCGGCATTCGAGGATTACAAACGGTACCGGATCACGCCGGAGGGGATTTCCCCCCGCCTCTACCCGGGGCAGAGCCGTCACCTGGTCGGCGCCGACAGCGACGAGCATGACGAGGAGGGGCATATCACCGAGGACCTGGGGAAGACGGCGCTTTCCATGTATGAAAAGCGCCTCCGCAAAACAGATGCACTCCGCCGGGATCTTCCGTCACCCGAACGATACGGCGTGGACGATGCCGAAATCGTTTTCATCGGCTGGGGGTCTTCCCGCGACACGATCCGTGAAGCCCTCGATCTGATGAAGGCCGCGGGAATCCGGGCCGGATCCATCCATTTCACCACGGTCTGGCCCCTGCCGGATTTCCAATTTCCGGAAGAAAAACGCTTCTGGGTCGTGGAGAGCAACGCAACCCGCCAGTTTGCCGGCCTTCTCGCCGGCACTTACGGGATAACCGTCTCCGGTCACATCAACCGGTACGACGGCCTTCCCCTGACCCCCGAGTTCATAAGGAACCGATTCCATGAGCAACGCTGAGGATTTCAACAATACCGTGGAGAACCAGTGGTGCCCGGGGTGCCCCAACTTCGGGATTTTAAAGGCATTCAAGAAGGCATTCGCCGAAATGGACAAATCCCCGGACCAGGTCTGCCTGGTCTCCGGGATCGGCCAGGCGGCAAAGCTCCCCCATTACCTGAACTGCAACTTCTTCAACGGGCTCCACGGCCGGGCCCTGCCGGCGGCCCAGGGGATCCACGCGGCCAACCCGAACCTGACCACGGTGGTGGTCACCGGCGACGGTGACTGCTACGGCGAAGGGGGAAACCATTTTCTCCACGCGATCCTGCGTAACCCGGACATCACGGTGGTGGTCCACAACAACGAGCTTTACGCCCTGACCAAGGGGCAGGCCTCCCCCACCACGCTTCCCGGCGAGAAACGGACGCTCCAGATGAAAGGGGTTGAGAAAAACCAGGCGAACATGCTGGCCATGGCGATGATCAATAACTGCACCTTCGTGGCCCGGGGATTCGCGGGCGAAATCGACCACCTGAAGGATCTGATCATCCGGGGCGTGCGGCACAAGGGGTTGAGCTACATCGACGTGGTCCAGCCCTGCATCACCTGGGGGACCCGGCCGGTGAGCTGGTACAAGGAACGGGTTTATCAACTGGAAAGCGATTACGATCCGTCGGACCGGCAGGCGGCGCTGGAGAAGACTACCGAGTGGTGGGAGCGGATTCCCATCGGCGTCCTCTACCAAACGTCCCCCCGGGAAACATACGCCGCCCGATTCAGGAATGTAGTAGGCGGCCGGGCCATGGCGGAGATGGAACCGCTGGGGGCGGAGGCGGTGCGGCGGGTTTTTGAGGGGTATTATCCGGTGTAGGGGAATGTGAACAGCAGAAGCCAGAATCCAGAAGAAAAGCAACAGCAAGATCTTAAAGCAGAAGGTCAGAATCGAGTCCCAACCGCTGGCCGGGTGGGCAGTTTACGCCAGAATGAAAAAACCCGCGGCGAAGGGGTCTTCCCTTTCTCCACCCGTTTTTTGGGGGGAGAAGGTCGGGATGAGGGGGGTTAAGATTGACCCATTCCTATTTGGGGGTTCCCAAGCTGGAGCTTGGGAACCAGCGACTCCGAGTAAACGTGCAGTTTTGCCGGAAGCGAGCGCGGTCGTTGGCCGTGGTCCGTTTTCACTGATCGAGCTCGATCCGGAGCGACAGAAATTTCATCATATCCTTCAAGGAGATGATGCCGGCCAGGTGATCGTCCTCCGTGACCATCAGCCGGCTTTTTCCGGTCCGGTTCATTAGTGAAAGCGCCTTGATCGCATCCGTATCGGGCCGCACCGTATTGTCGACATCGCAGGAGACGAGGACATCACCCACCCGCTTTTGGCCCCACTCCGCTTTGGGAATCTCTTTGATCTGCTGCGTCGTAATGCACCCCTCCACCTTACCGGAACCCGAAACCACGGGATACATTTTGTGGTGATACCGGTAGACATAATCTTCAACCAGCTCATTCAGGGTCGTGTCCGGGGAGATAGTGACGGGGTCGGTATTCATGAAGCGGCGAACCGATTCCCCCTCCAGCGCCCTTCGGGTAACAAGCTGCTGGTAAGACATGCTGGCCGCGCTGTAAAGGAACATGCCGATGAGAAACCACCACATCCCCCCGATGAAGTTGCCGCCGAAAATACTGAAGATGCCGAGGATGATCAAAAAAACGCCGAAACCGGAACCAATGCTTGCCGAGACGCGGGTCGCCCACCGGAGATTGCCTTTCATCCCCCACAGAATCGATCGCAGCACCCGCCCCCCGTCCAGCGGGAAAGCAGGGATCATGTTGAATACGGCCAGAATGACGTTGATGATCGCAAGATAGAGGATGACACCGTTTACCGGCCGGGAGATGCCGGATGCCACCCCCGCTGAATAGACGGCATAGAACAGAACCGCGAGGATAACGCTCGACAGGGGACCGACAGCCGCCATCAGGAACTCGACCTTGGGACTCGGCGGTTCGTCCGGCATTTCGGCCATCCCGCCGAAGATGAACAGCGTGATTCCTTTCATATGCAGACCATATTGCCGGGCGACCAGGGAATGGGAAAACTCGTGGATGATAATGGAGATAAACAGGCCGAGCGCTCCGATGATCCCCATGATCCAGTAGGTTCGGGTTGACAATCCTTCCACCTGGAACGGGAAAAACCCGGTCGACAGCGACCAGGCAATCAGCACGGCGAGGATGATCCAGCTGAAATCGATCTGCACCTGGAATCCGAGAAGTTTGAACAGGTTGATCCGTCTTCCGAACATATTCATTCTTTCTGATTTTGATGAATTGTTGGCTCAGGTTCGGGGTTAAAGCACCGGAAAGGGTTTGCGCGGCTGACCCTATCCGGATTTCGCCAGATCAACATTTTCCAGTGCCGAAATCCCCCTGCCGCTTGATGCTGTCGGGATGACGCTCATTTTGCCGTTGGTCTCGAGCACCACGAAATCGACTTCATCGAGGGAAGAAATCCCCTGGCTGCGGATGGTCTGGAGGATTTCCTCCCGGCGCACCCGCTCTTCTTCCAGGGCTCTATCCAGAAATCGACTGTTGCGAAATAAAAGGTGGGGTTCCGACTTGATCACCGTCCTGGACCATTCGACCCGGGATGAAATCCAGGCGACGACCAGTTGCAGGAAGATAAGAATGAACAAGGCGAGCAGACCATCGATCAACCCGATGCTCGTATTGAGAATGGTGGTGGCCAGCGTGGAACCGAATGCCACCGTAACGACAAAATCAAAGGCATTCAGCTGCGTCAGGGTCCGTTTGCCCGAGATCCGGAGCATGGCCACCAGGGCCGCATAGGCAAGCGGCCCCACGATCAGGATGCGAAAGAGGGTCTGCCAGCTGCTGAAGAGCATTTATTCTTACCCTTCAACGGTTTTGCTCAATTCCTTGGCTCTCGCGTGGTGTTGTTCCAGAACCGGTAGGGTCTTGTCGATCCAGGCCTTCAATTCCGGATCTTCTATCTTTCCGCTCATTTTCTTGAACTTTTCAACATCCTCTTCGTGATCCTTGACCATGATATCCATGTATTCCCGGTCAAACTCCGCCCCACTGGCGTTATTCAGCTTATCAAGTTTTTCCTTGTAATCCTCGCCAACATCCGTCGGAATCTCCATCCCCTTTGCCTGGGCAATCGCCTTGAGTTCCTCGTTGGCTTTGCCGTGGTCGGTCACCATCATACTGCCAAATTCTTTTACTTCCGCGTTTGATGCCTTTTCGACCGCCAGGGTCCCGGCTTCGACTTCAAACATTCCGCCCTGGGCGGCTTTTTTGACAAAGTCTTTCGCTTTGTCATCTCCCGCGCCCGCCGGTCCCGCCACAAATGCCAGCATCATCAGAACTGCAAAAAATATAGACAGTTTTTTCATTTTTCTCGTCTCCTTTAATTTGGTTGCAGGCCGATTCGTTCTACGCCCTTTTTTAAAATTATTGGCTCGCACAAGCGATTCAATACAGCGCATGCCGTATTTGCATCAGATGGTTCACTGTATATAACGGGGAAGTGTCGATACGGCGTATACGGCGAAAATAACGGGGAAATACTGTGTCCGCCCGATTGTCGAAAGAGCAACCATTAACCACATTGGGGGAGGTAAACAAACCGGAAAAGGAGAACCGCAATGAGCAAAATCGCAACGATCATCACCGATTACTTTGAGGATTCCGAGTACACCGAACCGGCCAAGGCCTTCAAGGAAGCTGCCCATACGGTCATTCCCGTCGGGCTGAAGGCCGGGGTGACCGTGAAAGGGAAAAAGCACGAGACCCCGGTCAAAATCGAAAAGGACATCAGTGAAATCAACCCGGATGATTTCGACGCACTGTTCATTCCCGGCGGTTTCTCCCCGGACCAGCTCCGGGCGCACGACAAGGCAGTCCATTTCGTCCGGGATTTCATGGAAACCGGCAAACCGGTATTTGCCATCTGCCATGGTCCGCAGCTCCTGATCACCGCGGACAAGCTCCGGGGGCGGAAAATCACCGGATACAAATCGATTGCCCAGGACATCAAGAATGCCGGAGCCGACTTCCATGACAAGGAGGTGGTCGTCGACGGCAACCTGGTCACCAGCCGGAACCCCGACGACATCCCCGCGTTCATCCGGGAATCCTTAAAGCTCCTGTAACGGGAAACCGCGCTTGGGGCTCAAGGAATATCAGAAGAAACGCGATTTTCGGAAAACCCCCGAACCGGAAGGGGGCGAAAAGCCGCCTTCCGGCCGGCTCTACGTGATCCAGAAACATGCCGCCAGCCGACTCCACTACGATCTGCGCCTCGAACTCGGCGGCTACCTGAAAAGCTGGGCGGTGCCCAAGGGGCCGAGTTATGTCCCGGGGGAAAAGCGCCTGGCGGTACATGTGGAGGATCACCCGATCGAGTACGGCCACTTCGAGGGAATCATCCCCGAGGGGGAGTACGGCGGCGGCACGGTGATGCTCTGGGACCGGGGGGAATGGGACGCCGAGGGGGACCCGGAAAGCGAATACGAACGCGGCCGGCTCCATATCCGCCTTTACGGGGAAAAGCTGCGAGGGAGCTGGGCGCTGGCCCGGATGGGGGGCGACGCCGGGGAGGAAGGGAAAAACTGGCTCCTGATCAAGCGGCGGGATGATTATGCCCGGGAGGAGGACGATTTTCCGGGCGATGCGGACCGAAGCGTGCTCACCGGCCGTACCATGGCGGAGATCAAGACGGCAAAGGACGCGGTCTGGGGCCCGGACGGGCTGGTCCGCACCGGTCCCGAACCGGCACAATCCACGGCGTCCGCCGCAAACACTTCTTCTATTGATCTTTCCGGACTCCCCGGCGCCAAAAGAGGAACCCTCCCCGAGGATTTCCGGCCGCAACTCGCCACCCTGGTGGACGCCCCTCCGGATGGCGACGAATGGCTCCACGAACTTAAATACGACGGCTACCGTTTGATCGCCCGGATCTCCGGCGATACGGTTCGGCTCATCACCCGGCGGGGAAACGACTGGACAGACCGCTTCCCAACCGTTGCCGGAGAACTGGCCGATTTTCCGGCCGAGACCGCCATCCTCGACGGCGAGGTCGTCGTGCAGCTCCCGGACGGGACCACCGATTTCCAGGCCCTGCAGAACCTGCTTCAGGGCGCCGCAACCGGACGCCTCCTCTACTATCTTTTTGATATCCCGTACCTGGACGGCTACGACCTTACCGGCGTCCCGCTGATCGAGCGGAAAGCCGTGCTGAAATTGCTCCTCGACCGGATGCCCGGCACCCGGGTGATCCGCTACAGCGATCATGTCCAAGGCAAAGGGGCTGAAGTTTTCCGCCATGCCTGCCGGTTCGTCCTGGAAGGAATCATATCGAAGCGGAGCGACAGCCCCTACCGGCAGAAACGGACCCGCACCTGGGTGAAAACCAAGTGCGGCAGCCGACAGGAGTTCGTGATCGGCGGTTACACCGACCCGGCAGGGGAGCGCGCCGGTTTCGGCGCTCTCCTCCTCGGTTATTACGATGAGGAGGGACAGCTCCGCTACTGCGGCAAAGTCGGTACCGGGTTCAGCGATTCGCTGTTAAACGCCATGACTGGCCGAATGGCAGCGCTCCGGCGCAAGACCGCCCCGTTCGACAACCCGCCGTCCGGCCGGGGCATTCACTGGATCGAACCGGAACTGGTGGCCGAGGTCGAGTTCACGGCCTGGACCCGGGACGACATCCTCCGGCACCCCTCCTTCAAGGGGCTTCGCGAGGACAAGCCGGCCGCGGACGTCCGCCGGGAAATCCCGCCCCCCGCCGATGAAAAGA
>Ga0209347_1003484_pt1 | contig 18206 bp, 13 predicted proteins | sample AutmiccommuBRH23_FD_187382 | JGI IMG/M metagenome (GOLD analysis project Ga0209347, IMG submission 187382) | Deep subsurface microbial communities from Mt. Terri, Switzerland - Autotrophic microbial communities BRH/23 (SPAdes) (version 2) | ecosystem: Environmental > Aquatic > Deep subsurface >...
TCTTGAACTGATACTTCACCTCCGAAAGTTCCTGATTGGCTTTTACAATCTTCTGCTTGAGGCTCTGCTTGAAGTCAACCATTTTTTCCATCAGGCCGGCATCACCTGTAGCCATCATCTGGACTGCAAGGATAGCAGCATTCATGGCTCCGTTCACGGCCACTGTAGCCACCGGGATTCCGGGAGGCATCTGCACAATGGATAAAACAGAATCGAACCCGGCCATACTTGCGTTTATAGGAACGCCAATTACAGGAATGGGAGTCATTGCAGCAATTACACCCGGAAGATGAGCAGCCATTCCGGCACCTGCAATGATTACTTTAACGCCACGTGCCTTTGCACCTTTAGCAAAAACCTCCACCTCATCGGGTGTGCGGTGGGCCGACAAAGCATTCATTTCGAACGGTACTTGAAACTCCTCCAGCAATTGTGCTGCCTTTGCCATCACATCCAGATCGGAGGTGCTTCCCATAATAATACTTACTTTTGGATCCATCTTTTAAAAAATATACTTTCAGTTAATCAAATTGTTTTGTTATTTTGTCTTTTCAATTTAATACGAAAATACAGCATTATAGGTAGTTTTAAAAATAAATTTCTTTAAATGAAACAAATTAATATTCATGATAAATCTTTCAGGCTTTTTATTCCTCATAATGAAATCCATGCTACAGTCGTAAAAATGGCTGAAGAAATGACTCGGGATTTATCGGGGAAGAAGCCTTTGTTCATTTGTATTTTAAATGGCTCATTCATGTTCGCAGCCGAATTATACAGAAATCTGGATATTATAGAAACTGAAATTTCGTTTGTAAAACTTGCATCCTATGATGGGGACTCTACAACCGGTGAGATCAAACAGCTTATAGGCCTGAATGAAAAAATAGAAGGACGTACGGTAGTGGTGCTGGAAGACATTGTTGACAGCGGCCTTACGATCGATTGCATCATGGAACAACTGCAACATATGAATCCGAAAGAAGTTAAAGTAGCTACCCTCCTGCTGAAACCGGATGCCTTGAAGAAAAAAGTGCAGCTTGATTATGTAGGCATGGAAATTCCAAATGATTTTATTGTAGGTTACGGGCTGGACTACAATGGTTATGGCCGCAATTTAATTGATATTTACTCAGTTATTAATGAATAAAAGTACAAACATGTTAAACATCGTTTTATTTGGCCCTCCGGGAGCAGGGAAAGGCACACAGGCAGAATTTTTAATCAATTCTTACAGGTTGCTGCACTTATCAACAGGCGATCTGCTGCGAAGCGAACTGGCGGCAGGCACCAAATTAGGCCTGGAAGCAAAAACTTATATGGATAAGGGAGAACTTGTGCCCGATGCAGTTGTCATCGGCATGATAGAACACAAACTGATTGCCAATCCTGAAGCCAACGGGTTTATCTTCGACGGTTTCCCCCGTACAGTTGATCAGGCTAAGGCACTGGATGAGTTACTCGAAAAAAACCAGACTCCGATATCAGCCATGGTAGGGCTTGAAGTGGAAAAACAGGAGCTTATCGACAGGTTGCTTAGCCGTGGTAAAGTATCAGGAAGGGCTGATGATCAGGACCAGTCGGTAATAGAAAACCGGATAAATGTATATAATCAAAAAACTACTCCCCTTATTGACTACTACAGCAAGCAGGGAAAGTACTATGGCATTGATGGCATGGGAACCATTGATGAAATTGCCGGACGTTTAAAGCAGGTGATAGATCGCATACAATAGAAGAATAGTAATCTGAGGATAGCTTCCGGTAAGCACCTCTTGCTTTCGTGCAAATAAAATGATATATGGCTGAAACAAATTTCGTTGATTACGTTAAGATTCATTGCAAGTCGGGGCACGGAGGGGCCGGTTCTGCCCATTTCCGGAGGGAGAAATTTGTACCCAAAGGTGGTCCCGATGGAGGAGACGGAGGAAGGGGAGGCCATATTATTCTGGAAGGAAACCAGCACAAATGGACATTGCTGCACCTAAAGTACAGCAAGCATGTTATGGCAGGCAACGGTGAATCGGGTGGCGCACAGAAATCGACAGGAGCTGATGGAGAAGATGTTATCCTGGAAGTACCCCTTGGAACCATTGTCAAAGATGCTGAAACAGGAGAATTCCTGTTAGAAATTACAGAGCATGGGGAACGTAAAACGCTTATGAAAGGGGGAAGGGGCGGATTGGGCAACGACCATTTTAAATCATCCACACTTCAGACTCCCCGTTTTGCACAACCTGGCGAAGAGGGTGAAGAAGGATGGCGAATCCTGGAACTGAAAGTCCTTGCCGATGTAGGTCTGGTAGGATTTCCCAACGCAGGCAAATCAACGCTGCTGTCTGTAGTTTCAGCAGCAAAACCTAAAATAGGAAATTATCCCTTTACCACTCTCACTCCAAACCTGGGAATTGTAAGTCACAGGGAAGACAAATCCTTTGTGATGGCAGATATCCCTGGCATCATTGAAGGAGCCCATGAAGGGAAAGGGTTGGGCCTTCGCTTCCTGCGCCACATAGAAAGAAACCCCATGCTTCTGTTCATGGTTCCGGCCGACAGTGCCAACCATCTGAAGGAATATAATATCCTTCTCAGTGAACTGGAGAAATATAATCCTGAATTGCTTGATAAACACAGGTTATTGGCCATCAGTAAATCCGACATGCTTGATGAGGAACTCAGAAAGGAAATCAGCAGTGAACTGAAAGGAATTCCACATTTGTTCTTTTCTTCTATCACCGGCTATAATCTCCAGCAGTTGAAAGATAAAATCTGGCAAATTCTTAACGGCTAATGGAGTTTCTTCAAAAAATACTTGAACTGGACACCAGCTTATTCTTATTTCTGAACAGTTATCACAGCAATTTCTGGGACACCATCATGCTGATGATTACCAGGAAAGAACCATGGTTCCCCTTTTATGCTGTTCTCGTATATTTTGTCATAAAAAATTACCGCAGCAAATCATGGCTGATCATTCTGTTCATCGGAATTACAATCCTGCTAAGCGACCAGATTTCAGTATTATTGAAGGAAAATATCCAAAGGTTCAGGCCTGTGCATAACCCTGAAATTGAACATCAGGTGCACAATGTACTTCGTAAAGGCAGCCTCTATGGCTTTGTATCATCGCATGCAGCAAATGTTTTTGCAGTGTTTGTTTTTACCACCCGCCTGTTCCGGAACCGTTTCTTCTGGATGCTAATGCTGTTCTGGGCTGTTATAGTTTCCTATTCCCGCATATACTCGGGAGTGCATTACCCTCTCGACATCCTGTTTGGCGGACTGATTGGCTGGCTGATTGGCTACGGAACTTTTAAACTCATGATGTTTATTGAGTTTCGGTATTTCTTTGCAAAAAACCCGAAAATCAATAAAACAAACCTTGCAAACAGACAAATGGGAACTGTTCTGCTGGTTTTCAGTGTTCTGTCCATTACAGTATTGATCATGGCCTGGCTTCTGCACCATTACAAGTATTTATAACATGAACCAGAATGCAGTTTCTTTTTATCAGTCAGAAAAAGAATTATTTAAGTCGGAATTAGCGACAGTTATAAATAAAATAAAATTTTCGGGGTGGTTAAGATTGATAATCTTTGTTCTGATCTTTATCCCCTTGATCATTTGGGGATGGAATGGCTGGATCACAGTTGCTCCTGCACTACTGTTCCTTTTTATCTTTTCTTTCCTGGTAAAATGGAATATTATTCTGGAGCAACATAAGAAAAAATTACAGGCATTACTGACACTTGCTGAAAACGAGCTTCTTGCCCTGAACCACCAATTCAGCCATTTTGATGATGGAAGGGATTTTCTTGACCCTGCTCATTTTAACTCATACGACCTTGATTTATTTGGAGAAGGCTCAGTTTTCCAATTTCTTAACCGGACATCAACCCAATGCGGAAGACAAAGACTGGCAGACTGGCTTAAAGATCCCCTGCTCCAAAAGGATGAAATTGAACAGCGCCAGGCAGCCATCAGGGAGCTCTCCGCCATTCCTGACTGGCGGCTTCATTTCCTTGCAACCGGTATTCTTTTCCGGGAAAATGATGAAATGAATGAAGAAATCAAAGACTGGAGTGATACATCCCTGACACTTAATAATCCTAAAAGGATTCTTTTACTTATAAATATCCTTCCTGTATTGACAGCCGGAGCAGCAATATTTGCACTCACAGGTTCAACCAGCCTGCCATTCGTTTTAGCCGTTTTTACTCAATGGGGAATTTTATATTCCTATAGAAAAAAAGTAGCTGAGTACAATATCATGTTTGGAAGGAAATCTGAATTGCTAGAAAAGTATATGCAGATGCTGGAATTTATAGAAACTCATCCTTTTCAGGCACCGTTCCTTGCTAATCTCCGGAATAAGGTAATAATGCCCGAAAAAGCAAGCCACATCTTCCGGCAACTGAAACAAAGAGTGAACCAGCTTGAGTACCGTGATAATTTAGTGGTTAATCTTGTCCTTAATTCTATTTTTCTATGGGATGTCCGTAGCATATACAAGCTTTGGAACTGGCACTTCCGTCACAGGAAGAAAATAGGCAGATGGCTTGATGTACTAGCTGAAACAGATGCATTGATAAGCCTGGCTAACCTTGCATATAATCATCCTGAGTTTGTTTATCCCGAAGTTCATGAAGGAGGGTATACTTTAAAGGCAACCCGGATTGGACACCCACTCATCCCAAAAAATAAAAGAGTAAATAATGATCTGGAGATCAACGGATGGGGAAAAATCATCATAATTACAGGAGCAAATATGGCTGGGAAAAGCACATTCCTTCGCACCATTGGTGTAAACTTACTCCTGGCCCGGACCGGGGCACCTGTATGTGCTGAATACCTCAGGTTCTCACCTGTAAATATCTATACGAATATGCGAACTACAGATTCATTATTAAAAGATGAATCTTATTTTTTCGCAGAATTGAAGCGGATCAAAACGTTGCTCGATAAACTTGAAAGCGGAGAACGGATGCTGGTGATTCTTGATGAAATGTTCAAGGGGACCAATTCTGTGGATAAGCTGAACGGTTCACGGGAACTTATCCGAAAGCTCCTTGATCTGAAGGCGGTTGCGCTGATAGCCACACACGATCTGAAAATAAGTGAAATGGAATATGAGTACCCTCAGATGATTTTCAATAAATGTTTTGAGATTAAACTTGAGGGAGATGAAATGTTGTTTGATTATCTCCTGAAGGATGGCGTTACAAAAACGATGAATGCCACATTCCTGATGAAAAAGATGGGTATTATTTAGCCTGCCTGGTGGGTCTTGTACCTGTTGCCTGATTTTTATTGTTTCAACCTTGTTTCTTACTATTCTAACTGAAAATCAATATTATATCCATTCTTTAATCATTTTGTTCTGACATCATTTCCTCTTCCCAAACCGGCCATCTTTCCGTATGGCATACTGACTGCTGCGACTAAAAAGTTTTAAAGGAGGTGAATGTCTCTGAAATAACTTTTTGATAAGAACTGCCCGGGGAGGGCAATAATGTTACACAGGAATTCAATATACGCAGGAATTTTGTATTTTCGGGCAAATCAACAAAGCCCGGTCTATGAATGTCAACTATAGGTACCTGCTGACCATTTCTATTGTTACTGCCTTGGGCGGACTGCTATTTGGGTTCGACATTTCCGTCATTTCAGGAACCATTCCTTTTATCCAGGATTATTTTGAGCTGAATGAAGTATCCAAAGGATGGGTTGTAAGCAGCGCACTGATCGGCTGCATCTTAGGTGCAAGTTACAGCGGAAGGCTTGGCGACAGGTTTGGGAGAAAGAAGGTTATGATGATAACTGCTGTACTCTTTGCAATATCAGCTATTGGCAGCGGTGTTTCCAATACGGTTTCCGCATTTATATTTTATCGCATTCTGGGAGGTCTGGCAGTCGGAGGAGCATCCGTTCTGGCTCCGGTTTATATTGCTGAGGTTTCTCCTGCCCGGCTTCGCGGCCGGATGGTATCAATCAATCAGCTGACTATTGTATTGGGAATCTCTCTGGCTTACTATTCCAATTGGTTTCTTTTAGCAACCGGTGACAATGCCTGGCGCTGGATGTTTGCTGCAGAAGCAGTTCCTGCTGTGCTTTTTCTGGCAGCTTTGTTTATCATCCCTGAAAGTCCTCGCTGGCTGGTGGCAAGGCAAAAAGATGCCCAGGCTAAACAAATTCTTGAGAAAATTGCAGGCTCTGATTTTGCTTCATTCGAACTGAAGGAAATAAAAGCTTCGCTTTCTGGCGGCCAGAAACGAGGCACATTGAAGGAAGCTTTTCAAAAAAAGTATGCATTTATCCTGTTCATCGGGATATTTCTGGCGGTCTTCCAGCAATGGTCGGGGATCAATGTCATCTTCTTCTATGCACCTGATATTTTTGCCAGGGCTAACCTTGGTGTGGATTCTGCACTTTTTCAAACCACCCTCATAGGACTGATGAACATTATTTTCACTGTTCTGGCAATGAAGGTAATCGACAGAGTGGGCCGCAAAAAGCTGATGCTCATTGGTGCCGCCGGGATGGCCGTATGTTATATTGTCATTGGGTTTCTGTTTTCGGCAGGCAGGACTGGCGACTGGTGGCTGCTTTCCTTCATTATCCTTACTCCGGCCTTCTTTGCGTTCGGACTGGGACCTACTGTATGGGTTGTATTATCTGAAATATTTCCCAATAAAATAAGAGGTGCAGCTATGTCGGCAGCAACTTTCTCCTTATGGGTTGCCTGCTACATCCTAACCCTTACGTTTCCAATTTTGGTTGAATGGTTGAATCCTGCCAATACGTTCTGGATTTATGCTGCAATTTGTATTATGGGATATTTTATCATATCCCGCTTTCTTCCTGAAACAAAGGGAATTTCCCTTGAACAACTGGAGCGGAAACTGGTAAAGGAAACACTACCTACTGTAAAAAAGCATCCAGCTGAAGATTTACACTTAACACCTGTACAATGAAACAAGGAACTGCTTTCTTCCTGTTGATGGCACTCTGCCTGTTTATAAATGCAAATGAATATCATGTTGCAAAAAATGGAAATGACAACAATCCGGGCACTGCAGAAAAACCCTTTCTGACAATTCAGGCTGCTGCTGATAAGGCCACTCCCGGTGATATCATCACAGTGCATGAAGGCGTCTACCGCGAATGGGTTAGGCCACGGCGCGGAGGAACTTCGGAATCTGAACGTATTATTTACCGTACATCTGAAAATGGGAAAGCAGAGATTAAAGGTTCAGAAATAATAACAGGCTGGGAAAAAATTAACGGGACTGTGTGGCGGGTTGCCATACCAAATTCATTTTTCGGAAATTATAATCCGTATAAAGACCTGATACATGGCGACTGGTTCATACCCCAGGGAAGGATTCATCACACAGGTGAAATTTACCTGAACGGTAAATCGCTCTGGGAGGCTTCCTTTCTTGATGATGTATTCAATCCAAAACTTCAGAAAGGCAAATTTGATGCTGAAGGCTCCCTTTTAACCTGGTACTGCGAAAGCAACGATGAAAACACCTTTATCTATGCCAACTTTCAGGGGGCTGATCCAAACAGTGAACTGGTGGAAGTCAATGTCCGCAAAAGCTGTTTTTACCCAGAGGAAACAGGGATAAACTTTATAACAGTCAGTGGCTTCAGAATGAGCCATGCTGCCACCCAGTGGGCCCCTCCTACCGCTGAACAGGTGGGATTGATAGGCACCAACTGGAGCAAAGGCTGGATCATTGAACACAATATCATCAGCGACTCCAAATGTTCGGGCATCACATTGGGGAAATATGGCGATGAATTCGATAATACTTCCGAAGACCTGGCAGAAGGATATGTAGAAACCATCCATAGGGCTATAGAACGGGGCTGGAACAAAAAGAATATCGGCAGCCATATTGTCCGCAACAACACCATTTTCAATTGTGAACAGACAGGCATCTGCGGAAGTCTCGGCGCCATTTTCAGCACCATTGAAAACAACAACATATACAACATCTGGGTTAAACGGCAGTTTTACGGGCATGAAATTGCAGGAATAAAAATTCATGCCTCCATCGATATGCTGATAAAGAAAAACCGTCTTGCCAACTGCGGACGGGGGTTGTGGCTCGACTGGATGGCCCAGGGTACCCACGTAACAGGCAACCTTGTTTATAATAATACAACCGATGATCTGTTTATGGAGGTAAATCACGGGCCATATCTGATCGACAACAACCTGTTCCTGTCTGAGCTTTCCCTTCGCGACTGGTCGGAAGGAGGAGCCTATGTACATAATCTCTTTGCAGGCAACATTGAGGTGAAGCCACAGGACCGTCTTACACCTTATCACCTGCCCCACTCCACTGAACTGGCAGGATTAAAGGAAACCCTGTGCGGCGACAACAGGTTCTTCAATAACATATTTGCGGGAGAATACCCTGAAACACAGGGCAGGCACGCAGGTTTATATATTTATGGCAATACTTCACTGCCTAATGTTGCTAATGGAAATGTATATCTTAATAATGTCCCACCAATGCCGGGTGAAAAGAATTTCCTCAGGTCAGATACAGATTTTGGAATGAAAGTCAGTGAAACGGGGACTGATGTAACCCTTGAGTTTCAACAAATGGATGAAATCAGGAAAATAAAAACAAGTATCATAAAAGGAGAAGCATTGGGTAAGGCTGTTATTCCCTCGGCACCTTTTGAAAACAGCGACGGAACAGCCATCATCATAAACACGGATTATTTTGGTCAAAAAAGAACATCTGGCAAACCTTTGCCAGGGCCTTTTGAGAAACCAGGTAAGGGATCAATTTCAATGAAGGTTTGGTAAATCAGATAAAACCTGTTATATAGCAGTTTTGAAAGCTTAACCTAACTTAATTGCTCAAATTTGTACCTGCTGTACTTCATATCGTTCACTTATTTTTAATTCAGGCTTCTTAACAGAAAATATTATCTAAATATATGGATTCAAGAAAACAATTTTTAAAGACAGTCAATCACCAGCAACCCGACCGGGTTGTAATTGATCTGGGATCAACTGCCGTTACGGGTATTCATGTGCATGCTCTTTCGAGGTTGCGCAGGCACTACGGTTTGCAGCGGAAACCCATCAGGGTGATTGAACCCTTCCAGATGCTGGGAGAGGTTGACTGGGAAATGATCGATCCCATAGGTATTGATGTAATTGGTGCATGGGGTAAAAACAACATGTTCGGGTTCAACAACCACGGGCCATACAAGGAATGGAAGACGCCATGGGGGCAAAGGGTTATGGTTCCCATGAAATTCAATGTAACCCATAGTGATCAGGGCGACATCCTGATGCACCCGGAAGGAGATACATCCATACCTCCTTCGGCACGAATGCCTAAAACAGGGTACTTTTTCGACGCCATCATCAGGCAGGATCCCATTGATGAAGAAAGTTTAAATATTGAAGACAACCTTGAGGAATTCGGGCTTTTACAGGATAAAGACCTGGAGTTCTATAAAACAGAAATTCATAAAGCATGGGCTACCGGCAAAGCAGTTGTAACTTCCATAGGCGGAACTGCCCTTGGTGACATAGCTCTGGTGCCGGGTATGCAGATGCGCCACCCGAAAGGGATACGTGATGTGGCTGAATGGTACATGAGTACGATCAGCCGGCCAGATCACATTCAGAAAATATTCGACAGGCAGACTGAAATCGCGGTGGAGAACCTGAAACGCCTTTATTCGGTGGCAGGAAATAAAATCAATGCCATATTTATCTGCGGAACGGATCTGGGTACCCAGAATTCAACATTCTGCTCATCGGAACAGTTCAGGGAACTATGGCTCCCGTACTACAAGAAAATGAACGACTGGATTCACCTTAATACAGAATGGAAAACATTCAAACACTGCTGCGGAGCTGTAGAAACACTGCTGAAGGATTTTATAGATTCCGGATTTGACATCATTAATCCGGTGCAAATCAATGCGGCAGGCATGGATCCTGAATCTCTGAAGAAAAAGTACGGCCGCGACCTGGTGTTCTGGGGAGGGGGCATCGATACCCAGAAGGCCCTTCCTTTTGGCACACCTGCAGAAGTGCGCGAACAGGTGCTCAGGCATTGTGAAATCTTTAACAGGGACGGAGGATTTGTATTCAATACAGTTCACAACATCCAGGCAAATGTACCGGTGGAGAATATAGTGGCCATGTTTGATGCCATCAGGGAATTTAACGGAAGGTAATCTAAATGTCATTCGCACGGAATGAGTTTTAACTAAAAAAGATATTCATACTAAACTACTTATAAATGAAAAAATCAATATTAACGATTGTGGCAATCGTTACAGTAATGTCAGTCGTTGCACAAAAATACCAGCCCACATGGGAATCCATTAACAGCAGGCCTGTCCCACAGTGGTTCGAAGATGTGAAATTTGGAATATTCATCCATTGGGGCGTGTATTCCGTACCGGCCTGGGCGCCGGCAAGTGCCGATATTGGTGTTTATGCCAAATATTCCGAATGGTACTGGTGGCGCATTAATGAAGAAAGTAAGGCAGGAAAACTGTTCCGTGACTACCATAACAGCATGTATGGAGAGCAGTTCAAATACCAGGATTTTGCTCCAATGTTTAAGGCGCAGCATTTTGATCCTGCCCATTGGGCCGATGTGTTCAAAAAGGCAGGTGCACGTTATGTGGTGCTTACATCAAAGCACCATGAAGGATTTACGCTCTGGCCCAGCGAACAAAGCTGGAACTGGAACAGCGTAGACATTGGCCCGCACCGTGACTTATGCGGCGAGCTGACAAAAGCCGTAAAAGATGCCGGATTGCATATGGGCTTCTACTACTCTCTGTATGAATGGTATAATCCGCTTTACCGCAATAACATCGGCCAATATGTGGATAATCATATGATGCCCCAGATGAAGGATCTGGTGAACCGCTATGAACCCGACATCTTCTGGACCGACGGTGAATGGGACCATCCAAGTGAAACCTGGAAAAGCACTGAATTCCTGGCATGGCTGTACAATGAATCGCCCGTAAAGGACCGGGTGGCAGTTAACGACCGCTGGGGAAAGGAAACCCGCGGGGTGCATGGCGGATATTTTACAACTGAATATGACCTTGTTCATGATGGAAAAGGAATTGGCGAAACAGACCGTCCATGGGAAGAGTGCAGGGGCATAGGCACTTCATTCGGATATAACCAGATTGAAACACTTGAGCATTACATGACCTCAGATGCACTGGTTGACCTGCTTATAGAAAAAGTAGCTGCAGGTGGCAACCTGCTGCTTGATGTTGGCCCTACTGCCGATGGAAGAATCCCTGTAATCCAGCAGCAGCGCCTGCTCGATATGGGTGAATGGATGGACATAAACGGAGAAGCCATATACGGTACACGTAAATGGGAAGGTTCAGAAATGAATAAACAGGATGGTATCTACTTCACCAAAAAAGGAAATGATTTATATGTTCTTTGTACAAAATTCCCGGAAAGACCCATCTCAGTAAAAGGAATAAAAAAAGCAGGAGAGGTATCCATGCCAGGGTTCAAGGGAAAAGTAAGTTCACGAAAATCAGGAGACACATTAACCATTGCCATTCCTGAATTAACTCCTGCCAGCTACCAGGGAAAATATGCATGGGTGTTTATAATCAGCAATGCTCTATAACCTGACAGAATTCTTATTTTCTAAAATTAGGTTATTTCTGATATTGGCATTCGACAGGAATATCTTAAATTAGCAGAATATGAATAACATAGAAAATATTGATAATATGAATGAAGCACAACAGTTTTTAAAGAAGCATCAGTTAACTTCCTCCGAAATTGATATCAATGCGGTGGTAAACGATTTTTTAAGTGAAATGGAATTAGGGCTGAAAGGCAAGGAAAGCTCCCTGATCATGATTCCAACTTATATTGAAGCCGACAGGCAACTTGAGCCGAATGAACCTGTTATCGCAATTGATGCGGGTGGAACCAATTTCAGAACAGCAAAAATGTGGTTCGACGACGATATGAAACTTGTGGTGAAAGACCTTAAGAATGGAAAAATGCCTGCCGTTGACAGGGAGTTTTCAAAGGAAGAGTTCTTTAAAACCATGGCAGATTTCCTGAAAGACTATAAGGATGTATCAGATAAAATTGGATTCTGTTTCTCATATGCAGTGGAAATCTTCCCTAACAAGGACGGTAAACTTCTAGAGTGGAGCAAGGAAGTAAAAGCCCCGGAAGTGATAGGTGAAATGATTGGCGAGAACGTGCTGAAAGCGCTTGGAACACCTGAAAAACATATTGTGATACTCAATGACACAGTAGCAACACTCCTTGCCGGACAGGCTGCAACAGCAGGAAAAACCTACGACACATACATAGGATTTATCCTTGGCACCGGCACCAATACCTGCTATATTGAATTGAACACAAACATCACCAAAACACCTGATCTCGATCCGCAGCATACCCAGATCATCAATATTGAATCGGGCAACTTCGGAAAGGTTCCGAGAACTGATATTGATCTTTTATTCGATTCACAGACAAAAAACCCGGGAAGATATTCCTTTGAGAAGATGTTTGCAGGAGGCTATTTCGGCGGGCTCATCACCACTGCTTTAAGAGTGGCTGCCAATGAAGGTGTTTTCTCTGAAGCATCTAAATACAAGCTAAAAGAACTGATGGAACTGTCAACCGAAGAAGTGAATAATTTTGTACTGGGTAAAAAGCTGGAAAACAATCCGCTTGCCAAAGCCATCACCAGTGAGGATGATAAAAAATTTGCTGTAATAATAGTTGAAGCCATGATTGAACGGGCTGCCAAACTTGTTGCAGCAAATCTTGCTGCTGTAATCCTGAAATCAGGGAAAGCCAAATCGGCCGAAAAACCTGTTTTGATGACAATTGAAGGTACAACTTTCTATAAACTGAAGGATTTCCAGGAAAAGTTCGAAAGATTTCTGAAAGAATACCTTACAGGTGACAAACAACGCTACTATGAGATTATAGAGGTTGAAAATTCAAGCCTGGTAGGTGCCGCCATTGCCGGAATTGTAAATTAACATGATTAACATAAGGCGCTAATACACTGCTTTTGCAGTGTTTTAGCGTCTTTTTCATTAACTGTAAACCAACATTTATGAAAAGCCTGACTACTTTCCTGTTGATATGCCTGATATCATACCCTGCATTAGCACAAAATGAAGGTAAAATCATTTCACTCAACGGGCAGTGGGACTTTGAACAAACTGTCCATGCATTCCCGCCTGCAGAATTCACACGGAAGTGCCCTGTTCCCGGATTGATACACCTGGCAATGCCAAAAATCGACAGCTACGACAAGCTTTTCAAGAAACCTGAGCAAACAATCAGCGAAGAAGCATCCGATTACAGGGAACTGGATTACGAGCCAATGTACAGCTGGTATAAAAAGAAAATCCATGTACCTGCAGAACTGAAAGATGCTGATGCCATGCTTACCATCATGAAGAGCAAATATGTGACACAGGTATATATAAACGGATGGGATGCAGGCCAGTCGGTTTCGTGCTACACTCCCATCGATATGAAAGTGACGCAGGCTCTGAAGTTCGGGGAAGAAAATGAAATCATGATAAGGGTAGGCGAACGCATTTGGCTTCCGCCACATGCTGCTGGCAGCACCGATAAGGAAAAAGCTCATTACATACCCGGCATTTGGGACGATGTGTTTCTTTCTTTTTCAGGAAAACAGAAAATCCTTAAAAAACTGGCGCTGCCCTCTGTAAAAGAAAAAAAAGTGACCGTAAAACTGCTTGTCCGGAACTTCTATCCACAGCAGGTTATGTATGGCGATCCTATGCAGGATAAAGTGAAAGCAGAAATCATCCTCAGGGAAAAAAATTCAGGGCGGGAAGTGGCAAAAGGTTGGATTGAAGGTCAAACCACACGTGATAATGAAACAGAACTATCTGCAGAATTTCCTTTAAATCAGTTTAATCTTTGGTCGCCTGAAAACCCGTTTCTTTACCAGGCTGAAATCAGGTTGTTTGATAAGGAAAAACTTTCTGATGTTACTACTGCAACATTTGGAATGAGAGATTTCGAACGCAGGGGAAAATTTTTTTATCTGAACAATGAAAAGTACTATTTAAGGGGCAGCAACATTACCCTGCACCGGTTCTTTGAAGACCCCGACTGCCAGGAACTTCCCTGGAACAGGGAATGGGTGAAAAAGATGCTGATCGACGACCCAAAATCCATCGACTGGAATGCCATGCGGATATGTGTGGGCATAGCCCCTGATTTCTGGTATGAACTGGCCGATGAATTCGGTATGGTATTTCAAAATGAATGGTTGTACTGGCAGAACCATGGCTGGGATGATCAGATACGGGAAGAATTCACCGATTGGGTGTGGAGTGACGGGAACCATCCCAGCATTGTTATCTGGGATGCCATCAATGAAAACTGGAATACATATATAGGAAATGTGCTCATTCCTGAACTGCAGGAACTTGATCCCACCCGCATTTGGGACGCCGGTTACATGCAGGAAACGGATCTTGCAGGTGTTGACCCCATGGATGAGCCTCACCTCTACAGGGCAGGATGGAATTTAATACAGCAAAAAGATCCGTATGAGTATCTGAAAAAAAATCCTTACAGGCTCGGAAAGATGGATGACTGGGAAAAAGGGCACCTGCAATACCTCGAAGCGTCGGCTACCCAGCTTGTAAATGAATATGGATGGAACTGGCTGTGGCGTGACGGAAGGCCCGCCAAACTAACAAAAAATATGTACGACAGTCTTCTGGGAGAAGATGCAACGCCCGAACAGAGGCGCGAAATGCAAGCTTACTGGCTTGCCTGTGAAACCGAATGGATCAGGGGTGAGCGCACCATGGCCGGTGTTCTTTCATTCTGCCATCTTACCAACAACTACGGGTATACCGGCGACTGGTACATCAACAACATCAGAGACCTGGAACCCGGCATTTCATTAAAATGGTACAAACATGCCTTTGCCCCTGCAGCTGTATTTATTGATCTGGCTGACCAGCGATATTTTCCAAATGGACATTATGCCCCTCATGAAGACCTTGTTTTCAACCTGACAGGAATAAATGACCTTAAAAATGATGTAGAAGGAACTGTTACTTTGAAGTTATTAGGCCCTGAGGGAAAAGTTTTGTTGGAACGTAAACAAAATGTTGTTCTGAAGGCCTACAGCCGCATCAATATTCCCTCGTTAATAAACCTGCCGGAACAGGCAGGAGGCTACCTCATCCTGTCGGAATTCAGGAAAAAAGGTTCGGAAGAAGCTGTTAAAAGCAGGCGTTATATTAGAATAGGGTCAGAAAAAGCATTGTTGTTTCCAAACGTATCACCTTAACATTGAACAACTTTATGAACATTATTTCCAAAAAACGGGTGAAGACAATGCATTCAAAAGTTCAACAAAAAAGAAAGGGCAGCTCATCAGCTGCCCTCAAATGTTAACCCCCAAACACACAAGCAATACAGAACGTATTGCCCTACAAATGTAAAAAACCTTTTTCCATTTCCAAAAAAGTTTATACTTTTTTTTAAAAAAAAATCATTTTTATTTTCAGGGTAGTAATATCCAATATAATAGAGCAGCAGCAGCAGCACCTGCAACAGGACCTAATGCAGGAACCCATGCATACTGCCAGTCGTTATGATCCTTATTACTCAATGGAAGCAGTGTATGAACGATTCGTGGACCCAGGTCACGGGCAGGATTAATGGCATAACCCGTAGTTCCCCCAAGGCTTAACCCAAGTGAAAAAACCACCAGGGCTACAGGAAGGGCACCCAAAGACCCCAATCCTGCCTTTGTGCTTCCCATACTTACATATTCCAGTTGCGGAAGTGTAATAAGCAGAACAGACAAAACCAGAATAAAGGTTCCTGTCATTTCCGAGAAAAAGTTATTGCGATAGTGACGAATGGCAGGAGCTGTGCAAAAACAAGCTTTTTTTGCTCCCGGTGTAACTGTAATGTTAAAATGATTTCGAAAGAAAACATAAACAGTAAATGCGCCCACCATGGCACCTGCCATTTGTGCAATGATAAAGGGGATAACTTTAGCCCACTCGAACAAACCTCCGATCGCCAGTCCGATTGTAACAGCCGGATTGATATGGGCCCCGCTGATGTCGGCAGTGGCCAGCACGGCAACAAAAACGGCCATAGCCCATCCGGCAGTTATAACGATCCAGCCACCGCCTTGACTGTGGGTTTTGTCGAGATTTACATTGGCAACAACACCATTGCCCAGAAGAATGAGAATGAAGGTTCCGAGAAATTCACCAAACAGTTCGGTCATAGTTTTAGCTTTTATTCTTCAAAAAAATAGTTTTTTGCAATATTAATAAAATCTTCTACCTGTTTTTTCTCCCACCTGCGGCCATTGTCCAACTCTCTTGCCATAAGTTTTGCCACTTCAGGAGCAATTCTGATGCTTTCGCGTGCATCAAGAAAGAGGGCACGGGTGCGCCGTGCAAGAACATCCTCAACAGTACGGGCCCACTCGAACCTGACAGCCCATGCCACCTGTGATTTCCTGATCTGAAGCTTTTCACTGAGAAGGCCCTGCCACCTTTTATGTTCATCTTCTATGGCAAGAACCTTCTCCTTGTCGAGGCCGTATACTGCCATCGGATCGGAATAGGGATCAATGTCCATCCTGTAGCCATGCACAGGCAAATGCTGGGTGATACACTCCCTTTCTGCCAGACCCCCGAGCATGATGGCCTTATCAATGGTATCTTCTGCCATTTTCCTGTAGGTGGTCCACTTGCCGCCAATAATGGTGATCAATCCTGAAACAGATATTAATATCCTGTGCCCTCTCGATATTTCCTTGGTGGCTTTAACACCGGTTTCAGGTTTGGCCAAAGGCCGAAGGCCTGCAAAAACACTCAGTACATCTTTTCTTGAAGGCTGCTTAAGCAGGTATTGCCCGGCAGTTTTAAGTACAAAATCAACCTCCTGTTCCAATGCAACAGGCTCAAGGGCATATTCCTCAATCAGGGTGTCGGTGGTTCCGATCACCACATGATCATGCCAGGGTACTGCAAACATTACACGACCGTCGGAAGTATGCGGAACCATAATAGCATGTCCGCCCGGCAGAAAATCCTTGTTCAGAATGAGGTGAATGCCCTGGCTGGGGGTTATCATTCTCGGCTTATCAGGCTCATCCATTTGAATGACCTCATCGGCAAACACTCCTGTAGCATTAATAACCACCTTCGATTTAACCGGAAACTCTTCACCGGTCTCCTGATCAACAACCATAACACCGGTTATCAATTCATCTTCCTTCAGAAGCTGTGTCACCCTCAGGTAATTTAGCACAAGGGCGCCATAATCAACTGCAGTCTGAGCCAGGGTAATTGCCATTCTTGAATCGTCAAACTGCCCGTCCTGGTAAATAACACCACCCTTTAAACCCTCTTTTTCAACAGTAGGAAGAGCCTCAATGGCCTCCTCCCTTGAAAGATGTTTTGACGGGCCAAGCCCCAGTTTACCTGCCATGAGGTCATAAACTTTCAGCCCGGCAGTATAGAACGGCCCTCCCCACCAATCGTAGGTAGGAATAATAAACGACTGGTTGGTCACCAGGTGTGGTGCATTCTTGAACATCAGCCCACGTTCCTTTAATGCTTCAAACACAAGTGAAACATCACCCTGCTGAAGATACCTCACCCCTCCATGCACAAGCTTTGTGCTTCTGCTCGACGTACCTTTTGAAAAATCAACCTGTTCGAGAAGTAGTGTTTTAAAGCCCCGGGACGCAGCATCGACAGCGCATCCCAGACCTGTGGCGCCGCCGCCGATAATAATAATATCCCACTCCTTCTTATGAATTTTTTTTAATCCGGTTTTCCGATCCATATCTTAGTAGCTTAATGTGATTCGTACCAGTATTTACTTCTTTCAACAGCTTTCTTCCAGTTGGCAATTACTTTTTGATATGAAACTTGTTTTTCATCAGGTTCAAAAGCCCGATCCACCTGCCATTGTTTTTTAAGTTCTTCAGTATTTTTCCAAAAACCGGTTGCCAGGCCGGCAAGGTATGCAGCACCAAGGGCAGTTGTTTCCGTAATTTTTGGCCTTACCACCCGGGTATTGATCACATTTGACTGGATCTGCATGAGCAGGTTATTGACAGCAGCACCTCCATCCACCCTGAGTTCAT
>Ga0209347_1003487_pt1 | contig 18185 bp, 17 predicted proteins | sample AutmiccommuBRH23_FD_187382 | JGI IMG/M metagenome (GOLD analysis project Ga0209347, IMG submission 187382) | Deep subsurface microbial communities from Mt. Terri, Switzerland - Autotrophic microbial communities BRH/23 (SPAdes) (version 2) | ecosystem: Environmental > Aquatic > Deep subsurface >...
ATTAGCCCTTAGCTGTAAGCTATATATTCTAAAGGACCCTGCCCTCGGCGGGCACTCCGCTCAGGTCACAGCCGCAGTAGGGGCAAATCCAAATACCCTTATCGTTGGAACTGTAGCTTTCTCCCTCGCAGTAGCTGCAGTGCTTCTTCACCATTCTTCTCACCCTCCCTACGCGGTTTATTACTATTTATTTCGGCAGGCAGAGGGGATGACTTGAGTCATTCCGCATATTCAAATTCAAATTCTTTTATTCTTACAATATCGCCATTCTTGGCCCCGGCCTTCTGCAGCGCCCGGTCGATGCCCATCAGGTGCATAATCCTTTGCAGCCGGCCCACCGCCTCCTCGTTTTGCAGGTTGGTCATGGCCACATGGCGCTCGATCTCCCTGCCGCCGACCGTAAACGCACCGCTTTCCCTGGAAACAGTAAACCGGGGCGCGGCGCTGTGCAACACGCTTTCCTCATCTTCCCGGACCATTTCGGGCTCCCTGGCCGGAAGCGATTCCAGCAGACCGGCCAGCCTTTCGGTAAGCCTTTCCAGCCCCTCCCCGGTAAGGGCCGAGATGGGGAAAATCTCGTAGCGGCCAGCCAGTTGCCGGCTGAAGGAGTCAAGATTTTCCGGGGCGCCGGGGGCATCCATCTTGTTGGCGGCCACCAGCATGGGCCTCTCGGCCAGTTCAGGGTTGTAGAGAGCCAGCTCCCGGTTGACGGTGTTGAAGTCCTGCACCGGGTCCCGGCCCTCGGGTCCGGACAAATCAACCAGGTGCACCAGCACCCTGGTCCTTTCCACATGGCGCAGAAATTCATGGCCCAGCCCGGCGCCGGCGTGGGCGCCCTCGATAAGCCCCGGTATGTCTGCCACCACAAAACTTTTGCCTTCACCCACCCTGACCATACCCAGGTTGGGAACAATGGTGGTGAAGGGGTAATCGGCGATTTTTGGCTTGGCCGCTGAAATCTTTGCAATCAGGCTGGATTTGCCGGCGTTTGGCAGTCCCACCAGCCCCACGTCGGCCAGTAATTTCAATTCCAGGCCAAGCCAGAGTTCATTCCCCGGCTCACCCCTCTCGGCCATCTTGGGGGCCTTGTTGGCCATGGTGGCAAACCTGGCGTTGCCCCGGCCTCCCCGCCCGCCCTTGGCCACTATTAGCCTCTGGCCGTTTTCAGTGAGGTCTCCGATCAGGCGCCCGGTTTCAGCATCCCGCACTACGGTGCCCACCGGCACCCTCAGCTCAAGGTCCCCGCCGGACCCCCCCTGCATGTTCTTGCCTTTTCCGTGCTCCCCCCGCTGGGCCTTATAATGCCTCTGATACCTGAAGTCAACCAGGGTGCGCAGCCCCTCGTCGGCCACCAGCGCCACATCGCCGCCCCGGCCGCCGTCACCGCCCCACGGCCCGCCGTCGGGGACATACTTTTCGCGGCGGAAGGCGACGCAGCCGTTGCCCCCGTCGCCGCCCTTGACATAAACTTTCGCCTTATCGTAAAACATATAATCTCCTTGGCCTGTTGTTGCTGTCAGCTGTTGCTGTTAGCCTCCGGCTGTCAGCCAAAAAATAAAGCCATTGTATTTAATATTTATACTATAGCATTACCGGGAATAGAGTTTTCCTTACCATACATGACCTCCTAATACCGCCGTCAAAAAAACTTAAGGAGAAAACTCGTTTAAAGCCTTGACCTGCCGGTTATTGAGGGAGGACAATAAATATCTCCCCGCCGCTATTGGACACCGCGACTCCCACCTTGCCCCCGTATGGCTGCAGTTTGCGGCCCACTTCGGCCAGGCTGGCCTGGGCTGTTTCAGCCTTGCGGTGCGGGGGCTCCGGGAACATGATCTTTAAATAAATTTTTTTCTCCGACTCACTGATGGATATTTTCAGGTAGCGGTTGGCCACCCCCGGAGGCGCCAGGCAGGCCAGTGACTGGTTAAGGGCCTCGTCCAGCACCTCAGCCAGTATTTCACCGGGCACCGGGCACTGTTCAATATTGGTGCTGACCTCGTACAGCACCCTGACCTGATACTTGTCGGCCAAAAAATGGGCCACCATGAGCGCCGCCGCCACCTCGGGCACCTGCAGCCGGGCCACCTTGCTGAGCCTCTCCATTTCCAGGCTGACCTCTTTGATATACTCCTTGACCCGGTCCATTTTATTCAGCTGCACCAGCCCCAGGATGACCTGGAGGTGGTTTAAAAAGTCGTGCCTCAGCACAGACATGGTCTCAATAAAAGTTCTGGTGTCCACGCCCCGTTCCCCCCTTACCCTGATAAGCTGCCATTTCGACCCCCAAGCAAATTTTTCCTGCCTTCGGGCCGACTTATAGAGTGAGCCTGTTATTCCCCTTTAAACTGGGGCTTTCTCTTTTCGAAGAAGGCAGCTACGGCCTCCTTCAGATCGTCGGATCTAAAGCAACATGCAGACTGGGCCTGCTCGTAAAGCAGCCCGGCCTGCAGTGAGCTTTCCATGGCTACGTTGATGGCCTTTTTGGCGAATTTAACCGCCACCGGGGGCTTTTCGGCGATCCTGCGGGCCATGGACAGAGCTTCCGCAGCCAGGTCGTCAGGGGTATCACAAAGCTTATCCACCAGTCCGATGCGCAGAGCCTCTCCGGCGTCCAGCTTCTCGCAGGCCAGGATGATCCTCTTGGCCTGGCTGGTGCCCACCACCCTGGTCAGCCTCTGGCTGCCCCCCATGTCCGGGGAGAGCCCGAAATTTACCTCCTGCAGGGCAAAAACAGCGTCCCCGGAGGCGATTCTGATGTCGCAGGCCAGGGCCAGCTCGGTGCCGGCCCCGAAGCAGAGGCCGTTGATGGCGCAGATCACCGGGGGGTTCATGATCTCCCAGCGATTGTATAGATTCTGCATTCTGGTCAGGTTCTTCAAGATATACCGGGTGTCGATCTTGCCCAGCAGCGAGATATCAATGCCGGCGCTGAACTTGTCGCCTGCCGCCCTGATCACCACCGCCCTTACGTCGTCGTCATTTTCAATCTGATCCTGCACCAGTGACATCTCGGACCACATTTCCTCGTTCAGGCAGTTGAAGGCCTGGGGGCGGTTGAGGGTTACCAGGGCCAAATGATCCTCTTTTTGGAAAATGAGTGTCTTTAAATCCATATTCCTTTCCCCCTTTAATTTGTCGTCCGGCCCCGGCCGGGCCGGAAAATACAAAGGCCAGCGGTATAGTTATCCACAGCCCGTCTTAACATAAACGCACGTATTTTCGTGGGTCTCAGGTCCCATGTCTATTTTTATCAACACCCTTATCCCCAGGTGATTTTTTCAAAATTATCGCCCATAACATGCTAATATTTCAATGCCCCAACCTTTTCTCCTGCTCTTTTATCCAATTACCCTAAGTACCCATCCCACCAGTCTTTAAACCACCCCTTTCACTGCTACAGAGCGCGCTTTTTAAAAGCATATCCCGGAAGTTAAAGGGGTTGTACGGGTAGACTAACAATAAATTTGAATTAAAGGAGTGACAGGGCAAAGTGTTTGGCGTATTGAAGAAGATATTTTCTCCGGAAAGGAAGGATGTCAAAGTGGCCAGGGTTTTGTATATCACGGCAAATCCCAAGCAGGAGGATGAGTCCTTCAGCCTGACGGTGGGCAAGGCGTTTCTAAACTCCTACCGGGAAGAAGCGCCGGGTGACGAAATTACGGTTATAGACCTGTATCAAACAGATATACCGTATATTGACACCGACGTCTTCAGCGGCTGGGGTAAATTGCAGCAGGGAACTGACTTCGGGGACCTGACCGAGGCTGAAAAGAAAAAGGTGGGCCGGATCAACCAGCTTTGCGACCAATTCATTTCTGCGGACAAATACATTTTTGTCACGCCCCTGTGGAATTTAAGCGTCCCACCCATGCTCAAGGCATACATCGACACCATCTGTATCGCCGGAAAAACATTTAAATACACGGAAAACGGCCCGGTGGGACTCATGCAGGGTAAAAAGGCCATTCATATTCAGGCCCGGGGGGGAGTATACTCGGAAGGCCCGGCTGCCGGATTTGAGTTTGGTGACCGCTACCTCAGCGCCCTGCTGACCTTCCTGGGAGTTCAGATCGATGAGACGGTAATTGTGGAAGGCATGGCTTTGATGCCGGATCAGGCTGACCAAATAAAGTCAAAGGCCGTAGAAAAGGCCCGTGAAGCTGCCGGGAGATTTGCCCGGTAAACATTTGGATGCTTTTATAAATAATTATTAGCCCTTACCCTGCTGCGGGAAGGGCTTTTTTATCAAATAGGCAAAATAGATCTGCTTTTTTATCCAAAGTTCTTTTTATCTGATCAAAAAAGGGTACAATCATAGTATTAAAAATCATTGCTAACCCGGAGGTTGATTTTATTGGGCGAGCAAAAAACCGTCCTTAAGGTAGCCGGCATGACCTGCGCCGCTTGCTCCGGAAGGGTTGAAAGGGCGCTTTCCGCCATGCCGGGGGTAATCTCGGCCGGGGTCAACCTGGCCACCGAGAAGGCCACGGTGGTATTTGACCCCTCCAGACTGGACCGCAGCCGGATAGTCCAAAAAATTAAAGACACCGGTTATGATATCTCCACCGACAGGGTCGAAATAGCCATCAGCGGGATGACCTGCGCCGCCTGCTCGGGCCGGGTGGAAAAAACACTCGGCGGACTGCCCGGGGTGATCCGGGCCGGCGTCAACCTGGCCGCCGAAAAGGCCTACGTGGAGTATGACAGCGAAGAAATATCGGTGGCCGGTATTTTAAAAAAAATCTCCGAGATCGGCTACAGCGGCGCTGAGATTAAGGGAGACCGCACCGTTGACAGGGATGCCCATCGTGAGAGGGAGATACTGGGTCTAAAGAGGTCGGTGGCCCTGGCCGGAGTGCTTTCGGCTCCCCTCATGGTCTACATGCTGGCCATGGTCTTTAATATCCACTGGTACGTGTTCGATTGGTTTCATAATAAATACCTCCAGTTTGTCCTGGCCACCCCGGTGCAGTTCGTGGCCGGAGGGCGGTTTTACACGGACTCCTACCGGGTCATCAGGTCCGGCAGCACCAATATGTCGGTGCTGGTGGTGCTGGGCACCAGCGCGGCCTACCTGTACAGTACAGTGGTGACCTTCTGGGGCCACCGCCTGGGGCTGAATGAGATCTATTTTGAAACCTCGGCCTTCATCATCACCCTGATTCTTCTGGGCAAGGCCCTGGAAGCGAGCGCCAAGGGCAAAACCACCCAGGCCATCAAAAAACTTCTGGGGCTCCAGGCCAAAGAGGCCCGGGTGATCAGGGACGGCCGGGAGATGGACGTGCCGGTGGAAGAGGTGTTGGTGGGTGACATTGTGGTGGTTCGTCCCGGGGAAAAAATACCGGTGGACGGCATGATTACCGAGGGTAATTCCGCCGTGGACGAATCCATGCTCACCGGGGAAAGCATGCCGGTGGACAAAAAGGCCGGAGACGAGGTCATCGGGGCCACCATCAACAAGCTGGGAACCTTTAAATTCAAGGCCACCAAGGTTGGCCGGGACACCGCCCTGGCCCAGATCGTGCGCATTGTGGAAGAGGCCCAGGGCTCCAAGGCCCCCATCCAGCGCCTGGCCGATCTGGTTTCGTCCTATTTCGTGCCGGCGGTGCTGGGCCTGTCGCTACTCACCTTTTTAACCTGGTACTTTATCATGGCCCCGGGGGATTTCACCAGGGCGCTGATCAACTTCACCGCCGTGCTGGTCATCGCCTGCCCCTGCGCCCTGGGCCTGGCCACCCCCACCTCGATCATGGTGGGCACCGGCAGGGGGGCTGAAAACGGCATCCTGATCAAGAGCGGGGAGTACCTGGAAAAGGCCCACAGCCTCACCACCCTGGTGCTGGACAAGACCGGCACGATCACCAAAGGGGAACCCGACCTCACCGATCTGATCGGACTGAATGAATACAGCGGCCGGGAAACTGAGGTGCTGGCCATGGCCGGCAGCGCCGAGAAGAATTCCGAACACCCCCTGGCCCGGGCTATCGTTGCCAAGAGTCTGGCCGAAACCGGCGCCCTGCGGGACCCCGAATACTTCGAGGCCATCCCGGGCCACGGTGTGGAGGCCCGGCTGGACGGAAGGACCGTCTACCTGGGGACAAGAAAATTGATGGCCGACCGGGGAGTCGATATTGCTGATCACCTGCAAAGTATCGAAAGCCTGGAGGAACAGGGCAAAACCGTCATGATCATGGCTGTGGAGGGGCGTCCGGCAGCCATCCTGGGGGTGGCCGACACCCTCAAGGAAGACTCCCGGGCGGCCATAGGCATATTGAAAAATATGGGTATCCAAATCTGGATGATTACCGGCGACAACACCCGCACCGCCAGGGCCATCGCCTCCCAGGTGGGGATCGAAAAGGTGCGGGCCGAAGTGCTGCCCGAGGACAAGGCCCGCCACGTCAGGGAGCTGCGGGAGCAGGGACTGGTGGTGGGCATGGTGGGGGACGGCATCAACGACGCCCCGGCCCTGGTCACCGCCGACGTGGGTTTTGCCGTAGGCACCGGGGCCGACGTGGCCATTGAGGCCGCCGACATCACCCTGATCCGGGGCAACCTGCGGGCGGTGGCGGCCAGCATCGACCTCAGCCGGGCCACCATCAGAAACATCAAGCAGAATCTTTTCTGGGCGCTGATCTACAACGTCATCGGCATCCCCATCGCCGCCGCCGGCCTGCTCAACCCGGTCATCGCAGGCGCGGCCATGGCCTTCAGCTCGGTCTCGGTGGTCAGTAACGCCCTGCGGCTGAGACGCTTCGACCCCTACAAACGATTCCGCAGCCACAGGGGGAACGAAGGTTAATCTGCCGGGCTTCGACCACAGAGAACACAGAGGACACATAGAGTGCGGGATTGGCTATGCGGGTCGATGTTTTTAGCCACAAAGGACACAAAGGGCACAAAGATGTAGGCCCTGCTTACAGGTAAGATAGTATGATATGGGTAAATACTTGACCCGGGGGGAATCCGGAACGGATTCCCCCCGGACAGCCTGCGGGCAGCCATTGGCTGCCCGCAGGCTGTATAATCCGGACCCACAGAGGCCACTCATACAATCTCTGTGTACTCTGTGTTCTCTGTGGTTTTAAAACCGACCCGCAAAGGCCAACTGAACCTTTGTGTCCTTTGTGCCCTTTGTGGCTTTAAAAAAGGACCCCAAAATCAGGCTATTTCTTCATTTTTCCCTCTCTGTGGCTAAAGCTCTATGCTCCCGCTCCTTTTAGCTGGGTTGAACCCGGCCGGAAGCGGCGGTTGAATTTTTTCTTTAGCGATTCCAGCAGGCTGTAGACCACCGGCACCACGAACAGGGTCAGGCAGGTAGAGGAAATCAGCCCTCCAATCAAGGCCGCCGACATGCCGCGCCTCATCTCGGAGCCGGTGGAAACCCCCATGGCCAGGGGAAGCATGGCCATGATCATCGAAACCGTGGTCATCAAAATGGGGCGCAGCCTGACCGATCCCGCCCGGATCAGGGCGTCCCTGACGGACAGCCCCCGTCCCCTCAGGGTGTTGGTGAAGTCCACCAGCAGGATGGCGTTTTTGGTCACCAGTCCGATGAGCATAATCATTCCCACCATGGAGAATATGTTCAGAGTCTGTCCGGTCAGGGCCAGGGCCAAAAGCGCCCCCACCATAGCCATGGGCACCGAGAGCCAGATGGTCAGAGGCAGAAGGAAAGACTCAAAGATGGCCACCATAATCAGGTAGACGAAAATGAAGCTGATCAGCATAGCCATGGATAGGTCCCGCATGGAGTCCTCAAACATCTTCTGGTTTCCCTCGAAAATTACGTTGACTCCCCCGGGCAACTTCTCATCCCTAATCTTATCCTTAAAGTCATTCACCACGTCCCCCAGGCTCCGCCCGGTGATGTTGGCGTTCACCGCGATCATCCTCTGGCGCTCCACCCTTTCGATGTCTTTCAGGCTGGCGCCCTGGCTGAACCTGGCCACCTGGCCAAGTTTAATCTGCTCCCCGGCGGGGCTGGACACCGGCAGTTCGGCCATGTCACCGGTATCGTTCCGGGATTCGGCGTCCGCAATCAGGCGCACATCGTACTGGTCCTCACCGTCACTGAATTTACCCACCACCTTGCCGGTGATGTAAAGCCCCAGGGTGTCAGCCACCTCTCCGGCCAGCACCCCGTGGGCCGCGGCGGCATCCCTGTCGATCCTGATGTTGTACTCGGGCAGCCCGCTTTCCATGGTGGTGCGCACATCCCTGGCGCCCGGTATGGAAGCCACGATACCCCTGACCAGCTCCGTGGCCTCAAAGAGCCCGTCCAAATCCTGCCCCCTGACCTCGATACGCAGGTCGGCGTCCTCGGCGCCGCCGAATAGTGAGGTCAGAACGATACTGGACTCCATGCCGGCCCTGCGGTCGGCTATGGACTTGACCTTTTCCTTCACCGGGGCGCTTTTCTCAGGGCCGGCCTCTTTCAGCATAACCTTCAGCTCAGCCACATTACTGCTGGACCCCTCGTCGATCATCCCGGAGTTATAGCCCAGGGTGGCAAATACATTTTTCACCTCCGGCAGCGCCCTGACTTCATCCTCCACCCCCCTAACCAGTGAGTCCATTCGGGAAAGACTGGTGCCGGGCGGGGCGGTAAGTTTTAGAATAAATTCACCCCTGTCCACCTTGGGCATGAACTCAGTGCCAACCAGCTTCAGCGGAATCAGCAGCCCTGAAGCCAGCAGGCAGCCACAAGCCAGGGCCAGGACAGCCGCTTTATGATTCAGCGCCCAGCTGATACCCCTCTCATAATCCCTGCTCAGCCCGGACAAAAAATTTTCAAACCTGGCCAGCAGCCGGCCGATTATAGAAACCTCACTTCTTTCTCCCAGGCTGGACCACCTGGAGGCCAGCATGGGAATAAGGGTCACCGCCACCAGCAGTGAAAGCAGGGTGGCGCAAACCACCACCAGTCCGAACTCTCTGAATATTTTCCCGGCCACGCCGGGCACCAGGGCCATGGGCAAAAAGACCACCATCAGGGTCAGGGATATGCCCACCACGGCAATGCCTATTTCCCTGCTGCTCTGGATTACCGCCGTGAACCGGTCCAGTCCCTTCTCCATGTGGCGCTGGATGTTTTCCAGTACAACGATGGAGTCGTCCACAATAATCCCCACCACCAGCGCGGCCCCCATCAAACTCATCAGGTTCAGCGAGAACCCGAAAAGGTAGACGCAAAAAAGGGCGCCGATCAGTGAACAGGGTATCGACAGCAGTATCACCGAGGACCCCTGCCAGCTGCCCAGGAAGATGAAGATCACCAGGGCCACGATGATCACCGCCAGTGCCAGCTCTTCCTGCACCCCCTTAAGGGAACCGCTGATGAATTCCGAGGAGTCGTAGGCCGGGGTGATGGACACCCCCAGTTTTTCTTCCAGCCCGCTGACGGTTTGTCTAACCTTACTGCTGGTTTCGATGGTATTGGCATCTGTTCTTTTGGAGACATACAATCCGATGACAGTCTCCCCATTCAGGCGGACCAGGTTTTTATCATCCTTGAAGGCATCTTTGACCCGGGCCACGTCCCGCAGGTAGACCGGGCCGGCAGCCGTCCGGGCCACCACGATCTCCTCCAACTCGCCAATCCGGGAAACCTGGGACTTTACCCGCACTATATAATTCTTGCCGCTTTTCTCAACCCTGCCGGCAGGCACATTCCGGTTGTCCCCCTGCAGGGCCAGCATCACCTGGACCAGAGGCAGTTTATAGGCCTGCAGCCGGTCCGGCAGCACCTCGACACGGATTTCCCGCTCTTTGCCGCCCAGCTGGGCCACCTTGCTGACCCCTTTGACCTGTTGTATTTCAGGCTGGATTTGATTTTTCACCAGGTTGTACAATTCCGCCGGGGGCAGATTGCCGGTGACGGACAGCTGCATGATGGGCACATCGTTCATGCTGAATTGCTGAACGGTGGCCTGTTCGGCCTCGGCCGGCAGCTCCCAAACCGCCCCGTTGTATTTTCTCTGCACCTCGTTGACGGCCAGTTCCGGGTCGGTGTCCAGCTTAAATTCAATCCAGAGCACAGCCATGCCTTCCTGGGAATTGGAGTAAATCTTTTCAATGTTGTTCAGCGAGGACATGGCATCTTCCAGGGGTTTGGTGACCTTGCGCTCAACATCCTCGGGACCGGCCCCGGGGTAGGGGACCACCACGGCCACGAAGGGAAAATCCATCCTGGGCAGAAGGTCGGCAGGAATCCGGCTGTAGCTGAACAGCCCCAGTATAAGCAGAGAGAGGAAAACCACAGTGATCAGCGACGGCCTCCTGAGGGAGAACTCCGTTATTTTCACGCTACTCCCCCTCAATAACCGCAGAGCCTTCCCTGATCAGGCTCTGGCCGAAAATTACCACTCTGTCCCCTGGTTTTAGCCCTTCGGAAATGGAAATATTACTTTGGTCGGACGGCCCTGTTTTCACCTTCTTTTTATAGGCCTTGCCCTCGCTGACCAGGAACAGCTCGGCCGCCCCGGCCTCATCCAAGGTAATCAGAGCCTCCCGGGGGATGACAATGCCCGGGGTGGCGGCGGTTTCCAGCCTGACCCGGCCGAACATGCCGGACTTCAGCTGTCCGCCTGGATCACCGGACAGGGAAAGCTCCACGGAGTATGTAAGATTGGCTGGATTGGCCCTACTGCTGATGCTTTTGACTGTGCAGGCAAACTCGCGGCCAGGGTGGGCATCGGCGGTGAAAACTCCCTTTTGTCCCACCTCCACCAGTTTCAGCTGGCCGGCGGTCAGGTTGACCTTAATTTTGAGCTCACTGTCATCCACCAGGGTCAGGAGCCTCATGCCGGGGAAAATAATCTCCCCCACTTGCACAGGGCACTCCGCCACACTGCCGGCAAAGGGGGCTGTCACCGTGGCGTCCTTCAGCGACTGACCGGCCAGCTGACTGTCTGACCGGGCCGCGTTGTAAGCAGCCTGGGCGTTTTTAAACAGGTAGTCGGCGTTTTCGTAATCCGACCTGGAAACCGCCCCTTGTCCGTGTAGCTGGTTAATCCTCTCAAAGTCAGCCCTGGCCTTGTTCAGGGCCGTTGCGGCAGCGGCCACCTGCTCCCGGGATTTTTCCAGGGTGATTTGCTGGTTGGTGCTTTCCAGAACCGCCAGCACCTGGCCGGCGTTAACCCGCTGACCGGTCCCGGTCCCCAGCATAACCAGGGTGCCCTGGGTTTTGGCGGTGATCACCGCCTCCCGCTCCCCGGCCACCGAACCGCTCAAGCCCAGCGACGGGGTGACGCTGCCCTGGACGGCAGCGGCGGTTTTTACTGATATGGGCTTCACGGCCGGCGCCTCCTTTTCCTCCCCGGCCTTCCCGGAGCCACCGGCACAGCCCGCCACTGCCGCAGTCAGAAATAACGCCAACAGTGTGGAGGTGTACAGTGCCGTTAGTCTTTTATCCAACTTCATTTCCCTTCCCCCCGATTCAACACCTTAATAATTAATTGGGCAGTGTCTTCCAGAATATTATTTCTTACCCGCATGAATTAATCAATGAATAATTGTCATCATACATTTATTTTCCTTTTTCAGTCCAATGTTCCGGAACATAGCCTCGGGACCTGCCAATATGCTTAAATCCTCAGCCGCCTGGTCAGAAAGTCGTGCACCCTTTCAAAAATAAGGCCGGCTACAAACCAGACGGGCGCCATGTCCAGGCGGATCAGCCCGTCTATCTGCCAGCGGCTGTGGCCGGTGTAATCCCACGGACTAACCCCGGTGACCAGCCTGATTATCCCCCCGGTGGAATACTCGATGGCCCAGATCACCAATAACCACAAAAAACCCCGCAGCGGCCACGGCCATGACCTGACCCGGTCGTGCAGCGGCTCCATGAAAATGGCCAGTCCATATATGGGAAACATCCACAGGTAAGTGCTGGCCGAAAGCCTTACGTCCCCCTTGATGGCGGACCCCAGGCCGGTCCAGAAAACTTCAAGCCCCCAGCCGAGCAGGCCGTAAAAAATAAACCTGTAAATCATACCTCTATTTTGCGGACCTGCCGGGCAAATTATTAAAAACATTTTAGCTTACCCGCACGGGTATCGGGCCGGTACAACGGTATTGCCTTTTTTTAGAGCTTGGTTTATTCTTTAATAAAGTGTTTCAGTCGTGTTTTATTATGGGGAGGAGGGTATATACAGAGTATGGGACTTATAATTTTAATCGCCCTGGGCGTTGCCTTGGCCGGAGCCGTCATCGCCATGCTGGTTAGCGGCACCGCCGGCGAAATCACCCTGGCCACCACCAAGTTTGAAAACACCGGTGAGCAACATCATTAAACTGAACATAACCACACAGCGCACTGCCCCGGGTTTCACCCGGGGTGTTTTGTTTTAAGTTTGAACATAGCCCTTATTGATTCTGAACCGGTCCCGGCAATATTGAGCCAATTTCAACCTCCGCCGGCGGGTATGTATTTTGCGTATTTCAACTGTATGTTATAAATGATTGTTTGAAAAGCGGGGTGCTCACCTTGCAGGCGGGGAAAAGGGCCGCCGTCAAGTATTGCGGCGGCTGCAATCCCAGGATCGACCGGGAAAATCCGGCCCGCGCCCTGGCCCGGGCCGGGGCGCTGCTGGTCTACCCCGGCAGGGACGCCGAAGATAAGGCCGATTTCATTTTAATCATCAATGGCTGTGAGACCGGCTGCGTCAGCCCTGAGGAATACCCGGGCTACAGGCACACCCTGGTGGTGCGGGGGGAGTCCCTGAACGGCCGGCACTGCCCGGAGTCCGACCTGCCTGAACAAGTTCTGGATGCCTGGCTTAAAACAAGGGGGGATTGAAAATAATGATGGACGGCCAACAGTACCTGGAAAGCCTGCGCAGGCTAAAAACCGAAGTCTACTACGCCGGAGAGAGGATTGAAGGCTGCGCGGCGGATCACCCGACGGTGCAGCCCCATGTCCGGTCGGCGGCCATGACCTATGAACTGGCCCACAGCCCTGAATTCGAGGATCTGCTTACCGCCACCTCACACCTCACCGGCCAAAGGATCAACCGTTTTACCCACATTCACCAGAGTCCGGCCGACCTGGCCAAAAAGGTAAAGATGCTGCGGGCCCTGGCCCAACAGACAGGTTCCTGCTTCCAGAGGTGTGTCGGCTTTGACGCCCTCAACGCCGCCTACACCGTGACCCACGAGATGGACCGGGACAACGGCACCAACTACCATCAAAGAATTAAAGATTTCCTCTGCTACATACAGGAAAATGACTTTATGGTGGCCGGATCCATGACCGACCCCAAGGGTGACCGGGGCTTAAGGCCCAGCCAGCAGGCCGACCCGGACCTTTACACCAGGCTGGTGGGAAAAAGTCAAGACGGCATCCTGATCAGGGGCGCCAAGGCTCACCAGACGGGGATAGTAAACTCCCACTGGATGCTGATCCTGCCTACGGCGGCCCTGAGCGAGGAGGACGCCGACTACGCCGTGGCCTGCGCGGTACCGGTGGACGCCCCCGGGGTAATACATATTTTCGGCCGCCAGACCAACGACGAGAGAAGGCTTTCAGGGGTCATCGACCAGGGCAACGAGAGGTACAGCGTGGTGGGCGGAGAGGCACTGACCATCCTGGAGGATGTTTTCGTGCCCTGGGAGAGGGTGTTCATGTGCGGTGAATACAAGTACGCCGGTGCCCTGGTGGAGAGGTTCGCCTCCTACCACCGGCAAAACTACGGGGGCTGCAAGGGCGGGGTAAGCGACGTGCTGATTGGCGCGGCCGCCGCTGCGGCTGAATTCAACGGGGTGATCAAGGCCTCCCACATCAGGGACAAGCTGGCAGAAATGACCCTGCTGGCCGAAACCCTTTTCAGCGGGTCCCTGGCCTGTTCCTGGGAGGGCCGGGCCACACCCTCCGGGGCCTGCTACGTCGACCCCCTGCTGGCCAATGTGGTAAAGCACAACTGCACCCGGATGATCTATGAAATTGCCCGGCTGGCCCACGACCTGGCCGGGGGCATCGTGGCCACCCTGCCCCATGAAAAGGACCTGAAATCACCCAAAACCGGCCCCCTGATCGAGAAATACCTCAAGGGGACCTCCCAGGTGCCCACCGAGCACCGCATCCGGATCATGCGGCTGATTGAAAATATGACCAGCTGCACCGCCCTGGCCGAGAGCATGCACGGCGCGGGATCCCCCCAGGCCCAGCGGGTGATGCTAATCCGCCAGGGCAACCTGGAAAGAAAGAAGCAGCTGGCCTTAAGGCTGGCCGGAATCAGTCAGTAAACAGCAGCAGGGCCTCCCGGAGCAGTTTGGCCGCCAGTACGGCGGTACGCTGGCTAGGGTCGAAGGGCGGGCAGACCTCCACCAGGTCAAAGCCAACCACCTTAAGACCGGCCAGCGCCTCCAGGGCCGAAAACAACTCCAGCGGCGAGCAGCCGCCGGGCTCCGGGGTGCCGGTGCCCGGGGCATAGGCGGGATCCAGAACATCAATGTCCAGGGTTATGTAGACCGGCCTGCCCCTTAATTTTTCGGCGGCCAAAGCCACTTCCTCCGCCTTTAGCAGGTCATGGAAGTTGACTGCCGACCTGGCGTAGCTAAATTCCTCCCGGGTGCCGGAGCGAACGCCGAACTGGTAAACATTGTCCCCGCCAATGATCTCGGCTACCCGCCGCATCACCGTGGCGTGGGACAGCCTCATGCCCAGGTACATCTCCCTGAGGTCGGCGTGGGCGTCAAAATGAATTACCGCCAGGCCAGGGTGCAGACCCGCCGCCGACTGCACCGCCGGCAGGCTGACCAGGTGCTCCCCGCCCAGCAGGAACAGCACCTTGCCGTCTTTCAGCACCCTGGTGGCGGACCGGGCGATCCTGTCGAGGCTCTCCTCCACCTGTCCGGGGACCACGGCCACATCTCCCAGGTCGGTATATCTGATGTCGGCCAGGTCCCGATCCAGCCGGGGGCTATACTCCTCCAACACCTCGCTGACACTGCGGATTTGCCTGGGGCCGTGCCGGGTACCCGGCCTGAAGCTGGTGGTCTGGTCCATGGGCGCCCCAATTATTACCGCCGCAGCCGATTCGTAATCATCGCCACTGCCCATGAACCCGCTGAAAACTTCATTATACATAACTGTCTCCTGACCCTGAAAAAAGCTAATCCACCAATTCCCTGACGAAGGGCGGCAGGACAAAGCTGGCCCTGTGCACCCCGGGGCTGTAATACCTGGTTTGCAGGTCAGGGGCTTTGCCGGTGTCCACCTGCAGGGGGTCATATTTTTTGCTGCCCATGGTAAAGGTCCAGAGCCCCCCGGGATAGGTCGGTATATTGGCCATGAACAGCCGGGCCATGGGAAATAGCGATCGCACATCCCTGATTACCCTGGGGATCAGTTCCCGGTTGTAGAAGGGGGACTCGGTCTGGGCCACGAACAGCCCGGTTTCAGTCAGGGCACCGTGCACATCACGGTAAAAATCAGCCCCGAAAAGTCCCTCGGCGGGGCCCACGGGATCGGTGGAATCCACGATGATCATATCGTAGGTGTTTTTGTTCTCCCTGACATGCTTGATCCCGTCGTCTATAATCACCTCGGCCCTGGGATCAGCCAGGCCGCAGCTCAATTCCGGCAGGTATTTTTTGGCCGCCTCCACCACTCCGCGGTCTATTTCAACCAGGGTCACCTTTTCTACAGATTTATGCTTGAGCACCTCCCTCACCGAACCGCCGTCACCGCCGCCGATGATCAGCACCCGGCGGGGGTTGGGATGGGTATTCAAACCCACGTGGGTGATCATTTCATGGTAGACAAACTCATCCTTGATGCTGGTCTGAATAACATTGTCCAGCAGGAGCATGCGTCCGAATAAAACAGTGTCCACCACCATGATCTCCTGGAAGGGTGTCTTCTCGTAATGCAGTGTCTGGGACACCCGGCAGCCGATGGAAAGATTTTTATTCTGATACTCGGTAAACCACAGATTCAATTTCCGGCCCTCCTGTTTATCTTTGTCGGACTTAATACCACATGGGTACGGCAGCCAGCGCGCAGCCAACCTTTTGTACCCGGTGTTCAGTGGCGGCAATCTCCATTTCCTTCAACTCCATACCACGGTTGACGAAGGCTTCCCGGATCATCTTCTCGATCTCCTCATGGGCCTGCTCCCTGGACCCTACACAGGAGTGCTCCATGATTACCCCAAAATCGTCCTTGGAAAAGCCGACACCCACAGCGGCCGCGATCAACTGGCCGGGCTCCTCGCTGATGATGTACCCGTAGGCTGTGGGGACCAGGGAGCCCGGCGGGATCACCAGGTCGTTGCAGAGCTTTGCCCCAGGGGGCAAAATACTGCTTACCCTAATCAGATTTATATTTCCTATCCTTCCGGACAAAAGAGCTTTGTCGAAGGCTGTGAGAGGGCTGTTGCCCTCGGCGGAAGCCGCGGTAAGAAAGAACTTTTTGGGGGTTGGCAGCATAGTAATCACTCCATTTATAATAAAATAACAGATCTTATTATATACAGAATTAATGGAAACACAACAATTTTTTACTTTCCCGGCAAGCCTAAAACTCCCTCCCTGTATAGTTTTCTCCACCCTGAGGGAACATATGAAAGCACCACATTTTACAAAAAGGGGGAGAATTATGTCAAAGACAGTGATCGCAACTTTCGCAGACCGTAACAGCGCCGAGAGGGCCATCAGCGATCTTCGAAACAAGGGTTATGAGCGGGATATCTCGCTCCTGGCCAAGGATGAAAAGGCTGGTAAAGGTGATGCCAACAAGTACAACACCAATTTCACCGGGGGAGACCCGGTAATGGACGGGGCCAGCACCGGCGGCGCAGTCGGCGGCCTGCTGGGCCTGGCGGTGGGAGCAGGCGCCCTGGCCATACCAGGCATAGGCCCTCTGGTGGCGGCAGGCCCCATCGCCGGGCTGCTTTCCGGGGCGGCTACCGGTGGCATCGCCGGGGGATTGGCCGATTACGGCATACCCGCAGAACGGGGCCGCTTTTACGAAGACCGGATCAAACAGGGTGACATACTGGTTGCCGTCCGCTGCGACGAGAAAAAAGCCGAAGAGGCCTCCAAGGTTTTAAGCCAGTTCGGCGGTAAAGACGTGGAAATTCACTAAAAAAAGGGTGGCCCAAAGCACGGTTCAATAAGGAAACTTGTTGAACCATACCCCAAACCGATACGGAAAAGCAAGAGATAGGCGTTTTCCCGCAAGGGATGGCGCCTATCTCTCTGCTAATTCTTTGAACATACTAAAGATTTTCTCATAAACCTTATCTGCAGTTATTTCTGATAAAGGCACTTCATATCCCATTATACGTTTTAATCCCCAGTACCTCTCAAGCGGTTCAGCAACTTCTCCACAATACATTTCCCCAGATTCATATTCCGAGAACTCAATTAAACCATTATACATAGGGTGATAGAAAATCCAATGGTCACTTGGAGAAATAGGATTTGTAGACCAGTTCTTAGCTATATTATCATAATCGTAACGAGCAATATTCGCTGTGGGAACCTCAAAATAGCTCTGTTCAAAATTAAGTTCGAGAACATATAGTGCACCGTTACGATAGCCATTTTTCAACTTAGCATCCAGGCGTCGCTGAAATATCACAATAAAGCTATAGTATAACCAGGCATCTGAATCTCGGTCGCTGCTCCATCTGAGAAACGTGTTATTTCCCGTCATTGGAGCAAGTTCAAACTCGCCTTTTTCCTCCGCAAGCGCAATGCAACGAGAAATGAACTCCTGCACGTTTTTATGAGCTTTGCGTACCGTCTGAAAAGCCATTATTGTTTCTTCATTCATCAAATCGAACCCCCTAAAACCACCGAATCCTTTTTCATTTAATAGTGCCGACAAATCATCGCATATAAGATTGTTGGTCGAATTTTTACATATAGAGTCAAATAATCCCTGCCAAGTTATATAACCAAAAGATACTTCCGTTGGAATATTTGCTTTTTGCTCATTGAAGATAGCAATTGCTGATTCCTCACGAGCAAGCAATATCAAAAATTTAACCTTATTGGGGTAGTTCCTGAGAAGCAACTCTGCCTCCCGAATCAACTGATCATCGCCGGACAAGTCGCTGTTGTACTTAACCTCAATCAAAATAACCGCTTGCTCTAACTCCATTACAATGTCTGGCTCTGTTTGTGAACCAGTATATCGCCTCCAGAAATAAAGATTACGACCCCATTCA
>Ga0209347_1003488_pt1 | contig 18185 bp, 14 predicted proteins | sample AutmiccommuBRH23_FD_187382 | JGI IMG/M metagenome (GOLD analysis project Ga0209347, IMG submission 187382) | Deep subsurface microbial communities from Mt. Terri, Switzerland - Autotrophic microbial communities BRH/23 (SPAdes) (version 2) | ecosystem: Environmental > Aquatic > Deep subsurface >...
TGTGCATGTTCCCGCCACTCGCGAGAAGGCGAGCGGCAGACACGTCAATACCCCGGTCATGGCACAACTCAAATCCGACTTCCTAAAGATTCTCACCGAGCGCGGCTACGTGCACCAGTGCTCGGACGAGGCAGGTCTCGATGCACTCGCAGACAAGGGCGAGATCGTCGCCTACGTGGGCTATGACTGCACCGCGCCGTCGCTGCACATCGGGCACCTGCTGTCGATCATGATGCTGCATTGGCTGCAGCAGTCAGGGGCCGGCCGGCCGATCGCTCTGATGGGCGGCGGCACCACGCGCATCGGCGATCCGTCGGGTAAGGACGAGACCCGCGTGATGCGCACGATCGAGGAGATCGAGGCGAACAAAGACAGCATCAAGACGGTGTTCGACCGGTTCTTGAAATTCGGCGCCGGCATGCGTGAAGCCGTCATGCTCGACAACGCAGAATGGCTGGCGCCGCTCAACTACATCTCGTTCCTGCGCGATGTGGGTCGGCACTTCTCCGTCAATCGCATGCTGACGATGGACTCGGCCAAGCTGCGTCTCGACCGCGAGCAGGAGCTGTCCTTCATCGAGTTCAACTACATGCTCCTGCAGGCTTACGACTTCGTGGAGCTTGCACGCCGCTATGGCTGCAACCTGCAGATGGGCGGCTCCGATCAGTGGGGCAACATCGTCACCGGCATCGATCTCGGCCGGCGCATGGGCACGCATCAGCTCTATGCGCTGACTTGCCCGCTATTGACGACTGCTTCGGGCGCCAAGATGGGCAAGACCGCGTCCGGCGCCGTGTGGTTGAACGAAGCGCAGCTCTCTGCATACGATTACTGGCAGTTCTGGCGCAACACCGAGGATGCCGACGTCGAGCGGTTCCTGAAACTGTTCACGCTACTGCCGCTGGGCGAGATCGCCAAGCTCGCAGCCCTGCAGGGTGCGGAGATCAACGAGGCCAAGAAGGTGCTCGCCACCGAGGCCACGGCGCTGTTGCACGGGCGCGAGAAAGCGGAAGCCGCCGCAGAGACCGCGCGCACCACCTTCGAGCAGGGCGCGCTCGCCCAGGATCTGCCCGCGGTCGAGATCGCAAACTCGGAGCTCGAAGCCGGGCTCGGCGTGCTGTCGGCGTTCGTGCAGGCCGGTCTCGTCAAGTCGAACGGCGAGGCGCGGCGCCAGGTGAAGGGCGGCGGCCTCAAGGTCAACGACGACGCAGTCACCGACGAGAAGGCGACACTGACGCCGGGCGATCTTGTCGACGGCGTGATCAAGCTCTCGCTGGGCAAGAAGAAGCACGTACTGTTGAAGCCGGCGTAAGCGCAGGGCGAAAGCCGTCTTGCCGCGCGCTCATCTCTTGCGCGTTGGCGGATCTTCCACCGTGTGCGACGACCAGCCGTCGATCGTCTCGGATTTGCCGCTGCCGCCAGAGGCCGGAGCGTCCATCGACGTGCTCGAGGCGCGCACGTTGTCCTTGGCTCCGGGGTTCGGGGCCTCGTCGCGGCGCTGAACCTTCGGGTTCGGGCTCGTCATCTGGAAGATCTCGCGGAAGATGCCGGGCGCCAGCATGCCGAACGGATTGACGATGACCTGAGGGTGATCCATCGCACCCTGGATGGCGAACGGCATGCCGGAAACGCCGTCGCAGCCCACGCCGGTGATGATCGGACCGACGATCGGGATCTCGCAGAACGCGGCGTTGAGACCCTGAAGGGGAACGTAGGTGCCGCCGAGGTTCACGCGACGCATCTTGAAGTCGACCTTGCCGCGGATCGAGGCGCCGACCAGCGGTCCGCGCAGATAGGACTGCTGCATCACGAACTGGCCGTAGCCGACCGAGAACGGCACGTGCATGCGATCGAACTCGAACACCTCGCGCACCATGCGCTTGTTCGACTTCCGGTTGCCACCCTGCCCGGGCTGCTCGTCGGCGCTGTTGAACACCTCCGAGACCACCGGGTCGCCGAGGATGCGGAACTTCTCCACCCAGAGAATGCCCGTCTTCTCGGCCGCGCCCTTGCCATCGAGATTGACCTCGAGGCGTACGCGTCCGCCCTGGATGTTGGGATAGAAGTCGATGAGCTTGAACGCCTGGCCCGCATCGGTGGAATCGGCCAGTAGCTTGCGCGGCTCGCCTGGTTCCTCGCGCAAAGCGACGGCGAGCGGCTTGCCGCCATCCAGCGTGCCGCGCGCATCGAGCGCCGTCAGCTTGTCGCCGCGCTTCGACAGCTTCAGCTTGACGCCGCGCAGCGACACCTCGTGGAATCCGATGACGGTTCCGATCTCGGCGTCGAGCTCGATGCCGTCACCCGGCTTTTGCGGTTTTGAATGCTCGCCTGCGAGCTGGCCGAGCGAGAACAGGGAGCGGAAGAAGTCGCGTCCATCGAAGCTCGGACCACGCGCCTTCACCTTCCAGACGTTGTCGGCGCCGAGCTTGCCCTGCACCTCCATGCGCGTCACGACGTTGAGCGAGAAGTCCGGGAAATAGAACTCGCGCAGCCTGTTGTCCTTACCGATCGCCGCCCACCCCTCGATCGCGACGTCGTCACCGGCGACCTTGAAGTTCTGCAATTCGAGCTCGTCGTTGCGGCCTTTGGCGATGTCGCACTGGAGCGTGGCGGCGCGGCCCGGCGGCTTGTGCCAGGACATGTTTTGCAGGACGAGGTCGGCGTTGACGAGATCGGCGCGCAAACGCACAGAGGGCTCGTTGCGTGCGCCACGCGTGATGGTGATCTCGACGGGCACGTCGCCCTGCAGGATGTGATTGACGTCGAGGCCGAGCTGCGTGCGATCGGCATCATCGAGATTGGCGGTGATGCGCAAGGGCGGCTGCTTGTCGGCGGGCGCATCGAAGATGCGCTGCCAGCCGAGCTTGGCCAGCACGCCGTTGACAAGCATCTCGCCGCTGGCGTCGACCGCCTTCTCGGTGATGTCGAGGTCGATGCTGGCGCCGCGAATGGCGTAGGGCCCGAGCAGATCGCTCGCGCGTCCCTCGCTGATGCGTGCCTTGCCCTCGACCTTGACCGCGCTTGCAGGCAGCTCCGCGAGCAGCGGCAGCCTGATTTTGATCTGCGCGTCGACCTTACCGTGCAGTTTGTCACGCGGAACGCCGAGCTCGTCCGTGAGCCCGACGGGGGAGCGCTCCAACAGCTCGAACATCTGGTCGAGCGGGGCGCCCGCGCTCACCACGATCTCGGCATCGGGAACATCGCCGAGGATGCCGGTGGCCGTCAGCCGGCCGCCCTTCAACGGTACGAGACGGTCCGGCGCAAGCATGACTGCCCCATCCGGGATAGCGACCTCGAGGTTGTCGTTCTCGACGCGCACGAGCGCGCGCGGGGCAGAGACGGGCGGCGTGTCGTCGATGACCTGCATCACGACGTCGGAGACTTCCAGCGCAACCGAGAGTCGTTGGTTGTCGTCGCCGCCCTCGTTGGGGCCAACGTGTCCGCCGCTCAGGAGCTGGAACCTGCCGCCCAGAATGCGCGCCTGGCTGACGCGCTCGCCGACCCAATCGCGTGCGCCCGGCGCAATTGCCTTCGGCCATAGCGCCTTGGCGGTGTTGAGCGACATCGGGCCCAAGGTGCCTTCCAGATGCGTGCTCACTGGATCGACGCCGGCGACCAGGGAGCCTTTGAGCGCGATCTCGGCGCCACCGGCCTTGAGGTTGAAATCGGCAAGCTCGACCTCGCCGCGCTCGGGCACGATGCGGCCGTTGGCGTGCCAGGAATCGAGCTTGACCGACGGAACCGAGAACTCGCTCGCGGCGAACATGCCTTCGTTGGCGGCGAGCTGATAGGTCCAGCCGCGCTGCGGACCCTCGCCGGGCTCCTTCTGCAGGAGACCCGACATGGTGATGCGGCTGCCACGCCAGCGCAGGGTCGAAGGCGCCAGCGTGACGCGCCCCGAAGCTGCGTCATAGGCAAGGTTGAAGGATCCGCCATCGACGGACAGCGGAGCGTCGGGCAGTGCCGGCAGCTTCAGGCTTCCGGTGCCGACCTCCAATTTGAGCGTCGCAGCCCGGATCTCGCCATCGCTGGACAAGGCCAGCGTCGCGTCGCCCGCGACCGGCATGTCGAAGGCCTGCAACAGACCGAGCTGCGGCAGAGCCGGCGCCAGGCTGCGCGGCACGAGCTCGCGAACGGACGTCTTGAGGTTGAGCGTGCGCGCGCTCTCCTGCTCGTCAGTCTCGAAGGTGAGCTCCCAGGGCTGGGAACCGGTGTTGATGGTGGCATGGCCGGAGATGATGCTGCGCGTCTCGGCGTGCATCAGCGCGACGACCAGCGTCGGCACGCGCCATTCCGTCGAGCGGCCGTCGTACTCGACCACCACGGTGGCGTTGCGCAAACCGACCTCGCGCAGGTAGGAGCTCGCATCGAGCCGGCGGCGCGCACGCGCCGACATGTCCGTCACCACACGGGCCAAATCGATCTTGGTCAGCGAGCCGGCGGCGGGCGCAGGGCGATGCACGGGAACCGGTGCGGGCGCTCTGACAGCGGGCGCGTCCTCCCCCGACAATCGCTTGCTGCCGCGGCCGTCCTTGGGGGGCTCCTCGCCGAGCGATTTGGGAAAGCTGAGGGTCAGCCCGCTGTCTTTGGAATAGCTGAGATAGAGCCGTGGCTCGATCAGCTCGACGCGAGCAGGAACGAACTTGGCCGACCAGAGCGCGGACGTGCTCAGCTCGACAGCTGCCTGCGGTGCCGAGGCGACGACGTTGCCGTCCTCAAGCAGGCGCATGTTGCGCAGGCGGAACTCCACGCCGCCCGTCTCCGAGAGGCTGACGACCACATCGTCGATCTGCGCGCTGCTGCCCTCCAACTCGGCATTGATGCCGCTCTCGATCGGATCAACAAGGAATTCCAAAGAGACCGGACCGTGCAGGAGGCGCACGTAGCCGAGACCGCCCACCAGCACCACGAGCAGCAGGAGCGGAGAAAGGAGGAACACGGAGCGGCCAAGCGCGTGCAGGACGTTGTCGCAGGCGTAGGCCACCTTGCGCGCACGGCTCTTGCCCGTAGGGGCTGCGCGCCCCTCGGTCGTCAATGGCGCGGCGTCCGTTTCGCCATTGAAATTGCGCCTGTTTCTACCGGTGCTCTCCAAGCCCGCGCCCCTCGCGAGAAATTCAAAACTCAGTCCCGACGCAACCCCAACGGCGCGGTCTTAGCCCGGCGCACCCATACTCAGGAAGACCATCACGGCGGCGATGGCAAACGGGCGCCGATCTCGCTCGGTACAGCCCAGAAAAAATATGCACGCCCTCTGTGTGGCCTTCGCGGGTGCTCGCTTGCGCAGCCCTGGTCACGCAACTAAGCCTTTCACCGCGACAGCCCGGTTGCTCCCGAGCTCAGAGGGGGCACGTGGCGGGGGAAAAGCGACAAAAGAAAGGCGTCTGGCCATGGTCGAAGAGGGCGAGAAGGCACCTGATTTCGAGCTCCCGGATGCCGACGGTGAGCCCGTCAAGCTTTCCAAGCTCAAGGGGGCTCCTGTCGTCGTCTATTTTTATCCCAAGGATGATACGTCGGGCTGCACGGCGGAGGCCAAGGGCTTCACCTGTCTCATCGACAGTTTTCGTAAAGCCGGCGCCGAGGTGATCGGGATCTCGCCCGACAGCCCCAAGAAGCATCGCAAGTTCCGCGACAAGTACGACCTTGGGGTCCGTCTGCTGGCTGACGAAGAGCGCAAGGCGGCCGAGGCTTATGGCGTCTGGGTGGAAAAGTCGTTGTACGGGCGCCGCTACATGGGCGTGGAGCGCTCTACGTTCCTGATCGACGCCAAGGGCAAGGTCGCGCGGAGCTGGCGCAAGGTGAAGGTTCCGGGCCACGCCGAGGAGGTGCTCGAGGCGGTGCAAGCGCTAAAAACGTGACTCCGTGTGAAATTTGAGAGGATTAGCGATTCCTTCCCGGTGACCGCACTGCAAAAACATGTTAGTCAGAGCTTAAGGGGGAGCATCCGGCAACGTCATGTCGCCATGATGCCCGTGTACCTGCACAATTGGCTGTTGCGAATGTAGCGTCAGAGCGGAGGTGGAAGCTTATGTTGCCGAACTTCAAGAGATCCGAGTCGGAACCCCCGAAGGTCGCACCGAGCCTACCGCCCACGCCCCCGGCAGCACCCGGCGCTCCGTCCTCTGCGGCGGCGTCCCGCCCTCTGGGCCTTGCCCGCACCAATGAGCGCAACACGCCGTCCGTCATCGGCCCCGATCTGACCATCAATGGCAATCTCGTCTCGAAGGGCGAGGTTCAGGTCGACGGCGAGGTCCAGGGTGACATCCACGGCACCTACGTCGTCATCGGCGAGAAGGCCCGCATCACCGGCGGCATCATCGCCGAGGAGATCGTGGTGCGCGGCCATGTGATGGGCTCGGTCCGCGGCAAGCGCGTGATGCTGCAGTCCTCCAGCCACGTCGAGGGCGACATCTATCACCAGGCACTCGCCATCGAGCAGGGCGCCTTCTTCGAGGGCAAGTCCCGCCGCTCCGAGGATCCGATGGCCGGCGTCACCAAGCCGGAGATCCCCTCCATGAACGGCGCTCCGACGGCCTGACGGCACAACCCTTCGCAACGAGATTTGACGGCCCGCGGTTTTCGCGGGCCGTTTTCGCTTAAGGCATCGCCGATCAATGCCTGGACGCGCCGCCGTCTAGACGCCGGCCCAAGGCGAGATCGAGACCCGGTTGCCTTCCAAGGCCTCGAAGGTCCGCTCGCGGCAGGTCAGAACCAGCACCTGATGGGCCTCGGCCGCGAGCTTGAGCGCTGCGAACATGCGCTCGATGCGCTGATCGTCGGCATAAACCAGCGCGTCATCGAGGATGAGCGGCGCAGGCGTTCCGGTCTCGGCCAGGAGCCGCCCGAAGCCCAGGCGTACGAGCACCGCGAGCTGTTCCTGCGTGCCTTCGCTCAGGGCGGGAAGTTTCTCTGCACCGGCGGCGCGCTCCAGCGCGTCGATCTTGAGCCCGTCGCCCAGACTGAGACGCGCCTGCGGAAAGACGAGATCGATATAGGGGCGCAGCCGGTCGAGCACCGGCTTGGCGAAGCGGTCGCGGGTCTCGTTGGCGGCGACCGACAGCTCGCCGTCGAGCAGTAAGAGTGCGTCGCGCTCCGCCTCCATGGCGGCAACGCGCTGAGCGACAGCGGCGCAGGCATCGTCGAGCTCGGCCACGCGCGCCTCCACGTCGTCGGCACGGTCCGACCTCAGCTCGCCCTCGATGCCTGCCTGGGCCGTGTTGAGGGCAGCGAGCCTGCGGTCAGCATTGGCTCGGGCATCCTCGGCTTCGTCGGCGGCCTGCTTGAGCTCGGCGAAGCGTGCTTCGTCCGGCGCCTTCTCGCGCCAGGCCGCCAAATCGCGCACAGCCGAATTGAGCGCGGACTGGGCGGCCGCGAGCTTCTCCTCAATCTCGCTCTTGCGGGCGGCGCGCGCGCCAGCATCACCCAGGGCATCGGTAAGCTGCGCTATGCGCGTCTTCTGCTCGCCGACGAGCGTGCGCAGCTGCGCGCGATCCATGCGCACCTCGTCGCGTGCGGAGATGGCGATCGCCAGCTCCTCCTCGGCGGCGGCAAGCTCGTCCGTCAGCGTGAGGAGACGCTCGGCCAGATCGTCCTGCGTGTCCGCGGCAGCGCCACCGGCACTCTTGAGCTGGGCTGCGACGTCGTCATGCAGACGCTGCAACCGCTCCAGACCCTCAGGCGCCAGCGCACGCAGATTGGCCGAAGCCTCGGCCAGCTTCTCCTGCAGCGCGCGACGCTCTTCGCCGAGCACTTCTGCTTCCTCGACCGAGCCCGCACCGATCTTGGCGAGCAGGTCGGCAAGCTGCGCCTCGTGAGCCGCCTTGTCGTCGGCGTCCGCAGCCGTGTCATCGGACTGGCCGGGAGCAACCGTGATGGTGCCGATGCCTTCGATCTTCAGCGCCAGCGGACGGCTCGACGACAGCGTCTCGCCGTCCTCGAGCACACGCCCATCGACTGTGATCTTATGCGCAGCGCCCGGCTCGTATGCGATCGACACCTTCGGTGCCGCAGCGCTCAGGCGCGCCGACAGCGTCGCGATCGCCTGGGCCTCGCGGCGGGCGGCAGCGACAAGACCGTCCTCGGCACCATTGGCGCTCAGCGCATCGGTCAGGCTCTTGCGCTCGTCGGCGGCCGTGTGAGCGTACCCGAGGCGCTCGCTCAACTCTTCGAGGCGCTGCGTCAGCTCGAAGGCCTTCGCCTGACGCTCGGACGCTTGATGAGCCGTCTTCAGCTCGTCGCGCTTATTGCGCGCTGCCTCCGTGCGGGCCTCCTCCTGATCGAGCGCCTTGGAAAGCTCCTCGAGCCGCGGCACGTCGTGGCGGGCGGCCTCCTCCAGCTTTGCCAGATCGGCGATCTGGCCGCTCAGCGTGGCAAGCCCGCCCTTGAGAGCTTCGGCGCGTTCCTCGTGCACGCGACAGGCGTCGGAGACCTGGCGCAACTGCCGGCGCGCGGTATCCGCTTCCTCGAAGGCGCGCTTGCTGGCCGCCGCGATCTCGGCACGCCGGGTTGCGGCGCCCGGATCGGTCAGGCCGCTCATCTCGTCACGAATGTCCTGCAGCCGGTCGAGGCGCTCGCGTACGTGCGCCAGACGCGCGCGCGCCGCATCGCAATTCTTCTCCAGAGCGTCCCGCTCGGCGAGCGCCGTCTTGTAGCGCCCGGCCGGACGCGGCGGGGTGTGCGCGGTGACGAGAGCTGAAAGCTCCTCCCTCACCTTCTCCTGCACCAGTCGCGCGGCACCACCGTCGGCCACGTTCTCGACCTGGGCCTCGATCGCCGCCATCACCGCGCCGTCCTTGTCGACGGCGGGATCGGGCGTGGCGAGCGGCGCTCCCTGTTCTGCCCACAACAGTGCAAACCGGCCGGGGCCGGCGAGCAACTGCGCGAGCTGGGCCTCGGCATCGCCGCCGCGCGCGACGCTGCCCGAGCTCAAGCTCTTCAATTCGGCCGAGCGCGACGACAGGAACTGCTTGCGGATGCGCCAGGCCTCGCCGCCCATCTCGAAATCGACCTCGACCAGCGGCGCGCCGCCGGAATATGGGCGCAGCGCCTCCAGGCGTCCGTGCTTTGAGGTATGCGGATAGAACAGCGCGGACTTCAGCGCCTTGAGGATCGTCGACTTGCCGAGCTCGTTGGGCCCGGCAAGCACATCGAGCCCGCCCGTCAGGCCTTCCAGCGCGACCGGCTCGCGGAAGCGCCCCACCTCTTTCAAACGAATGGCACGAATCTTCATGCGCGCCCTCCCGCATCGACGCGGCGCGCCAGCGCGAACAGCTTGCGCAACGCCAGCTCGGCAACGGCGGCATCCTCGCCTGCGCCCTCAGCCTTCGCCTTGAGACGCTCGGCGACGCTCGCTAACGCGCCGCCGCCCAGGACCTCCATGTCGGATGTGCCCGCATGCGCGTGCAGGCCGGAAAGATCGGCCTCCAGATGGAAGAGCTGCGGCTTGAGCGCGCCAAGCCGCTCCTCAATGGCCGAAAGCTCGGCCAGGGCGACGTCACCTGTAAGCTGCAGCGTCATCAGGTGCCGGGTCGCGTCACTGCCCAGCTTGGCAATGTCGGCCTCGAGCGCACCAAGATCGTTCGCGCTGGCGATGCGCTCCTGGCGGCGCACCCAGGTGTAGTGGGAGGTGGCAACGCGCGACACCTTCGGCACCGCGTCGGCGCCCGCGATTTCGACGGCGAGGGCGAAGCCCGGCTCGTTGTCGGGGAAGCTGTCGGTCTCGGGCGTGCCGGAATACCAGACGCGGTCGGAGATGCGCGTGGTGCCGTGCCAATCGCCCAGCGCCAGATACGCCAGCCGCGCCGACTTGGGACGCGCGGGATCGATCGGAACCTCCGCGTCGCCTTCGCTGCCGAAGCCCTGCACCGAGCCGTGGGCAAGACCGATACGGATGGTGCCGGCGGGCGTCGCAGCGTCGTCCATCCACTGGGTGGGATCGCGGCTGGTGCTCTTGGCCGTCAGGGGGGCGGGAAACAGCATCACACCGGGGGCGAGCTCCGCCGGCTCGGGGCGCAAATGCACATGCACGTTAGGCGGCACACCGACCGCCGTCACGGCCTCCCACACGCTGCCCGCCCGCGCCGGATCGTGATTGCCGGGCAGCAGATGCCAATCGAGTTGTGGATACGCCTTGAGGCGAGCGAGCAACTGGCGGCAAACCTCGTCCGAGACCGTCTCGGAATCGAAGACATCGCCTGCGACCAGGATCGTCGTCGCCCCGTTTGCCTGCGCGGCCTCGGCCAGACGGCCGACCACACGCAGACGCTCCTCGCGCAGCACCGCCGGCTTATCGCCGGGGAACGACCCGAACCGCTTGCCGATCTGCCAATCGGCGGTATGGATGAGTTTGAACGTCATGAGGCGGCGACAATGTTCTCATTTTGTTCGCGACACAAGAGGGTTAATCTATTTTTTTTGCGGGTCCCGGCCGGGGGCTTTTTTTTGGGCGACATGAGCAAGCCCCCGAGCCCAGCGCCCCGGACCCGGCAGCGGTAGCCGGGGCGCCACGAGCACAGGGCGAAGCTCAGTCCTCGTCGGCTTCCTCTTCTTCTTCCTCGTCCTCGTCGCCCTCCTCGTCGTCGAGCTCCTCGTCGTCGACGAGGCCCTTCAGCGTCTCGACGATCTGGAGCTGACCGTCCTCCTCCGACTCCACCAGCCACTCGGCCAACACCGTCTCACCCTGCTTGAAGACCACCTTGAACGGCAACTCTTCGCCCGAGACCGGGACGACATCACCCGTGACGAAAGCCATGCATTCCTCCATGCGTTGCGCTCCCCAGGGCCTCGCCACTACGGAGCCGGCGAAGACTAGACACGATTCGAGACATTTCGAGCGCCACTTGCGTCAGAACATTTTTATTGGCGCGGTGCCGAGACTTACCCCATTGAACTTCGTCCCCAGGACCAAGCACTTGTGGCGGCAGCGCGACTTGGAGAACCCAGCCTCGCGCGGGTAAACTAGCGGGATGATTCTGCAGCGCTGGCAGCACTCGTCCGTTGGCGAGGCTCTGGTTGCCAAACTTGCGCCGCAGCGACATGACACGGGGTGCCTACAGGCTCGTCCGCAAAGGACGATCAAAAGGGATTTTGAGACGCACATGCGGGGTTTCGCACTCAGGCTCGCCGTTCCGGCGCTGGCGCTGATGACTCTGGTGCCGGGCGCACGCGCGGCAGAAGGCCTGGACGGCTACTGGATGGATTCCCACGGCGAGGTGATCCTGCAGATCGGCCGTTGTGGAAATGCCCGTTGCGGCAAGGTCGCGTGGCTCAAGAAACCGCGCGGACCCGACTACGGTCCGTTGCGCGATTTCCGCAATCCCGACCCCAAGCTCAAGAACCGTTTCGTGTGCGGGCTCGCCGTCGTGACCGGGTTCAAAAAACAGTCGGATGGCACCTGGGGCGACGGCACCGTCTATGTACCCGATCAGGGCATGAGCTTTTCCGGTTATGCCGAGGTCTTAGGCCCCAACCACGTGAAGGTCAGCGGCTACGTGCTGCTGCCGCTGTTCGGCTCCTCGGAAGTGTGGACGCGCATCAATCGCAAGCCGCCCTCATGCGAGGAGCAGGCCCAGATGATCGCGGAGAAGCGCTGGTCGATCGATCTGTCGAAGTGGCCGCTGTTGTCGAGCGCGCAGGCGAGCGAAGCCTCGCGCTGATCTTCGCCTAGCTGATGCTTCGCTTGCCGACGACCTCGCAAGACAGTGTCCCGTCGCTGGCCTCGATGTAGTCCACGAACTCCTGCAGCGGCATGGGGCGCGCGAAAAGATAGCCTTGTGCCTTCATCGGCCCCATGTGCACGAGCCGGTCGGCCTGCGACTGGCGCTCGATGCCTTCCGCAGTCACACGCAACCCCAACTCGTGCGCCAGCTTGACGATCGAGCACACGATCATTTCCGAGCGCTCGTCCGTGTCGATCTTTTCGATCAAGGAGCGATCGAGCTTGAGCCGTGTAATGGGAAGACTGTTGAGTAGCGACAGGCTCGTCTGACCGGCGCCAAAATCATCGATTGCCAGCTCCATGCCCATCTGGCGGATCGCCCGCAGTGTCGTGCGGATGCGGTTCGTCTCGCGCCCGATGGCGCTCTCGGTGATCTCGATGGTGAGCGGCACGCACAGCGGGCCCTGCTTGCGCAGGATATCGCGCAGGCTCCGTCGCAATTCCGGGCTGCGGATGGTGATCGGCGAAAGGTTGGTGCTCCAGCAGACGCGGCAGGCCTTGCCGCCGATCGCCTTACGCTGCGCGACGATCCTGGAGAACACGAGAAGGTCGATCTTGGAGATCAACCCGTACTGCTCCGCGATGGGAACAAACACGTCCGGCGGGATATGACAATCGAGCCGGCGGTTCCACCAGCGCACGAGCGCCTCTCCGCCCCAAAGCTCGCCCGTCTGCAGATCGAACAGCGGCTGCACCCAGATCTCGAAGTCCTCAGCGTCGACGGCTTCGAACAGGTCCCGTTCCAGAAGCTTGTTCTCGAGCTCGCGCCGTCCCAGACGCGCTGTGAAGGTCTGGAGTTGCGCCCGTCCGGAGCGCTTTGCATCATGTAGCGCGATGTCGGCGGCCCGGTAGAGGCCCTCGACGTCGTTGACGCCGAACATGCGGCTCGCCAGGCCGCCGCTGGCGGTGACGGCGATACGCCGGCCGCCGATGATGAAAGTCCGGCTGATCGCCTGCACGATCTCGCTGGCGACCTGGCAGGCCTGATGCGGCGTCATGCTGTTGAACAGAACCGCGAACTCGTCGCCGCCGAGCCGATAGGCGCTGGCGTTGTCCTTGAGCGAGGCGCTGATCGACTTACCGATCCAATGGATGAGCTCGTCGCCCGCGGCGTGGCCGTAATGATCGTTGACCGGCTTGAAGTTGTCGACGTCGATCAGCAGCAGGCTCGTCACCTCTTCCGGATTTACGGCATCGCAGCTGCTGCCGCCCTCGAGACGCTGAAACGCGGCCCTGTTGCCCAAGCCGCTCAAGGCATCGACGAGGGCGACCATCTCCATCTTCTTCGTGGCCGCCACGGCTGCATCGCGTGCGGTGGTCAGACCTTCGTTGAGAAGGCGCATGTCTTTGAGAGCCGCGTCGTTCACCTGGGCCATCATCGCCAGGTCGGCCGCTACGTCGAAGGGGGCAAAGTCGCTCACCGTCAAACCGAAATCGGTGACCCGGCTAATCAGAGACGGCGCAATCGTGCCGATGAACACTGCACCGCCCGCGTCGCCATCGAGCGGCAGCAGAGATCCCACCAGCGCGAGCCCATCGTCCGTGCGCAGGTGAAGCTCGACGCGCTCTTTCAACATTCGCGCGTCGATGGGGCCGGAGCAATCGATCAGGTTCTGGAGCGCCCGCTTGCCTTGCTCGACCGCGAACGCCTCGTCGTAGCGCTGCCCTGCCAGGTAGGGATGATTGCGGCTCAAATACCGGCCGAGGCGAATGATATGTCCTTTCCGGTCGGTCACGAATGCAAACGGCACGCATTCGAGAATGTTTTCGACACGGATAGCTGGATGCTCGCTCGGCATGGGCGGCTGCTCGGCTAGGCTGCAGGAACCAGAACGCCATCGACGTTCCGATCACCGACGCGCAAGATCCATCGAGCTTCCCCCGGGCCGAGGGGCTCGAAGCCGACGATCTCGACCGGCTGGGAGAAGTGCTCGGCAAGACCGAAGAACAATCCTTCGACGAAGGGGAAAAGACCATCGCGAACGGAGCGGTAAGAGACGACAAGATTGCCGTCGCAGGCCGGTTCGACATGAAACGACGGCGGAGCAAGCTTCGGCAGGCTGGCCTGGATCTTCGAATGCATGGCGTTGAGGTTGCCGAGAAACTCCTCGATGTGCGCACCGCCGAATTGAATGAGCGGACCGAACGACGAGCGCGCCGCGAACTGCACCCAATAGCGGCCGATTTCACGCAGAACGGCGTCGACCGGGATCCCCAATGCTGCTGCCGTCTCCTGGATGAGCTCGAGGCTCACGGCATCGTCATAGGGCATCGTCGCCGCGAACTCTCCGTTATCGATGCCTGCGCGATGGCATACCTTGGTCCAAAGATCGGCGCCGCGCTGCTCAATCACAAAAGAGCGAATGGCATTGTTGACCATTCCGTACATGGCTGTTCGCACGTCTGATTTTCAGCACTGAGTACAGCGCGAGTCATTTGCCAGCCGTTAACTGGACCGCATGCACCCGGCGCAATGCCGGCCATCCGCCAGCCGCGGACACATGATCGCGTGGCGGATCTGCATCTGGGCGCGCCAATTTGTCGGTCGTGGAGATTATGGCTTGGTTTCCAAAGGACTAAGTCCGCCGGCCAAATTGCACCTATGTCGGTGGCGTCACATTTGGCCCGTCTGACTGGCCTATCGTCCCAGACGATCGGTCTTGTTGGGAACTGAGCCGCCGCGCCTGTGCGGTCCGCAACTTCCGTCTAAGCTCGCCAGGAGTGGCTCGGGAGGATCGCTCGGTGATGAGGAAAATGAGAATCGGCGCTTTCATGGTGGCGGTATTGGCGTTAGCTGGCCCGGCGGCAGCACAAGGCGCGCCCAGGAAAGAGCCGGCGAATGCCTCCAACATGTTCAACGTCTTCTGCCTGAGCCACTTGCCGGATCTCGACGGGATCGCAACGGCGGCCGGCTTCGGCGAGTTCGCGGAGATGGTCGGTGCCGAGCTCGAGACCTATCACCCGCCGGTGCGCGCCGATGCCCTGCGCGGCTGGAAGTTCCACGACGCCACCGACGAATATGTGCTGATTTCGAGCAAATCGAAGCCGGACGACGTGTTCAAAAAGGCCGTCCCGGCATTCGCCAAGTCCACGAACTACGGCTGCTCGCTATTGGTACCGGCCAAGCAGCAATCGAATGCGGAGCTTCTTGCCGCACTATCCAAGCTTCTCGGGCGCGCGCCCGATGAGGAGTGGGAGGAAGGCGCCATGCACGTCTATTCGTGGTCGGGGCAGACTGACAAACTCCTCAGCAATGTCTATTTCTATGCGCCACCGGCAGGCGCTCCCACGGCCGTGCTGAGCGCCAATGCCTTTGTCAAGGATTGAGTATTTCTGGCCGATGAAACGGAGTGGACCCTTGCGGTGTTCCGGATGGAACAGCATTGATCCTGGAATTCGGCATAACTCCCTGCACGCGGGACGAGCGTGCGCCGGTCTTCCTGCGCCATGCAGTATCGAGGCCCGATGGATTGATTGGAAGGTAAGCTATGCGCATCAACGGACGAGCTTTGCAGGCGGCTGTGACCGCCGCAGCCGCGGCCCTGCTGTCAGCTAGCGCCGCTCACGCCGACACCACGCCGATCGGCACCTGGATCGACCACACCGGCCGCGGCGCCGTCGAGATCAAGGACTGCGACGGCCAGCTTTGCGGCTACGTCGCCTGGGTCAAGGACTCCAAGGACGCCGAGGGCTGCGGCGAGCAGATCATCGGCAACGTGAAGAAGGTCGGATCGCAGACCTGGGACAACGGCTGGATCTACGATCCCGACCGCGGCAAGAAATTTGACGTCGAGATCAGACCGATCGGCGAAGACAAGCTGCGCGTCACCGGATACGCCGGCATCAAGTGGCTGAGCGAGACCATGACCTGGAAGCGCGCCCCGGCCGATCTGGAGAAGTGCACCAAAACGACGAGCACGGAAGCGGCCGTGACGAAGCCTGAGAAGGCCTCTGTTGTCGATGCGAGCGAGCCGAAGGACGCAAAGGCTGCCGAGAGCACCAGCGATACGGACTTGAAGGCTGCCGAGGTCGCGCCCGATGCGAAGTCCAAGACCGAAACCGATGCCAACAAACCGGCGAAGATGGCCGCAACCACGCCGGACGACGAAGCCGACGACACCGCCAGCGCCGTAGAGGACGATGCCAACGACGACACTGCCGACACGCCCAAAAAGGGCAAGGCTGGTGAGATCGTCGCCCGCATCGCCGACGAACTGGGCGTCAAGGTCAACAAGGAAGGCCCGAAGGCCGAAGGCGGCAAGAAGACGTGCCGCATGCGCGTGCCCTACGTCGATATGACAGTGACCTTCCCTTGCGACGGCTGACGCAGACCGCGCATCCGCAATGTGCATTGCTTTCGCGGGGTGTTCGTCTCTCAAATCCCGCACAAAAGGCCCATGGTCCTGCCATGGGCCTTTCTCGTTTTGGCGCCGACACGGCTAGCGAAAGGTACGGCCGAGCATGACGACATCGTGGTCGCGGATCTTGCCCGTGGCGAGCGCGTCAAAGCCGTTGCGCTTGTAGAACCCGACGTTGCGCGAGGCAGCGCCGGTGATCACATGCACGCCCTTGGCGCCGGCTTGTGCTGCATCGGCGGCGAAGGCTTCGATGAGCCGCCCACCGATACCGCGATTGCGGAATTGCGGAGCAAGGTTGATGTGAAGGTGCGCGGGATGCGCCGCCGTCAAAGCAGCGGAATTCTCGAATGCGCCGATGTCGTCGAACGGGCCTGTGGTGGCGGGATCGGTGATGCTGCCGACGAGATAGCCGGCAACCGTGCCGTTCGCATCGAGCGCGAGATAGCCCCACGCCGGCTCATCCGTCAGATAGCGCCCGAGCCAACGCTCGCGGAACGCCGTGCGGTGCTCATCGCTCGCGAACGTCCTGGTGGCGCTCGACTCAAAAAAGATCGCATCGATCTGCGGCATGAGAGCTGCCTTGTCTGCGACCTCGCTCCAGCGGCAGATCGAAACGTCGTGACAAGTGGTGGCGGTCGACATGGACGCGATCCTGCCCGCCGACACCGCGATCCGCCAGCCTCAATTGTGCAGAAAGGTGCAGACGAGAAAGGGCCGGAGACAATCCGGCCCTTTTTGGTCTCAGTCGTAATTCGCCTGACAGCGCCGATAGCGGGTCCACCAGTAGCGGCTGCCTGTGCGCTCGGCCCTGATGCGCAGGCCCTCGCATGGCGCTACGCCGTAGTCGTCATCGTAATAGTAGGAGCCGTAGTACGGCAGGTAGGCGCCGTAATAGCGGGGATAGAACCTGATGCCCGGGCGGCGATGGAAGTGGCGCCCGACATGAGGCCTGCCATGAAAGCGGGGGCCATGGAAACGGGGGCCGTGGAAGCGTGGCCCATGAAAGCGTGGACCTCCTCGGAACCCTCCTCGCCCGCCGCGGCGCACGAGAGTGACGCCGTCGGACTTCTCAATTCCTGCTTGCGGCAACGGAACGGCATTCGCCTGTTGCAGCGGAGCAGCCGTCATCAGCAGGACCGCCGCCGCGGCACCTGCCAGCACGTAGTTTCTCACCATGACCTGACCTCCTGAGCGGACCGGCGCGCGCCGAGTCCGTCGATCCGCAGCTCGTTACGTTCCGAATGAGATGCCGGGCTCCGGAGGGAGGCGGAGGCTCGCCATCATGGTGAACATATAGTTAGCGCTGCGGGGAATACGATGGGCGTTCGAAATCGGTTTTGTTGCGCGTGCAGGACCGGTAGCGCGTCCACCAGTTGAGGTTATCGGTGTCGATCGCGCGCCGCGCCAGCCAATCGCAGCCGTAGTTCCCGCGCTGCGTGCCCTGATAGTACTGATAGGGATAGGGCTGACGGCGCGCTTCGCCGGTATCGGGATACTTGCGCGGGGGGATGAAGGGCGAGATCGAGGGGGCCCCCCTGCCGCGTGCGGACGGCAACGTGTGGCTGCGCTTCAGTCCGCCGTAGTTGCCGTATGCGTCGGGGCGATGCGCATTGCTGCTGGCGGCCGGGACGATCATGGGCCTGGCGAAAGTGACATCACCCGCGCGCATCTCGACCGCGGCGCCGGCAACCAGCGTCATCAAACCCACAGCGAAAATCGAGGCTCCAACCACAGCTGCCTTCCCATGCGCTCCAACGAGCGCGAGCGCCTCCTATGCTCGATATGGGAGCCGCGGCCGCATCAGCCAATGGAAGCGGGCTTCACAATCGCCTCCCACGAAGGGGCGCTGGCGGAACCCGGCGTCGTGGCCTTGTCTCGCGGCACGGGGATCGAGCCGTAGTTGGGGCTGTAGGGCTGCGTGGGATCGTCGGGGATGAGGTGCACGCGCCGGCGCGGCGGGAGCTGGGCCTCGATGCCGTCGGCCTCGACCTCCACAGGCGGCGCATTGGCACGCAACTGTGGCTGCACACCCATCACAGGGGCGCGGTAATAGGACATTGCAGGGCCCGTTGCGCCGGTGGTGCTGCAGGCACCTAGCGCAAGGCAGAGCAAGG
>Ga0209347_1003489_pt1 | contig 18183 bp, 16 predicted proteins | sample AutmiccommuBRH23_FD_187382 | JGI IMG/M metagenome (GOLD analysis project Ga0209347, IMG submission 187382) | Deep subsurface microbial communities from Mt. Terri, Switzerland - Autotrophic microbial communities BRH/23 (SPAdes) (version 2) | ecosystem: Environmental > Aquatic > Deep subsurface >...
GGCATTGTTTGTGTTTTAAATATCAGCAATTGGCAAAAGATGGATAAATATGACCGAATATTAAATGATTCTTTGTGTAATAATTTAAGGGAAGTTCATGCTTTTCCCCTAGTCCCTAGTCCCTAGTCCCTAGTCCCTAGTCCCTAGTCCCTAGTCCCTAGTCCCTAGTCCCTAGTCCCTAGTCCCTAGTCCCTAGCCCCCGATGTTTCATCCTCTCCCTGCCACCCCTGCCACTGCTCTCCCTGCGGGGAGCGCTCCTGCTTCCAGATCGGCACGGTCTTCTTGACGCGGTCGATCACCGCGCGGCACGCCTCGAAGGCTTCGGCCCGATGCGGCGCGACGGCGACGATCGCGATCGAGACGTCGCCGACCTGCAGCAGTCCGAGGCGATGAACCATGTCGACGGCGACGCCCGGCATTTCATGCTCGATCCCCGTCAGGATCCGGAGGATCTCCTTCCCGGCGAGTGGGCGATAGGCCTCGTAGTAGATCGATTCGACGCTGTGCCCCTGGTGATGATCGCGAACGGTTCCCTCGAACGTGACGATCGCCCCATCGGAGCGTCTCAGAAGCCGCTCGCGGAGGGTCGAAACGGAGATGGGAGCGTCGGTCAGGTGATGCCGTTCCATCTCTATCCTCCCGACACCGGCGGGATGAAGGCGACGACGTCCCCTTCCGCCAGGATCGACTCGGGGGAAGCGAAGCTCTCATTGACGGCGACCATCGGCGGGTGCGAGTAGCCGGACAGCCTGGGGTAGCGGCTTCGCAGCAGCTCCCACAGCTGGGTAGCCGAGGTGCCCTGGGGCACTTCGAGCTCCTGTTGATCGGTGCCGGTGATATCGCGCAGGATCGCAAAGAAGAGGAGGCGGATCTTCATGAAGGCTCCAAGCCGGAGGGGCAGGGGGGACATTCCCCGAAATGGTGGAAGGAAATCGGCCACCGGGGCCGAACCGGGATTGTATTCTCTCTTTCCCGAGACGGGGCCCGATTCAGAATATGTGCGAGTCGACCCCGGTTGAAAGCGGGACATCCGCATGGAAGATCTGCAGACCGCGCCGCCCTTCACGAAGGAGATGACCGTCAGCCAGGCGATGAAGCATCATCCCGTCGCCCGCTGGATCTTCTTTTCCTACAACCTCACCGGCTGCAACAGCTGCTCGATCTCCGAAGGGGAGACGCTCGAGGAGCTCTCCCACAAGTACGGGATCTCGCTCGAAGCCCTGCTCGACGATCTGAATGGGATCCTGCACTGATGTCATCCCGAGCGTAGCGAGGGATCAGGGTGGGTGGGGAATTCGGGAACGCGGGAAACTTGTCGGCGCGTGATGTGAGTTCGTCGAACTTGACCGGAACGCGAATTCACATCCCCCGCCGACAAGGTCCCCGCGTTCACGGATTCCACCCCCCCTGATCCCTCACTCCGTTCGGGATGACATCCCCTCCAGCCCCAGTTCTGCGGCTTTCTCCCGCAGCGCTCCGAGCACGAACTCGATGTGCTCGTCGAGGGTGACGCCGAGCTCGGCGGCTCCCTGGTGGATGTCGTCGCGATTCACGCCGCGCGCGAACGCCTTGTCCTTCAGCTTCTTTTTCACCGAGCTCGGCTTGACGTCGTGGATCGATTTGCTCGGTTGAACGAGGGCGCACGCCGTGAGGAATCCGCAGAGCTCGTCGCACGCGAACAGTGCGCGCGCCATCGGCGTGTCGCGAGGCACGCCCGTGTAGGTGGCGTGACCGAGGATCGCACGGCGCAGCGACTCGTCCCACCCCTCCTCTTCGAGGATCTTCGATCCGACGTAAGGATGCTGGTCCGCCGCCGGATACTTCTCGTAGTCGAAGTCGTGGAGGAGGCCGGCGAGGCCCCACGTGTCGGGGTCGCCATCCATCCGCAACGCCGAGGCCCGCATGGCCTGTTCGACGGCGAGGGCGTGCTTTCTGAGCGATTCGGATTCGGTGTAGCGGTGGAGAAGCGCGAGTGCCTCGTCTCTCGTTTTCATCGCCCGCAGAGATTAGCGCAAAGGAGTACGGGTTAAAAAGCGAGAGCCCGGCGCGTTTAGCGCCGGGCTCTTCAAATCATTGGGCCGCTGCGGCTGATAGAGGGTGGGGTGTTAAGGGGTTCTAGAAGAACATCGTCCAAAATCGGTCCAATTGTTGTCGCGGGACCGCAGCAGCCACTTGGCGCGGACGTTCAGGCTGGATCCGCGCGTTAATGGTCTTTTTATTGACCATCCAGTCATGCCCTGTAGCGCTGCACGATATAGGCCAGAAAGGCAGGGGCGAGGGGCGAGGAAGAGCAGAGAGGCAGGGACTAGGGGCTAGGGACTAGGGGCTAGGAAGAGCAACCCCAACTGCAGCGAACCGAGCCTGAGCCGCCTGTTGTTGTTCTTGCTTTTCCTAGCCCCTAGTCCCTAGCCCCTAGTCCCTAGCCCCTAGTCCCTAGCCCCTAGCCCCTAGCCCCTGCCTTACAATCCCTCCTCCATGCGCCGGCTCATTCTGATCGACGGATCGAACAACCTCTACCGCTCTTACTACGCCATCCGCGGGCTTTCGACATCCTCGGGGATGGCGACCAACGCGGTCTACGGCTTCATTCAGATGTTGCGAAAGCTCATCAAGGACCAGAAGCCGGATGCGGTGGCCGTGGCGTTCGACGTCGCGGGACCCACCTTCCGCCACGAGCAGTACGAGGATTACAAGCGCGACCGGAAGCCGATGCCCGATGACCTTTCGATTCAGGTGCCGCTCGTCTACGAAGCGGTCGAAGGTCTCGGCATCCCGATCCTCACGAACGCGGATTTCGAAGCGGACGACGTGATCGGCTCGCTGGCCTGCCGCGGACGCGACGCCGGATGGGAAGTGGTCATCGCCACCGCGGACAAGGATTTTTTTCAGCTCGTCGGCGAAGGGATCGCGTTCTACCACACGGGCAGAGACGTGCTGTACGACGCGAAGGGGGTGGAAGAGGCGTTCGGTCTCCCGCCGGAGAAGGTGGTCGATGTGATGGCGCTATGGGGCGACGCCATCGACAACGTTCCCGGAGTGCCGGGAATCGGCGAAAAGTCGGCGAAGGCTCTGATCGGAGAGTTCGGGTCGATGGACGGCCTCTACGAGCGGCTGAGTGAGGTGAAGAAACCGTCCCAGCGAAAAGCGCTCGAAGAGAATCGCGAGGCGGCGTATCTCTCACGCGATCTCGTGACGATCCGATGCGATCTTCCGATCGACATCGACTTCGAGACCTTGAAGGCGGCTGAGCCGGATCGCGAAAAGCTGCACGATCTTTTCTCCCGCCTCGAGCTCAACTCTCTCCTGCAGGAGTATCTCCCGCAGCAGGAAGCCGCGGTCGAGCGGGACTTCCGCTGGATCGAAGACCTCGGCGAGCTGCGCGCCTTTGCCGCGTCGAGCGCCGAGCCGCTCGCCTTTCATGTCGAGCCCGGAGTGGATGGCCGATCGATCGAGGCGGTGACGTTCGCGCTCGAGCCTGGATCGGCGCGCGTCGTTCGGATCGGAAACCGGGCGGGCGCCGCCAGGGAGGATCTCGCCGGATTCCTCCGCGAGCTCTTCGCCGGGGATCGTCTGTTTCTCGCCCACGACATGAAGGCGGAGATCGGAAAGCTCGCGGCGGCCGGGTGGCCCGTACCCGGCAGATTCCACGATACGATGATCGTCTCGTACGTTCTCCAGCCGGGAGCCTACGAGCACACGCTCGAAGTTCTCGCGCGGGCGCGCCTGAAACGCGAGGTCGTCAGCCGGAAGGATGTTTTCGACGGGTCGACTCTGTTCGTCCCGGACAGCACCGAGGCGTGCCGATACCTCGGAGAGAAGGCCGAGATGGCCGTCTGTCTCTGGCGCGACCTCCAGCCGCAGCTGGAAGCCGACCCTCCTCTGAAAAAAATCTACGAGGATCTCGAGCTCCCGCTCATCCCGGTTCTCGCCCGGATGGAAGCACGGGGGATCCGCATCGACGTTGCCCTGCTGGCCGAGATGTCCCGCACCATGGGGGGACAGCTCGAAAAGCTCGAGACCGAGATCTACCGCGAGGCCGGCGAGAAGTTCAACATCAACTCTCCTCAGCAGCTCGGCACGATCCTGTTCGAGAAACTCCAGTACCCGGCGCTCAAGAAGACGGCGAAGAAGAAAACGGCGTCGACCGGGATGGAGGTTCTCAAGGAGCTCGCCTCTCACGGCTACGAAGTTCCGCGGCTGATTCTCGAGCATCGCGAGCTCCACAAGCTGAAGTCGACCTACGTCGATGCGCTGCCGCTGCTCGTCGCCGCGGACGGACGGGTGCACACGAGCTTCAACCAGGCCGTGGCGGCGACGGGGCGCCTGTCGTCGTCGGATCCGAATCTCCAGAACATTCCGATCCGCACCGAGGCGGGACGCCAGATCCGCAGGGCATTCGTTTCGGACGAGGGGTATGTGCTGTTCGCCGCCGACTACTCCCAGATCGAGCTCCGGATCCTGGCGCACGTCACCCGGGACGAAGACCTGATCGATGCCTTCAGGAGGGGCGCGGACATTCATCGCGCGACGGCCGCGAGAATCTTCAATCGGGCGGAGGAAGACGTGACGTCGGACCAGCGTCGCGCTTCGAAGACGATCAACTTCGGCGTGCTGTACGGGATGTCCGCGTTCAGGCTGGCAGGCGAGTTGAACATCTCGCAGACGGAGGCGAAGGAGTTCATCGAATCCTACTTCGCGCGCTATCCGCGGATCCGCGAGTATCTCGATGCAACGCTGGAAGAAGCGCGCTCGACGGGGAAGGTGACGACCCTTTTCGGGAGGGTTCGATACATTCCGGAGATCCACAACCGTTCATGGACCGTGAGAGGGAACGCCGAGCGTATGGCGACGAACGCGCCGATCCAGGGAACCGCGGCCGATCTTCTGAAGATCGCGATGATCAGGCTCGATGACGTGCTGACCCGGGAGCAGCCGGCCGTACGGATGCTCCTGACAGTGCATGACGAAGTGGTGTTCGAGGTACCGGAAGGGGACATCGAGCGCGTAGAGGGAGTGGTGCGGAAGACGATGGAGAACGCTTACGAGCTCGCCGTTCCGCTCGCCGTGGAGACACACTGGGGCCGCAGTTGGTACGAAGCGAAGTAGTGAGACTGGTTAAAGTGGTCGCCCTCGCGGCGATCCTGTCGGGCTGCAGCGACGCTCCGGCGGAAGCTCCGTCGTCCGCACCCCGGCGCACCGGGCCCACGGTCGAAGCAAAGGTCCTGACGATCCGCGAAAGCAGCCATCCGCCGACGCGCGCTTTCCTTTCGCCCATCGTGGTCTGGGGATCAAAGGTTCGGATTGGCGCCGACCTCGACCACTGGCGGCTTTTCGATCTCGAAGCCGAGACCGTGACCTGGGTCGACGACATCGCCGGGACCTACAGGACCGTGAGGGTTTCGGACCTGGTCAGTCGGCGGCAGCGACAGCTGAGGGCCGCCGTTCCCGGCGGAATCCCCCTGCTGGAGGGAGGGCCGACGGGGCGCGAGGTCCAAGTCGAAGGCATGGCAGCCGAGCAGTGGCTCATGAAGCTCGGTGGCTACGAGCGCGAGGTCTGGCTGACCAAAGAGCCGCTGGCGGGAGAGGGTTTCTTCCGCATGTGGCTCGTGTCCGAACCGATCAACGAGGCCTACGCCGGAGTTCTGCGCAACGTCGAGGGTGCCCTCATGCGCCAGGACGGCTTTCCCGTGTACGAGCGGAGTGCATTCGCATGGGAGGGAGGAGAGATGGTGAGCAGGCGCCGCCTCGTCTCGATCGCGACCCGGCAGGTCTCGGCCTCTCTCTTCGAGATCCCGGCCGAGTACCGGGACGTTACTCCCCCCGCTTTGCGATCTGACGGCGGTCGCCGATCCTCTTCGTGAAGCCGGCGCGATCGAAATATTCGAGCAGCGGAATCGCGACCTTGCGGGAGATCGAGTAGAGGTCCTTGAACCAGCCGACGTCCACGGACTCTCCTGCGTGGGGCTCCAGCTTCCGTCCGGCCTGCTCGATGACGTCGCGGTGAAGGTAGACGTTTTCGGAGAGCCGAACGAGGACGCCGCTCTTCGCCAGAAAGCCGACCACGCCTTCGATCGTTTTCGGTCGCTGGTGGATCGTGCGGATCAACTCGGAGACGAGTGGAGGGGTGAGACCGGCTTTGAGGAAAATCTCCTCGATCTGCCGGGCGAGCTGTCCTTCCTCGCCGCCGAGGGTGCGTGAGCGTCCCGGGACGTGGACCTGGTCGCCGTCGATCTCGGCGAGCCGCTCCGCGCGAAGATCGGAGAGATAGAACTCGGCGAGAGCGGGATCGGCTCGCGGGATGTGGAGCCGCTGAATGAACTCTCCCTTCGGCATGCCGACGGCGGTGCGGTTCGCGGCGAAGAACGACTCGAGGGCGGAGATCGCCAGAGTCCGAACCTCGCGAATCTCGTCGATGTGGATCAGCCGGCGCGAGGCGCCTTCTCCGACCGCGGCGATTCCGGCGGGGAGCTTCACGAGCTCGCGCTCGAGGCGGCGCGCAGTGAATCCCGTGCGCGCTCGGAGCTCGGCGATCGAGATTCCGCCCCTTCCCTCGAGGCGCGCCAGAAGAGGAAGCCGCTCGGAGAGATCTTTCCGGCTGAGAGTCTCCAGCAGCTCCGGACGCGTGCGGCGATTGAGCTTGCCGAGGTGCGGGTCGAGGATCATCCCGCCGCCGACAGTCATCGCGGGCGAATAGCGCCGGATCACGAACCGGTCGCCGGCGATGGCGACGACGGGAGATTCCAGCCGGATCTGCGCCCACGCGCGCCCGCCGGGCTCGATCTCGTTGCGCTCCGGGTCGAGCAGGCGGACTTTTCCCAGAAGCTCGCTCGCGAAATGATGAAAGCGGATGCGAGCCTGATTGCGGAGCGGCGGGGCGTCGGCGAGAACTTCGATCTCCACCGTGACGATGGAGCTGGGGCGCAGGGTCGAGGGAGCGACGAGCTGCTGGCCGCGGTGGAGAGTCTCGAGCGGCACGTCTGCAAGATTGATGGAGGTTCGCTCTCCGGCGACTGCTTCGGGACGCGCGCTACCGTGTACCTGGATGTTTCGCGCCCGGGTCGTCTTTCCAGCGGGAAGGAGCTCGAGCTCGTCTCCTTCTGCAACCGAGCCGCTGACGGTCGTGCCGGTCACCACGGATCCGAACCCCTTCATGGTGAACGCGCGATCGATTGGAAGCCGGAACGCGCGCTCGGTGGCATCTCGATCGCCGGCGGTGTCGAGCACGCCGCTCAGGGCCTCCGTCAGTTCGTCGAGCCCTTTGCGCGAAACCGTGCTCGTGGCGATCACCGGCTTTCCTTCGAGAAAGCTCCCCCTGACCAGGTCCTCGATCTCGAGGCGAACGATCTCGAGGAAGTCGGGCTCGACGAGATCCGCCTTCGTGATCGCCACGACGCCGGTCGGGATTCGAAGGAGGCGGCAGATCGCGAAGTGTTCCCGGGTTTGCGGTTTCACCGACTCGTCCCCGGCGACGACGAGCAGGGCGGCGTCGATGCCACCGACTCCGGCGAGCATGTTCCGGACGAACCTCTCGTGACCGGGGACGTCGACGAACCCGATCTGCATCTCGGGTGTCGAGAGGCTGGCGAAGCCGAGGTCGATGGTGATGCCGCGGCGCTTTTCTTCGGGAAGGCGATCGGTATCGATCCCGGTCAGCGCGCGGACGAGCGACGTTTTCCCGTGATCGATGTGACCGGCGGTGCCGACGATTCGACGTCTCATGCGGAGCGGAAGATACAGGGACCAGGGGCTAAGGGCTAGGAGAAAACAAGGCAGAAGGCAGAAGGCAGAAGGCAGAAGTAAAGTCAAAAGCAACGACGGGTGTTGGTGTTGGTCTTACTTCTGCCTTCTGCCTTCTGCCTTCTGCCTTTGCTTCTCTGACCCCTAGCCCCTGATTCACTGTCCATTCCCATCGGGAGGTTGCGGGGTGGGGCGCTTGAAGATCCGGCTCCAGAATGATTTTCGCGGGGGCTCGGCGGTCTCGGTTGCGGCCTCGGCCCCGGCCTCGGCCGCGACATCGATGACTTCTCCTGCCGGCTCTATCTCCGCAACCGGCTCGGGGGGCGTGATTCTCGTCTGGGGGCGGTTTGCGCGGCGCTGCATCTCGCGCTGGCGCTGAAGCGCCTCCCACTGCCGTTGCTTCTCCGCCTCTTCCGCGACCCGTTGTTCCTCGCTGGCGCGAAGCGCTCCAAGCGCCTGCTGCTCGCCGGCCCTGGCCGTTTCGCTGAACGGATACTCGGTCAGATAAGCGCGGAAGCGCGCCAGGCTCTCCTCATACTGTCCGGCCTGCAGAAGGATGTTCGCCTCGCGAAGCATCGCTTCCCTCGCTTCGTGATCGAGCGGAAGGACGATCTCGGTGGATTCGACCGCGCGCATTTCGCGCTGGATCAGGCCGACTGCGATTCCGAAGACTCCGATTACGATCAGGATGACGGTCAGCCCGAGCACGGTGGGGACGGTACGATTCAGAGGGACGAGGCGCTGCCGACTCGCGTAGTCGAGAGTGATCGGGGTCGTCGGCGTCTCTTCCGGCGTGAGGTTGGAGACCACCGGGATGGTTCGGCCCGCCTGCAGGAGCGGATTTGATGCGGCGGGGCTGACGCCCATCAGCCGCCGAAGCTCCTTCATCGCCGCCTCGGCCGAGAGGAACCGGTCGGCGGGGTTCTTGGCGATCAGCCGTCGGACGAAGCCCGAGACCCAGCGGGGAAGGTCGGGCCGGAGCGACTGGACGTCAGGGGCTGGAGTGTTGACGACGTTATAGAGAACGTCCATCAGGTCGGGGCCTTCGAACGGCTTCTTGCCGGTCAGCATCTCGAACAGGACGACGCCGACCGAGAAGAGATCGGACTGGCTTTGCACGCTCTTGCCGGCGATCAGCTCGGGCGCCATGTAGTATGGAGTTCCGATCAACTGGCCGACATCGGTCAGCGTGCGGCCCGCCGAGCGCGCATAGCGCGCGACGCCGAAGTCGGCGATCTTCGCTTCGCCATGAATGGAGATCAGGATGTTGGCCGGCTTGATGTCGCGGTGAATCACGTGACGCGCGTGCGCCCAGGAAAGGCCGTTGAGAATGTCGTCGGTAATCTTGAAGGCCGCATCCGGTTCGAGCCGCCCCTCGCGCGCGATCATCGAGAGAAGGGACTCCCCGTCGACGTACTCCATCGCCAGGTAGCTGATCCGGCGGCCTTCCCACCCCACTTCGTAGAGGGTAATGATGTTGCGGTGGATCAGCGAGCCGCAGAGCTCTGCTTCCCGGCGGAACCTCTCGAGAAAATCCTGCTCGTCCCGATCGGACTCGAAGGCCTGGTTGAACCGGGGGACCGTCTTGAGTGCTACCCGCCGGCCGATCCGCAGATCCTTCGCCAGGTAAACCACGCCCATCGCTCCGCGTCCGAGCGTTTTTTCCACCTCGTAGTGGTCGAAGAGCATCCCTTCGACCGACCTCTCCGGCCTTTTTTCTCTCTCGAAGTTCGGCATGGGCAAACCGATGTCTCTACTCGAGCAAGGAACTTGCCTTGCTTTCAGCCGATGCAACAGGATGTTACTCCTTCCGAATGCCCCCTTCTGCAAACACTTCGCGAAGGGTTTCGGGAATTCGAACGGGCTGGCCGAGCGACGTCTTCAGGTCGATCGCATTGACGACCGCCTGGCCGCGGAAGTGATTGTTCGTGATCACGTAGGTGTCCCGGCTCTGTGCCATGGAACCGATTCGCTCGACCCACGGCCCCAACTCCTCGGGGGAGTAGAGGTAGTCGTATCGCTCCCACGACTCCTGGTGATTCCACCACTTCTCGTAGTTGCGCCCGTGAAAACGGACGTACGCCGTATCTCCTGAGGCCACTTCTCCCGGGCGGATCGAGTCGTGAAAGACCGGCTGGTCGATGGCGGCGATCCCCGCCGCGTGGTCCTCCAGGAAACGGAGAAAGTCCGCCTGGCCAAAGCTCGCGTGCCTTACCTCGACGACTTTCGGGTATCCGGCAAAGAGGTCGAAGATCGTCTGGAGTCGTTCGCGCGCCTCGGGGCCGTCCCGAAAGCTCCAGGGGAACTGGATCAGGAGAGCGCCGAGCCGATCGTCTTCCTGAAAAGGGTCGAGATAGCGCCGGAACGCCCGAGCCTCCTCCGGCGGCGGCATCGCCTTCTCGTGGGTGAATCCACGGAAGAGCTTGGTCGTGAAGCGAAAGTCGGGATTCAGCGAGGTTCGGCGCAGCCAGCTCGACGAGTGCGTGGGGGGAGGGGTCCGGTAGAAGGAGGAGTTGACCTCTACCGTATCGAAGAGCTCGGCGATATAAGCGAGCTGATCAAATCGCCGTCCGGCGGAAGCGGGGTAAACGGTCCCTTCCCAGTCCTTATAGCTCCATCCTGCGGGGCCGATCCGGATGCGCCGGGACTGGTTCATCGAAAGGTCCTTCTTATTCCCATTTCCGCGAAGATTCGTTGATTTGACACGGAAGATATGCTAAAAGCTGGAGTTACAGCGATTCGACAATCCAGGTAGCTCGGTGCATCAGGGACCGTCCCGGGACTCGAAGAGAGGAAGGGGGACTGATCGACATTTTAGACGGGGCATCTTGCTCATGCGGGGTTGACAGTCGCGGCACCCCGCCCGTGCTTCCTGGCTGCGGCATACGGTTTCGTTTCATCTTTTCACAGGGTAGGAGACTCAATTTCCATGGAGACTTTCTCAGATAAGACTCTCAATTGCATGGAGTGCGGCGGAGAGTTCACGTTCACCAAGAGCGAACAGGCTTTCTACGCCGAGCGCGGTTTCACCAACGAGCCGAAACGATGCAAGAACTGCCGCGACAAGCGGAAGTCCTCGCGCGACGGCAATGGATCCGCCGGGCCCCGGCAGATGGTTTCGGTCACCTGCGACAACTGCGGAGTGACCACCGAGGTGCCTTTCACTCCCGTGAGCGGCAAACCCGTCTACTGCCGCGACTGCTACAACCAGCGCCGCCAGCAGCCGAGAGCCTTTGCCTAGTCCTCTCTCTCCATAACGCTTTCAAACGAAAAGGGCAGGACCCCGCGCGGTCCTGCCCTTTTTTTAAGGCAGAAGGCAGAAGGCAGAAGGCAGAAGTGAAAAAAAGGCAGAAGGCAGAAGGCAGAAGTAACAGCAACTCAGAACCGCACGGTGCCCCGGTCCTGCGGAGCGGCGCACTCATCTGTTGGCCAGCCTTTGTTTTTGCTCTTACTTCTGCCTTCTGCCTTCTGCCTTCTGCCTTTTCTCCTGCCTTCTGCCTTCTGCCTTCTGCCTTCTGCCTTGCCTTTCCGCGGTTCGGTTCCTAGAATGGCCCGGCCTTGACGAACCGACCCCGAATGGCGCCCGCCTCCTCGATTCTCGAGCTCATTGGCGAAACCCCGATGGTCCGACTCCGCAACCTCCCCGGGGAGGGATGCGCCGATGTGTTCGTCAAGCTCGAGTTTCTGAATCCGGGGGGCTCGGTGAAGGACCGGATCGGGGTCGGAATGATCCGTGCGGCCGAGCGGGCCGGGATCCTCGAGCCCGGCGCGACGATCATCGAGCCGACGGCCGGAAACACCGGGGTGGCGCTCGCCCTCGCCGGAGTGCAACTCGGCTACGAGGTCATCCTCGTCGTGCCGGAGCAGTTCTCGGTCGAAAAGCGGACGCTGATGCGCGCCCTCGGCGGCGAAGTCGTCCTCACCTCGGAAGAGGGGGGGATGAAAGAGGCGATCGCCAGAGCCGAGGAGATCGGGAAGGGGATTCCCGGCTCGTGGGTACCCCAGCAGTTCCGCAACCGGTTCAATTCGGACGCGCATTACGAGACGACCGGCCCGGAGATCTTCGAGCAGATGGAAGGGCGAATCGATGGATTCGTCGCGGGCTCGGGAACGGGCGGGACGTTCACTGGAGTGGCGCGCTATCTGCGGGAGCGGCTTCCCGAGGTCGCCACGGCGGTGGTCGAAACGGAAGGATCGGTCCTGGCGGGGGGTGAGGCAGGCCCGCACGACGTAGAGGGGATCGGCTCGTCGTTCATCCCCGAAGTTCTCGATCTTTCGCTGGCGGACCGGATCGTGATGGTCAACGATGCCCCGGCGTTCGAGATGGTCTGCCGCCTGGCCCGGGAAGAAGGGATTCTCGGCGGCTCGTCGGCCGGAGCGAACGTGGTGGCCGCGCTCGAGCTGGCCCGGGAGCTGGGCCCGGGAAAACGTGTCGTCACGCTGATCCCGGACAGCGGCGAGCGTTATCTTTCGAAGGAAATCTACACACGGCCTCGCCGGCAGGCGAGCTGACACGCTGCCCGCCCGATTCTTCCGGGCGCGCCGGCCGACCGACTGCCAGGGCAGGAAGGAATCGTCATGGGAATCTCGACTGAGTGCATTCACGCGGGTCAGCAACCGGAACCCGAAACGGGCGCGGTGATGTATCCCATCTTTGCGACCTCGACGTACGTGCAGCCGGAACTGGGCAAGCACAAGGGGTACGAGTACGCGCGGACGAAGAACCCGACCCGTTCGGTGCTCGAGGCGAATCTCGCCGCGCTCGAGCGCGGCGTGGCCGCGCACTGCTTCGCATCCGGGATGGCCGCGACGACCACCTTGATGGCGACCCTAAGCCAGGGCGACCACGTCGTGGCCGCCGAGAACATGTACGGCGGGACGTTCCGCCTCTTCAAGCACGTGCTCGAGCGCTACGGGATCGAGTTTACCTACGTCGACACCTCCTCGGTCGATGCGGTCCGCGGGGCGCTGCGTGACCAGACGAAGATGCTGTATCTCGAGACGCCGACGAACCCGATGATGACCATCACGGACATTCCGGCGTGTGTCGAAGCCGTCGCCGGCCGGGGCATCCTCGTCGTGGTCGACAACACGTTCGCGTCGCCCGTCCTTCAGCGGCCCCTCGAGCTCGGAGCCGATGTCGTCCTGCACTCGACCACCAAGTACCTCAACGGCCATTCGGACTCGGTCGGCGGGGCGCTGATCTCGAAGTCGGAGGAGATGGCGGAGAAGATCGGCTACCTGCAGAACGCGATGGGGGGGATCCTCTCTCCCTTCGATTCGTTCCTGGTGCTGCGCGGCATCAAGACGCTGGCGATCCGGATGGACCGTCACAACTCGAACGGACTGGCCATGGCGCAGTATCTCGAGAATCACGCGAAGGTGAAGAGGGTCTACTACCCTGGGCTCGCCTCGCATCCTCAGCATGCACTCGCGAAGAAGCAGATGAAGGGTTTCGGCGGGATGATCTCGTTCGAGCTCGGCTCGCTGGAGGCCGCCAAAGGATTTCTCGATCGCGTCCGCCTCTGCTCACTGGCCGAGTCGCTGGGCGGGGTGGAGAGCCTCATCTCCCATCCGGAGACGATGACCCACGCGTCGGTGCCGGTGGAGACGCGGAAACGCCTCGGAATCAGCCCCGGGCTGGTGCGAATCTCGGTCGGGATCGAGGACATCGAAGACCTGATCAGCGATCTCGAGACGGCCTTCGAGGGGATCTGACATTCCAGACGCTACAATTGGGCCCATGTCTGCGCTCCTGCCTCTGGCGCTCATCGCCGGCGCCTATCTGATCGGGTCGATTCCCTTCAGCTGGTTCGTCGCGCGGCTCGTCTCGGGCAAGGACATCCGTACGGTCGGAAGCGGCAACGTCGGCGCCACCAACGTGGCGAGGAGCGTCGGCAGAATCCCGGGACTGATCGCGCTCATTCTCGACGGTGTCAAAGGGTGGGCGGCGGTCGTTCTGGCGCAGGTGCTGCTCGCCAGCGGCGCGTGGCCGGAGCTCGGATGGCTTCAGGACGCGCCGAGCTTCTGGATCGGCGTGAGCGCCGTGGCCGCCATTCTCGGACACATGTTTCCGGTCTGGCTCGGCTTCCATGGCGGCAAGGGTGTCGCGACGGCGGCCGGGATCTTTCTCGCCCTCTCGCCCCTCTCTTTCCTGATCGCGCTGGTGATTTTTCTCCTGGTCTGGATCTCGACCCGGCTCGTTTCACTTGGCTCGATTCTCTCGGCGGCCGCCATGCCAATGGCGCTGCGATTCGTGGAGCAGTCACCTTTCTGGACCGTGATCGCAGGAATCGTGATCGCGATCGCCATCATCCTCAAGCACCGATCGAACATTGCCCGAATGGCGGCGGGGGAAGAGCCCCGATTCCCGAAGTAGAGGAGTCCAGCACTTGAAACTCACTGTCATCGGAGCGGGTTCGTGGGGGTCGGCGCTCGCCGAAGTCGCCGCCAGGTGCAACCACGAGGTGATGCTCTGGGCGCACGATCCGCGCGTGGCCGAAGCGATTCAGAACACCCGCAGCAATCCCGTCTATCTCCCGGCGGCCGAGTTTCCTTCCAACGTCCGCGTCACCAATTCGCTGCGCGAGGCGGCGGCTTTCTCGCGCACCATCCTCATGGTGACGCCGAGCCATCACTATCGCGCCGTCCTCTCCGAGATCCGAGAGTCGCTGGCCGAGCCCGTCGAGATCATCTCCGGGACCAAGGGGATCGAGAACGACTCCCTCCAGCGCATTTCCGAGGTCAGCGCCAGCGTGCTCGGAGAGAAGCTGAGCGGCTTCGGCGTGCTTTCGGGCCCGACATTCGCGCTCGAAGTTTCTCGCCGCGATCCGACGGCCGCCGTCGTCGCCTCCAGCGATTTCGATCTGGCGGGAAGAATCCAGCAGGCCCTCTCCTGTGAGTCGTTCCGGCTTTACCGCTCGGACGACGTGGTGGGCGTCGAGCTCGGCGGCTCGCTCAAGAACGTGATCGCGATTGCCGCGGGCGTGGTCGAGGGCCTCGGTCTGGGCAACAACACGGTCGCGGCTCTCATCACGCGCGGACTTCACGAAATCCGGCGCCTGGGAATGACGCTCGGAGGAAGGCCCGAAACATTCGCCGGGCTCGCCGGCATGGGAGACCTGGTGCTGACCTGCACCGGCGCTCTCTCGCGCAACCGCAGCGTGGGCGTGGCTCTCGGGCGGGGGAAGCAGCTCGAAGAGATCCTGCGCGAGACGCGACTGGTGGCGGAGGGGGTCAAGACCTGCCGATCGGTCCGCGACCTTGCGGAGCGCCACCAGATCGATATGCCGATCAGTCTGGAGATGTTCAGGGTGCTGTACGAAGGGGACTCTGCCCGAAGCGCGATCCAGCGCCTGATGGGGCGCGCACTGAAGGCGGAAGTCGAGAATCTAAACTAAAAGGGTTCAGTAGTTTACGGCTGCACAAAGCTGGCCGCCTCTTTGCAATTAATCAAGGCAGCAAGGAGGGACAACATGTTGAACTTTCTGAAGAAAATGATTCGGTTCCGCGTCGGCCAGAAGGTGAGCCGTGGCGCCGCGAAGAAAATCGGTCTCGGCCCGCTGTCGGGTCTGCTCGGGCTCATCGGCGGAGTCCGCACCATGCGCCGTCGCTGAGCGAGACGAGATCCTACCGAGGAAAAAAGACCCCGCCGCGGAGGCGGGGTTTTTCGTAAGATAGGCCCCGCATGGAGAAACGCAATCTCGGCGACATGCTGCTCGCCGCCAATCTGATCGACCCGGTGCAGATGAAGGTCGCTCTCGCCGAGCAGGAGCGAACTGGCAAGAAGTTCGGGTCGACGCTGGTCGACCTCAGTTTCATCGACGAGAACGTGCTGGCTGCCTTTCTGTCGCGTCAGATGGACGTTCCGTGCATCAGCCTGCTGCACATCGACATCCCCAAGAAGGTGCTCCGGCGGATCCCGGCCCGGGTCGCCAGGGAGCTTCGCGCCCTTCCGGTCCGCATCACCGGCGAGGCGCTGGAAGTGGCGATGGGCGATCCTTCCGATCATGACGCCGTCGACATTCTGCAGACGGCGAGCGGAATGGAGATCATCCCGCTCATCGCGCCGGAGAGCTCTCTGGACAAGGTGATCGACGCCTTCTATCCGCGAATCTCCGCCTCGGACGACACGGTGGCGGCGCCGATCGCGTTCTCGGATCCTCTTTTCCGCGATCTGATCGAGGAGATCGAGAACGCGGACTTCGAGGCCCGCTTCAACCGGCTCGAAGAGAAGCTGGACGAGATCTGGCTGCTTCTCGAGCGGGTGCTGCGACGAGTCGAGAGCCAAGAAGAGCGGGAGCCGACGCGCAAGTGAGGTTCAGCCGCGAACGGCGGCGATCAGTTCTGCGGCTTCCCGAAAATCGGCGGTATCCGCCTTCTCGCTGATCGCCTCGATGGCCTGCTCGAGGAGAGGCAATTCCTCCGGAACGAGTCGAACGAGGCTCGTCGCCGTGCGGATAGCGAGTAGTGGAGAACGCTGTTCACGGGCGAGCTGGAGGGCGCGGCGGTACCAGGAACTGGCGGCGAGCGGATCGCGTTCGAGTGTCTCGGCGATCAGGCCGCGGACGCGCCAGACCTCGGGCGTGTAGAAGAAGGCGCGGTCCCGGTTTTCGATCATGGCTACGGCTTCGATCACCGCCGCGCGGGCCTCTTCGTTCTCCCCCGCCCGCTGAGCCACGTCGGCGTGCATGCAGAGGAATAGGGGGTAGTCCATCCGGGCTCCGATGAGGCGGCACGTCCTGAGCCCGCCCCGGATCTCGCCGAGTGCCGGCTCGAGTGCTTTCCCCATCTGTGCGGCGCACCAGCCGCGTAGCACGCGTCCGACTCCGACCACAAACGGATATCGCTGCTCGAGACCGATTGCAATTCCCTCTTCCGCGACTTCACTCGCCTTCTCCGCCTCCCGGCGATAGAAATGGATGAAGGAAACCTGCAGAAACCCAATCGCCCTGGCGAGATCGTCGGAGCAGAGGCTCGCGAGCGAGTGAAGCTCCTCGGCCTGCGAGAGAGCGGTGTCGCACAGGCCCGTGAACATGAGGGAGGCAGAGGCCCACCCGCACGACTGGACTCCGGCGGAGGCGGGCGGCTCGCCCCGGGCGAGCGCCTGGTCGAGAATCTCCCGCGCCCTGGCGGCATGCACGAGCGACTCCGCGTAACGGGCCTGGTGCATGAGCGAACACGTCAGAAGCTCGTGGGTCTCGAGAAGCGTCATCGGATTCGATTCGCTCGCGATCTCCAGCCGTTCCTTCATGAGCGATTCGGCCTTCTCGAATTCCCCGCGGAACTCGTACATGTTCGCCAGGCCATAGATGATGGTCGACAGATCGCCGAGCTCACCGAGCGACCGGGCGAGCTCGCGCGCGCGGAGAAACACCTGCTCGGCTCTCGGTTCTCCCCAACCCCGCGTTGCGATAATCGAGGGTGCCAGGCGAGAGCAGATCCACAGCTCGCTGCGATCCCGATCCATCGTCGCCGGCAGATATGCGAGCGCGTCGAGCGCGCTGTCGAGATGGTCGATCGCCTCGTGGTGGGCGCTTCGGCGAAGCGCCTGTCCGGCGGCGATGTTCTGGTAATGCAGCGCCCGGGTGTGGTCGGCACCTCGAGTCAAGTGATGGGCAAGTTCAGTGGCATGATCGCGTTCGTGGCCCGCCCATGCTTTCTCGATACGCAGGCCGATCGCCCGGTGGAGGCGGGCCCGCGACCCGGCAGGAAGCCGCGCGTAGAGGACGTCCTGATACAGATCGTGGGTGAAGGTGAACCGCTCGGCGACCGTTCCATCCGACCACAGCTCGCTCCCGAGAGATCGCAGGAATTGGCCCTCCCTGGCGAGCGCCGCACAGAGATCTTCGACCTCGGCCTCGTCGCTGCCCAGCGCGGCGGCGACGGTCGCAGCCGAGAACTCACGTCCCGCGACGCTTCCCGCCTCCAGGATCCGCTGCTGAAGGGGAGGGATCTCCGAAACATGCTGCTCGATGAGGTTACCCAGCGTGTCGGGTACCGAGCCGACCAGCTCACTCTGATCCACTTCGATCCGCCATTCCTCCGCCGCTCGCCGGATCAGTCGCTGCTGAAGCCAGGACTCGATGAGGGTTCGGACGAAGAGCGGGTTGCCCGCCGTTCGCTGGTGAAGCATCGAGGCGAGGGAAGGACCGAATTGCGCTCCCGGCAGCTTCGCAGCGACGTACTGTTCGATCTCCGATGGCTCGAGCAGGGGTAGGGCGACGACGCGGCACTGTCCACGTATACGGAGCTCCTGCGTCAGTGCGTAAATGGGATGCCTGGCGGCCTTCACGTCGGCCGGGCGGTAGGTCAGTATGATCATCAGGCGGGCCGGCTCACGACGCCTGGCGAGGCTGGTGACGAGGTCGAGCGTGGAGTAATCACTCCAGTGCACGTCCTCGAGAATCAGCAGGAGCGGCACCTCCGCTGCAATCGCCTCGAGAG
>Ga0209347_1003490_pt1 | contig 18183 bp, 16 predicted proteins | sample AutmiccommuBRH23_FD_187382 | JGI IMG/M metagenome (GOLD analysis project Ga0209347, IMG submission 187382) | Deep subsurface microbial communities from Mt. Terri, Switzerland - Autotrophic microbial communities BRH/23 (SPAdes) (version 2) | ecosystem: Environmental > Aquatic > Deep subsurface >...
GGGCTTTCGCGGCGGGTGATTTGAACCGGAGGGCGCCGAAGGGCGCTCTGCGGCCATTTCAGCGGCAGGAGTTTTGTCCGGTTCTTGCTTGGTCGGCAGGATTGCCACTTGTTCAGCGGCCTCCTAGAGGCTGTGTTCGGCGGGAGCCGAGCTCGGTCGATGGTTCGTTGATGTGATGTTGATGGTGTGCAATGCCTTTCGCAATGGCGGTGGCGCGGGAGGCTGGTCGGCGGCAAGTGCGGTCCAAACACGCCGCTTTGGTGCAAGCGTTGACCGGACGGTTCGATACCCATCACGGCGCAATCGCGCGGGTACTACTGAATCAAATCGATGCGCTCAACGCAGAGACCCCCGGCCTCGACGGTCAGATCGAGCACCAGTTGGCCAGTATCGTCGCTGCAGACCTGAACCCGTCACCGCCGAGCCCCAAGTCAGCGGTGCTGCCACCACCGGGAGGTCAAGCCGTGCAGCGGCTCTGCGAGGTCACCGGTACTGGCGTGTTGACCGCGAAGGACATCGTCGCTGAGATCGGTATCGACATGACTCGGTTCCCGTGTGCTGTGCTGCGCATCTGGTGTCGTGAGCCAAGCTGTCGCCGCGCACCGTGCGGTCCGGTGCGATCACCCACGGTGGCAGAACCGGTCAGGGCAACCCTTCCTGAAGGGGGCTCGGCGAGGCTGCCGCTGTGGCGGGCCCTGACCACTACTTGGCCTGCACCGACACCCCCGGCGGGCACGCAATCACCTCTCGCAGCGGGCCGCGCTCGGATACCCCGTCAGCGTCGAACCCCAGCCTGACGTTCTTCTGCGCCAACGGTTTCAACAAGCTCAGCGGAAGGCTGACCTCCGATGATGTGTTCGCCAGCGTGTGTCCAGAGCGACTGGCGAGTTTTCTAATCCGCACGGACACGATCGGGTACAGTCCGGTGATCGCCCTCACCACCAACCGGTAGGGTGGCCACAGATCACAGCTTCGATGTTCCGGCGAGGAGGGACGTTCGACATGCTCCGCCGTTACGCCGCAGTGATCGCGGTGCCGTCCTCGGTGAGATCTTGAGGCCCTGTCGGTGATCTCTCAGAAATCGGGCCTCTTCGACTACGCCCGCCATCGCGCAAGACCAGCCATGGAGGCTGTCGGCGGCTTCGTGAAGATGTGCGTGCTCACGGGCAAGGCGCTGTTCCGTACGCCCTTCCAGACGCGCGAATTCATCCTTCAGGCGTGGTTCCTGATGCGGGTGGCGTTCCTGCCCACCGTTGCGGTCGCCATCCCGCTGACCGTGCTCATCATCTTCACGCTCAACATCCTCTTGGCCGAGTTCGGTGCCGCCGACGTCTCCGGTGCCGGCGCCGCTCTGGGTGCGGTCACCCAGCTCGGACCGCTGGTCACCGTTCTCGTGGTCGCGGGAGCCGGCTCGACCGCGATCTGCGCCGACATCGGCGCCAGGACCATCCGTGAGGAGATCGACGCCCTCGAAGTTCTCGGCATCGACCCGATCCACCGCCTCGTCGTTCCCCGCGTGATCGCGTCGACTTTCGTTGCCTTCCTCCTCAACGGCGCGGTGATCACCATCGGCCTGGTCGGCGGCTTCGTCTTCGGCGTCTACATCCAGAACATCTCGGCAGGCGCGTACGTGTCCACGCTGACCCTGGTCACTGGGTTGCCGGAGGTGCTCATATCGATCGTCAAGGCGTTGACATTCGGCTTGATCGCCGGATTGGTCGGCTGCTACCGCGGTCTCACGGTTTCCGGCGGCGCCAAGGGCGTCGGCACCGCGGTCAACGAGACGCTGGTGCTTTGTGTCATCGCTCTCTTCGCTGTCAACGTCGTCATGACCACGATCGGCGTTCGATTCGGAACCGGGGGCTGACATGGTGACATTCACCAACACCGGCACCATCCTTCGTCAGCGCTTCCCGCGGGGCTACGCCCGCGCCCAGAAGGTCGTCGCCGCACCTGCGCGCGGGCTGGACAGTGTCGGTCAGATCGCCTGGTTCGTGGTCATCGCGGTCGGGTCGATCGGCCACGCCGTGCGGTCCTACCGCAAGGAGATGCTGCGTCTGGTCGCCGAGATCGGCATGGGAACCGGCGCGATGGCGGTGATCGGCGGCACGGTGGCGATCGTCGGGTTCGTCACCCTCTCGGGCGGCTCGCTTATCGCGATCCAGGGCTTTGCCTCACTGGGCAACATCGGTGTCGAAGCGTTCACCGGCTTCTTCGCCGCACTGGTCAACGTGCGTATCGCCGCACCTGTGGTGGCCGGTGTGGCGCTGGCCGCAACCGTCGGCGCAGGCGCCACCGCCCAGTTGGGCGCCATGCGCATCAGCGAAGAGGTCGACGCACTTGAGGTGATGGGCATCAAGTCCATCTCGTACCTGGTGTCAACGCGGGTCCTGGCCGGCTTCGTGGTGATCATCCCGCTCTACGCGATGGCGATCATCATGTCGTTCCTGTCCGCGCAAGTGACCACGACGCTGTTCTACGGCCAGTCGACCGGGACTTACGAACACTACTTCCGCACCTTCCTGCGCGCCGACGACGTCGCGTGGTCGTTCGTGCAGGCGATCATCATCTCGGTGATCGTCATGCTCAACCACTGCTACTACGGCTACTACGCCAGCGGCGGCCCGGTAGGCGTCGGCGAGGCCGTCGGTCGCTCGATGCGGGCCTCGCTGATCGCGATCGTCCTTGTCGTCCTGTTCGCCTCGTTGGCGCTTTACGGCACCGACCCCAACTTCAACCTCACGGTGTAACCATGGCCGACCCGCGCTCACCCCTGAACAAGCCGCGCAAGCCGCCATACAAGCTGGCCGGCCTCGTGCTCCTGCTAATCTTCGCGGTGGTGGCCACGCTGGTGTGGTTCCAGTTCCGCGGCGACTTCACCCCTCGCGAGCAGCTCACCCTGAGAGCCGCGCGCGCCGGCCTGGTGATGGACCCCGGATCCAAGGTCACTTACAACGGGGTCGAGATCGGTCGGGTCGCCGAGGTCAACGCGGTGAACGTCGGCGACCAGCCCGAGGCGGTGATCACCCTCGATGTCGATCCCAAGTACATCGACCTGATTCCGGCCAACGTCGACGCCGACATCTCGGCGACCACGGTCTTCGGCAACAAGTACGTATCGTTCACAACGCCGCCCGATCCGCAGCCCAAGCGCATCACGAGCAGTGACGTGATCGACGTGCGGAACGTGACCACCGAGTTCAACACGCTGTTCGAGACAGTGGTGTCGGTGGCCGAGAAGGTCGACCCGGTCAAGCTCAACCAGACGCTGACCGCGACGGCGCAGGCGCTCGACGGGCTGGGCGACCGGTTCGGCGAGTCAATCATCAACGGCAACGCGATCTTGGCCGACATCAACCCACGGATGCCGCAGATCCGCCGCGACGCCGAGGCCCTGGCCGACCTCGGCGAGGTGTACTCCGCGGCCGCTCCCGACCTGTTCGACGGGCTCGAGAACGCGGTCACCACCGCGCGCACTCTCAACGAGCAGCGCGGCAACCTCGATCAGGCGCTGATGGCCGCGGTCGGGTTCGGCAACACCGGCGGGGATGTCTTGGAACGCGGCGGCCCGTATCTGGTACGCGGCGCGGAGGATCTGCTACCCACGTCGGCCCTGCTCGACGAATACAGCCCGGCGCTGTTCTGCACCGTTCGCAACTACCATGACGTCGAACCGAAGGTCGCAGACGCAGTCGGCGGCGGCAACGGCTACTCCCTCAATACCTCCTCAGCCCTCATGGGTGCCGAGAACCCGTATGTGTATCCGGACAACCTGCCGCGGACGAACGCCAAGGGCGGGCCGGAGGGCCGGCCGGGTTGCTGGCAGCCGGTGACGCGCGACCTTTGGCCGGCGCCGTACCTGGTGATGGACACCGGTGCGTCGCTCGCCCCGTACAACCACTTCGAACTGGGCCAGCCGCTCGCCATCGAGTACATCTGGGGTCGCCAGATTGGGGAGAACACGATCAACCCATGAGAATCACCGGTACCGCCATCAAGCTGGGCGCCTTCTCGTTGGTGCTGCTGCTGTTCACCGCGGTCATCATCGTGGTGTTCGGCCAGCTGCGCTTCGACCGCACCACCGGATATTCGGCGATCTTCAGCAACGCCAGTGGTCTGCGCTCCGGACAGTTCGTCCGGGCGTCCGGCGTGGAGGTCGGCAAGGTTTCCAAGGTCGAGCTTTTGGACGGGGGCAGCCGCGTGAAGGTCGACTTCAAGGTCGACCGGTCGCTGCCGTTGTTCGACCAGACCACCGCCTCGGTGCGTTACCTCAACCTGATCGGCGACCGCTACCTCGAGCTCAAGCGCGGCGACAGCGACCGGCGGATGCCCGGCGGCGGCATCATCCCCGTGGAGCGCACCGAGCCCGCGCTCGACCTCGACGCGCTGATCGGCGGCTTCCGCCCGCTGTTCCGGGCGCTCGATCCCGAGAAGGTCAACAACATCGCCCAGTCGATCATCACGATCTTCCAGGGCCAGGGCGGCACCATCACCGACATCCTGGATCAGACAGCGTCCCTGACCTCGGCCCTGGCCGACCGAGACCAGGCGATCGGTGAGGTGATCCGCAACCTCAACACCGTGCTCGACACCACGGTCCGTCACCAGCAGCAGTTCGATGAGACGCTGGTGAACTTCGAGGAGCTGATCACCGGACTGAAGAACCGCGCCGATCCGATAGCGACGTCGGTCGGTGACATCAGCGACGCCGCCGGCACGGTCGCCGACCTGCTGTCGGACAACCGGCCGCTGCTACAGGACTCCGTCGGCTACCTCGAGGCCGCCCAGCAGCCTCTCATCGATCAGAAGGAGCAGCTCAATGACCTCCTGGTCAAGCTACCCGACGCGCTGAAGATCGTCGGCCGGGCCGGCGGTATCTACGGCGACTTCTTCAACTTCTACCTTTGCGACATCTCGTTGCAGCTGAACGGTCTGCAGCCCGGTGGGCCGGTCCGCACGGTGAAGATCACCACGCAACCCTCGGGGAGGTGCACGGCGCAATGAGAACGCTCGAAGGGTCGAACCGGGTCCGCGGCGGGATTATGGGCATCCTCATCCTGGTACTCGTCATCGGCGTGGGGCAGAGCTTCGCCAGTGTGCCGATGTTGTTCGCGCAGCCCAAGTACTACGCGCAGTTCGCCGACACCGGCGGCATCAACCCCGGTGACAAGGTCCGCATCGCCGGCGTGGACGTCGGCCAGGTGACCACGACCGACATCGAGGGCGACAAAGTGGTGGTGGGCTACACCCTCGGGGGCACGCAGATCGGCAGCGACAGCCGCGCGGCCATCCGCACCGACACGATCCTGGGTCGCAAGAACCTCGAGATCGAGCCCCGCGGCTCGCAGCCGTTGGGCGCCAACGGCATCCTGCCTCTCGGCCAGACCACCACCCCGTATCAGATCTACGACGCGTTCTTCGACGTCACCACGGCGGCATCGGGATGGGACACCAACACGGTCAAGCAGTCGCTGAACGTGCTGTCCGAGACGATCGACCAGACCCACCCGCACCTGAGTGCCGCCCTCGACGGCGTCGCCCGCTTCTCCGACACCATCGGCAAACGCGACGACCAGGTCAAGCAGCTGCTGGCCAACGCCAACAAGATCGCCGGCATCCTCGGTGATCGCAGCCAGCAGGTGAACCAGCTGCTGGTCAACGCCCAGACCCTGCTCTCGGCGATCAATGAACGTAGCTACGCGGTAAGCATGCTCCTCGAACGCGTCTCGGCCTTCTCCGACCAGGTCAAGGGCTTGATCGAGGACAACCCAAACCTCAACCGGGTGCTCGAGCAGCTCCGGACCGTCAGCGACATTCTGGTGGAGCGCAAGCTCGGCTTGGTCGACGTGCTGACCACGCTGAACAGATTCACCGCGTCGCTGGCCGAGTCCGTCGGGTCGGGCCCGTACTTCAAGGTACTCCTCGCCAACCTGTTGCCTTACCAGATCCTGCAGCCGTTCGTCGACGCCGCCTTCCAGAAGCGCGGTATCGATCCCGAGGAGTTCTGGCGCAACGCCGGCCTGCCCGCATTCCGGTTCCCGGATCCGAACGGGACGCGCTTCCCCAACGGCGCCCCGCCGCCGGCGCCCACCCCACTTGAGGGCACGCCGGAGTTCCCCGGTCCGGCCGTGATAGCCGGTTCGCCTTGCTCGTATACGCCACCGGCGGACGGCCTGCCCACCCCGGGTAACCCGTTGCCGTGCGCCGACCTGACCGTCGGTCCGTTCGGCGACAACCCGTTCGGGCCGAACTACGGACCGCCCAACGTGGCAACCTCCGAGCCCAACCCGAACGGACTGCCGCCCACACCGGGCATCGCCAGCGCCGGCGTTCCGGGACAACCCGCTCCCCCGGTCCCCGGCACCCCAGTGCCGGTCGCCCCCGGGCCGCCCGGCGCCCGCCACGAGCTGCCCGGACCGTTCCCCGGTCCGACGCAGCAGGGTGGCCAGGCGACCCTGGCACCGCTGCCAACGGCGCCGCCCGGGCCACCGCCACCGCCGGGACCGGGCCAACAGCTGCCGCCGGTCGGCACCCCACCGCTTCCGGGCAACCCGCCGTTCCTCCCGCCCGGATCACAACAATGACGGGGTCATAACAGATGTCAACGATCTTCAACGTGCGAAACCTGAAGATGCCGAGCATGTCCCGGGCTCCGGTGATCGGCGGCGCGCTCGTCGTGGTGCTGGCGTTGACGGCTGCGGTCGTTGGCTGGCAGCTGTACGAAAAGCTGACCACCAACACCGTGGTGGCCTACTTCACCGACACGCTGGCGCTGTACCCGGGCGACAAGGTCGAGATCATGGGCGTGCGCGTCGGGACGATTGACAAGATCGATCCGGCGGGCGACAAGATGAAGGTGACCTTCTCTTACGAGAACAAGCATGAGGTCCCAGCCAACGCTACCGCCTCGATCCTGAACCCGAGCCTAGTGGCGTCGCGCACCATCCAGTTGGCGCCGCCCTATACCGGCGGCCCGGTGCTGGAGGATGGCGCCGTCATCCCGCTTGACCGCACCCAGGTACCCGTCGAATACGACGAGCTGCGGGACTCGATCGACCGCATCCTGACGGATCTGGGTCCGACGCCCGAGCAGCCCAAGGGCCCGTTCGGTGACGTGATCGAGTCGTTCGCCGACGGCCTGTCCGGCAAGGGCCAGCAGCTCAACACCACGCTGAACAGCCTGTCCGAAGCCCTGGTGACGCTCAACGAGGGCCGCGGCGACTTCTTCGGTGTGGTGAAGAGCCTCGCGCTGTTCGTCAACGCGCTGTATCGCAGCGATCAGCAGTTCGTCGCGCTCAACGACGATCTCGCCCAGTTCACCAACGCGTTCACCAACACCGACCGCGAACTGGCGACCGCGCTGCAGGACCTCAACCAACTGCTCACCACCACGCGCGGGTTCCTCGACGAGAACAGCGAGGTGCTCACCACCGACATCGACAACCTAGCGGAGGTCACGAACGCGATCCTGCAGCCCGAGCCGCGCGATGGCTTGGAGACGGCCCTGCATGTGCTTCCGCACTACGGCGCAAATCTTCTGAACATCTACGAACCGACACGCGGCAATCTGTCATCGGTACCGGCGATTGCGTCATTCGCCAACCCGCTGCAGTTCGTGTGCAGCGCGATCCAGGCCGGCAGCCGGCTGGGCTACCAGGAGTCGGCAGAGTTGTGCGCGCAGTACCTGGCACCGATCCTGGACGCGATCAAGTTCAACCACCTGCCGTTCGGCCTGAATGCGATCAACACCGCGAGCACGTTGCCGAAGCAGGTCGCGTACTCGGAGCCCCGTCTGCAGCCGCCGCCGGGCTACAAGGACACCACCGTGCCGGGCATCTTCTCGCGGGACACGTTGTTCTCGCACGGCAACCACGAGCCAGGCTGGGTGGCGGCGCCCGGCATGCAGGGTGTCGACGTGCAGCCGTTCACCGCGAACATGCTCACGCCCGAGTCGCTGGCCGCGCTGCTCGGCGGGCCGGACGCACCGATCCCGGCCGCGCCGCCGGCGTTCGGCGTGCAGCCGAACGGCAAGCTGCCCGGACCGCCGAACGCCTACGACGAGCGCAATCCGTTGCCGCCGCCGTGGTACCCGCAGCCCGGGCCGCCGCCGGCTCCCGCGCCGGGTGTGGTTCCGGGAGATCCGGGCGGATCGCCGCTGTCGGGCCTGGGACCAGGACCTTCGCCCGCCCCGGACCCGGCCGGACCGCCGCTGCCCGCCGAAGCAGGGGGGCGTTGATGAGCCGCATGCGCACCGATCAGAAGGCAGGGACGACCCGCAAGTTCCGTCGGATCGCCCGGCGCACGGCCACGCTGGCCCTGACCGCGGTGGTGCTGACGTCGTGCGGATCGTGGAAGGGCATCGCCAACGTTCCGCTCCCGGGTGGACCGGGCACCGCGGGGGACGCGATGACGATCTACGTGCAGATGCCGGACACGTTGGCGCTCAACGTGAACAGCCGCGTCCGCGTGGCCGACGTGTTCGTCGGCACCGTCCGGTCGATCGAGCTGAAGAACTGGGTCGCGACCCTCACCCTGGGTATCCAGCCCGGCATCGAGTTGCCGTCCAACGCGCTGGCCACGATCGGGCAGACCAGCCTGCTGGGTTCGCAGCACATCGAGTTGGAGGCCCCGCCGGACCCGACCTCTGACCAGTTGCGCACCGGCGACACCATCCCGTTGAAGAACTCTTCGGCATTCCCGACCACCGAGCGGGTGCTGGCCAGCATCGGGACCATCCTCACCGGCGGCGGCATCCCGAACCTCGAGGTGATCCAGACCGAGGTCGACAACCTCCTGACCGGGCGGGCCGAGCAGATCCGCGAGTTCCTGAATCGGCTGGACACCTTCACCGACGAGCTCGACCAGCAGCGCAACGACCTCACCCGCGCCATCGAGTCGACGAACCGGCTGCTCAACATCGTGGCGAGCCGCAACGACACGCTGGATCGGGTGCTCACCGAGTTCCCGCCGCTGATCGAGCACTTCGCCCAGACGCGGGACCTGTTCGCCGATGCGATTCAGGCGCTGGGCAGGTTCAGCGTGGCCACCGACGAGACGGTGTCGCAGTTGAGCGCCAACCTCAACACCAATCTGCAGAATCTGCAGCGGCCCCTCAAAGAGCTCGGCCGCGCGTCCCCGTACCTGATCGGCGCCCTGAAGCTGCTGCTGACAGCACCCTTCCCTATCGAGGGGATTCCCAAGCTGATCCGAGGCGACTACGTCAACGTGTCGGCGACGATTGATCTGACGCTGAGCGCGCTGGACAACGGATTTCTCACGGGAACTGGGTTTTCCGGGGCTTTGCGTGCGCTCGAACAGGCGTGGGGTCGCGATCCGGCGACGATGATCCCGGACGTGCGGTTCACGCCGAACCCGCACGACGCACCAGGCGGACCGCTGGTCGAGAGGGGTGAATGAACTGTGTTGACTCGCTTCATCAAGATCCAGCTAATTCTGTTCACCATCCTGACGGTGATCGCGCTGGTCGTGCTGGGCTGGTACTACCTGCGGGTGCCCAGCCTGGCGGGCATTGGGCAATACAACCTGCACGCCGAACTGCCGCGCTCGGGCGGTCTGTATGCGACGGCGAACGTCACCTACCGCGGCACCACGATCGGTAAGGTGACGGCCGTCGAACCGACGGAGACCGGTGCCAGGGCGGTGATGAGCATCGGTGACCAGTACAAGATCCCGGTCGATGCCTCGGCCAACGTGCATTCGGTGTCGGCAATCGGCGAGCAGTATCTCGACCTGGTGTCGACGGGCAATCCGGGGCAGTACTTCAGCGACGGCCAGACCATCACGAAGAGCACAGTGCCCACCGCGGTCGGCCCGGCACTCGACGCGGCCAACGAAGGCCTGGCGGTGTTGCCGAAGGAGAAGATCGACTCGCTGCTGACCGAGACGTCACAGGCTGTCGGCGGCCTGGGGCCGGCGTTGCAACGGTTGGTCGACTCGACCACCGACATCGCGCGGGATTTCCGAGACAACCTCGGTCCGGTCAACGACATCATCGCGAACTCAGCCCCGATCCTGGAAAGCCAGGTCACCTCAGGCGACAACATCGATCGGTGGTCGCGCAACCTCAACATCTTGGCGGCGCAGTCGGCCGGGCAGGATGGCGCGCTGCGCAGCGGGCTGCAGCAAGCCGCGCCCACCGCCGATCAGCTGAACGCCGTCTTCAGTGGGGTACGGGAGTCGCTGCCGCAGACCCTCGCCAACCTGGCCGTCGTGATCGACATGCTCAAGCGCTACAACAAAGGTCTGGAGCAGGGACTTGTCATCCTCCCTCAAGGGGCGGCGGTCGCTCAATCCGTCGTGGCGCCCTTCGAGGGACAGGCAAAGATTGACTTCAACTTGACGATAAACCAGCCGCCGCCGTGCCTGACCGGGTTCCTGCCGGCCTCGGAGTGGCGGTCGTTTGCCGACACCAGCATGGCGCCGCTGCCGTCGAACACCTACTGCAAGATCCCGCAGGACTACCAGGGCAACGTGGTCCGCGGAGCGCGTAACTACCCATGTGTCGACCTGCCCGGCAAGCGCGCCGCCACGCCTCGCGAATGCCGCAGCGACGAGCCGTATCAGCCGCTGGGCACCAACCCGTGGTACGGGGATCCGAACCAGATCCTGTCCTGCCCGGCCCCTGGCGCGCGCTGCGACCAGCCGCCGAATCCCGGTTACGTGATTCCGGCGCCGTCGGTCAACAACGGCATGAACCCGATGCCCGCCGACCAGTTGCCGCCGCCGCGCGTCCCGACCAGCGATCCGCTCAGCCCGCCTGGCCAGGGCCGGGTCCAGTGCAGCGGACAACAACCCAACCCGTGCATCTACACCCCGGCACCAGGCCCGTCGGCGATCTACAGCCCGTCTAGCGGGGAGGTCGCCGGACCCGACGGAGTCACGTACTCCGTCACCAATTCAAGCGATCCAGGAGGCAATGGATGGAAGGAGATGCTGGCACCCGCCAGCTGAACCCCACCGACGCCGATGACACGCCAGATCGGTCGGTAGCAGTATCCCCGGACGACGTAACCGAAATCCCCTCAGAGGACACGCCGGGGCCTGACACTGTCGAGGAATCCACCGACGATGGTCGCCGCCCGTCGCGGCTGGGCCGTGGCTGGTTGATGGGGATCTGCACCGCGCTCGTGCTGTTGACGGCGGGCGCAGTCGGCGGCGGCCACCTGGGGTGGCGGTCGCACGAGGAGAGTTCCGCGTTCGCGGTCGACGAGACGCGGGCGTTGCAGGCCGCCAAGGAGTGCGTCGCCGCCACGCAGGCGCCGGACACCACAACGATGACAACCGGGCAAGCCAAGATCATCGAGTGCTCGACCGGGGACTTCGGCGCCCAGGCCGCGCTGTACAGCGGGATGCTCGTCGACGCCTACCGCGCCGCAAACGTCCAGGTGCAGGTTTCCGACATGCGGGCCGCCGTCGAGAAACACAACGACGACGGCTCGATTGACGTGCTCGTTGCAGTGCGGGTCAAGGTGACCAACTCCGAGGCCGCCGACCAGGAGCAGGGCTACCGCCTGAGGGTGCAGATGGCGCCGGCCGACGGGACCTACAAAATCGCCAAGCTCGACCAGGTCAACTCTTGACAGCAGCGCTGCTCGACGAGAAGACCCAGCCGGAGGCCGCGGACGATGACGACGCCGTCCGGTACGCCTCCTGGTCGGCTCGCTCGGAAGCCTTCGCGTTGGACGTCCTGCCCGGTGTCGCGGTGGTCGCGGCGATGGCACTGTTGGCCGACAGCGCACCGCCGGGCGGTTGCTGAGGACGGTCTTCGTAGGCACGGGCGCGGTGTACTTCCGCCTCACGGTCTTGAACCGCGTGTTCTGCCGTCGATCACCGGGTGGACAGTGGGTCGCGCGGTGTTCGGCATCCGCGTGACAGCGTCGGCCGGACGACCTGGCGAAATCATCGACGACGGACTTGGCGGTAACTCAGCAACTGCTCCACGATGCGCGGCCCCTGCTCGGCGATCTGAGAAGGGGCCTGCTCAACTGCGAGATCGTCATCCAGGTTGCCCGCGCCGAACCCACCACCGGAACGGTCGTGGAGGCCGGAGTGCAACGATTGAACGACAACGGCAGCGCCGACGTCCCGGTGGCGGCCACCATTAAGTCCACGAGCCCGCACACCGAAGACGAGCGGAAGCTGTTGGATGGTCACGACTATTGAGGCGCGACAGCAGCGGAAGATCAGTCAGCTGATTCAGGTGATCTGACCGCCGACGCCACCACCGTCCCGCAGGGGAAGGCGCGCGCAGCCGCCACCGCTACCGCTACCGCGGCAGAAGGCACAGCAGACCGACCAGCCCAACGACGCCGCCGTAGAGGAAGTCGTCGAAGCGCCGAGCCATCAACGTGGGATGCCCTGGCGCCGTGGGAAGGCTGTCGACGCAGCCCCCGAGCCAGTCGACGACGCCATCATCCCCGACGAGAATCCCGTCCTGACCCCGCACCGGCCCGCAGGGCGCCTGCTCAAGATCGCTTCGGTGGCTGTCGCAGTGCTGTTCATCGCCGGGGGCGCCTTCGCAGGCTCAACGCTTCAGCCCTACCTCGCCGACCGTGCGGCGGTCCACACGAAGTTCGAGATCACCGAGACGGCGGCAAGCGCGATCACCACGTTGTGGACGTACACGCCAGACGACATGGACAAGCTCCCGGAGCGGTCCGCCATGTACCTCGGTGGTGACTTCGCGGCGGACTACCAGCGGTACATCGACGCGATCGTCGCGCCGAACAAGCAGGGGCTGGTCACCAACAACACAGAAGTACTCGGCGCGGATGTGGAGTCGTTGCCGCCGACGGAGGTGACCGCCACCGTGTACACCAACTCGGTGGCGACCGGCCCGGCGACGGAGGGCATCTCGTCTCTGCGCTACCTGTCGTACCGGTCGGCGATGAAGCGCGAGGACGACCGCTGACGATCACCCAGATGATCGCCGTCACCAAACTTGACCTAACGCCACGCCTGTAGCGCCAGCCGCGTCATGGCCGTGGAAGCCCCTGTCTCCCAGCGATTGACGTTCACCGCGCTGCTGCTTCTACGTTCTCCAGTGGCACGCTGGATGCCGTCAGCTGTGCTGGTACTCGGCCTGTCTTCGTCGCGAACATGATGGGAAACGTGATCTCCAGGGGCTTGTGGCTTATGCCTCGAGGTCCACGGTGGCGGTCGACATCCGTGGATCCGAGGACTAGGTGGTGCGCGGTGATCTGCCGCGGTTCTGCTCGATCGGGAGGGGTGCGCCCGTAGCAGGCGCAGCCAGACCTATGCCCACGCAACCGAACCCATAGGCGGCCCTTCGTCGGGCACCCACGGAAACTTCACAAGAGCTGGTTTTCGTCAGGTAATCCAAGACGTGCCAGAAAGATCCCGTCGCCGGTCATGTTGGCGACGAATACGTGGCCGGGAACCAGCACGCTGACCGCGTCGATGAGACCCGTGGTGAAGGTCAGCAGCAGCGCCGTCACCGTCTGCCGCTGGGACACCGGCGAGGGAGAAGCCACGGAGATGTTACAGCTGCGGCGTCAGATCGAACGATGTCACGGTGGTCATGCGGGTGATCAGCCACTCTCCACCGTCACGCTGCAGCGTCAGCTGGTAGGACAGGTAGCGCAGCGACGGGATGTTCTTGGTCACCGGGCTTGTCGCCACCGAGTTGGTGTAGACGAGCGCGGTCGCCTCCGACGGGGGTCCGGACGAAATTCCAGGCGACGCAACGGATTCGACTGCGACACCCTTTACCTCTGTGGTGTTGGTGACCTGCGCCTGCTTGTTGGGTTCGACGATCGCGTCGACGTAGCGGCGGTATTCCTCGGCGAAGTCCCCGCCGAGATAGCGGGACGCTCGGGCGGCGAGCGTGCCCATGTCATCAGGCGTGTACGTCCACAGTGTGGTGACCGCGTTGGCGGCGGTACGCGCGATGTCGAGTTTCGTGTCGACGAGCGCGCGCTTGGCCAGGTACGGCTGCACCATCGCGCCTGCGAACGCACCCCCACCGACGAACAGCACCGAAGCGGCGGCCGCGGCGATCATCAGGCGCTTGCCTGCAGGCCGGTGCGCAACCAGCGTGACCTGCTCGGCAGGGGCCTCGCCGACCTCGGACGGTTCTGTGTCGGCGTCCTGGGCGGGGCCGTCCGCCGCGGCACTGCCGGAATCCTGCTGTGTCACGACGGTTCTCGGTGCCCGAGCAGCTTTGCCGACGGGCGTCTTCGGCTTGTCCCGGGGTATCGGGTCGTGCGTCTCGGTCGGCACCACGGCGGATTCCCCGGCCGCATCGGGATGCGGCCGCCGCCGGAAGGTGCCCCGACGGTGCTGCTTCGGCGCAGCCTCGGGGGTGTCGCCACCGGCCGCAGCGGCGTCCTCGGCAGTCAGATCACCTGTATGAGGTTGCTGATCTTCCACTGCTGTCCTTCCTTGATCGTCGTTGCGACCCAGCGGCTTCCGCTCTCGATCGTCGACTTCCCGTCTGGCGTGGTCGAGGTGACCTTCGTCGCGAGCAGCACGTCGGCACTCCCGTCGTCGTGCCACCGCTCCACTCCGGCCTCGAGCACCGTCCCGGTAGAGGGCTCCGAACGCGCCACCTGGATCAGGATCTCGTTCAGCCGCTCCTTGAAGTTCCTGGCGAACTCTCCGGTGCCCTGCGCGAGGATGCGGTCGGCGTAGGCGTTGGCGTTGAACGGGTCCAGCGACATGTACATGGTCATGAACTCGCGCGCATATCCCAGCGCCGCGGCGTCGTCGAGTGCGGCCCGCCGGTCGGCCTCGTGCCGCACCAGCATCAGGCTGCTCGCCGCGACCGCAGCCGTCACCAACACGGCGGCCACCACGGCCACCAGCGGAAGCTCCCATCGCCGAGGCGGTTTGGGCTCGACGTGGAAGTAGTCGGGGCGCAGTGGTTCCGCGGCTCCGGTGTCCGCGGACTCGTCGAACCTGCGGCGCGGGCTCACTGGCCGGCCTGATTCATCAGAGGCTTCTTCAGCACGGTCAGGTTGGCGACCTTCCACTGCCCGTCCGGCGACTTGTCGAAGTCCACCCGAACTGTGGCGGTGATGAACTTGAGGTCCTCGGGATTCGTGCCGCGCTGGCCCTGCATCGCCAGCAACATCGACGCCTCCTGCGGGGTCACCTCAGGCATGGTCAGGACTGCACTGCGCACCGCCCAGTACTCGTTCGCGGTCGCTTCACCGTTCTGCACAGCAGACTGCACGGCCTGTTGCTGGGCGATCAGCTGCGGCCGGTACTCGTCAGTGGTCAACGACTGCGCCCGGGCGAAGTCCTCAGGCAGGGTGTCCACCCCGTAGCTGAGCATCTGCTCGACGATCCGGGGTCCCTGCTCGGCAATCTGCAGCCGCGCCTGGTCCACCGCACGCTCTTGGCGATAGACCACCGCGTAACCGAGGCCCACCGCCGCCGCGCACAGTACCGCTGCCGCAATCAGGACCCACGTGACGAGTCGGCGCATGTTCGGTTCCGGACGTCCGACGCGTTGTACCTCGGTGCGTGCCAGCAGGTCGGCGAACGTGCGGCGACGCCGGTCCCACAGCGGCCACAGCCAGCCGACCAGCAGTGCCAGTGTGTCCAGCAGGTGGGCGAGCTCCCGCAGCGTCAACCGCAGGACGCCGACGGAAAGGTCGGCGTCACCGCGGCGCACGGCGATACCGAACAAGGCCCGCCCCAACGTCCATCCGGTGGCCGCGGGCAGCACCAGCCGGTTGACCGCCATCGCGAACAGGGTCAGCGCGGCGACGGCGGTGAAGACCCAGCGCGCCCAGCTGTCCGCGGGTGCGGTCAGCGCCAGCAGCGCCATCGTCGCGACGATCCCGGCACCCGGCAGGATGTCCACCGCGAAGGCGCCCGCACGGGCGGCCCACGATGCCAGCCGCGCGTCCGGTGTCGGGACGTCGGCCGTGGAGTGCGGTCTGATGTCGAGCACGGCCGTCACAAGGTGACCTGATCCAGCCTGGCGATCCGGTACTGGCCCTCGTCCTCGGCCATCGTCGCCCGCAATCGGTACCCGACCTGCTGGTCGGCGGCGTCGGCGTTAGTGATCTTGACCCGCACTGCCACCAGTACGTCCATGGATCCGTCGTCGTGGTGCCGCTCGACAGCCGCCCGCAGTTCGTCGACCGCCACCGTGGCGTTGGCCGCCTCGTAGGCCTCGGCGATCACTCTGGCGAAGAGTCCGGCCTGCACGCCGAAGTCGCCCGTCGAACACTCGAGGATCTTCGACTGGCTGGCGGTCATGGCTGCGGTGTCTGGCGCCTGGGTTGCCGCCACGCACTCCTTGGCCGCCTGCAACGCCGGTTCATCAGAGCGTGTGAGTGCCTCGGCCCGATCATTGGCGCGCAGGACGAAATAGCCGCCCGCGACCGCTCCGGCCACGAGCACCACGAGCATGCTCGCCGCCCAGCCGATACCCAGCCACGAAGGCCGCCGAGTCTCGGCCAGCTCTTCGTCTGGGGAGGGCGCTGGCGACTCGTCCGTGGGGTTCAGCCGGCCGGTGCCAGCATCTCCTTCCATCCGTCGTCTCCTGAGTTGCTCGAGTTGCTGACGTTATACCTGACACCGTTAGGGCCGACCACCTCACCGCTGCTGGGGCTGTATGCCGCAGTGCTGCCGGGTGGTCCCTGAGCCGGAGTGTAGATGCACGGGTTGGGCTGTTGTCCACTGCAGCTGACGGTACCCGAGCCGGGCGGCCTCACCGGGTCACTGACCGGCGCCGCCGACTCCGGCGGCGGCAACCGATCTGCGGGCAGTGGGTTCATCCCGTTGTTCACCGACGGCGCGGGAATGACCTGGCCCGGGGCCACCCGCTGGTCGCACCGGGCGGCGGTCGCGGGCCAGCAGAAACCGTTGGCAGAGTGGAACTTTCGCGCGCGTCAATCGGATCTTCCGCGCCGAACCTCATCCTCAGTTCCGTCTTGAGGACCTTACCGGCGGGGTTGCGCGGGAGCGCGTCGACGACTTCGACCGCCTTCGGGTGCTTGTAGCGGGCGAGTCGCGCGGTCAGGAACTCGTCGAGATCCGGCGGTTCGGGGGCAGGCCGGTTCGTTCCCGCCAGCGAACTCCGGAGGACGACCACAGCAACGGGGACCTCACCCCACTTCTGATGCGCGCGGCCGATCACCGCGACCTCCACGATCTCGGGGTGGGCGGCCAGGACGTTCTCCACCTCGGCGCAGTAGATGTTCTCGCCGCCGGAGATGATCATGTCCTTTTTACGGTCGACGACCCAGATGTAACCCTCCTCGTCCTGCCGCATGAGGTCGCCGGAGTGGAACCAGCCACCCGCGAACGCCTCGGCGGTGGCCTCCGGGTTGTTCCAGTAGCCCGCCATCAGGGTCGGTGCGCGGTACACGATCTCGCCGACCTGACCCACGGGGACGTCGTTCATCTCGTCGTCGACGATCCGCGCCGAAACGGTGGGGATCACCTTGCCCACCGACCCGAGCTTGCGCAGGGCGTCCTCGCCCAACAGCATGCAGGTCACCGGCGACATCTCGGTCTGGCCGAACGCGGCCAGGATCTTCGCGCCGGGGAAGGTCTGCGACATCTCCCGAAGCAGCGTGTCCGACGCCGGGGCGGCGCCCCACGACAGGTAACGGAGCTTGAGGTCGCGCGGCCTGGCCTTCTGCGCAGCGCACACCGCCTGCCACTGCGCGGGCACCAGGAAGATCCCGGTGACTTTCTCGGCCTCCAGCACGTCGAGCAGTTCGTTCGGGTCGAACGTGCCGACGGGATAGAGCACGGTCGGCCTGCCGAGCAGCATCCCTGAGACGATGCTGCCGACACCGGCGATGTGGAAGAACGGCACCCCGATGAAGCCGATGTCGTTGTTGATGTCGGCTCCGTTGGTGAACAGGAGCGTCATGACCTGGCCCGTCAGGTTGTTGTGCGTGAGCACCGCACCCTTGGGCCGACCGGTGGTGCCCGAGGTGTACATGATCACCGAAGGCGAGTCGTCGGGGATGTCGACCACCGGAGGAGGCGCGTTCTCGGCCACCACGTCGTCGTAGTCGAGGACGTCATCGCCGGTACCGCCTCCGGCGCTGATCACCGTGGCCAGCTTCGGATCGATGTCCCGCACCGCGGTGGCGACCTTCGCCAGCACCGACTCGGTGATGACGACTTCGGCCGCGCAGTCCGAGACCAGGAACGCGATCTCGGCAGGCG